>Ga0209284_10000936_pt1 | contig 46698 bp, 36 predicted proteins | sample FRY03_FD_187211 | JGI IMG/M metagenome (GOLD analysis project Ga0209284, IMG submission 187211) | Freshwater microbial communities from Lake Fryxell liftoff mats and glacier meltwater in Antarctica - FRY-03 (SPAdes) (version 2) | ecosystem: Environmental > Aquatic > Freshwater > Ice > Glacier... | reverse complement strand
CTTCTCGACGATTGCTTCTCGACGATTGCTTCTCGACGATTGCTAGTCGGTCATTACGCGTGGCCCTTCCACCTTTGCCCCATAGCGACGGGTCCATTCAGTCAAAATCTGTTCAAAGTTGGCGCTGGCCCAGGGGAAGTTTTTGTCGAAGATCAAGGTAAGCGGCTCCTTTGAAAAACCAGGCGGAGGTAAGTAACCTGCCAGGGGCATGGCGAGGAGTGATCGAGTCTGGCCGTATGCGGCTATTGCTTCGTCACTGATGGCCCAATCCAAAAATATTTTGGCTATCTCCTTCTCCTCATCTCTGCGTACCAGCCCATTCGCTGCGATATCCCAGCCCGTCCCTTCGCTAGGGAAGATCGCCTGCACTGGCTTGCCTTGGGCCGCCAATTTGATGGGTGTCATTTCGTCAGAAATCCCAATGGCTACCTCTCCATTGGCAGCCATTTCACAGGGTTTGACGTTGTTGATCGTGTACTCAACCACATTTTTGTCCAGTTTATCCAGATTTTCCCATCCTTTGACCTCGCCAAAGTGTTCAAAAATGGCCTCAACGATCATGTAACCCGTACTCGATGTGGTAGGACTCGGTGTGGCGATCTGCCCTTCATAGATCGGATCAAAGATATCTGCCCAGGATTCAGGCTTGGGCAGCCCTAACTGCTCCAGCAATGGCATATTGACACAAAAAGCCGACATCCAGGCACCGAAACCGACCCAATAGGGTATGGTTTCCGCATCGCGAAACTGAACATAAATACGTTCGACGCCCTCTGGTTTATAGGCCGACAGGGCGTCTTGCCATTGCAACAGAGTCATCGATGTGGCAGACAACCCCCATACCACATCCGCTTGGGGGTCTGCACGCTCGGCCAGCAGACGGGCCAAAATATCTCCGGTTGATATGGTAACCAGATTTACGCCAATGTCTGGGTATGCTTTTTGAAAGAGGTTCAGATAGGCCGTTGTTTGCTCGTCGCTCATCGGTGTATAGACTGTGATTTTGCCGCTCAATCCTATCTCATCTGATGGAGAGAAACGGTTGGAAAGAAGGTCCAACGGATTGGTACACCCCGCAAGCCCAAGGATCAAAACGGACAGAAGCAGGCGTTGCCACCCCTGTTTCAGAAACTTTTTCATCAGTTACCTCCGATCATAACCGCGTTGGTCGGCGGTATAAAGCCTTCGGGCCATTTGGTAGCGCTATCGTAACGAACCCCGCTGAGATCGGTGAAAAAGCGATACTCACTGGCGTCAAGCGAACTATCGGGTTTGGTCAAGACAGACTTATCCAGATTTGTGCCAAGTACACGGGCACCGCCAAAGGTTACTTCGCGAAACTCTATATTTGTCATCTGTGCCAGATTCAAACGCGTGCCGCTGAAGTCCACACCTACAAATCGAGAACCGGACAGATCGGCTTTGTAAAAATCTGTGCCGGAAAAATACATATTTGTGGCTGTCGATTCATTCATATTGGCACGGCCTAGATCGGCCCCCCACACCTCGGCTAACGACAATTCCGAACCGCGCAGGTTGATGCCGCGCATATCCGCACCCTGGAGCAGCGCGCCAGTCAAGGTTGCGCCCGAAAGATTGGCGCCCACCAGATTGGCACCGCGCAGATCGGCCCCAACCAACTGAGCACCCGTCAGACGAGCACCCCACAGCCGTGCGCCGATCAGACGGGCATTGGTCAATACAACCGCTGTGAGATCGGCTGTCGTCAGATCGACCCGGGTTAGGATAGCACCTGTGAGGTCTGCGCCAGAGAAATTGGCGTTGGTCACAGTCGCGCCGGCCAAGTTGGCTCCGCGCAGATTGGCGCCGATCAACACCGCATCGGTGAGGTCAGCCCGCACCAGATTGGCGTTTACCAGATTGGCCCCGGAAAGGTTTGCTTCACGCAGGCTGGCCCCCTGTAGCCGGGTCTGGACCAATACAGCACCGGATAGATTGGCCTTATCCAGGTTAACCCCATCCAGGCTACGTTTGCGCAGGAAAATGTCCGAGCAGTCTGGCGGGCAGCGACTGGGCAACCCCCCATTACAGCTCGACAGCGCCAAAAACAGAAAAATAAATAGAGGTAGAAATCGTTTTTGTAGCAAGCGAGTCATAAAGACATCCAGGATGATTATCACGAAGGCGGAATAGATACGATAAATTGTAACTGCTCAGGTGCGACGCACTCAAAGCCGGAGTAATTACGCCGATTCGCCTTATGGCAGTGTTGGTGTACCCGAGGTAACAGTCGCTGTAATCACTGGTTCTTCTATGGGAACAGGCGTCAGTGGCACAACAGTCGCTGTCAATGTGGGTTCCTCCGCTACAACCGAGAGCACCGTAGCAGTTGCGGTGAGCCTGGCCTGAATTGTCTCGGTGAGCGGAGAAGAGGGAACGATTGGTAATCCACCCGTAGCCGCGCTACCGCTTCCTTCCTGGGCTTATGGCGTAGGCGTACTGGTTGGCGATCCTTGGCCCGTTTCCGGGGCAGATCCACCACCCGCACCTTCCCCGGACAAAGGGAACAATGGCGAACGGGGAATAAAGGCCAGGTTTTGATGACTCTGCTCCAGTCTCTCCGGGCTGGAGGAAATAAAGCCTGCCCGTTCAAGCAGCGTCTTGTCGTTGTCCAAATGATACCAGAGGAAATACCCCACCTCTGGCTTCTCTTGGGTGCGCGCCAGATCGCTATAGAGCATCAGTGGTTGGGTCAGCGTGTAAGTGCCGCTGGCAACGGTCGTCGTGTTGGGCGTTATACCACCGATCGTTGCCATTTTCAGAATCTCTGCATTTTGCACAAAAACGTTCATACTAAAAAGACCCAGCGAATTGGGCGTGTTGGCAATGGCCTGCACCAATAAGGGTTCGCTTGATTCGAAAATCGTATTGGGTGCAGTAGCGATAGGATCGCTCTCGCTCTCGCCAAAGAATTCCTGCCGGAGACCGGCGAACGCGCTTAACCCCGGATCGGTGAAAAAGCGCATAATTAATTCATCAGGCCAGTCGGGGCGAATCTCTTTCCATCTTTCTGCCGTAAAAAACAGGGGAATTTCGGAGAATGTAAGATCGGTAAAAAACGTGTTGCCCAGGTCAGTAATAAAAACGAGCGGCGCTGTGCCGATCTCAATGCCGATCAATTCATGGCCGGCTGCACGACAGGCTTCCATTTCACCGTCGGTTATCACCTTTGCCATCAAAATGGCATCCACTTCACTGGTTTCACAGAGAAGTGGGATTGCCGCGCTGGTTGACACGTCCCAGAAGCCTATAGTGTCCGTATATCCTTGTGCCTGGAAGAGATTGTAGAGGTTCTTTGTGTTCGCTCGGCCTGGCCCGCTGAGAGCAAACGTAATGGCTGGACCTTCCTCCTCTGGTTGGCCGATAAGAGGAGCGGCTACAGCTTCTTCTTCTGCCGGGATGGGTGTCGGTTCGGGCGTGGGCACGGCTGCTTCCTGGGCCGCCACAACCTCGGCAAACTCCTGGCCCAACAGACCCGCCAGCAAAATCAGCTTGCCGCTGGGCCACTGGGTTTCATCATTGTGTTGCACACCACGCAGATTGGCATCCACAATGACGGCACTGAGGTCTATTTCATTCAGATCGGCGAGTTCCGGATCAGCAAAGTCTCGTGGCAGTATTTCACTTGTCACAAGGCGTATACCCTGCAAAGAGGCCGAGCGCAAATCTGTGCCCAAAAAGAGTGCCCCGATCAGATTAGCACCGGTCAGCCTGGCTCCACCCAGGCGGGCCGAAGCCAAGTTGGCACCAATCAGACTCGACCCGGAGAGGTCCGCACCGGTCAAGTCTGCACCGGTCAGATTCGCCAGGTTGAGCCAGGTGCCGGCGACGTCACTGTTCACCATAATCGCGCCGCTCAGATTGGCCCGACTCATAGCGGTTCCCGATATATTGGCCCCGGTCAGATTGGCCCCATTTAGGTCTGCCGAGGTAAGGCTGACCCCAGCCAGAAGGACTTGGGTCAAATTGGCCTGCACCAGTTTTGTGCCAATCAGGGATATGCCGTTCAGGCGGGTTTCGGTCAAGTCCACTTGGGTTAGATCAGCACCGTCCAGCACAGCGCCGCTCATATCGGCACCCTTCACATTGGCCCCCCGCAGATCGGCTCCGGTCAGGTTCGCTCCGATCAGCTTGGCCTCGCGCAGATCGGTATCTGCCAATACAGCGTTGCTCAAATTGGCCCCGGAGAAATCAACCCAGCGCAAATTAGAACCAGTCAGATTGCTGCGTTGTAAATTGGCCTCGACAAAAGAGGTTTTGCTCAGGTCCGTGTTGCGCAGGTCGCGGTTGATCAGGCTGGCGTTGATACAGGCAGGCACGCAACTGAGCGACTGGGTGATAAAATAGCGCGCCACAAGTAGGGCCACAACGGCAATCAGCAAAACGGCGCCCACACGGACAAAGATGAAACGGGTCATAGTACCTCAATTACTGATAGGAAGAGATGGGGTAACAGGATATCGATGGCAGGGAATAAAGGCGATCTGGACAAATCACCCTTCTCCTGCTCATCCGATCCTCAATCTGTCTCTTTTCATTCTGTAGCAGAAGCAGCGGCAGCTTCGGGCAACACGACTTCCTCGACTTCCTCGATATTCTCAACTTCCTTGACATTCTCAACTTCCTTGACCGGGGGAACTGGTGTCACCGACTCGGTCATAGCCATCAAGGCTTGATTGAAGGCCGCGGGGTGCTTCTCGGCCGCGGATTGAATCGCCTGAAAGACCTGCTCTTGCTTGGCTTTGGCCGTTGCACCCAGGAAATCGGCAATCGAGACCGACGTTAGCCCGGCTTCCAGCAGACGATCCAGCAATTCCTCCCCATAGACCCTTCCTCGGCTGCTGCCAGGATTTTCGGTATATTCACGATAAGCCCGGAAGAGGTCCAGCGCGGCCTGGGCTGCCGCGGCCTGTTGGCACGAACGGCAATAATTGATCACAGCCTGTCCAGCGTTCTCGGCAAGCTGGGGCATACGGTCGAACTCCTCATGCACCAACCATTCCAACTCGAAACCGATGGTGGAACAGAAATCAGCTACATTGTCAGTAAAATCTACAAACTGATCATCCCGGAGTGAGGAGAGCCAGTTTTGTAATATGGGTTCCTCTTTGACCGCTTCGACAGCCCACGCACGAAAGCCTGGGGCCAGGGACGGTTTGGGCCGGCCAAAGGAGATGCGCTCACGCAATGCTTGCGCTTGCGTCGCTGCCTGTCCGCCCAATGTCTGGGTTTGGCTGCCTGCCTGGATACCGATTTCCCTGGCGCGGTTTACAGCCTGGCTTCCGAGCGACCGGGCCTGGCTGGACATCTGTGACATGAAAGGCGCGGCCTGCTCTTCTTCGCCAGACGCCGGCGCGTCTGTGTTCTCGTTGCTCTTGCGCGCCTTCCATCGGCGTTCCAAATAGATCGACGCACCACCGATCACGACAACGAGAACAATTAAACTAATTGGCTCCATTTTGTTCCTCCTCAGTTTTCAGAGACCGACATTTAAGGCGAAGTCACTGTAGCGGTCATGGGCACAGTGCTGCTAATAGATGTAGTAGATGCCACATCGTTCATCGCGTCCATATCGGGTATGGAAAGAATCAGCGGCGATGTGCTGGGCACGAGCATTACCCGGATATTGGGAGAGAGTTTCTGTACATATTCATAGGTGATCAGGTCACGATTTTCAGACAAGGATTTCCCGATCAGGCTCAGCGCATTCGCTTGGGCTTCGGCCTCGATCTGGATAGCCCGCGCCAGGCCCTGGGCTTCTCTTTCGATAGACCGCGCCCGGCCATCAGCAAGGTTTTCCATCTGGTCAGCTTCGTATACGGTCTGCTCCTTACCTTCCAATGCTATTTGTTTGTTTTCGATTGCGTTGGAATACTCAGGCGTAAAGGTAATATCCCGTAGCAGGAATTGATCCAGAACCAGCCCTTTATCGCCAAACTCCTGGGTCAAAACCTGGCCCAGCGCGGCCTCCAAGTCTTTGCGCCGGACGCTGTTGACCTCTCGCGCCGAATATCCGGAAACCAGACGACGCACGATAGCCCGCACAACGGGGCGCACAAAATCTTCCGAGTAGCGCTCTTGCCAATCCACATGGATGGTCACGGCCTGCTCCTCATCAATTTTATAGATGACCGAACAGTCCATACTTACTTCCTGACCGTCGCTGGTACGGGCGCGGATAGAGTCGTCGCCGACCCGATTGCCCTCACCCGGCGTGCTGGACATTGTATACGTCTGCCAATAGGTCGGGTATAACGCCTCAGTTTCCAGAAGAGGAATGATCCAATGCAACCCGGAGCGCAAAGGCTGGGGACGGATACCGTCGGGGGAAACAACCGACACAACGATCCCTACCTGTTGGGGTATGACAAAGACAATCGCCAGACTGAGAAGTTGGACACCGAGAACCAGAAGCAGGGGCAGCAGAACGCGAAAAGAGAAGAGCCGGATCACACCAGGAACCCATCCTGCCTGGCGGACAGCCATCAGAAATACTGTTAGTACATAGATAGCAAAGAGAATCCAGCCAATACGGGCCGCTGTTTCGAGAAGTACGTCAATGTTGTTCTGAACCATAGGGCCAAATCCTATTTCTGCACAGGTGAAAGAAGTTTACTATTATGCCTGGAGCCAAGAAGGTCCGCCCTTCTTGCGCCAAAACCAAAAGTCAGGGCGTTCGGTCTGCTGCTTTTTTCGTTCTGCGGCGGTCTTTTGGGGTCTGGGTTGCTGCACCGACACAGGGACGATTGCCACCGTTTTCACCGGTTGGGCCTCATTTTTGGGCAGCTTTGTTTGGGGTGTGCGCGCATTTTTCAAACTAACAATCAGACTGCCATAGTTGAAAAATGTGGAGTAGATCAGCCCAAAGTGGAGAATCACAGTAGTGGCAACATCCACCATATCCATCATTATCGGCGTGAGGAGGCTAAAGCGCTCTTTACGCAAAAACTGGGTGGACATCTCGAAGAGAGAGAGCAATGGGGCCAGGCTCTTTTCCACAAAAATGATTTGGGCCGGGCTTGTAGAGGCAGAGAGTGCACCACCCAGCGCCACGCTGACCAGTGCCTTCTCCATCACCGGGCCGTCGTCCTGGCCGTTGCCCACATAGCAGACCGCGCGTCCGCTGCGCTGGAGGTTGTCGATAGCTGCCGCCCGGCCAAGCGAGAGGGATTCCACAAAGACTTCCTCCGCGTTCAGACTGGCTGCTGCCGCTCGCAACCCGTCGTGCTCCCGATCCGCCAGCACATAGACGGCAAAGGGACGGCCAAAGAGACCTGTGGTCTGCCAGTTGCGCTGGCGTAATTCCTGAACAATCTCCGTCGCATAAAGACGAACAGCGGGGTCCAACAGCGTCTTGCCATCAATGACCAGACAATTGACAAAGTTTGCCATTTCCAATGCCCGGCTCTCTTTGATCAGGATGCCGTCCTGGGTCGCCTGTTGGATGGTGTGGCGTGCGCCCACGGGTCCGAGTATCTGCATATTGGCGCCGAAGGAGGTACACAAAAATGAGGCGGCCAGATCGATCCCCAGCCACGGAGCGGTCAGCAAAAAAGTGGCAAAGGAGAGGGGAGCTGTCCGTCTGCCGCTGCCCTCGCCCAATTGCTGAACAAATGTCTTGCCCTGCACAGCACGGCGCAGCGTTTCGCGCAGATCATTCAAATCCAGCCGTTCTGGGCTATCACCCACCGTCACCGCAATCTGACCAGAGACAACACGACTCGCCATCAGCACGGGGTCTCCGGCTGATTTTTCCAGCGGGGCCACATCACCAGTCGCCAGCCGCTGGTCTACCTGGGCCGAGCCATAGAGGACGGTCCCCCCAGCCAGCAGCATATCCCCGGCATTGGCAACCAGAATCTGACCGCTGGAAATCTCATCCGCACGGGTCTGCATCTCCACCCCGTCCACAAAAGCCCAGGCTTCTTCCTGCAAGCCGAGCAGATTGCGCAGGCTCTCCTCAAAGTCATCCTCGCTCTGGGCCAACATTCGCTGGCTCAGCGCGTAGAGCGCTGCATTGGCGGCGCCTGTGCCATAGTAGCCCATCAGCACACAGACGGCGATGCGGGTGGCGTCCAGCACAGAGCCATCAATGCGTCGCTGTTTGCGGATGGAGCGATAGGCGGAACGAAACGCGGGCGTGTAGACATAAAGAACCAACGGCACACCCGCCAGAATCAACAGCGGCTGGAGCGTCAGAACCCCAGCGACTGTCAGCCCGACCGAAGCTGTGGAAGCGGCCAGTGTCCGGTTGGACTCGGCCAGGGCTGGTCGGGTCTGCCGAGCAAGGACATGGCCGAGTCCACGCCAAAGCGCACCAATCTGTTCACGCAAAGTCTCGGCTCTCGAAGGAGAAGAAAGGGTATTGTTGACCATTTATTACACCACAAATTATGTTTTGTCGAAGTTCGACTTTTCAAAGAAGTCGAACTTGCGGAAGAAGTTCTGGACCCAGTTTGGCTGGCTGCTTGTTGCGCAATGCAGGCAACATAGCGTTGATCACGCCACCAAACATACTGACATTATAGAACATCAGCGCGCTAAGAATACAAAAATGGAAAAGCATGGGGGAGGTTGGGTGGGGATAAAATTTGTAACCTCCTGAAATCCTGTTGAACCAAAGAACGCTACCTGTAATGATCATACCGGTTAACAACATCGAATCAATCTCTTTCGCCCTGCTTCTTTGCAACCATTTCACACCATCAAAGGTGCGACGCACCTGCCAGCAGTAGGTTGCTCTACTAACTGCCTATGGTAAGCGCGTCGCACCGGAAATATGAATACCAACTAACTTACCCAGATTGGTACTTATTAGCCCTACAGAATAATCCTCATACCTGGCAGACAAACACAGCCAGGTATGAGGAGGAACTGATGATACGGCAACACGGGACTACTGCGAATCCAGAGTCAGTTCGTTGATCAGAGCCTGGCGGAGATCAATGCCATCTTCCAGAATGGGTGAATCATCCGGCCAGGGACAGCGACACGGGTCGTCAAAGGTATTGTCCACCGTGCCCACCTGATACATCCGATCCGGGTCAAGGGGTGCGCCGTCGATGGTCCAGGAGCCGTCCGCAGCCTGCTGCACATTCTCGGTGAAGAGCAGGTAGTAACCGCTGCCTGCCTCCTTCATGTTTCTGTCGAACATCTCCTGAAGCCGACTGCCAGGCATCTGCGCAGTGCGGACCAGAGGATTCTGGATGGGCAGCGTGCGCAGCACATCGTATTCTGTCACCTCAGCGCCGGCAGGAATCAGATCGTCCAGGCGCAGCTCCCAGCTATAGATGAGGGCCAATTCGGTGTCCGGCGCGCTGGCATGAAGAATCGCATCCACCACCAGGTAGGTGAAATCGCTCGGGTGGTTACGAATGGTGGGCATGAAGGCATCCAATTCGACCGGGGTGATGGAAACAACCCGGCCCGGATCCATCGTGCCATCGGCAGCCAACGCGGTGTAGGCAATTTCCTTCCACTTATCAATAATGGCCTGGAGTTCCGGATCCTCGGCAACCGATGAATCCAATGGCTGTACACGGGCAGCCATATTCAACTCCTTGGAAGCCGTATCGAAACAGACTTCGATAATGTAGGCTGAACGGGCATTGGAGTCAGCCTTGTAGATCATAGCCGAACCGTCGGCGCCGGGTACAGCCATGTTTTCGTGCTCATCAGCGCCAAGAATCAGGTCGATCTCCGGGAACATGCCCGCGTACTTCACATCAGCGCCGATCTTCTGGTGGGTCAAGGCGAGCAAGACATCGACATTGCCGCTCAATTCGGCAACCTGTTCGATAGTCGCTGAGATAGGATCAGTCCAACTGAATTCTACATGACCTTGACGAATTCGCTTGGTCACACCAAAGACGCCAACCGTCATCACATCGCCGGCTGCGTTGGTGAATTCCCGGACATCATTACGGGTCACACCAGCGAAGGGTTCGCCATCGGGACCAAAGACATTGCTGCTCACAATGGGGAACTGGGTCTCGGCCATGCGAGCGTCGAACTCTTCCTGGGCGATGAAGTCGATTTCGTGATCGCCAAAGGTCATGTAGTCGATCCCCACATGATTCAACGCATCAACCGCCTGCTCGCCGTCCAACCGGGTGCCGTCCACAACCGCATTGCCCATCCCGGAGGGGAAGTAAAGGTCACCGGAGAAGGTCAGGATTGTGTTGGGGTTGCCAGCCAGAAGCAGTTGGCGCAGGGTAGCCAAGCGAGCTGTTCCACCCAGCGTGCCACCGGCCACAGCACCAATTTCGTAGATGTCATTGGTGTGGGCAATGGTCAGTTGGACAGTCGATGCGGGCATATTGGCACAAGCAGCCATTGTCGCAGCCGTAATCGGATCCACTTCCTCTGCCACAGGTTCAGCAGTGGGTTCTGGCTCCGGTACTGCTGTCGGCTCTGGCGCGGGTGCAGCCGTTGGTTCTGGCGCAGCCGCTGCTTCAGCCGTAGGAGCCTCGGCAACAGGCGCTGCAGGCGCTGCACAACCGGTCAGCAGCACAACGAAAACTAAAACGATTGTACTTATTTTAAATATCTTACTTCGTACTTTCATCATTTCTCTCCTAGGTAATCTTGGGTGAATTCACATGAAACTCGGCGAACACGGGATGATCCATTAGGCAGATTGGCAGGCGGCTCCTCCTTTCCGTGACAACTGAACGATTCCAAGAAATTGTTTGGGCTTAGGATAAAGGCAAAAATAATGACTTTGCTTGCAAATCCACGCACAACAACTTCTTTGGTTTTGCTATAATGAAACCGGGAAGGTCATTTGGCAGGCTGCACCGCTTGTGACTCAACCCTACAGAAAATCATCCGATTTCATAGACAATAGACGGCAAGGCAATAGCCTAATTAGTGGCTACGACCTCGTGCTTCCCATTCCTGACCGGTGCAGACAGAGGGGGCAACCCTACATAAGAGAGTTTGGCAGGAAACTTCTCATTGATCAGCATCGTGGGTTTACCGCCAGCAACAATACGATAGGTGCGGCTGATGAAGTCATTGCCCGTGTAATGGCTAATCTCGGAAGGCAGATTGTCCAACGATTCGTGCCCATACCAGAGAATCTCCCGACGGTTTTCGATCTGACTGTTCAATAGAACACGGCCCAATCCGCTGGGTTCCACCTTTAGATGCCCCAGCATTTCTGACGGCAACCGTTCGGGCACAAGCAGAGATACAGCATAGACATAGACCGTGGAAGTATAGCGTCCACGCAACAGCACCTGGCGCGCTACAATTTCCGTATCTTTGGGCAGTTCCAGCCATTTGTGGTCCGCAGCCAAGGGTTGAATATCCTGTTTGAGTAGAACAACCTCCACGGGTTCGAGGGTGTAGGCCTCAAGGAATTTGGTTACAGTCCCGTCAATGACAAGCAGCGCGCGCTGAAAAGGCGTCAGCGTCCGCAGATCGACCTGACCCAATTGTGCTGGTCTGGCCTGCTGGGTGCTGAAAAGATCGGCAAAGGGATCAAACATCCCATTCTTGCCTTGCCATTCAATAGGGGGGAAAGTACCATCGCCGTTAGTAAAGCTCATTATACATTCTCCTGTTATAAACAAATAGTCTCATTAACGCGGCGATCTATGGCTGGCTGGCACGCAGTTTGAAGCGTTGAATCTTTCCGGTTGCGGTCTTGGGCAGTTCGTCTACAAACTCAATCCAACGGGGAGATTCGTAGGTAGCCAGATGTTCCGTACAATAGATGCTTAGATCCCGCGTCAATTCGCGTGATGGCGTATACCCTTCGTTCAGGCGGACCAGCGCCTTCACCCGCGTCAGATCGAGCGTATCGTTCTGCCCCACGACAGCGGACTCCAGAACAGATGGGTGGCCGGAGAGCGCGCTCTCCACCGCCACCGGTGAGACCCAAAGACCACCAACTTTGAACATATCGTCGGCACGCCCCACATGCCAATAGTAGCCATCAGCATCCACATAATACTTGTCGCCGGTAAAGAACCACTCGCCGCGAAATGCCTGGCGGCTCTTTTCATACTGGTGCAGATAAAAGAGCGCCATCGACTCGCCCTTGACCAGAAGATTACCCGTCTCTCCGGGTGAGACTTCGGCTCCCTCTTCATCCACTATTTTGGCGGCGTAACCGGGGGAAGGCATACCACTGCTGCCGGGACGAATAGCGCCCGGACGATTAGCCAGGAAGGTATGGAAGTTCTCTGTGCAGCCAATCGTATCCAGAATTTCCAGCCCCGTCTTTTCCTTCCAGGCATGCCAGACCGATGCCGGCAGAGATTCACCCGCAGAAATACACATCCGCAGCGAAGACAGATCGTAGCGTTCGGCGAATTTCTTATTGGTCATTATCGCGATGTAAGCGGTGGGCACACAGTAGAGGATGGTGGGCTTGAAGCGCTCAATCGTTTCCAGCACAGCATTGACCATACGCGGTGTGCCACTGTAGAGTACAAGGCTGGCTCCCACATACCAGGAAAAGATCAGATTGCCACCCATGCCGTAGACAAAGAAGAGTTTTGACACGGAAAAGGTACGGTCTTCCGCTGTGAGTCCGAAGAGTTCAACCCCGGACAATTGGGCGGTCAGCGGATAATCCTTGTGCGCGTGCAGAATGCCTTTGGGCTGCCCCGTTGTGCCGCTCGAATAGTAGAGCGCACAGAAATCATCCCGATGGGTTGGGGTCACAGCCAGTTGGGTCGAGGCGTTCTCGATCAAACTGTGGAAAGAGAGATCGTCTGGACGCTGGGCTTCCCCGATGACAATGACATTCTCCAATGCTGGGTGCTGGTCCCGGAACGGCTCGATCAGAGGGAGCAGACTTTCGTGGACAATGAGCACCCGTGCCCGGCTATCGGTCAGGATGTGGTCGTAGTCCGGCGACTGCAACAGCGTATTCATGCAGATGCCCACGGCCCCGATCTTAATGGAACCGAAGAAGGCGGTGACCCACTCGGCGCTGTCGGAGGCCAAAATGCCCACATACTCTCCCCGGCGGACGCCAAGACCCATCAGCGCATTGCCCACCCGGTTGACCTCATCCGAGACTTCACGAAAGGTCATCTCCCGGTCGGCGCTGTAGAGCGCGACTTTATCGCCCCGCTCGGTCAGGTTTCGTTCCAGAATATCGACTGCATTGTAGTAGACGGGCAGATCTGCGGCTTTCATACCAAACCCAGTTTCTTTCCAGTGGTAGTACGCCCTTGACGGATCAGATTGTGGGTGCGCCTATCCAGAAGAAGCGCACACCCACAACGGACAGAGTTGCTTATCGCTCTGCTGTCGCCAGTTCAAGGGTTTCGTTGACGAAAGACATTCCGTTTGCTGATACCTTTGCCGGTTCCTGTGCAGGCTCGTTTCCCGATTCTTTGCGCTTGAACATGGCCCGAATCTGTCGCCGCATCTCCCGAATATCCCGTGGTTCAGACTTGGGACGAAAGACGGTGTCAGCTTCCCAACGGTCTGGGTTCAACCCCAAACGCCAAGCATTCAGCCAGACTGGCTCTTGGAACTGGTCCAGATGTTCGGGCATCACATCTTCCAGGGCAAGCAGGAAGAGAACCTGGGCCAATTCCTCAATGCGGGCCATGTTCTCTTCCTGGTCCGCGATCAACTGATCAATGGAGCGGTCTGCGCGCAGGTTGCGTACACGCAACTTGTATAGATAGTCGAGGGTGAGAAAGTCGAAGAATTCATAGGTCAGGCGGCCAGGCGAACGCTCGGCCCAATCCACGAATACCTGCTGCATACGCCGGGTGAGGAAGAAGAAGGGAGCCGTTACAGCGCGCAGCCGTGCGCTCTTCTCTGCATCCAGATAGGTGGAATTGAACATCTGCACACCCACAAAAGCCCAGGCAGCCGTCGTATCCCATAGGACTTTGGCCGTCATTACCACGGGATTGCCAAAGAAGGGATAGGCAACCTGGATATTGTCGGTAAGTGCATCGTTGTAGGAGAGTACAAATTGATTGTAGCCAGTAACCTGTTCCGGCGTCAGAGTACCGGCCATGTCATGACGTATCATCTCAATCGTGATCGTATTGCAAAAGCCGATAATTTCGGTGCCAGCCGCATAGAAAGGATCGGCGAAGACACCGGCATCCCCTGAACAGGCCCAGCGCTGGGCAGAGAATACCTGGCGCGAGGTGTAGCTATAGTGGCGCATCACCCGGAAATCTTCCGGTTCGCGCTCCGCTATCATCCTGTGCAAACCAGGCTCGTTTTCGGACAACCACTCCACAGCCCGGGAATACGTATTGAAGGTCTCGAAGGGATGCAGCCCCTCGTGGGCCACAATGCCTATGCTGGTATAGCCAGAGGCCAGCGGGATAAGCCAGACCCAATAGCCTGGACCCATCAAATGGTTGGTGGAATCGTAGCGCCCGCTGGGAACCCGATCGTGCCACTCCACATCCGTGCTTGGCACCAGATCGCTCAGGTCCACCTCGCCCAGATAGCGGAACCAGGCAGCGTTGAACTGTTGGCGGGTACGTTCGCGCTGTAGGCCGAGCTTCTTCTGCAAAAAGCGCCGCCGCCCCATTGCGTCCACCACCCAGCGCGCCTGCACAGCCTGGCTGTCCGCTTCGCCCTGGCGTTGGAAAAGAACAGTGTGGGGTGTGTTATCGTCGTCCGATAACAGGATGTCCCGCACGGACATTCCCTCTACGATATCAACGCCCATCTCCAAGTTCATAGTCCACAGATCGGTTTCCAGCGTACCGCGATCCACCTGGTAGGAATCGACTTTGGGAAAACGAGACAGGCCAAATTCCGGGCGCTCGGCAAATGTTTCGCTGCCGTCGTTGAAAAAGAAACGGAAACCCAATTTCACCACATGATTCTTTTCCAGATAGTCAGTCAGACCAAGTACTTCGCCCAAGTAATATCCGCCGGCCTCGGTCATCGACTCACCGACTTTGAAGGCAGCAACAGGCAGGGGCAAAGTCTGGCGATCGATGATTATAACCGAGGCTTCGGGCAGGGCACGCTTCAATTGGCGAGCCAAAGTCAGGCCAGCTAATCCACCACCGCAGATCGCCACATCGTATATCTGGTCTTGATTGATTGATAATGGAGACATTGTATCGTTTCTTTCTTTAAGCATAATTCACCATTCGTTTACAAATTCTGGTCGCGAAATGCGTTTGCAGAGTTGTTCAGAAAAAGATTTGTAGAGCGTAGGGGCGCAACAAGCAGCGCCCCCACAAATAATTCTGAATATCTATAGCTGGAAGCAAAAGCAGTCACCTGTTTTAGATGCTGCCAAATTCAGCAGACCCCAATGCCACCAAACGTGACTCAGGACTTTAGGCTAATCGCTACGGACTACAAAGATCACACGACCTCGCCATTTGGCTCCTGATAGATCGTCACCAGATCGCCCACCGTTGTCGGATAGAACGACCCGGACTGCCAAGCTTCTGGGATGTAGCCCATATTCTCTTCCAGTCGGTTGATCAGGACGGCAAAGACGATGGAGTCGAGCGAGAGTTCTCGCAGTTCCGTATCGTCGTGGATGTCGTCGATCATGCCAGCCATCGCATGCTCTTCCACAACTTCGGTTAGGGTATTCAAAACTCTCTCGCGGTTATTCACAATGATTCTCTTTCTGCTACGGTTATGGCTGATTGCAAATGCAGGCCAATATTCTGTGGTAAGGACGGTATAGAATTGTGTAAAAAGAAGTGCTTTCCTTCGAACATCTGCAAATCGAAATCATGGCGAGTATGGGCATGCCATTCTTGAAGATGCTTTTCCAGCACATACGGGTCCTGAACACCGCCATAAGCCGAAATCGAACAGTCCAGCGGCTCCTCCACCTGATGGGTGTAGGTTTCTGCCACCTCACAGTCGGCGCGCAGGGTGGGCAGCATCATGCGCATAAAGGTACCACCGCCCGCAATGCTGTCCATTTTGATATTGCCGGAATCGACAAGAAAGGCCAGCAATTCGTCATCCGCCATACCAGATAGCTGATGATTGAGCGGCGGCGCAAGCTGTGGGGCACGTCGCGCGGCCACAAAGAGATGCTGCGGCGCAGAGAGTTGGCGGCGGCGTAATTCCCGGGCAAATTCAAAGGCAACCAGCGCCCCCATACTATAACCGAACAGCGCAAAGGGGCGGTCTAACTGAGACTCCAGCACATCCGTCAAAGCAGTCACCAGATGACCGAGCCGGTTGAAGGGACGTTCGACAAAACGATGTCCCCGTCCGGGCAACTGCACGGCACAGACTTCGACGTCATCGGGCAGCGCTTGGGACCATTCCTGATAGAGCGAAGCGCTGCCGCCTGCGTAATGGAAGCAGAAGAGACGCATCCGGGCGTCTGGATTGGGTGCGGGCCGGACAATCCAGTCATCCACAGGTGTACGGGTACGCAAACTGGCTCCGTTGCGCCCATTCTTTTTCTTGTCCAACATGCGGATAAACCTTCCCTATCCTGCCTGGGCAATCAGCCCAAAAGCTCTTTGTATGTCAGCTTCAACATAATAGCGATGTTTGTGCGATGTTCGTTTGGCCGAGAGCTTGCCTGTATTGTCCCAGCGGCGCAGTGTGCCGGGTGACCGACCCACTCGTTCGGCAAACTCTCCAATCGAGTAGTGCTTGCCCCCACGATCCGCCATCATTGAGAATTGCAACAACTGCTGGCGACCGCGCTTCGGATCGGCCATCTTGTCCTTCAGTTCCTGATCCCGTTTGCGCCGGTATTCGTCGTCCTGGGCGCTCAGGTCCCGGTAGTTTCTATGGGAATTTTTCTGCACAGTTTCCAGAGCAAAGGCCTGCCGTTCTGCGCTATACTGGTCAAGCAGTGCTTCCGGCGCACCACCCATTACCGCTACCAGTTTATCCACCAGACTGTGTACGTCGTGGATGCCGCTGTTCAGCCCCATCCCGCCCGCTGGATTGTTGACGTGGGCAGCGTCGCCCATCAACAGTACACGACCCCGACGGAAACTTTCCGCCACCCGCTGGTGAACCCGATAGACAGCGTGCTGCACCAGTGTGAAGTCCAGGTCCACGCCCAGGAATTGGGCCACACGCTCACGGACACGAGCCTCCTGGACAATTTCCTCCTCGATTTCGTCGTCGGCCACACGGAAGACGACGCGCCGCAGGTCTTTCAGAAGTTGTAATGTGATGACCCATTCTTTGGGATCGAAGATGTAACAGACCGGGCCAATACCGGGGAAGACAGCGCCCAGATCGATGTCTGTGTTCAAGACCAGAAAGCGATCCTCGTAGGTGTTGCCTTCAAAGGTCAGATTCAGACCTTTGCGCACTGTGCTACTGGCCCCGTCTGTGCCGCAGAGATAGCTTCCCCGAAAAGTGCGCATCCCGTCCGGCGTGGCACAATTCACTTCTACGAAATCCCCGTGGTCGACAAAATCGACGACTTCATGGCCCATAAAGACTTCGCCCAGAGGAGAAGCCTCTACCATCGGTTTCAGAATGCGCGTGAGCAGATGCTGGGGCAGATGCAGACGGAAGGGATAGGCCGTGTCCTTCTCGATCAGCGAATAGTCGAAGCTGGCAATCAACTCGCGAGTGGAGCGTTCCCAATACTGCACTTCAGTGACATGCACCGCCTGTTCCCGAACCTGATTCAGAAAGCCCCATTCGGCGAACATCTCAAGTGTGGGCGGATGATAGGCCCCACCGCGATAGTCACTGCTCAACTCTGGCAGCGCCTCGAATACCTGCACTGGAATGCCCTTATGAATCAAGGCCATCGCCAATGAAAGTCCGACCGGACCCGCACCGGCAATCAGTACAGTCTCTTTAATGGTCACGTCGCTCCCTCCTCTTGCCTGCTGAGAGTGTCAAGCCTGGCTGATCTCGAACAAATGTCCATCCGGGTCCCGAAAGAAACAGCGGATTTCATAGCCCCGGTCCAGGGGCGGAGTCAAAAACTCCGCCCCTCGTGCCAGCAGTACCTCATAGGCTGCCTGACAATCGGGCACACGAATCGTCATGGCATGGCTCACCTGATCCGGTTCGCCGGGTTCTGCAAAGGTCACAGTGGGCTTGTCCTCTGTGGGTCCACCCCCTGTGACAAGCAGCAGCCAAGCATCCAGAAACTGTAATACACACGACGTGCCGCCGTACTCCCGATAGACTGTTGCGCCGAGTACATCCCGATAGAAAGTACGCGAGCGCTCCATATCGCTTATGATCAGAATGTGAGTGAGCGCCATTCCTTCGGCGGGAAAATCCTGGGCCATAGAGTACTCCCTATCAGTTCAGCGAGAAGGCTTCCCAGCCCAAACCATCAATAGAGGGAATCAGACCGCCTTCAAAAACCGGCTTAACCTTGGCACGAGCCTCAGCCGCAGCCACTGGATCGCGTCCAGCGCTGGCAATCGTATAGGTGTCATTCATCCCTTGGAAAACGCGCGCCCGGTTGTCGTCTATGAATTCCATCTCTTCCGTGGTCAGTTCCTTGCCCCCCTGGGCCACATCAATCCGACGCTGGGTGACGTTGAGTTGGTCTTTGAAGGCGTTCAGGAAGGAATCGCCATCCTGGAAGAGAGGTTCACCCGTATTGGCCAGACCCGAAGCCAACTGAATAAACGAATCTTTGGCCGCCGCCGGGGTGTTGCTGCCTTCCGGCTGAAGCATCTTGTGGGCTTCCCAGAAAAAGGAAGACTCATCCCGGTTCATTTCATAGAAGCTCGCCATGTAGCCATACCAGAGGGCAAACTCTCGGCGATAGCGTTGCTCAAATTCCTCGAAAGATTTTTCTTCGCTAATGCCTTCCCCGCCACGCAAGCAGGTGTTGACTGCCCGGGCCGCCTGCAAACCGCCAAAGGTAGCCAGATGGACACCGGTGGCGAGAATCGGATCGATAAAGCAGGCCGCATCTCCAATCAGCGCGCAGCCGGGCGCCCAGAACTTGTCGCTGCGGTACGAATAATCTTTGACGATCCGTACCTGGCCGTAGTCTCCCTCTGTCACCCGGTGTGCGGGTTCCAGAAGTTCGTTGATGATCGGACAGGCATCGAGATATTTGTACAATGCCTTCTCTGCACCCAATTCCCGGAGTGTCACAGCGGCTTCGTCCCGATGCACAACCGCGCCGATACCGGTCAACGTGTCGCTGAGAGGAAGATACCAGACCCATCCACTATCGAAAGAGGCAAAGACACCTGCGCCCTGTCTCTCAGGATCGTGCCAGCGCTTGGCCCCCTCAAAATAGGCATAGACGGCGATATGCTGGAAGTATTTGTCGTACTCCCGTTCGCCAATGCTGTTGCTCAGCAGCCCCGCCTGTCCCGATCCATCCAGAACATAAGTGGCGTAGGCCTCTTTCTCCTGCCCTTTGTCATCCTTGAAACGAACACCGATCACCCGGTCATTTTCGTCCTGAATCGGGCCTAAGACCGAATGCTCTTCCCGCACATCCACACCTTTGCGCGCTGCGTTTTTGAGCAAAATATCGTCAAATTTGTCGCGCTTCACCTGGAAGGCATAATTGGCCTTGTGGTATTTCTCTTTGAAGTCGAAGTGCCAGGGTTCTGCGCTGGCTCCCCACAGATAAACGCCCCCGGGCTTGGGGAAGAAATTGGCGTTGAGCACCTCTTCCCGACATCCCAATAATTCCAGCATAAAGTGTACGGTGGAGGGCAACAGGGATTCACCCACGTGGTAGCGGGGGAAGCGCTCCCGTTCCAGCAGCAGAACCTTATGCCCATCCCTGGCGATCAGCGTGGACGCGGTGGCTCCGGCTGGTCCACCACCGATCACAATAGCATCAAACATCTCTCTACCCATATCTTATCTTTCCTCATCAAAAAACAGAGCAGGCGGTCCTGAATGCGGCCTTATTCGAAAACGTGACATCAGGGAATGCGGCACCAGGGAATGCCTGCTCTGTTTGCTAAATCAATTTCGTTGACTGTACCTATTCGATAATCCGCACGGAACCCGTGCTTCCGTCTACTTCGATAATCTGCCCATCCACAATCGCAGATGTAGCCCGTCCCGTACCCACCACCGCAGGAATGCCGTACTCCCGGGCAACCACCGCAGGGTGGCTGAGAATGCCGCCCGCATCGGTGACGACACCAGCGATATTGGCAAAGAGCGGTGTCCAGGGCGGCGTAGTCGTGGCTGTCACCAGAATGTCACCAACCACCAGTTTGTCGGCCTCGGCCAGAGAGCGCAGCACTTTGGCTGGCCCACGCACCACACCGGCGGAACCACCCAGACCCAACAGCACGCTGGGGTTGTCGGAGACGGGCGGTGGTGCGCCGAAGACTTTCATCACGGCGCGGATGACTGGGTTGTCTGGGGGCGGGCCAGGAGGCAGAATGCCCAGACGGGGCGGTGCTGTCAATGCGCCAAAGTGGGCTTCGTTGGCCCGACGTCCGGCCACCAACTCCCGACGATTCGGCATCGGAGATGCGTCCAGGGTGGCACGCAGTTCCTCCATATAGAGATAGAAGACATCGTCTGCACTATCCAGCACACCAGCGGTCTGCAAGCGGCGACCCAGCTCTATCACGACCTGTCGGGCATAATAGGTGGCCGGGAAATCCAGCCAGGCAGTGTGTTCTTCCTTCAGGAAACGGGCCTGTTGGGCCGCGCCGAGCAAAAACTCGAATTCACCCACCACCGGCTGGGGATACCCAACCAATCGGGCACGGGCATCAGCAATCGCGCTTTCCCGACGGGCGGTAATAGCTGTCAATTCGGCGTCCAGATCGCGCTCGGTCTGGGCTATATAGCCCTTCAGCGTGCGAATTACAGAACCGGGTTCCTCGTGCCAGGCCGGGAAGCTGACATAGAGCTTGTCAATCCGCTGGCCGTATTCACCGAGGAAATCGTTCAGTTTGGCAAGAAAGGCCTGACCGGCTGGCGTAGTGGAGAGCTTTGACGCCACCTGTTCGGTCTCAGAGTCTTCGATCACTTGGCGCACTACATCGTCGGCCAGGGCATCGCGACTGAGCTGCCACAAGGCACGCGCGCTCTCCACCATTGTATTGTCAACTTCGTTCAACAGGGCATAGGCGTCGAGCTGACCGTCCTCGGCAAAGAGATCGTGGTGCATCTCCTCAAAGAAACTGACGGCCATGAGCATTGGAAAGGCAAGTTGGAAATGGATGGACCACAGTTGGCGGATACAGCCCTCCATCACATCCAGATGGGCACGCAGGGCAGGCAGATCAGCGCCTTTCAGATCAAACGCGTCCAGCGCGCCGATCTGCTTTTTGATTTCAGGTAGCCATACATTATTCCACTGATCGCCCAGGTGACCGATCATTCCCTTAAGTTTCTCTTCGTCCGGCCCTTCCGGCGAAGGTGCCGGCCCGTTGGCAATATAGGCATAGGTGTTGAGATAGCGCAACATCTGCTGCATAGGGAGGCGATAGAAAGCTGTCCCTTTATTGAAGCCCTCTGTAATCTTCGACACCGTCAAGTCATAATCCATCGGCGTGACTGGCTCTGGAAAATGGACGGCTTCCTGTTCCCACGGGATTTGAGCATCATGCGGCCCTGTCCACTCCACAGGGAAATTGGGTGGTACTTCCAGAACAACAGGAGGGTGATCGTGCATACCGTGATCTGCCACAATTGTTTCCTTTCTCAGAATTACTACTAACGACGAAATTCGATGTTCATGCCAAAAACAGTGTTTGATTCCTGGCTCACTTTTTGTCCGCCAGGGTAGAAACGGGGCGACATTGAAGCAAATAGAGCGTCTCCCCGTGAAAAGCGGCTTCGATATCTACCGGCCAGCCCATGTGGGTTTCCAGCCGCTGAGTCAGTTGTGCCACCTCCATCACCTGAGCATCGGTGAGGGTTTGTAGCTTGCGCATAGGGCGGGGGACGATTACTTCGCGCACGCCGTTGGGTGCAATCACTGTCATCCGTTCTTTGTCAGCAATCGTAGTGCTGACGCCCCATGTCTCCTTATTGACAATGAAGGTATCCGGCGTCACAGTGCCACTCACTACACTCTCGCCTAGGCCCCAACTAGCCGTAATCACGATTTCGGAACGATTGTTGTTGACCGGATTGGCGCTGAAGGCCACCAGAGAAACATCCGCTGCTACCAGAAGTTGTACAAGCACGGCCAGGCGAATTTCGCTGACGGATTGGCTGTGCTGCTGGTGATAGGCCAACACCCGCTCGGAACGGGCCGAGTCCCAACAGCGGGCTACCGCATCAACAACAGCGTCGGCCCCCTCAAGATTAAGGTAGGTATCGTACTGTCCTGCGAACGAGGCTGTTTGGCTATCCTCGCCCACAGCCGAAGAACGAACGGCCACCCGTGGCACGGCTATGCCCAGGCGTTCGGCCAACTGGGCATAGCTGGCGGCCACCAACTCTCGCGCCTCGGCGGGCAAAGGATCGCCCTCCCGGTGATTTGCCCATTGACCAAAAGCAGTTGTCGTCAGGCAGAATCCTGGGGGAACGGGCCAGTCCGCGGCCAAACGACTCAGGTTGGCAGCCTTCCCACCCACCAGGGCTGTCTCCTGTCCTGCGCTCTGATCCAGCCAGACGATAAGCATCGCTCTTCTCTACCTCCCAAAAACCTGTAAAAATGTGTACGATTTGGACTTCAGTTCTGCGGCATTGCTGTTTTGTTTTCCGATTCGACAGACAGGGAAGCCAGACGTTTTTCATTCTGCTTCTCGATCAGTTCCCCTGTGATTTCCCGCTTGTGTCGATACCAGGGCAGCATCGCGTTGACCAACCCGGCGCTGAGGCCCGCGGTGGTCAATATCATCGTCTGCACAAGCCCAAATTGGAGGAGAAAGACCCCGCTGATCCCGATGATTGTCGGCACAAGCAGGCACATATAGCCAGCACGCATGTTGGCGTCGAATTCATGGGCGATATCGAACAGAACGGGAAGCTGCTTCAAACTCTCATCCATCAGCACAACTTGCGCCGTGTCGGTGGCTGCGGTTGATGCCCCGCGCAGGGAGACAGAAACCTGGGACTTTTTCAGGGCAATCGAATCGTTGATGCCATCGCCGATGTAGCAGACAAACTTGCCTTCCTCTTGCAATTGCCCGATGATATCAGCCTTGTTTTCCGGCAGTGTCTCGGCAAAATAGTGGTCGATGCCCAGTTCGTGGGCCAGCAGACGGGTGGGCGTGTCGTGATCCCCCGAAATAATATACATCGTCTTGATATTGGGGCGTCCCCGTAGCTGGGCGATCACCTCTTTGACTTCGGGGCGTAGGGTTGGGCGCAGTTCAATGGCACCGATCAATTGGCTATCCACCGCAACCATTACCAACGAATGCCCCTGCTCGTGGCAACGTTCCTGAATCTCAATCAGTGTCTCTGGAACCTCGATGTCAGCCATCACCATAAAGCGAGCGCTGCCCACCTGGACAAGTTGATCCTCGATGCGTACCGTCAACCCGTAGCCCAATTTGTATTCGGCTTCGTCAATGCCAGGCAGGGTCAAGCGACGTTTGCGTGCCTCTTGGATTATTGCCCTGGCAATGGGATGGGTCTGGCGGTTTTCTGCCGCGGCGGCCAGTGTGAGAATCTTGTCTTCCTCGTAGCCGTTGTAGGCATAGACAGCGCCGATATGGGGTACTTCTTTGGTCAGTGTGCCGGTCTTATCAAAGACAATTGTGTCAACCTGATTGAGGAGATCGAGCGTACGCCCATCTTTCACCAGAATGCCATTGTGGGATGCCAGGTTCAAAAAGTTGAGAATCCCAATCGGTGCGACAATGCCCAGCCGGTATTTGAAATGGGAGTTCAGAATTGCCAGCGCCCCATACGCGCCGACAATCGGGATGGAGAGAACACCGAGCAATAATGTGGGCATAACCGTCTTGTCGGCCATCTTTTCGGCCCGCAATTGGGTATGGGTTTTGAAATCGGCGGTGTTATTGAGCATCTCGCCAATCTTGGCTGCGGTAGTCGTCGCACCCGCCTGCTCTACCTCAAAACGGATGCGCCCGGAGAGTACGATTGTCGAAGCGAAGACCTCATCGCCCACACTCTTTTCCGCGGGCTGGGCTTCCCCGGTTAGCACGTGCTGATCGACCGAGGCGATGCCATCCACAATCCGGCCATCCGCCGGGATGGTCATGCCCGCGTCCACCACAACAATGTCGCCCAGTTTAAGTTGCTCAAAGGGCAATTCGACTTCTGTGCCATCGACCAGCACCCACACTGTGCGGGGCTGTTGCCGGAAGACATCGATCAGGCTTTTGCGAGAGTCGTCCTGCACTTTTAGCAACAGTTTACGGGAGGCAGTGTAGACAAGCGTCAGTGTGGCCCCCACCATAAAATATTGCAGGAAAAGACAGCCAGTGATGGTGATGGCACTGAGGGTATCCACCCCAACTTGCCCTTTTATGAGCATTTTGTACGACTTCTTGAAGACTGGAACCATCGTGTAGAGAATAGCCGGTGCAGTCAGATAGAGCAGAGGCGGAAAGAGCAGCGTGCCCGCCAAGGCCGCCCCCATAGCGCTGACAGAAACCACCAGATTGCGATTGGCTTCCTCCTCGGCCTTGCTGATTTTCGGGACTTCCCCAGTAGCAAGTTCACTGAGATGCTGACGGCGCAGATCACTGCCCTGGAGCGAGGAAAATCCCTCTCGTGCCAGCATCTGATAGGCATTATGCATTTCGTTATAGACAGCCGAAGCCGCCGCGCTGATCTCCTCACCCAACCCCTGGCTGTGTCCATTGAGAAGTGGCTTTACATTCTCCCCAAGAGACGTTACCCCCAATTGGTAGGCAACCTGTATTTCGCCAACCAGCGAAGAGGCGATGGCAGCCACTTCGTCTGCAATCTCTCGGCTTTGCCCGTTGAAGAGTGGATTCACCTGCTCGCGTTTGAATTTGTGCAAGATTGTTTTTGTCTGTTCAAAAATGGGTACTGACCCGTTGCCCTTTTGCCCGTTGCCATTTCGCCCGTTACCATTTTGTCCGTAGGCATGTCCAGTCGGTCCGACCTCTTCCGGGTCAGTCAGAAACAGAGCCACTTTTGGCTTGCGTTGGCGGTTTATATAGGCTTTTGACTCAGCGTACAGCGCGTTGCTGGCTGCTACAACATCGGTGAAGGCCATCGGACATTCCTTTTGAAACGACCGTTCATTCCGGTCGTCCACGATTCTTACACAGTACCAATGCTTCGGTGCTGTCGTATCTGGATTCGACTACTTTTGCCAAACCGAGTGGATTCCCGGAACCCACAGAGCTTCCGAGAATCCACTCATAACAGCTATTACGATTATCAGTGGCCGGGAGCAGCTGTAGCGGTTTCCCCGTCAATCTTCTGGGACTTATGATCGGGGCCGCAGACCCAACAGACGGCATACTGACCCAACTCCGTGATTGTAGATGTCAACGAAGTACCCGTACGAGAAAGGGTGTTGATGCCTTCCGCCGTCCACTCCATACCATCCAATCGATACAGACGCAGATTGTCGAGAACTTCTGGGTCTGTCTGTAGCGCATACTGTACCGAAATGATCGCACCCCGGTCCATGTCGGTGATCGATTCACCACCCTGAGTGGCCGAAAGTTCGAAGAAGCGGTCCACACCCATCATCTTGCCCAGATTTTCTGCGGGCCGATCCTGGTGAGTGTAGGTCACTTCCGTATCAGCAGAGACACTGTTGGGCGGGAAGAGTATGCTGACCCGCTTGAAAGCATCGTTCGAAACAAAAGTACCGCCAGATGGCGCCAGAGGAACTGTCATCGGGGCCGGATCGACGATATCCAACAGGGCCATCATGCCCAGGTCTTCATGCAGGAGGATGTGGCAATGGAAGACTGTCAGACCGGAGAAGTGTTCGAAGCGCTGGCGCACAACGACGCTTGTACCCTTGGGCACATTGACCGTATCCATCCAGCGCGGCGGGTCCAGCTTCACGCCGTCGATTTCCATGACCTGAAACCAGTTCACATGGACATGGAAGGGGTGATCTTCGTGGTGCGTGCTAGTAATCACCCATTCTTCTGCGGTATTCAGCAACACCGTCTCGTTGATATAATTGGGATCAAACCTCCGGCCATTGACTTTGAATTCCAGGGTGTTGCCGATGATCTCGTGGGCATCGTTGAAAGTGAGTTCGCCAGTCACATCAAAGGTGATGTTGCGGCGGCGCACGATCTCATCGTCACCGATGTAGGGCAAACGGGCCGTCGGCGGATTGAGATCGGTGGGCAGGGCCATGTCCATCGGCTCACCTTCGACCACCAGATTGAACATTGGCATGGGTTCGCGCGGGAAGGGTGGCAGCCCCTGGTTGTAGGGCATGACCAGGAAAGGATAGGTGCCGGGTTCGCCCGCTTTGACCAGAACATCCAGCCGTTGACCAGAGACGAATACGAAGTCGTCAACAGCTTCGGCCTTTTCCTGGGTAATGCCGTCATAGGCCAGGATATGCACCTGATGGCCTTGCAGGGCGTGATGGAAGTTTCGACCCAGCCCCGCATGGCAGAGCCGCCAGCGCTGTACTTCGCCGGGGCGCATGTGGATTTCCGGCGGGATAATCGAGCCATCCACAGCAATCTCATTCACAGCCAGACCATTGACCGTGTACTGGGGAATGTGGCCGCCGAAGGGGAAGTCAAATACTGTATTGTCTTCGGCGATGTACATTTCCTGGAACATCAGGAGTACTTCCTGGGCCGCGCCCACTTCCGGAATTTCCGAGAGTTGTCCGTCCCCTTCGATCAGCAGATTGCCCGCCATGCCACTGCTCAGGTGGTTCGAAGCGGCACCGTGCTTGTGGGGATGATACCAGAAATGGCCGGTGGGATGATCCGCAGGAATATAGAATTCGTGGTAGAAGACCTCACCCGGATTCACACTCACCAGAACATTATCCTCATTACCTTCGGGAGAAACATTCAACCCGTGGGTGTGCAGGTTGACAACATTAAAGCCATGGGGAATGTTGACGTCTGAGAAGTGCTGCTCTTCAACGGCGGGCAAGTTATTGACGTGACGGATACGCATCACATCACCAGGCCGCGCCACCAACGTGGGCGCCGGGATACCGCCGTTGTAGTTGCGCACATTCAATTCGCGGCCATTCACAACCGGATTGTTGTACGCGGCCACTAACTCAGCTTCCAGTACACCGTCTGCGCTCTCCATACGCGCTGGCTGGTAATCCATCAGATTGGCCGGTTCGGTGCGCGTAGGCTCGCGTTTAATATTGGCCGGGGCCAGCTGGGCCGGTGCCCAGGGAAGGGCTTTGGGCGCAGCGGCTAGTGCGCTTGACGGCGCTGAGGGCGCAGCTATCGCTGGCGCAGCGCTGGGCGGTTCGGCCGCGGCGACGGAGATACCGTACGCGCCGAGCGTCACCAGGGGCGTACCCACCCCAATTACTTTAATAAAATCACGACGATTGAGCTTTGCCATTTCTGATTCCTTTTTCTAGCTGGTTGTATACACAATACGTGCCGAAAAATGTTGCAGAAGTGCTGGGAGATTGCACGAAACACCACCTTTTTGGATACAGCGAAGTACGCAATGCCAGTTGATAAATTTTGGGTAGTAGTTCACATTTGACTGATAGGTCTCACACGCGACAGCTTGTAGCGGCTAATTCGAGTCTTCAACACGAGACGACTTCGGTCCTTTGGGGCTTGAGATTGCCACAGCATACGTCTATCAGTCATTTTCAGCCACTACCCAATTTGGGTCAGGAGCGAAAAACTAGCGCTCAGTTCTTCTTCTCCCCACCCCGCGACGGATCCCACTGGGAATTGGACAGTTCATATACGCCAGCGTCCACCTGATCAAGCGCCCAGGTCAGCAGCCGACCAATCACCTCCTTCTGGGTCAACCTATTTTCTGTCCCACACGCATCAACCCGATCCAGCAACCCTCGTTCGGTTGCATAGACAGCGCGCACGGGTGGGTTATCGGTAGCCTCAGATAGTGCCGCAGCGACCGGCTCAGTCGGTTGATTGCGGGTCAGGCTGGCCTGATCCGTCCAACTACCCAACTTGGCGTCTAACTGCTGCTTTTTAGTTGCCATCAAAAAGCTCCTTTGCCAGTCCAGCATACGCCAGGGAACCGGCGGAACGGGGAGCGTAGACAGCAACAGGCACGCCGTCCAGGGTAGCTTCCGCAATCGAGACATTGACCGGAATCACCGATTGCGGAACCAAAGAGCCAAAACGTTGGCGGACTGCGGCTTCTACTGAGGTTGTCAGAGTGACCCTTCGATCATACATCGTCAACACAATCGCGCGCAAATCCAGTTTTAGGTTGCCCTTACGGACCAGTTCAATTAATTGAAGCGTGCCATCCAAAGCACGAAAGGCGTAGGGCTGACATTGCAAAGGCACAATCACCTGTGTGGCCGCGGTCAGGGCATTGAAGGCGAAGAAGCCCAGATTGGGTGGCCCATCGATCAAAATCACATCAAAGTTGTCAGCCACCTGCAACAGAGCGTCTTTCAATTTGTCGTTGCGGTCATAGTGACCGGCGAACTGCTGGTCGGCCAGGGCCAGGTCCAAACTGGCCGGTAGCAGGCTATACGAGCCGGCCTGCACCAGCGCATCTGCCGTTGTCTCCGGTGCGTGCATGGCGTGTAGAACCGTCAGTCGATCTTCCACCAGTTCCAGACCCGAACCAATCGTGAGATTGGATTGGGGGTCCAAGTCTACCGCCAGAACCCGTCGGGTCTGGCCCAATTCATAGGCCAGATTCTGGACAAGAGAGGTCTTGCCCGTACCGCCTTTATGGCTGGCAACCGCAATGATTTGTGTCATAGAATCTCGGCCACCTTTGCCAAGCGGCGAGCCTGGGCTTGCCAATCGTCCACCAAAAGATTGAACGGCCCATTCGGTGCGACGATTGATTGCAGGGCAGCCGGAGAAAGGTCGGCCATCTCGCCGTAGGTCAATATGCCACTCTGATTGAGTCGCCGGGCGTAGACAGGCTCAAAACCGGCGATCTGCTCCAGACGATCCAACACAATAGAATCGATCCCGCTGCCGATGGGACCCGCTGCGACAGGAACGAGACCCGACGACGCCAGCCACCCACGGGCAGCACTGCGCCGGCGGCGCTGATCCAAGCGCTGCTTGACTGAAACGCCTGCGATGATTCCTGCGGCGATAAGAAGGGCAATGTTCATGGGCAAGGTTCTCTGGCAGTTTGCGCAGACTAATTAACTTGCTGTCATCAGGCACTCTAACAGAACTACATTTAGAAAGCGCAAAGAGATCAATAATCAATGTCTAAGGCTAATTCAAATAATAAAGTATACGGCAAAAATCCCCGGCACTTTCTGTCCAAGCGAGTCTGTATTCTGTAATTCAGGCAGCGAAGTTCGTGAAGTGCCGGGGACTTGTGGATACTTATTTTCTTGGAATCGCCTAAGCGACACAACACCAATTTTCGAAAGGGCCTGAGTGGAATTGTGGTACAAACGGCTCTTTTACGCTGCATTTTCCCCGGTCAACGAGTCAGCCAGAAGGTTCATCCCCACGACCAGCGACGAAATTGCCAGGGCGGGAAAGGCGACAACCCAGGGCGCAGTCAGAATGTAAACGCGGCCCTCATTGACCTGTAGACCCCAGTCAGGTGAAGGCGGCTGCACGCCCAACCCCAGAAAGCCCAGCCCAGCCCCGATCAAAATGACATAGCCAAAGTAGATCGACGCCTCCACCCCGATGGTTCCCATGGCGTTGGGCAGGATGTGGCGCAGGGCAATACGCGTTGTAGTTGCACCGACAGCCAGCGCCGCCTCCACATACGTTTTGGTCTTGATGTCCAAGACCACGCTACGCACGACCCGCGCGATCGCCGGCGCAAAGACAACACCGATCGTCAGGACCAGATAGATCAGATCGGACCCCATAATGCCCACAACAAGCAAAGCCAGCAACAGGGCCGGGAACGAGAGCAGCACATCGACCAAACGCATGATCAACTCATCCCACAGCCCGCCCGCATAGCCCGCTGTCACCCCCATTACCACACCCAGCAGCAGCGCCAGCAGCGTTGCACTGCACGCAAGAATCAGAATACTGCGACTGCCGACAATCACCCGGCTGAATATATCCCGGCCAAACTGGTCTGTGCCGAAGATGTAGCGTGTCGAAGGGGGCTGCAAGATGTCGGCCAGGTGCTGCTCGGTGTAGGGATAGGGTGCGATATGATCGCCCAGCAGCGCCAACACCAGATAGCAGGCAACGATAAAGATACCGACCAGACTGGCAGGCTGGCGGATAAACTGGCGTGCCGATTTCCCCAGATGGGTCTCTGGCGTAACAGTAAGTATGCCCTCTGCCCGTTGCCGAAGAGCAAATCTGTCAGTCTGTGTAAGTTCCATTTTATATATACCGAATGCGCGGATTCAACCAGCGATAGAGCAGGTCTGCGCCCAGATTGGCCAGGGCATAAATCGCGGCCACGACCAACACGACGGCTTGCAGCAACGGTATATCCCGGTTGCTGATAGCCTGTAACATCAGCCTGCCCAACCCCGGATAGGCAAAGACGCTCTCGATCAACACAGCGCTGCCAAAGAGATAGCCCACATTGAGAGCGATGACACTGATGGTGGGCAGCAGCGCATTGCGCAGAGCATGGCGCACGAGAATGATGCGGGAGGTCATACCCTTGCTGCGGGCTGTGCGTATATAATCGCTGGACAGGACGCCGATCAGGCTTCCCCGTGTGTGGCGGGCGATGTGGGCCAACAGACCTAATGTCAGCGCCAGGGTGGGCAAAATCAGGAATTGAACGGACAGCAAAGGGTTGGCGGCTGGGTCGATCAGGCTGGCGGCTGGCAACCAGTGCAGCCAGGTGGAAAAGACAATAATCAGGAATGTGGCTGTGACGAATTCCGGCAGAGAGACAGCAAAGAGTGTGGTCACCGTGACGATCATGTCAGGCCAGCGCCCACGCCCCACCGCCGCAGCCACGCCCAACCCGATGCCCAGCGGGATTCCAAACAAGCTCGCCAGCAGAGCCAGCAGAGCCGTATTGCGCAGCCGTTGGGCCAGCAACGGACCCACCGGCAGATTGAGAAAGAGCGACTCGCCCCAATCCCCGCGCAGGATACCGCCCACCCACGCCAGATAGCGCACATGGCTCGGACGGTCCAACCCCATCCGGGCGCGCAAGGCGGTCAATGCCTCCGGGGTGGCCCGCTGCTTCAGGATCATATTGGCTGTATCGCCCGGCAGCACTTCCGTCACAACAAAGATCAGCAACGAGACCAGCGCCAGAATGAGCAGCATCAACAGCAGCCGGCGCAGAAGGAAGCCACCCATAGCCTATCCCTGCTCCATCCAGGCGGAGCGCACATCAAAAACAGCTAAGTCCGGTGCCAAGCCGTGTACGGCTAATCGTTTGGCCACGATCAGCGGACGGAAGTAGGGAATAATCGAGCCGCCCTCACGCTGGATCAACGCTTGTATTTGCCCATAGATTTCCTTCAGGCGTGCAGGATCCGACTCCGCTTGGGCTGCCGTCAACAGAGAATCTATTTCCTCATTGTCCCAATTAGCCTCGTTAAAATAACCACCCGGAGTAAATTGCAACATCAAAATGGGGCCTGGATCGATGCGAGTCGGCCACACAGAAACAAAAAAAGCGCTTTGCCGATAATAATCGACCCAATAGGTGTCGGGGGGGACGCGCTCCAGGCTGATATTGATCCCGGCCCCTTTGGCCATCTCTTGCAAAGCAACGCTGGCATCGACAATACCCGGTGAAATATCGGTGGTTGTCAGGGTAACATCCAGTCCGTTAGCGTAACCAGCCTCCGCCAGCAATGCCTTTGCCTCTGCTATGTCACGTTCGGGGATCGGACTCTCTGCCCAATAGGGACTAAAGGAGGGAAACGGTTGGTCGGCCCCCAATTCACCCTTTCCGCGCAACACCACCTGTTGCAGGCCAGCGCGGTCAACCATAAGTTTGAACGCCTGACGCACGCGCACATCATCAAAGGGTGCCATTTGGCAATTCATTACGAAGACATCGTATGTACCTTGCTCCAACTCCAACAGATCAATACTAGGCGCAGCTTCCAGAGTAGCGACATTGGCTATGCCCACTTGGGTCATCACATCGATTGTACCGCTGACGAGTGCTGCGATCTGGGTATTCAAATCCGATATAAATACCAGATGCACCTCATCCAGATAGGGTATGTCAGCCTGCCAGTAGGCATCATTACGGGTCATGGAGAGTTGGACGGCTGGATCGTAGGAAACGAAACGGAAGGGGCCTGTTCCCGACGGTTGGGTAGCCATCTCATCGGGGCTGCGGTCGTGGGGTACGATCAGAGTTGCATTCTCCGCAAGCAACCAATTGGGGAGACTGGCATGGGGTGTCTTAAGGTCGAACCGCACGGTAAAATCATCTACGGCTTCTACAACATCGACAAACTTAAAAATAGAGTTGGCTGTCGCTCCCAAGTCAGGATCGAGGATACGCTCAAAGGTGTAGACCACATCCTGTGCTGTAAAAGGCGTGCCGTGATGGAATTGTACACCTTCGCGCAATTGGAAGGTCCAGCTTGTGAAGTCATCATTGGCTTCCCAGGATGTTGCCAGTCGGGGTTGCAGCGTTCTGGACAGATCGGAAGGATCGACCCAGACCAACGTATCGTAGACAGCAATACCAATCACGTTATCAACATAGCCATAGATAAAAGTTGGATCCAGGGAAAGGGGTATTTCCACAAAGGCCATACGCAGGGACCCTCCGCGCTGGGGTGTACCCGGCGCGGACGTAGCCACCTGTGCGCCTGTATGGGGCGCTGGTGCGGCTGGAGCACAGGCTGCCAGCGCCCAGGCAGCACCGACGCCGCCTGCAATTTGAAGAAAACGCCGCCGATTTACAGCTTTACGAGGCACACTAGACGTGGACATAGACAACTCCCCTTTTGGTTCTGGAACTCTGGTTTATGTATGAATAAGCAATTGATGCAACAGCTACGACAACAGGTCAGTCTTTGGCTTGGCATTCTTCAAACGCAGGGGCAGCATAGCATTGGCAACGCCAGCCACCAGCCCCACATTGTAGATGGCGATGGCCGTCACCAGCCCCCAATGGAGGAAAAAGACGCCTCCGATACAGACAATCCCCGGCACAAGACTGGTGACCAGATTCCCGCGCATATTGGAATCAAAGGCCGAGACAGTCTTGAGCAGATATTCGAGTTGGCGGAAGTCTCCATCCATCAAAATAATCTGTGCCGTATCCGTGGCGATGGTGGAGGCGCCCCGCAGAGAGATAGAAACATCCGCCTGCTGGAGCGCGATGGCGTCGTTGATACCATCACCCACAAAACAGACGGTACGTCCCTCCGCTTGCAATTTCTCCACAAGTTCGGCCTTGTGCTCCGGCAGGGTGTCGGCAAAGTAATTTGGTATGCCCAGGCTGTGGGCCAAACTGCGGGTCGGCTCTTCCTGATCGCCAGAGATGATATACAGTTCCAGATTGCGGGCACGCAGGGCGTCCACAACTTCCTGGGCCTCTGGTCGGGGCATCGGCTCCAACACCAGCGCCCCGGCCAATGTGTCATCAAAGGCCACCAGCACCAGAGAATGGCCCTGGGCCTGGGCCTCTGCTTCGATACGGTCTATGTCCATATCAGCGGGCAGCGGAATGGATTCCTGGACCATAAAACGGCGACTGCCTACCCGCACTGTCCGGCCATTTAGCTGCACGCGAATGCCAAAACCAATATCGTAGCGGGCGTCCTCAATCGGCACGGGCGGCAGGTTTCGCGCCTGGGCTTCCTGCACAATCGCACGTGCGATGGGGTGGCTCTGCTTCGCCTCGGCCGCGGCTGCGTAGGTCAGAACTTCGTCTTCGCTGTAGCCGCCGAACGAATAAATCTGGCCGAGTCGAGGCTGGTCCAGCGTCAGCGTGCCCGTCTTGTCAAAGACGACCGTATCGATCTTTTTGAGTATATCCAGTGAGCGGGCGTCTTTGATCAGAATGCCGTTGTGGGAGGTAATGTCCAGAAAATTCAACATACTAATCGGGGCGACTATGCGCATATTGTAGCCCACATAGGACATCAGCACAGCCAGCGCGCTTTGTACGCCCAGCAGGGGCAGGGCAAGCGCACTGAGCGCCAGCATGGGCAGCGTGGCCCGATCAGCCACGGCTTCGCCCCGGGAAACGATAGAAAGCTGGTAATCAGCCGTCTGGTTCAGAATATCACCGATCTTGGCGGCCACCGTCTCACCTCCCGTCTTTTCGACCTGAATACAGAGACGCCCGGAGAGCAGGATCGTGGCGGCCAGCACTTCGTCCCCCGGAGACTTTTCGCTGGGCTGAGACTCGCCTGTCAACATACGCTGATCGACCGTGCCCTGGCCTTCCTGAATGACCCCATCCGCCGGGATCATCTGCCCGGCGTGGACAACGACGATTTGGCCCGCGGCCACCTGCTCAAAGGGAATCTCGACTTCATTGCCATCGATCAGAACCCAAATCGTATCCGCGTGTTTGCCAAAAATGTTGGTAACGCTGCGGCGGGCGCGGTTTTCGCTGCGGCTTAAAAGGACGCGGCTGGCAAAGAAAAGAACAGACGCAATCGCGCTAGCCATAAAATAGCCCGCCAGCAGCGCACCGGGCAACACAATTATATCCACCAGATAGGACTTAATCTTGCGTTCCTGGAGCAGATTCCGCACGCCATCTTTTACATAGGGGACGGTGACGTAAACCAGACCGGGAATGCCAAGCAGAGCCAGCGGTGGAAAGACCAAACGGCCCAAAACAGTCAAGCCAAGCGAGCCGACGGAAATCGCAAAGGAGACGTCATCCTGCCGCAGAACCTCCTCTGGGGCAGTCTGCACGTCCATCTCTCGCAATTGCTGCTTACGCTCCGCGCCCCACACCTTGTCCACAGCAGCGCCGGTAAAGTCCTGCATCTTCCAGCCGATCGTCGTCAGGGCATTTTCGGCCTTCCCATCGACCTGTTCGATAGCCGCGTTGTTATTCAAAACACGTCCCATTGCCTGTCTTCTCTGTGTCCGTTTTTTCAGGGCACGCGTCCCGCTGTAGATCATGCTACTTAAAACTGCGATTTCCAGGATGGGCATAGACTACCTTAAAACCTTTCCTCGTTCTTTACATCGAACTATTCTTACTATTCTGCCCAAACTATTCTGCCCAAATGCTCCGGGACTTTTTGCATCAGCATATCCGTACAGGTGCGTCGCACCGAGAGTATCACCTACGGATGGGCAATCACCACCAGTGTAGGCGCGCGCCGCCAGACACACCGCAACGCCTGTTCCAGGCTGTCCGGGTCCAGGGCAGCAAAGCTCTCGTCCAGCACCAGCAGGTCCGCCTTCTGTAACAGAGCGCGGGCCATATACAGACGACTGCGCTCCCCGTGGGACAACTGCCAGCCGCTCTCCCCCACCTCCTGGGTCAGACCGCCGGGCATCCGATCCAGAAGGTCACCCAACCCCAGCTCCCGGCAAATCTCCTCGGCTTCCTGCAAGTCTCCGGCTTCCGGGGGCCAGCCGTGGCCCAAGAGCAGGTTATAGGCGAGAGTGCCGGTAAAGACAAAGTTCTCATGGAATTGGGGAGCCAGCACAGCCTGTCGCCGCCAGTTCTCTTCCCCCAACGTCTGCTGATCGTAGCCATTGAGCAGCAGCAGCCCACTGTCGGGCTGGCGCACCCCGGCCAGCAGACCAGCCAGTGTAGACTTTCCTCCGCCCGACGGACCTTCCAACAACAGCCGCTCGCCCACATTGATCGAGAAATCAACACCAGAGAGCACCGGTGTATCGTCGGGCCGGTAACGATAGCTGACCTGATGGCCGGTGAGCAGTGGCATGCCGCTGGTTGTCGACTGCTCTCTTGCGTTGATTACCAGGCCGGGATCCGCGGCAATCGATACAGGCGTTCCCGTGGCCTGGGCAATGGGGGCGATCTCATGCCAGGCCACAAGCGCGCGCACCAGGCTGGAACCGCCCTGGACAAACTGCCCCAGCGCCCGCCAGGCCAACAACACACCACCCACACCCACCGCCAGGGTTGTGACATCTGCGGGCTGGTAGATCGCCTGATAACTCAGCCACCCCAACCCCAACAGTAGCCAGGCCTGAGGGACCGCATTGCCCAGGAAAAGCTGGCTGGTGTCCCGCTGCTCGGATATTTTCATATAGCGCACCAGCAGCCGGTCTTCATCCCCGTGGCGGAGATTGGGTGATTCCTGGGCCAGCCGTGTGCGATGGCCGACCATTTGCTCGACCAGGTCGGTGGTCAACTCCCGGTGGGCGTCGTCCCAGGCCTGAAAGCGGCGATAATAGAGCCAGCCCGCCAGCAGTGTATACAACAAAACGAATAAGAGCAGCGCTACGTGGATTATGCCACCGACGCCCAGATAGAGAACGGCGCTGGCAGTGACTATCTGTATAGTGGCCAGGAGTGTGTTCAACCCGCCGGACAGGGCCGACCCTTCCAGTGACTCCATATCCAACACCCGATCCAGAAAATAGCCAACGCCTCCGTGACGCACAGATTCGGGATCGATGCGCAGCGCACCGTAGAGCAGGCGCTGGCGCAGGAGTAATGTGCTTTCCTGGGTCAACCGCTGCTGTGCCCAGGTGACAACCGACTGGACAGGAATCATTGAAAAAAGGAGCAGCGCCCAGGCCCACAACCAGACCCATTCAAAATGGCCCTGCAACGCGCCCCGCCCAATCATCACCCAGGAAAAGAGCAGAAGTAGCTGGTAGACAATATCGGCAGCAAAGGAGATGCCTAACGACTGGAACAGACGGCTTTGCCGTATCTCTGCCCACAGATCACCCCCCGGCGCAGAACGCAGCACCCAACAATCGGTCAGATGAAAATCTGCCAGTTGTTGAGCGAGCAGGGCTGTGCGTACCTTCCCCTGCCTGTCTTGCGCAATTTTCGCCTCCGCCAACACGTCTTCAATCTCGGCCAGCAGGGGTGCTTCCCAATGACCACACAGACGCAGACGCACCTCTTCCCGGTCTACCCAATGGGTCTTGCCATCCACGCCAAGCAGCCGTAGGCGATCACCTCGGCTGCCCAGCAGAGCAAGAAACTCGCCACGAGAAGATTGGGGGGAAGATAGGGAGGAAGATAGGATAGACGACTGTGCAGACAGACCCAATGCAGGCAGGCGAAGCAGCAACGGGCTGCTATGACTCAGGAGCGTTTCGACGCGGGTATAGGCTGTCTCGACCAGGTCGGCTTCCAGCCCCAGCCCAGCCGCGGTCTGATCCAGCCAGAGGGCCAGCGCGTTGGGATCGGTGTAACACTGCTGTGGCGGTGTAGGGGCAGCGGCAGCAATTACCGCCAGCCCCGAACGCCGACCCGTTTCTGCCAGCACTTCTCCGAGCTGGGTCAAAGGCCAGGCGTAGTCATCAACAGTCATAATTTCTTGCGCTCCACAATCGTGCCTTTTTGACGCTGGCCGCTTATGCGGGTGAAAAGCCAATCGCAGCATTCACCCCACCGTGTTCACTCCACAGGCCACGCAAACCCTACGTGGCAAGGACAACCTCGCCGTCAATAAATCCTTGATCCGCGGCTCCGCTGTTGTCATCGCGCAGGGACAGGGGGTTCCCGATGGTTGACTTCAAATCTGTCAGCCGGGTCGAAATTGTCGGCCACGATGCGTGGGCCACACCCAGCACCAATCCAGAATAATCGAAAATGATGGCCGTGACTACACCGAAATTAAAGAAGAAAATACCGGTCAAAGAAAGAACGCTGGGGGCCAACATCAGCAAGAAACTGACCTTGGCGTGGGACGCCAACTCCGCTGACAACGCGAACATATCATCCAGCGGTTGCAGGTCTCTGGTCATCAATACAATGTGGGCGGCATCCACCGCCTCTTTGGTCCCATTCTGCCAGCTAATCGACAGATCGATCTGGCCTGCGTTGAATGCGAAATCAGGGCCGGAACCGACAAGGCAGACTATTTCACCGCCTGCCCGTCGCAGAGTAAGCTCATCCATAGCGACAAAAGAGATGTCCAATGCCCACGCTGCATCCGGCGTCATTGTCATCGTCATTGTCCTGGTATCGCCCTCTCCCTCTGGCACAAGGAAAGCGACCTCGACTTCACGCTTCTGCAACGCAGCGACCACCTGACCGATTTCGGGCTGCTCTGCTGCACAGGCGTCGAATACGACCAGGTCCACCTCGCGCAAAAGTTCCAGGGCACGGCCATCTTTGATCAGAATTCGTCTCTTGGCCGCCGTTTGTACGTAACCAAGCATATTAAGAGGTGCGATCACCCGCAGGTCGAAGCCGAAATAACTGACCAGGACAGAGACCGCTGCGGTTGGCCCCTTCAGCGGCAATGTAACCAGGCCCAAACCGAGCATAGGCAGGGCGTTGTTCTCAACCACCTGCTCCCCTTGCAGCTCCCGATCAGACAAAGATGCAGCTACTTGGGTCAGGCTGTCTAACATCTGCGCAGCCAATGTATCCACACCGATCTGCTCCACCCGCATCTCCAAAGAGCCAGAGATGACACGGGTGGTCGCATACAGACTATCTCCCGACGCTTTGGTCTTCGGTTTCTCTGCGCCAAACAGTCCGCTCGAATCGATAACAGCCCCACCTACGATCACCACACCGTCGGCGGGGATGACATCGCCAGCCCGCAGGACGACAATATCGCCCACCCGCATCACATCCAGCGAGGTTTGAACGATTCCCGTCTCGTCCCGGACGCTGGCTAAGAGCGGGAACGCGGGCAGGTGGCTGGTCAGCAGGCTGCTCGTATCCCGTGTCTGGCCGATCAATTTACGGCTGAGGAAAAAGAGCGCGAGAAAGAGCGCGTCGGCAAAAAAGTTACCCAGCGCCAACATCCCAACGGAGGCCACAGAATCCAAAAGACCGATACCCGCCCGCTGCTCATCGAACAGTTCAGAGCGAGTCTTGCGCAGTAGGGGCAAATTCAGATAAATAAGACCGGGCAGGCTGATCAGATTGAGCAGCGGAAAGCCCAACGTTCCGCCGATGGTCAACGCCATCATCCCTGTAGCCAGGGTCAGATTGCGGGTGGTCTCGCTTTCTGATATTTCCGCTTTTGGAATTGGACGCAACACTCGCGCCAAACGGTTGGACTTGCGGCGGCGGCGCAGTGAAGCAATCGCGGCCGACACGCCGCCACCAAGCAAAAGCATAGAGGTGATCATATTTCCTGCCTATCGAATAAATCGGCGAGTTACTCAAACAACTCACACAACAACCTTAAAGATCGCTCTGGGTCAGCCCGGCGGCTGGGCACAGCCAGAAACGGGCCGCAGCCTTGCGAGACGCGGTCTTGCGGGACGCAGTGCTACGACCGATCCGATTGCTGATAACGGAACCACCGGCCATACCCCCACCCAACGCGAAGAGAGCAGCGATTGGAAACATTCATAATCCCTGAATAGTAGCGGGTCCACCCACCAATACAGGATGATACTGTTCACCGCCGTCTTAATTTTTGGCGAAAGGCTATTCTGTCGCTACAGCTTCGCTTGCATCGTCCAGAACATCTGCTGCTTCGCCCGCCACAGCCTCTTCGACAGCCGCGGCTTCTTCCACTACTTCTTCCACTACTTTTTCCGCCGCCTCTTCTACAACCGCAGCCGGAGCCTGTCGTGGCGCGCTGTCGGCGCTCTCCGCACCAAGACGGCTACGAAAATAGGCCCACGTTCCGGCCACGCCCATTACGGCACCAATGATAAGTGATGATAGAAATCCCATTTCGTTTTTTTCCTCTGTGAATGTGTTTGAATGTGTTTGAATGTATTTGGGTAACAGACAACATCAAGGGATAGATTTTTCGATTTGTCGGATGCTCTCGTCAGTCACGAATTATCGGAGAACTGTCCACATTATTACACTTCAGTCAACTGTCCCCGCTCCATACGCAGCCGCCGCCAGCCCGAATCCTGCCAGAGGGTACGGCGCACCCGCTCTTCCTTTGCCAGCAGCGCCCGGAAGTGCGAATCCTCCTGTCCGGCCAACTCACCCGGCGCGCCATCCTCCACAATGCGCCCCTCCTCCATCACAACCACCCGGTCAAACTGAAGCACGGCGCTCATATCGTGGGTAATACAGAGAAGGGTGGCCTGTTGCCAGGTCTGGCGGGAGCGGGCCAGCAAATCGTGGCGCTGTTCCCGATCCAATCCCCGGAAGGGTTCGTCCAGAATCACCAGATGGGGCGCTGGCTGCATCATACCCCGGCCCAGACGCACCCGCTGGCCTTCGCCGCCAGAGACCAGTCCGCCACTTTCACCCAGCCGGGTCTGCATACCCGAGGGCAGCGAGCGCAACATATCGGTCAAATTGGCCTGATTCAGTACGTGGCCGGTTGGCAAGCCGGCGCCGTTCTCCAGGCCATAGCGCAGATTGTCCAGCAAAGATCGGTTCCAAATCTGCACGGTCGGGTCCACCCAGACCGTCTCGCGACGCAGGGCTTGCAAACGATCCCCATCCAGCAGCGCACCGTCGATCAGCACTGCCCCCGCAGCAGGTCTGCGCCATCCCAACAACAGACCCACCAGACTCGACTTGCCTGCGCCGGATCGCCCGACAATCGCCACGTGCTCCCCCGCGTTCACAGTCAAGTCCACCCCATCCAACACCGTATGACCACCGGCCACCACCTGGACACCGGAGAGGTGGAGGGAGACGGCGTGCGTGTTGCGGGTTGTGTATGGCATAGTTGACGACTCCTTCGCGGGGCCAGAGGTTTGAGAGTCAACGGCTTGCCCGCCAACAGCTTGCTCATCACCATTTGCCGCCTGCCACTTGCCACCCGCCACACCCTCGTCTTCCGGCGCACCCAGGGGTTCAAAAATTCGTGCCAACTGATTACGCTGGTGGGGGTATTGGCGGGCCAAAACAGTCAAACGCTGGGCCAGAAATGGCACACTCAATGTCCAATAAAGAAGGAGAAGCACACCTGCGGCCTCTCTCTCCCGGCTGATGTATAGGAAGACAATCCCGACAGCGACACACATGTTGAAGAAAATGATCAGCCCGTCGTGAAACAGATGAAAACGATTGGCCGTGCGGTTGGTGCGATAGAGTTCCACCAGCTTTGCTTCGTGTTCCTGGCGGATGGCCCGCCCCGCGCTGTGGCTGCGCACAGGCAACAGCCCCTGTAGCACATCCAGAAAGAAACGGCTGAGACCCGCTATATGGCTCTGCTGACGCAAATCCAACTCAGACTGAATCGGCTGCACCATAAAGATAAGGATCACATTGCCTACCACAGCCAACACCACCAGCAGGGCGCTGGTCGGGTCCAGCCAGACAAGGCCAATGGCTGTGCCCAAAAAAAGGGCGAAATTCTGGACAAAGGTAAAGCCCAAAAGAGGGAGCGAGCGCAGCCCCTGAATGTTGAATGCACGGCGGGCCATATCCGATGTAAGTCGGCTACGAAAATAGCGGTCACTGAGCCGGGGCAGCTTTTGCAGAAAAGCCAGCCGCAAACGCGTCTCCAGCCGCCGTCCGCTGCGCAATATCGCGGCCATAGCCGTAACTTCGATGCCGATAAGAAGCCCGGAAAGAAGCAGGAGTGATACAACAATAACGACCCGATAATCGTTCAAAACCGAGTTGCGCCAAATCTCTGTAATGCTGCGCAGAAAAATCGCCTGTATCATTACAGCGGTCCCGGCCAGAAGCATCGACACGCTTACCAATGCCGGGGTCAGCAGACCGTCCTCGTGCAGCAAGCGCCAGATTTCCCAGGCCGGTTGAATGGGCCGTTCGTTCAACGCTGTGGCCAGATCAGGCGGGACAACCTGACGCTCAGTTTCGCCACCTGGCGTACCTTCAGCTAATTCGGGCAGGCCGTCGGTAAGCGTACTACTCCCTGGTATTTCTTCTTCCCTGTCAGTTTGTCCGTCAATGTGCAACAGCACAGCGCCCCGCACCTGCAACTCCACTTCGTCCGGACCGTCGGCAGAAGCGAGAAGAGGCTGGACAACCCAATACCCCCATCCCACAGCAGGCGGCACACCCATTCCTTCGCTGCGAATGCGCTGAAAAAGCAGTTCGATCAGCCCGGCCACTTCTTCCCCCGGTATCAAGCCGCCCGCTTCCACCAGGCTGGTGGTTTGACGCACTATCGCATCCAACCCGGCCAAAGGAAACCATTCGGTCTCCTCCAGCGCCGCGGCCAGCAGAGCGTCTGTCCGGGCCGGTTCGACAACCAGATTCAACAAGCGCTGACGCAGGGGATCGCAGAAAGCGTCGCTTCCTGCCCATTCCCGCCAGACAGAAGCCGGGAAGTTCATACGATGAATGAACATCTCTTCCCGAAAACGCTTGACAGAGACCCAACGACGGCCCACCGCCGGGTCCATCACCTGGACATACGCGCCGTGTCTGCGCCAAACGACAACAAAGTGGGTTGAACCGCCGCGTAGTTGCGTGACCACTATGGCAGGCAGCGCAGCGGCTTCTGGCAAAAGTACGTGATCCGCCGGCACGAGCAACTGCTGCGCGTCCAAGCCGATTAGATTGGCTACATCCTCCAATGTGTCAATGGAAGAACCGTCCAGGCTGGTCTGGCACGCTTCGCGCAGACGATCATAACCGATGGAGATGCCAAAGCCCTCCAGCACGGCCTTCAGCGTGGCCGGTCCACAGTCTGTGGCCGAAGTCTGTACTACCTCAGGGATGAAGTAGCTGCGCTGTTTGGTTGAAGCAGGCCGCGTTGGCTGGCTTTCTTCCTCAATAGTCCGCGTCTGCGCAATAGTGTGGACGCTCATCGTCAGCTTCTGTATCCGATACTGGGTTAGGGGTTGCTGACCAAAGGCGCAGTGTCGGCGTTGAGACCGGCGCTGCGCAGCACGAGCGAAGCAGGAGAGAGCGTTTCTGTTTCCACCTCGATATGCCCAGATACGGACTGAGAAAAGGCGTTCAGTATCTCGGCATACATCGGGCCTGCTTCGATTTGCCGAAGATCCGGGGCTATTTTCGCCCGCACACCGTTCGGGGCACTTTCAAGGCCGATCACCTGGCCCGGCAGAATAAAGGGTTCGGTAAGCGGCGGGGCATCCAAATAGACCAGCGCTTTCTGCCCATTCCTCAACTCTTGCCCTGCATCCGCAGAGAAAAGCACAGTGATGGTGTCGTCCAGACGAATCTGTGTTGTGTCACTCACCGCATAGACAGAAAAATTAGCAGTAAATGCCCAGACAAGCCAGACAATGAGCAAAAGCGAAACCGTCGCCAAAAAGACGAGACTGGCAATTCCGCGGTCAGCTTTGAGAGAACGGGATGTCTGGGCAAAAGGAACTGCCATCGGCAAGGCTCCAGCTATGGCGAATCAAAAAACTGAGTTTTCGCACAATCCTGCCAATGCCGCCAGGGACATTGGCACAAAACTCAGTCTTTCAATGTCATATTGCTTGGCTATACTGCAAAAATTTTTAGCCGCTGGTGGACACAGATGAACGCAGATGAAAACGGATATCTCTCCCGAATCGATCCGCGCCTCTGTGTCTCAGCGTATACCAAGAAATTCGCACCGGTTTCTTCCCGGAAGATTTGGCCCGTTAGGGTCAATGGGGTGGCTCTGCGGAAGAAGCCCCTCTTTGCAGTGGCGGCGTTACGCTAGACTACCGGGCCAATCGCGGCAGCCTGCACTTCAGGCTGGACAACCGTGCCTTCTGGAATATCCACCTGCAGAATAATCCCGGCACGCAGATTGGAGCGAACAGGCATTCCGGCTGGTTGTTTGCCATTGTTTTTCTGGGACTGGACGTTCGGTTGGGTCGAAGTCATTAGGTACTAATCCTTTCGGAATAAAAAATTTCAAATCGGCCGGAAGGTGGACGTTTTTGCACAATAGGTTCAGAAACCTATTCTGCAAAAACGCCACGTCCGGTTGTGCCTTAGCCGCGGTTGAAAATCAACCAGCCGCTGGTGCGCCCTCTGTAGCGCCGCCACCAGTGCCAACACCAGCACCAAGGGTGATGCTGAAGTAGTAGCCTGCACGAATGTCGGTGCGCACCTTCAGGCCGACACGCTTCTGGGTCTGTCGGGTCTTCTTCTGCATGACAATTCTCCTGTAGAGTAAAACAATAGTGAAACGATTAGACGCATTGCCCTATGAGAGCGAAAAACATCAGTTCTAACGGAAAAAGAATAAATCGCAAAAGCATGTCTTGCCCTTCCACCCTACGCCTGGGGAGAAGGTGCGATCATCCCGCGCAGTGTACTTATCAAGTCGGACAACTGGGTAAACCCATGGCGGGCGGACGCATCGGGCGATTCCAGCACATAACGCTTTGTAGACCGTCCAGCCCCGTCATCTTCCTCCCAAGAGCGCACAATATATACGTCCGTGTCCGCTGGGACTGGTTCGGTGGCCGACCTTCCCCAAAGGGTGCCGCGCTTGCCAGAAATCGACTGCACAGCAAAATGGGCCACTTCGATCAACGCGGCCCCTGCGGGTTGGTGCAGGGCAAGCGCCCCGACCACGCCAACAATACTAATCACTGCGCCCCGGGCCGCCTGCTGCCGAACAGCGTCAATGGCTTCACGAGCGATGGGCACGGCGACAACCAAAGTTATCGGTATACTTATCAATTGCAGGCCAGGCAGCATAAAAAACCCCCCAGCCCATGAAAATGCGGCAGCAGTGGACGCGGCTAACAACGAATTCGACGGACCTGGCTGATAAGCAAGCAATCTCTCTCTCCAGCTACTCCCTTGCGGGTGTTCGTCCTGCGCAGAGGGATCAGACAACCAGCGCGGCTTCCAACGGGGCTGTCGAGATGTGTGTGATGTCCTGCGTTCTCCAAAGAGGCTGCCGGACAGAAAGTTGGATAAAATCACGCAATCTATCTCCTTGCACGCGCAAGGATTGGAGATAGGAGAATGGCTGAACCGGCTCCAATTCCTGTGCAAGCGCGTGCAGTAGTGATTCGACGGTACTATGTTTTTGATTTAGGCTGGCGTCGGGCCTCTTTAACCAATACATTGGCACTGTTATTCGGTCTTGCAATCGAGAAACACGGATAATATATGTGCGACAGTTCATGACAGCAGCCTTAATGCCGGATATTTTGAAAACAAACAAAAAACAAATCTTTACAAGAACATAGAAACTGCCACGAACTCTACCAGAGAGCCATAAATAGAACGCTAAAAAAACAATAATTAACTCGATAGTTGTGTTTTGATTGGACTTTTGACAAACGGGTAGTGAACCCGACTTTCGGTGGTGTGAAAAAGGAGATTCTGAATTGAGCAAGTGAGCCTAAATCAGGCTGGTTTGGTCATTTTTTGCCCTTGACGATCACTTTTTGACGAGGACGTTTAGGGAAAAGAGTGCCCAGACGACGACCTGGCGAATAATTCTGGCAAAGTCCCGTTGCACCAATGTGGGCAAGATAAGCCGCCGCTTCATAACGGGCAAGTTGCGTTCCCAAGGGCGGGGGAGGGCGAGCCATCCACTGGGGGGAGCGCTCCGAGGGGGTCTCGCCTCCGGGTGTCCCGTTGGAAGAGCGGGTCGTGCTGCCGGGGACGCCGGTCATCAAAAACGGCTATCTTATCCCCAGCGATGCGCCCGGCTTTGGCATTGAAGTGACGAAAGAGTGGCTGGAAGAGAGGGCGATTTGAGTACCCGCAACAAAATCTCACGATAGCCTGATTATTCCTGACGTGGTGCGTAGTGCGTCTACCGGTAGACGCACTACGCACTATTTCTTATGTCCCCGCGGATCCTCACCAAACGGCGTCACATCCGCGGTCTGCACATACCAGTCGAGCAGACGCCGTTCCAAATTGGCCTGAATTTCTCTGTATTCTAACGCGCCGTGGAGGTTGTGCAACTCCCGCGGGTCAGCGGCCAGATCGTAGAGTTCGCCCACGCCGGTGGGCCGGTGGACCAGTTTGTGGGTAGTGGTGCGCATCATCACATCCCGGCAGACGCTGTTGGGGTGGTCCTGCTGGAGCTGGCCTTTGGGATAGTAAATGTGTTCCGGGTTGCGCCCAAATTGATCCCCCGCGTCCCTGCCCTCGAAGCAGTGGGGTTCGTGGGGCGCATAGCCCCCTTCGCAGAAGACGGCCCGCGCCGGGTCGCCGCTCGCGCCATGAAGTTGGGGCGTCAGAGAGCGGGCGAAATGAGTGTGCTGTTCAGTGATGCCCGCCAGTTCCAACGTCGTCGCCATCACATCGAACAACTCCACCGGCTCGGCCACCGCGTGGCCCGCCGCGCCGCCGGGGATGCGGGCAATCAGCGGCACGCGGGTGATCACATCCTCCGCGGCGCTGGGCCATTTCTCCACCAGCCCGTAGTCCCCGGCCCAATCCCCGTGATCCGAAAAGACGAAGACGGCGGTCTCCTCGGCCAGTCCGCTGGCGTCCAACGCTTCCAGCAGGCGGCCCAGCAGCCAGTCCACATAGCCGGTCATGCCCAGATAGACAGCCTGAATTTTGCGCAAAATCGCTTCGTCGATCTGGTCCAAATGGCGGGTCTCCCGGATCAGCCGGTGAAAATCGGGCCGGTTGGGCAGGTCCGCGGGGCGCAGGGGCGGCAGGTCGTCCGGGTCGATCAGATCGTGCCAGGGCTGGGGCGCAGAATAGGGGCAGTGGGGCGATGTGATGGGCAGATAGAGGCAGAAGGGCTGCTCCGGTTTGCTGTTGAGAAAGTCGATACCCGCCTGGACATTGGCGTAATCGGCGTGTTCCTCAAGCGGCCCGGTGTAGGGTTCGTAGAGAAAGCTGTAGTATTCGGGA
>Ga0209284_10000935_pt1 | contig 46713 bp, 46 predicted proteins | sample FRY03_FD_187211 | JGI IMG/M metagenome (GOLD analysis project Ga0209284, IMG submission 187211) | Freshwater microbial communities from Lake Fryxell liftoff mats and glacier meltwater in Antarctica - FRY-03 (SPAdes) (version 2) | ecosystem: Environmental > Aquatic > Freshwater > Ice > Glacier... | reverse complement strand
TCTTGTTTTATAGGGGCCAAAACATCCGTTAATAATGAGTATTTTCTTCATTAATTTTTTATTTTACTTGTCATCTCACTTTTTGCAGTGTTGTTTTTTACAATGCCCGCTAACGTAGGGCTAAACGTACTAGTACGCATATATCTTCTTTGTTATTACCTACTAATCTAAGGGATTTTTTATTGTTTTAAAAGTATTTGTAGCTACATGGGTGTAAATTTCAGTTGTTTTACTAGAGCTATGTCCTAATAATACTTGTATTTGTCTTAAATCTACTCCTGATTCTAATAGATGAGTGGCAAAGCAGTGGCGAAGTACATGGGGTGTAATAGTTTTTCTTATTCCTGCTTTGGTAGCTGCTTCTTTTACTATTTTCAAAATACTTTCACCGCTGTATCTCCCTCCATACTGTCCCTGGAAAAGATATTCTTGGGGTTTGTACTTTTTATAGTAAATGCGAAGCTCTTTTAACACAGTCTTTGAAAGAAGGGTGTATCTGTCTTTACTTCCTTTGGCTTGTTTTACACTTACCAGCATTCTCTTACTATCAATATCTTCTATTTTTAAGTTAAGGAGTTCACTCCTCCTTAAACCTGCGCTATAGAGAAGCTGTATCATGCACTTATGCTTATTATTCTTGGTTACCTCAATGATGGAAAGAACTTCCTGCTTAGAAATAATAGTAGGGAGCTTATGCTCTTTTCTTGGCCGTTCTATATTATAAAAACGATTAGGCATTCCTAATACTACCTCATAATAAAATTTAATGGCATTGATAGCTTGGTTTAGATAGGAGTTAGACACGCTTTTGTGAATTAATGTTTGTAGAAAATCTCTAATGTCATTTTCATTTATTGATTTTAATTCTTTCTCTTTATGATGGTTCATAAACATTTCAAAAAAGTATACATAGGTGCGCACTGTATTAATAGCATACTTTTTTAATTCTAACTTTAATAAATATGCTTCTGGGCAAAGTCTATGTCCAGCAATATGTTTTCTCTTCCTAAACCAAGACACATCAACAGATTCGTTATTTGTATGTATAGGTTTGTTGCTTAAAAACAGATTATAATTTAGCCACACAATGCCCTTAAAAGTGTTGTTTATAATTCCTAGGTTGTCTTTAGTGTTAGTCATATAAACCATATTGTACTGCTTACTCCATCTAGGATTTGGCAAGCCTTTAATCAATCCTTGAATTAGCTTATCTGGATAGAATTTAAGGCCTATCATCTTCTGATTTTTAATCATCAAATGGTATAATGTTATGGTTTTAATTGGATTCATAACCTAAGTTTACTATTATATTGAGCATTAAATAGTATATTAAGCGTATAAAATACGTTTGTAAATGGATAAAGAAAAGTCATGTCCTATATGCGAGGCTATCATTGTAGGAAGGTCAGATAAGAAATTCTGCTCTATGAAATGCAAGTCTATTGATCAATATGAAAAACGTCAAAAAAACGAAGGCTTTTTTTTAAAAGTAGAAAAGCAATTAAGAATAAACAGAAAACTATTAAAAAGATTCAATAGGTCTGGTTTTGCTACTATTAGAAAGTCTGAATTAATTTCTGCAGGCTTTAATCCTAAATTTTTTACACACTACTGGAAGAATGCTAAAGGGGAAGTGTATCTATTTGTTTACGAATATGGTTTTTTAAGCAAAACAACCCATGGTAAAGAAAAATATATTTTGGTTACTTGGCAAGAATATATGAACTGAATTAGAGCTTACTTTTATTCTTTTTATGAATTCCTATAGCTGCAAAAGCTACCATAGATACAAGTCCTGCAATACTTAACTTCTTTTGAATTTTTAAAGATTTTAAAAGGGCCATATTGTCCTCTTTAGTGCTGTCGTTTTCTAATGCTGTTTCTAGGAGTTCATTTTGCGTAAGTAGGTCGTTATATTCCTCGTTTAAGGTACTATTCTCAGCCTTAGTTTCTTTTATCTCATACCTGTACTCATCAACTTTATTTTGATATTTCACTACCTGCTGCTCTTGAAGGGTTACTTTGTAGTCTGCATTTTCTAAATCTGCAGTAAGCCTATTAACCTTTCTTTTCTGCGCTGCTAATTCTTTTTCAAGTTTTTCTTCCTTTGGGGTTATACCACCCAGGTATTTATAATGATATTTATTGCACTCAATTAAATTAAACATTAATTCAGATGTACTCACTTTATACTTCTCTGCTAATTTTCCTAATTCAATTTTTTGCAGTGCAGTGACCTTTGTACTGATTGTCATGTTGCGGTGGGTATTGGCAATGTTTTCCATAATATAGGGGTTTTTATAAGTTTGTTTACCTCATGTTTACCTTGGGTTTACCTTGGGTTTACAAGAGGTAGACCGTAATGTCTTTATTTTAATGCCTCTTTTGGGCGTGTTTTCTAATACAAATATAAGAATAAAATAATCAAATCGTCTTTATTGGTAATCTTTTGATTAAAAAATGTATATTTGGTGTAAATTATTGATTATGGAAGATAGAATTGTAATAGTTAATGAAATACTCTCGCAGCGTTACATTTCAAACAAAGATTTAAAGATTACCTCTAGGCAAGTTAGCTATTGGAAGGACAGAAACATTTTGCCTTTTTTTGAAAAAAACTCGCATAGCAAAATGAACATCCCTATGGCCACTTGGATGCATATGGTTAGAGTGCTTTCAGATTTAGGGATTAGCAGTTCTAATTTAACTGATTTAGCAAAACAGGTTTGGCAAACACCAAGAGATAATGATTATCTAAAAGATAAAATAGATGCACTTTTAAATTCTCATGGTGCTAATAAATTAGAGGCTCAAACAAAAGAGAGGCTCTTATATATCAGAGGTGATTCTCGTTTAATGGATACGCTAGGCCAAGAGTTAAATCCTTTTACGGATTGCTTAGTAGATAGTATTTTGATAGAGAGAAACTTTGCTAATTTTTATTACTTCCCTAAAAGTGGTGACTTCTATTTAAATGTTGGACATGCCAAGGCTACAATAGACTTATTAAGCTTAATGGATGTAGAGCCATTTATCTGTATTCCTCTTATGCCATTTATAGAGACTATTGTCTCTATTGAATTTGGTTTGTTAACAAAGGACTTAAAGTATTTATCTGAGGTAGAGAATCAGATTAGAGATATTGTGATTTATAAAGCGCCTAAAAACATTCTAATTGTTTTAAATGATAAGGAAATAGAGCTTTTAGTTATCAGGGAAGAGCATAAAAAGGCAGAGCAATTAGCTGCTTTCTTTATGAACAACAAACTTCCTAAAAATGCTAAACTATTAATTGAGCCACGCGCTCAAGGCAATTACAAAATAACAATAATAACAAAGTAAAATGAACGTATTATCACAGCAGTTCCTGCATAGTCAGCCTGGTTTAATATTCCATAGAGAAAGCAAAGTCTTCTCTCTTTGGTTCCAGCTAAACTATGGACTTAGAGAAAGTAAAAGTCATATTAAATAAAAACCTAGAGGTGCCTCTTACAGATAAAGAGGTAAAGGAATCCTTGGAGTTTCTTACAAGATATTCGCAGTTAGTAATGAGTAATCTATTAAACCTAAAAAAATGAAAAATGTAATTCTCTACATCCGCGTATCAACAGATGAACAAGCAGACAGGGGCTTTTCCCTTAGAGACCAAGAAGATAAACTTAGGTCTTACTGTAAAGACAATGACAGGGAAGTACTCCTTGTTTTTAAAGAGGACTATTCTGCAAAAACTTTTAATAGGCCAGAGTTTAAAAAACTATTAGAGTTTTCAAAAAAGAATTACAAGAATATAGATGAATTACTCATTGTTAAATGGGATAGGTTTTCTAGAAATACCTCTGAGTCCTATCAGATGATAGACCGCTTTAACCTACTTGGAATTAGAACAAATGCCATTACTCAGCCCTTAGATATGTCTATCCCCGAACAGGGCCTTATGATGGCCGTATATTTGTCTATGCCAGAGGTGGAGAATCACAGGCGTTCTCAAAATGTAACTGCAGGAATGCGTAGGGCTTTAAAAGAAGGGCGTTATGTGAGTGCGCCACCAAAAGGATATGACATGGGCAGAGATGTCTCTAAAAAGCCTATTTTAACCCCAAACTCAGATGCTATTCTCATACAGGAAGCCTTTGAAATGTTCAGTGAAGGAATTTATAACCAAAGAGAAATTATAAAAAAATTATATGCAAAGGGATTAAAAATAAACAAGTCCGTTTTTGCAAAAATTTTAAGGAATCCTATTTACTATGGCTATGTGTATGTAAAAGCATATAGGGAGGAGACAGAGCAAATGATAGAGGGAATACATGAACCACTAATTAGCAAAGCATTGTTTGACAAAGTGCAAGGAATACTTAACAAAGGAAAGGGCGCTAAAAACATTAATTACAAAAGACTCAACCCCAACTTTCCTCTCAGAGGATTTATAAACTGCCCTAAATGTAACAAAACACTTACGGCAAGCACTTCTAGGAGTAGAAAAAATTACTACTCCTACTACCACTGTATTAGCCCCTGCGATACCAGAATTACTGCGGAAGATGCACACGCTTGGTTTAATAGCTTTTTAAAAAGCCTCTCTTTAAATGACAACAGCCTTAAACTGCTAATAGAAATCATTATAGAAGCCTTTGATAAAATTGACAAAACAACTGCTGTAGGACCAAAGCATTATCAAAAACTAAAAAGCTTACAAGAAAAACTCACCCGTATTCAAGACTTGTACATAGACCAAGAGCTCAGTAAAGAGGACTACCAAGAAGCCAAGCAAAGATGCCAAACACTCATAGATGAATTAGAGGAAAAGCAGGCCAGCCAACTTAAGAAAAAGGAAGTTTTTGAAATTTTTAAAAAAGGGCTCATAAAAATTCAAACCATTGAAAAACAATACAATGAAGGGTCTTTAGATGGAAAAAGAAAGTTAGTGGGTTCGATATTCCCTCAAAAATTCGTTTTTGAAAATGAAAAGATTCGAACCACAGATTTAAACCCTGTACTTCTTAAAATAACTAGTGTTAATAGGTGTTTACAGAGGGGCAAAAAAAAGAGACAAACCAAAAATCATGATTTGTCTCTTAAAGTGGAGAATAGCGGATTCGAACCGCTGACCTCTTGCCTGCCAGGCAAGCGCTCTAGCCAGCTGAGCTAATCCCCCTAAAGCGCAGCAAAGAAACTACTTTTTTTTATAATGGCAAATGAAAAAGTAACCCGCAAGCTACTAATCTTTTTTAACACTTAAAACCAGAACAGGAATAGAGACGTGAAACTCAGACTTAAGAATGGTGCTTTTTTCTAATAATGTCATAAAAAAGCCTCTTTTTCTTCTAAAAACACATAAAAGATCTGGTTTTTGAGCTCTAAAATGTTCTAAAACGCCTAAATATGTAGTGGCGTTGTCTGTCATATTTACCTGACTACTAATGTCCATTAGGGCCGTATTAATTTTTAAATCTGCGTCTGTATATCCGGGTGTTTTAACTAAGAGGAGTGAAATCTTAGCTTTGTATTTATTTTGAATTTTAATAAGTGGGTTTAAAATACGTTTGCGCTTTAGCATTCCAGACTTAAAAGCAGTTAAAATATTTTTTAAAGGAGCATATACCGTATTCCTAGGGACAATTAAGGTTGGAATATTAGTGCGTTTAATAATACTTCCAGAAGTAGGGCCTAAATAATACATATCTTGAATGTCATTTGTCCTTGGTGCCATAATAATTAAATCTATACCCAATTCCTTATCAATAACTTTTACCCCCTCTTCTACCTTGCCGTTATAAGTAGCTATTTTAATAGAAATTCCTTTAGAGTCTACCTTTCCTATCACCTCTTGTAAATGAGCTTTGCTCTGTGCAGCTACTTTCTCAGGCAAATTAGCTAAAGACCCTCTGGCAGACGGCGCATTAAAAACCTCCATCACAAAAATTTTTGACTGAAAATCTACCGCAAAATCTACTGCGTATTGGAGGGTTTCATGAATATCTGGACTAGTGCCAATGGGAACAAGAATGTGCTTCATAATCTATTTATATAGGTGTTTTCTTAGATTTGTAATTATAATATGAATATACTATAAATTTGTGATTTATTAGCACGCATATGATTAGACCTGCCAAGCAAAAAGACCTCTTATCCATTTTAGACATTACAAAAGCATGTACTGTGGATATGATTTCCAAAGAAATCTATCAATGGAATGAACACTACCCAAATAAAGTAGTTTTTCAAAAAGACCTCAACAGAAAGGAACTCTATGTTTTGGAAGTTGGAGAGAAGCTCATGGGAGCCATTGTAATAAGTGATTTTATGGATCTCATATACAAACCTATTAAATGGAAGTCACCTACTAATAAAAATATTTATATTCATCGACTTTGTGTGCATCCAATAGAACAAGGGAAGGGCTATGCCCAAGAACTCATGAATTTTGCAGAACAAAAAGCTGTAGCAGAAGGCTTTAGTTCTGTGCGTTTAGATACCTTTAGCCTAAATAAAAGAAACCTAGTTTTTTATATAAAAAGAGGCTATACCCAATTAGCAGATATCTATTTCCCTATGAAGAGCAGTGCTCCCTTCCGTTGTTTTGAACTCCCTTCCAAGCCTGTTTAAATGACCCTGCCAGAAAATCCTTTAAAACGCCTTCACAAACTAGCCATTCCCGCTACAATAGCAGGAGTAGCAGAACCTTTCTTATCATTGACAGATACTGCTATTGTGGGGAATATTCCAATAGACGGTGCACAGGCTTTAGCTGCTGCAGGAATTGTAGGCTCCTTTTTATCAATGTTAGTTTGGGTGTTAGGCCAAACACAAAGCGCTATTTCTGCCTTAGTATCTCAGTATTTAGGCAAAGGAAAGCTAGAAGACATCAAAGCACTTCCCATACAAGCCATGTATGTAAATGTCTCTGTGAGTTTCGTAGTGCTCATATTTAGTCTGCTTTTTAAAACCGAAATCTTTAGCCTTATGAATGCATCGGGAGGCTTGCTAAGAATGTGTGAAGCGTATTTTAGCATTAGAATATGGGGATTTCCTCTTACGCTTTTTACCTTTGGTGTATTTGGAGTTTTTAAAGGCTTGCAAAACACACTTTGGCCTATGGCTATAGCGCTGACAGGAGCTTTTTTAAATTTAGGACTAGACCTCGCTTTTGTATACGGAATAGAAGGATACTTAGAGCCCATGGGTTTAGAAGGAGCTGCTTGGGCCAGTCTTATTTCTCAGACAGTAATGGCTGTAATGGCCTTAGTTTTGCTTTTTTTAAAGACAGATTTTCCCCTTTTAGTAAGAGGGCCTGTTCATCCAGAATTAAAGAATATTATTGGAATGAGTGCCAACTTATTTGTGCGTTCTCTAGCCTTAAATACCGCCCTTATTTTATCCGTTAGAGAGGCAACCTCTATGGGAACAATATATATTGGAGCCCATACCGTACTCTTAAACCTCTGGTTGTTTTCTGCCTTTTTTATTGAAGGTTATGGCACTGCCGGCAATAGTTTAGGAGGAAAACTTCTGGGTGCAAAAGCCTATGAAGACCTTTGGCAGTTAGCGAAAAAAGTAGCCGGATTTGGCTTTATAATGGGATGTATTCTCACCCTCTTTGGAGGCTTGTTTTATTCAAAAATTGGAAGTTTATTTTCTGAAAATCCAGCTACATTAGAGGCCTTTGGGCAGGTGTTTTTTATACTGCTTATCTGTTTACCAACCAACGGTGTAGCCTTTGTTCTAGACGGAATGTTTAAAGGTTTAGGAGAAATGAAGTTTCTTAGAAATGTATTGCTGCTCACTTCCTTTGGGGTTTTTGTTCCGCTAGTGTTTCTCAGTAAACACTTTGGCCTGGGGCTTAGCGGAATTTGGATTACTTTTGGGGTATGGATGCTGGCTAGAGGGGTGGCGCTCATTGTAAAATTTAGAAGAAAATTTTTGCCGCTAAGGCAAAACACCTACATTTAAAAAAATATTTCATGCAGTCTAACGTTCACACAGAGATAGAAAATAGCATAGCAAGGATTGAATTCTATAGCCCCGCCAGCAATGCCTGTGACCCAAATATGTTGGATCAAATGGCCCAGGCCTTTAACGGCCTAAGCGCAAACCCTAATGTAAAGGTCATTTTATTGTCCTCAAAGGGGAGCAAAGCTTTTTGTGCAGGAGCTTCAATAAAACATTTGTCTGACTTAAAAGACATGAAAGTTGCCACAGATTTTTTTAGTGGCTTTGGACGTCTAATTTTGTCTATGAAAAACTGCAACAAAATAGTAGTCACCGCTGTTCAAGGAAAATCAGTAGGGGGAGGTGTCGGAATTATTGCAGCAAGTGACTATGTAATAGCTACAGAAAATAGCGGGCTCAGATTGTCTGAGCTCATGATAGGAATTGGCCCCTTGGTCATTGCTCCAGCTGTGATTAGAAAAGTTGGAGTAGCGCATTTTAGCCAGCTTAGTTTAAAGCCCAGCACATGGCAAGACGCCAAATGGGGAGTGGCGCATGGCTTGTTTAACGAGCTAGTAGTGGCAGAGGGCTCTTTAGAAAATGCCGCCACCAACTACTGTAAGTCCTTAACGTCTTATTCAACAGAAGCCCTTTTAGCCATGAAAAGTGTGCTTTGGCAGGGAACTGAGCATTGGGAAGAGTTGTTATATGAAAATGCAGTTAAAACCGCGGCGCTCTCTTTAAGTGAGGGGGCACAAGAATCATTTAAACAATTTAATGCCTAAACCATGTTTAATCAAAATTTCTTATTTGCACTTCTTGCCCTTGTAGTGGGAGTTATTTATTTCTTTAATAAGTTTAGAAATAACAAAAGATTTAAGAGAAAATAGTTAGCTGGTTTTAAGCCAGCCCGTAATACTCAATCTATTTCTCTGTGCCAATAGAACTTCATGAGGTATTTTTTGGCTCTCAAAAATAACCATTCTTCCTGCCTCTGGAAGTACAGTGATAGTTTCTTCTAGACTGTCTTTTTTATCTATATACATAGCCAAGGCACCTCCGTCTGATGCTTTCCAGTCTGGTTCGTTTAAATAAAACGCAATAGAGAGTTTTCTCTTATCGTCATTTTGAAAAGTGTCTAAATGTCTTTTGTAGCCCGTCCCGGGCGGATACAATGCGTAGTGAAATTCATGTTGAAGAATACCTAAAAAACAGGTCCTATTAAGGTACTTAATAAACTGATTTATCTGTTTAAAAAAGAGTGATTCTATCTGAGTCTGAATGCGCTCATCTATCCATAAAATATAATCTCCCCTAATTCCTGCAGCCACCAACTTATTGGTTTTATTTCCAATGGCTGCCTTTTTAAAACGATCTTCTTCAAAGTGGTTTAATAAAGAATCCCTGAGGAGTGTGACTGTTTGCGTGTCAAAGAAATGATCTATTACGCTGTAGTTTTTATATATGAGGTCTGCTATGATAGACTCATATAAAGGGTGGGGCTCAAAGTCTAATTGGCTGTATATTTCAGACACAAATAATAGTTAAGATGGGGATAAATGTAATTCAATTATACATTGGTTTTGCAAAAAGAATACCTTTGCAACAAGATTGAAACGTATGAGCAAAATTAGGATTACCAAACTCTTTAGCTTTGAAACCGGCCACGCCCTATTTGGTTATGACGGCAAATGTAGAAATGTACACGGTCATAGCTATAAATTGTCTGTCACTGTTATTGGAAAACCCATTAAAGAAGATGGAGCAGTAAAACTGGGAATGGTGATAGATTTTAGTGATCTCAAAAAAATAGTTAAAGAAGAAGTGGTGGATGTCTTTGACCATGCTACTGTCTTTAATAAAAACACCCCACATATAGAACTTGCAAAAGAGCTAATGGATAGAGGGCACTGTGTTATTTTAGCAGACTACCAGCCTACCAGTGAAAATATGGTCATAGATTTTGCCGCTAAAATTAAAGTGCGTTTACCAGAAAATATAAACCTTTTCTCCTTACGCCTTCAAGAAACAGAAAGCTCTTTTGCGGAGTGGTTTGCAGAGGACAACTAAAGCTTTGTTATCTTTAACCTCCATGACACAAGAAATTAAAATCCCAAAAGGCAAAAAAATATACTTTGCCAGTGATAACCATTTAGGAGCCCCTACCCAAGCAGAGAGCCGCCCAAGAGAGCGTCAATTTGTTGCATGGCTAGAAGAGATTAAAAAAGACGCTGCCGCCATTTTTTTATTAGGAGATCTATTTGATTTTTGGTTTGAATACAAAAAAGTGGTCCCAAAAGGTTTTACTAGAACTTTAGGAAAACTGGCAGAAATAGTAGACTCTGGCATTCCTATCTACTATTTTGTAGGCAATCACGATTTGTGGATGTACGGATATTTTCAAGAAGAACTAGGCATTCCTGTACTACACAAGCCTACCGAATTTAATATAGGAGGCAAAAGCTTTTTAGTAGGACACGGAGACGGTTTGGGCCCAGGTGATACAGGCTATAAAAGAATGAAAAAAGTCTTTACAAATGGAGTTTCTAAATGGTTTTTTAGGTGGTTACATCCAGATTTAGGAGTTGCTTTGGCACAGTATTTTTCTGTTAAAAACAAACTTATTTCTGGAGATGATGATGTAGTGTTTTTAGGAGAAGACCAGGAATGGTTGGTTCAGTATGCCAAACGAAAATTAGAAACGCAACACTTTAATTTTTTTGTATTTGGTCACAGACATCTACCCTTAGACATCACATTAGAAAATGGCTCTAAATATCTAAATACTGGAGATTGGATTGGGTATAATAGCTATGGTGTTTTTGATGGGCAAAGCCTAAACCTTCACTATTTTAAGCCCCAAGAGGTTTAATATCTAACAGCTGTAATTGCAAGGTAGTTTTCCCCTGCCAAATATTTTCTGAGAGACTAAACACTATGTCTACTGGAGTCTGATTTCTCAACAAAGATTGTTTGTCTGCTAACTTAAAGGCTATGAACGGAATTTTTTCTTCTCCATTTTGGGTTAAAACTCCTTTTAGGTGTGTTTTATCTTTTCCTACAGGGGCCGCGTAACCGCTGTCAAAGACGCCACAGGCTTTAAATATAGGTGCTGGATTGTCTGGCCCAAAGGGTGCCATCTGTTTTAAAATCCTCATGAATTTAGGTGTCATTTGCGAGAGAGTAACAACTGCGTCTACTAAAATTTCTGGGGTCTTAAGTGAGGGGTCTAAAGTTTTAGAAACATGAGCCTCAAAAGCTTCTTTAAAAGCAGGGTATTGGCTATTTTTAAGGGTAAGACCCGCTGCGTACATATGCCCGCCAAACTGCAAAAGGTGCTCGCTACAGGCCTCAATGGCGTTATACACATCATAGCCTTTTATAGACCTGGCAGAACCCGCCATGACATCGCCACTTTGGGTGAAAACCAAAGTAGGCCTATAATGAGTTTCTATAAGCCTAGAAGCTACAATACCAATAACTCCTTTGTGCCAATTGGGATGGTAGACAACAGAAGTTGCGTTTGTAGTTTCCTGCTCGCTGGCAATTTGCAGTAAGGCGGTCTCCGTAATTATACTGTCTAATTCCCTCCTGTCTACATTGTTTTGTTCTATGGCAGCTGCCATAGCCCTAGCTTGTTCTATGTCTTTAGTTTGAAGTAAAGCCACTGCGTGAGCGCCGTGTACCATTCTCCCTGCCGCATTAATTCTTGGGGCAATGGTAAAGTTTAAATCAGTGAGGGTGAGGGGGCCTCTGTTTAGCTGCTCTATAAAAGCCATAAAGCCTGGCCTTGGTTGCTTATTTATCTGTTGCATTCCCAAAAAAGCTAAGGTTCTGTTTTCTCCTGTGAGCGGAACAATGTCTGCTCCAATGGCTGTGGCTACTAGGTCTAAATATGGAAATACTGCCTCTGGAGACTCTTTAAAGGCAATTCCTAAGGCTTGAATGAGCTTAAAACCTACTCCACAACCACAAAGTTCCTTATATGGGTATGAACAGTCTTCTCTTTTAGAATCTAAAACTGCAATTGCGTCAGGTAAAACAGCGCCCGGCCTGTGGTGGTCACAGATAATAAAGTCTACTCCTTTTTCCTTGGCATAGGCTACTTTGTCTACAGCCTTTACTCCGCAGTCTAACGCTATAATTAGCCCTATTTCATTGGCCACTGCAAAGTCTATACCCTGGTAGGAAACTCCGTAGCCTTCTTCATACCTATCTGGTATATAAGTGGCTACTTTGTGGTAGTATTGCTGCAGATAATCTGCTACTAGGGCTACTGCCGTGGTTCCGTCTACATCATAATCTCCATAAACCAAAATAGGTTCTTCCCGCTCCATGGCTAAAATAATCCTTGCTACCGCTAGGTCCATATCTTTCATGAGATAGGGGTTATGAAGCTGGGAAAATTCAGGTCTAAAAAAACTTTTAGCCTCTTTAAAATTATGCACCCCTCTTTGTATGAGTAATGAAACCAGTACCGCTTCTATTCCTAGATCTGCAGCTAAGGAGTTTATTTGTTCACTTGTGGGTAGGGGCTTTTGAATCCAATTCATTTAGAAATCCCTTATAATGTAGAGGCTTGCTTATTACTCGTGATGAAAGGCTGTTTTTATAGTCATGCTAGCAAACTGCCTAAACATTTCCATGACACCACAATAGCGCTCTACTGAAAGATCTACTGTTTTTTGTAATTTTTCTTCAATGAGGTTGTTGCCGTAAAAATGGTAGGTAACCGTCACTGCGTCATAAAATTTAGGGTGTTCTTCTGTGAGGTTCGCTTCTGTTTGTATTTCAAATGCTCTTACTTCTAGCTTCATTTTTTTCATAAGTGAGGCTATGTCCAAACCTGAACATCCTGCCAATGACGCCAGCATTAAGGCCTTTGGTCTAAGACCAGAATTCTCGCCTCCGTTTTCTGCGTCTACATCTATTTTTAGGGTGTGCCCAGAAGGGTTGTCGCTCTCAAAAGCCATTCCTCCTAGCCATTTTGTAGTTACTGTATTTTTCATAGTTGTACTTTATCAATTCATAAAATTACAAAAAACTAAGCTCATTAAAGCCCTAATACGATCTCAAATAAGTAAATGGTAATCATCCCCCAAAAAGTGCCAGTTGCCATGCTTAAAATAGCCAAAACAATAGCGTGTGGCATCCATTTTTTTTCGTGTGCTGCAGTAACTGCAGGTGCGGTTGCAATGCCCCCTACATTAGCCATACTAGCAATAGGGACCCAAGCCATGTGTAAGTTTAAAAGCTTAGCCACCCAAACCATTCCAATAAAATGCAAAAAAATCCAAACACATAAAAACATTAAAAATCCTGTATGAAGGACTAAGCCAGAAAGCTGCAGTTTTAGCCCCAATATTGCCATAACTATCAAAATAAGAATGCCTCCTAGCTTGAGCACAAAATCAAAATTCCATCGAGGAATAAAATTGCTGATGAAAAGGCCTAAAAATGACAATGTTATAATCTTCCCAACAAAGGAGGAAAGGAAAAAATCAATTAAAAATACGCTCCCTATTAAAATACTTACAACCCATATAACATGAAGTGGTTTCCCCTGATTGCTCTGAATGGGTAAGGGGATTTCAGCGTCTTGTATTTTAAAAATAGTATTTAGTTTTTCACTTCTCTTAATAATCTGAAACATAAGTATGGTCCAGATGTTTACCAAGACTGTATCCATAACCAATACTTGTAAAAAAAGTGATTCAGTAGTGCCTGCCAATTCTTTTAATATGAGCTGGCTGGTACTCCCTCCTATCCAACTTCCCACTATGGGCGGTATTCCTTTCCAATATCCCTCTTTTATTAAGGTGTTTTGAACAAAATCTCCCTCTAAAAAAAGGGCAGTAAAAATAACTGGAGAAAGGGCTATAATAGCAGATCCCGCTAAAAATAATACAATAGGTCTGTAGCCAATAGCTTTTAACTGAGAAAATGAGAGACTACTCATCACAGCTACAATAGCTAGTGGTATAAAAAATGTTTTGCTAAAATCATGAATAGACGCTTGGCTGAAATCTATTTCAAAAGCATAGGAAATTAAAGCGGGTATTACGTAGGCCAACAAAACTGCAGGCACCCAATCAAAAAGGGTTTTAAGTGCTTTGTTTTCCCAGCGGTCTAAAAAATAAACAACTATTACGGTGGCAGCAGCAATAGTCCATGGAAAAATCATTTTTTAAAGGATTTCTCTAGAAGTTTACCTCCCACTACAATGACTATCTCTCCCTTTGGAGGGTGGTTTTCATAATATGTGAGCACCTCCTGAGCAGTCCCTCTTATGGTTTGTTCAAACATCTTAGTGATCTCTCTAGAGACACTCAAAGACCTATCTGCTCCAAAATACTCACAAAAATCTTTAAGGGTTCTAAGTAGCTTATGAGGGGACTCATAAAAAATAATCGTTCTGGTTTCTTCTTGTAAAAAAACAAGGCGGGTCATGCGTCCTTTTTTAACGGGTAAGAATCCTTCAAAAATAAATTTATCATTTGGTAAGCCACTATTTACAAGCGCAGGTACAAAAGCCGTTGCGCCTGGCAAACAATCTACAGGAACCCCTGCCTCTATACAAGCCCTAGTTAATAAAAACCCTGGGTCTGATATAGCTGGAGTGCCAGCGTCTGAAATAAGCGCCATACTCTCTCCTGCTTTCATTCTAAGCACCAACCTTGTCACCGTTTTATGCTCATTGTGCATGTGGTGGCTAAACATAGGGGTGTCTATTTTATAATGCTTTAGTAATTTACCGCTGGTTCTGGTATCTTCTGCCAAAATTAAAGACACTTCTTTTAATATTCTGAGTCCCCTAAGGGTCATGTCTTCTAAATTCCCAATGGGTGTGGGGACTAAATAAAGTTTGGACATATTCTATGAGTGAAAAACTAAATACTTACTTATATTTTTGACAAATAATGGCTATAAATCTATTTTCATAAGCCTCCTTGCCTTGCCAGTTTCCGTATTCTGGTTTTACTAAATTTTCAATAAAAGAAAGGGCTCTTTCTTCTGTTTCAATAGTATTGATCTGTGAAATAACTCTCTTAAAATCTTCCTCTTCTCCATTAAATAACTGGTTTAAAAAAGCAATTCTGTCATTGAGTCCAAATAACAATTCTTTGCTGTAATGGCCGTTAACCGAATGTGATTGAATGGTTAGTGCGGGTTTTGGCAGAAGCTCTAAAGAGGTTGATTCTTTGAAAGGCATCTCTAGAACCATATCTATAATGGTGTCTATACCGGGCGTTATAATGTCTGACAAATGAGGGTTGCTTTCAGACACTAATTCGTTAGCCGCCAAAACCTCATTGGCCATTTGTTTAAACTTATCTGCTACACTATTTTTTTCTACGTCTAAGGGAGGGTCTTCTAATTCTCTCTCAATAAACTTTAAAACAGCCAGTTTCTCATAAAGACTTTTGGAGGCTTCATACAAACTGCTTATTTCACTACTGTCATTTGCTGCTAGAATGTGCTTGGCAAGTCTGTGTAGTTCTTTGTGGAGCTTTTCTTTCATAGTATAGCTAATATCGTGATTTTTAAATAAAAAAGCGGCTCGCTTTGCGGCTAATTTTATATTTTTATAGCACAACTGAGTCTAACTCATTTATTCTCAAAATTATAATATGTTTTTAGAAAATACCGTAAATCATGAGGAACCTTTTGGATGGATAGAAGTGATTTGTGGCTCTATGTTTTCAGGAAAAACAGAAGAACTTATAAGAAGGCTTAAAAGAGCTCAATTTGCCAAACAACGCATTGAAATTTTTAAGCCGCAAATAGACACCCGTTACCACAATGAAATGGTAGTCTCACATGACGAAAACCAGATTAGGTCTACGCCCGTCCCCGCAGCTGCTAATATTAGACTCTTAGCAGACCAATGTGATGTGGTGGGAATTGATGAGGCTCAATTTTTCGACTCAGAAATTGTACACGTTTGCAATGACTTAGCCAATAAAGGAAAAAGAGTGATAGTTGCAGGACTAGATATGGATTTTAAAGGAAACCCTTTTGGCCCAATGCCTGCCCTTATGGCTACCGCAGAATACGTGACTAAGGTGCACGCTGTCTGCACCAGAACAGGAAACCCAGCACACTACAGCTTTAGAAAATCTTCAGATGAAAAGCTGGTTTTATTGGGTGAAATTTCAGAGTATGAACCTCTTAGTAGGGCGGCATATTACAAAGCCATGTTGAAGGATAAAATTAAAGACATGCCCGTAACAGCCCCTGTTGTGGTAAAAGTAGAAGATGCTACAAATGAATAACGATACTTCTTCTGTGCTAGAAATAAACCTTTCTGCGCTGGCGCACAATTACCGTTATATAAGAAGTAAACTGAACAATAACACTAAGTTATTGGGAGTTGTAAAAGCCAATGGCTATGGATCTGAGTCTATAGCCATTGCCAAAAAACTAGAATCGTTAGGCATAGATTACCTTGCGGTAGCCTTCATACAAGAGGGAATTACCCTAAGAGAAGAGGGTGTAAAAGCGCCTATTCTGGTGTTACACCCTCAGGTAGAACAATTTAACGCTCTTATAACGCATTGCCTAGAGCCTAGCCTCTATTCAATTAGAACCTTAGAGGCCTTTATAGAAGCCGCTAAAGGGAGTGAAAATTATCCCATACACATCAAAATTAATACTGGCCTAAACAGGTTAGGTCTTTCAGTACAAGACTTTAATGCGGTAGTTAAACTCCTAAACTCAGAAAAAGCTGTGCGTGTAAAAGGATTACTCTCTCATTTAGCCGCTTCAGATGACCCATTAGAAAGAGACTTTACCCAACGGCAAATAAGCCTATTTAAAGACTATGCTCAAATTTTTGAAGCCGCATTAGGCCCTATAGAAATTAAACATTTGTTAAACACCTCAGGAATTCTTCACTACCCAGAGGCCCAATTTCAAATGGCTAGGTCCGGTATTGGTCTATACGGCTATAGCAATGCAGCAAAAACAGATGCTGAATTAAGGCCAGTAGCCACCTTAAAATGCAAGATTTCTCAAATACACGAGCTTGCGCCCGGTGACTGGGTGGGTTACAATAAGGGGTTTGTAGCCAAAGAGAAAATGAAAATAGCCACCTTAACCATTGGCCACGCAGACGGAATTGGCAGGCAATACGGCCACGGCAAAGGAGTGGTAACCATACAAGGTGCTGCTGCGCCCATTATTGGAAATGTCTGTATGGACATGATCATGGTTAATCTTGGAGACATTGCAGCTAAAGAAGGAGACGCTGTAGTAGTTTTTGGTGGGGACAGCAGTGAAGGTCTAACTGCAGAACTTTTTGCAAAAGGAGCTAAAACCATTTCTTACGAACTGCTAACTGGTATTGGGGCCAGGGTTAAAAGACATATTATAGCGTAAAAACATTTTTTAATATTGAAAACCCAAAGACAACAAGCCGCATATAAAAGTTTGTTTGTAAATTTCCTTGTTACAAATAAAACTTTTTGTTATATTTTTAATTATTAAGGTCCGTTTTTTCAAGCCTTCCAAAATAATATGTTTACTTTTGGCTTCTTTAAATGTTTTAAAATGAAAATAGCTGTTGTAGGTGCTACCGGAATGGTAGGAGAAGTCATGCTAAAAGTATTAGCAGAACGCCAATTTCCCGTGAACGAATTATTATTAGTGGCCTCTGAAAGGTCTGTTGGCAAACAAATAATCTATAACGGACAAACCCATACCGTGATTGGTTTAGAGGCTGCTGTAGCGGCAAAACCAGACATTGCTATTTTTTCTGCAGGAGGAGATACCTCTTTGGAATGGGCACCAAAATTTGCAGCAGTAGGCACCACAGTCATTGACAACTCCTCTGCTTGGCGCATGCACCCAAACCACAAGCTTATTGTGCCAGAAATTAATGCGCAGCTGCTCACCAAAGCAGATAAAATTATAGCCAACCCAAACTGTTCTACCATTCAGTTGGTGATGGTTTTGGCGCCATTACACGCAAAATATAAGATGAAACGTGTAGTGATTTCTACCTACCAATCTGTTTCTGGAACAGGAGTAAAAGCAGTAGAGCAAATGGAAAATGAGGCACAAGGCATTCAAGGAGAAATGGCCTATCACTATCCTATTCACAGGAATGCTATTCCACATTGTGATGTGTTTTTAGATAATGGCTATACCAAAGAGGAGATGAAATTAGCCAATGAGCCCAAGAAAATCTTGGGAGATGATTCTTTTCATATCACCGCCACAGCTGTGAGAATTCCAACCGCTGGTGGACATTCAGAATCTGTGAATATCTCTTTTAAAAATGACTTTGATTTAACAGAGGTGCGCAGGCTTTTAAACGACACTCCTGGAGTAGTGGTTCAAGACAATACAGACACAAACACTTACCCAATGCCCATGTATGCACACAACAAAGATGAGGTATTTGTAGGGCGTATTAGGAGAGATGAGAGCCAAGCCAACAGTATAAACCTGTGGATTGTAGCAGACAATCTCAGAAAAGGAGCCGCTACCAATGCCATTCAAATTGGAGAATACTTAATAGCTAAAGGCCTGGTATAAAAATGCTAGAGATTAAAAATCTTTCTTTTTCCTATGGGGCTCGTTCTGTACTCACAAACTTAAACCTAAATATAAAAGCGGGCCAATTAGTTGCCTTAACCGGGTTAAGTGGGAGCGGGAAGAGTACGCTGCTGAAACTTATTTACGGCAGTGTAGCGCTCAAAAAAGGAAGTATAAGCTGGAAACAACAGCCCTTATTAGGTCCAGATTTTAATCTGTTGCCTGGGGCCTCTTTTTTAAGATACTTAGCGCAGGACTTTGAACTAATGCCTTTTACTTCTGTAGCAGAAAACATTAGCCAACACCTCTCGGTTTTTGAACCTGAAGCACTTTTACAAAGAACTCAGGAGCTCTTAAAACTAATAGATATGGAGGCCTTTGCAAAAACACGGGTTAAAAATCTTTCTGGCGGCCAACAACAAAGAGTGGCCCTGGCCAAGGTTTTGGCAAAGGCGCCAGAATTACTGCTCTTAGACGAGCCCTTTAGCCACATAGACCCCCCCTTAAAACTCAAGCTCAGGACACAGCTTTTTAATTACTTAAAAAAACACCAAATAACTTGTTTACTGGCCTCTCACCACCCAGAAGATTATATGGGGCATGCAGATGAGATAGTCTGCCTAGATCAAGGCCAAATAAGTGCTCAAGACAGCCCTCTGTATCTCTACCAAAACCCCCCAAGTTTGGCTGTAGCAGAACTATTTGGACTGGTGAATGTAATTCCATCTACACTTATAAAAACACTACGCCCAGGTCTAAAAAATCCTACTCAAAAGCCCTTATTGGTCTGGCCACATGAATGGGAAACAGGAAGTATAGAGGGTATAAAAGCAGAAGTGTCGGCTTGCTTTTTTAAAGGAGATGGCTATATGGTTGCCCTCACTTCTATTGGAATTGAGGGAAAAATCTATATGTACAGCAAAAAAGCATGGCCCGCAAAAACAGAAATCTGTTTAAGCCTACCGCTCTGGCTTTGTAAAAGTAGGTTGCAGTCCTTCCAATAAAAATTTTACTATTCTGACAGACATAATTCTGCCAACTCCAAACCTACCTGAGCACCTAAAGCTACTCCCATCCCTCCTAGTCTTACCCCACAATACATAGCGTTATCTAGTTTTTTAACAATGGGGTGCTTGCCTTTTCCTACCCCCATAATTCCAGACCAGCTAAGGTCTATTTCAAATGGGGTATCTGGTAAAATAGATTCTTTAAGTAAGCGTTTTAATGCGTCTTGAATAAGTGGTGTCTGCTCAAAACTAGTGGTCTCTTCTGTTTTAAAATCAAGGTTTCTAGCGCCGCCAAGTAATATTCTGTCGTCTATATTTCTAAAGTAATAATAGCCCATATCCATATGAAAAGCCCCTTTAATGGAGAGTCCTTTTATGGGTTTGGTAATAAGCACTTGGGCCCTTGCAGGGGCTACATCTTCCAAACCAAAAGACTTAGAAAAACCGTTAGTGGCCAAGCATACCTTCTGTGCGTTGCACTCAAAAGAAGGAGTCTTTATAAGCACCCCCTTCCCTGAGGGGTGTAGCTCAGACACTGGAAGTCCATAAAAAATATGAACCCCTGCTTTTTGAACCTTTTTTGTGAGGTTTTGCATACAAAGACCCGTGTCTATTTGGCCTTCAAAGGCACTGCTGATATACTGGGGTTGTACCCCTTTAAACTTAAAGCGGTTAGGAGCTCTATAAAAAGAAGGTCCTTTAAATACAGGTTCTAAAAAATCATTTACAAGCTCTAAGCGGTCTAAACAATTGTTGTACAGGGCTTCATGCTGGTTTAAAAAGACCTCATGCCCCCCGTGATTTTGATAATCCAAAGCAGCGTCTCCAAGGGTTTCTCTCAAGAGTTGAACACCTTTAAAGCGCTTTGCTACCAAATCTAAAACGGCTGCTTCTCCTTGGGCTTCTATGTCTGACACTATTTCTGAAATACTTCCAAAACAAGTAAAGCCTGCATTTTTAGTGCTGGCACCATGGGGAAGTACGCCTTTTTCAAATATGACAATTTTAGCCTTTGGGGCTTTTTTTCTGAGTGCTAATGCACAATGCAGGCCTACAATTCCGCTTCCAACAATGGCGTAATCTATTTGAGAGAGCCAGTGTTTGTGCTCCCAATAACTCAATGCGTCCATAAAAAAGGTTTACCTCATAAAGATATGTAAAGATCTAGAACTCATAAAAAAACCCCTTAAAAAAGGGGTTTTTTTATTGCTTTTATTGTAATGACTAGACTTCCGCAATAGGAGCCATCGTAAAATCTTCCATGAATTTAGTGGTGTAATTGCCCGCTAAGTAGTCTGGGTGATCCATAAGCTGTCTGTGAAATGGAATGGTGGTTTTTATTCCCTCTATTACAAATTCATCTAAGGCTCTTTTCATTTTATTAATGGCCTCTTCTCTTGTTTGTGCAGTAGTAATAAGCTTAGCAATCATTGAGTCATAATTAGGAGGAATGACATAGCCACTGTACACATGGGTGTCTAATCTTATTCCGTGCCCACCTGGCGTGTGCAGCGTAGTAATTCTTCCCGGACTTGGCCTAAAGTCATTATAAGGATCTTCTGCGTTAATTCTACACTCAATAGCGTGAAGCTTAGGGTAGTAGTTTTTGCCAGAAATAGGCACTCCTGCAGCTACTAAAATTTGCTCTCTAATAAGGTCGTGATCTACCACCTGCTCTGTAATGGGGTGCTCTACCTGAATTCTGGTATTCATTTCCATAAAATAGAACTTTCTGTGCTTGTCTACTAGGAATTCTATAGTTCCTGCACCCTCGTAATTAATAAATTCTGCAGCTTTAACCGCGGCAGCTCCCATTTGCTCGCGCAGCTTGTCCGTCATAAATGGAGAAGGTGTTTCTTCTGTAAGTTTTTGGTGCCTGCGCTGTATGGAGCAATCTCTTTCGGACAAGTGGCAGGCTTTTCCAAATTGATCTCCCACTACTTGAATTTCAATATGTCGGGGTTCCTCAATAAGTTTTTCCATATACATACCTCCGTTGCCAAAAGCAGCAGTGGCTTCTTGCACAGCGCTATCGTATAACTTAGTCATGTCTTCTTCTTTCCAAACGGCGCGCATTCCTTTACCGCCACCACCGGCAGTAGCTTTAATCATCACGGGATAGCCCACTTTTTTAGCAGTAAGAATAGCGTCTTTAGCGTCTTTTAAAATTCCTGGAGATCCAGGAACACAGGGTACTCCTGCTTTTTTCATGGTTTCTTTAGCCGTAGCTTTGTCTCCCATTTTATCTATCTGATCACCAGAAGCACCAATAAATTTAATGCCGTGCTCTACACAGATTCTAGAAAATTTAGCATTTTCAGAAAGGAAGCCATAGCCAGGGTGAATAGCGTCTGCATTGGTGATTTCTGCAGCCGCAATAATATTTGAAATCTTTAAATAAGACTCCCTACTTGGTGGCGGTCCAATACAAACCGCTTCATCTGCAAATCTTACATGAAGGCTTTCCTCATCTGCTTTGGAATAAACGGCTACCGTTTTAATTCCCATTTCTTTACAGGTTCTAATAATCCTTAGGGCTATTTCTCCTCTATTTGCAATTAATATCTTCTTAAACATAGTAGCTTAATTTTAGTAAATGGTCATTGTTTATAAATCTAAAGCAACTAAGAGGGGTCTACTACAAAAAGAGGCTGGTCAAACTCTACAGGAGAAGAATCATCTACTAAAATTTTTACAATTTTTCCGGAAATCTCTGCCTCAATATCATTAAATAATTTCATGGCTTCAATCACACAAAGGACATCTCCTTTTTTAATTTCAGTGCCCACCTCTACAAAGTTTGGTTTGTCTGGTGAAGATCTTCTGTAAAAGGTTCCAATAATAGGAGACTTAATAGTGATAAGGTGGTCTTGAGAAGCCACGGCAGGAACTACTTCTGCTGGCGTAGCGGCCATAGGGGCTGCTGATTGGGCCATAGGGGGCATATGTTGTACATAATTTGGTTCTGAATATGAAGCACCAAGAGGCCCTGTCCTGATGGTGATTTTCACATCGTCTGTCTCTAATTTAACTTCACTAGCGCCAGATTTGGCAACAAATTTAATGAGGTTCTGAATTTCTTTAATATCCATTTTAATAAAGTTTAATTTAGCAAAAGTAATTATTAATTATCGTAGGCCCAGGTTAAATAAATAGATCCCCAGGTAAAGCCTCCGCCAAAAGCAGCAAAGACTAGTTTGTCTCCTTTTTTAAGTTTGTTCTCATAATCTGCCAATAATAAAGGCAAAGTAGCAGAGGTTGTATTTCCGTATTTTGCAATATTATTCATCACCTTAGACTTGTCTAAATCCATGCGATTTGCAGTGGCATCAATAATTCTACTATTAGCCTGGTGGGGCACCAACCAATCTACATCGTCATTGGAAAGCATATTGCGCTTCATGATTTTTGCAGCAGAATCTGCCATATTAGAAACGGCAAATTTAAAGACTGTTTTTCCGTCTTGGTAAACGTGGTGCTGCTTGTTTTTTACAGTTTCTATTGTAGCTGGGAGCAAAGAGCCTCCTGCTTCCATTTTTAAGAAGTTTCTTCCAATACCATCAGACCTTAGGTACTCATCTTGGAGGCCAAAACCTTCCTTGTTAGGCTCAAATAAAGCAGCGCCAGCACCATCTCCAAAAATAATACAAGTGGCGCGATCTTCATAATCTATGATAGATGACATTTTATCTGCTCCTATTAACAATACCTTTTTGTACCTGCCTGCTTCTATATAAGCTGCAGCAGTAGACATGCCGTATAAAAAACTAGAACAAGCCGCTTGGAGGTCATAAGAAAATGCGTTGGTGGCTCCAATCTCAGAGGCTACATAAGCTGCCGTAGAGGCTACAAACAAGTCTGGAGTAGCCGTAGCTACTAACACTAAGTCTATGGTTTCAGGGTCTAATTGTTGTTTTTCAATGAGGTCTTTGGCTGCATTTATAGCTAAAAAAGAGGTTCCTTTGTCTTTGTCTTTTAAAATCCTTCTCTCCTTAATTCCTGTTCTACTGGTGATCCACTCGTCATTTGTGTCTACCATAGTTTCTAAAAGCGCGTTGGTCAGTACAAAGTCTGGGACGTAAGATCCAACAGCTGTAATGGCTGCAAATAATTTTGTCATTCAAATAGATTTGATTTTTAGCTAAAAATGCTAAAAACGATTGAAAATTCGTGAAAATTAATCATTTAATACCACTTTTTAGCTTTTTTATAAGATTTTAACTCGTTTTTGCCAAGAAATAAATAGTCAAAAAAGCTCGATATTAAGTTTATGTCATAAAAAAACTCCCACTTTTTACAAGTGGGAGTTAATATAACATAAAAGTGCTTACTTATGCAGTAGCTACTTCTGTTTTGTCTATAAGCACTTGGCCTCTGTAGTATAATTTACCTTCGTGCCAGTGTGCTCTGTGGTATAAGTGCATTTCACCCGTAGTAGGGTCTTTTGCAATAGTAGGGGCTACCGCCTTATAATGTGTTCTTCTTTTGTCTCTCCTTGTTTTGGAAATTTTTCTCTTTGGATGTGCCATTACAATTCCTATTTATCCGTTAATAACTTTTTTAGAGCGTCCCACCTAGGATCTGTCTCTTCTATTTCTTCTTTTTGTTCCTTTAATTCTTTAACACTTAGGCGCTCTAAAGTATCTAATACTTCAGATTCCAAGCTGCCGTCTAATACGCCAGGATGTACTCTTTTAGCGGGTACCGCCAAAGCTACCATCTCATACATATACTGAGCTACGTCTACCTGATGTTCTCCATGAGGAAGCACTAAAAGTGCCTCATTCTCATTGTTAAACTCCTCTCCAAAATTAACCACTAAAGCAAGTGAAGCTTTTATTGGAAGTTCAAAAGGCTCATCTGTGGTGTCACAGTTAATATTAACTGAACCACTAGCTTTAAAACCCAGCTCCATAAAACTACTTAACTTGTTTAACGCTACCGCTACTTTTATATTGGCAGTGTTAAAATCATGGTAATCATAAAAGGCAAAGAACGTGTTTTCTAAGGCAAAATTGAATTGATGCTTTCCTTCTTTTAGTCCTGAAAAAGGAATGTAATACTCCTTGTTTTTCATTTAAACTTAGATTAAATGCATGTCTCCCATAAGCCAAAAGACGGCTGCAAAGATACTATTATTATACTAACCACCAAGTAATAAGGAAATTAAAATTACTCTTGGCTCTTTGGTTTGTAGTTTGATTTTTTAGGCGTCCTTTTCTCTATAATTTTAGCCTTTTTTAAAGGGTTTGCAGTGAGTTCATGGTACATAGTTCGCTGCTTAAAAATAGCAATAGCTGCAAAAACTGCAGCAGAAAAAGAACCGGGATCTGCTTCTCCCTTTCCTGCAATATCATAAGCTGTGCCGTGGTCTGGAGAGGTTCTTACCTTAGAGAGACCTGCTGTGAAATTCACCCCATTTCCAAAAGAAAGGGTTTTAAAAGGAATGAGCCCTTGGTCGTGGTAGGCAGCTAAAATAGCGTCAAATTGAGTGTAATTCTTAGAACCAAAAAAACTGTCTCCTGCATAGGGTCCAAATACTAAATGACCCTCATTTGAAAGCGCCTCAATAGTAGGTTTTAAAACCGCGTCATCTTCCTTGCCAATAATACCTTGGTCTCCATTATGGGGATTAATACCCAAAAGGGCAATCTTAGGCATGCTAATACCAAAGTCTTGTTGTAATGATTTTATAATAGTCTTGACCTTTGTTATAATAAGCTCTGGAGTAATATGACCAGAAACATCTTTTACTGGCACATGATCTGTTAAAAGACCAATTCTAAGAGAATTAGACACCATAAACATGAGGCTTTCACCGCCCAATTCTTTGGCTAAATAATCTGTATGTCCGGGAAATTTAAAGGTCTCACTCTGTATGCTGCTCTTGTTAATAGGCGCGGTCACCAATACGTCTATTTCACCCGCTTTTAGAGCACTAGTAGCGGCTTCTAAAGATTTTAAAGCGTACTCTCCTGCTATTTTTGTCTCTTTCCCAAATTCCATTTCGGGCACCTCTTTCCACAGGTTTACTACGTTAAACTTCCCGGGAATGGCATCGACCGCTTGGGCCACGCCGTGGTACACCAATTCTGTGCCCAATTGCTGTTGCTGCTGTGCTAAGGTTTTGCTAGACGCAAATAGCACTGGCGTACAAAGTTCTAGGGTTCTAGGGTCTTCAAAAGTCTTTAAAATAACTTCACACCCTATGCCGTTTAGATCCCCTACTGAAATACCCACTTTAATTTTTACGCTATCTTGCATGCTATTTTATGGCTTTATCTGTAAATTTACCTTGTAAAATTAGACAATAAAAACGAACCATGTTTACGGGAATAATTGAAACTTTAGGAAAAGTAGTAGGAATAGAGCGGGAAGCGGGTAATTTGCACCTCAGCATAGAAACCCCTTTGGCTCAGAAGCTAAAAATAGACCAAAGTGTGGCCCACAACGGGGTCTGTTTAACTGTGGTGTCTAAAACAGATAGCCAATACACTGTAACTGCCATTGCAGAGACGCTTAACAAAACGGCTATTGGTCATTTGGCTATGGCCGATACTGTAAATCTAGAACGCGCCATGATTCTGGGTAGCCGCCTAGACGGACATCTTGTTCAGGGTCATATAGACCAGACCGGTATTTGTAAAAGCGCTCTTGAAGATCACGGGAGTTGGATTTTCACCTTTACTTATGAGCCTGACCTTAGCAATGTCACTATAGAAAAGGGATCTATCACTATAGACGGCACTAGTTTAACCGTGGTGAATTCAAGGGTTAATGAATTTAGCGTAGCCATAATTCCTTATACATATGAACACACTCGTTTTAAACAATATAAAACAGGGACTGTGGTAAATTTAGAGTTTGATGTGATAGGTAAATATGTAAAAAGGCTGCTGGAACTAAGGGGGTAAGGTTAAGAGTTTTGTAATTGGTCTCTAAAGTCTGCTATGAGCGCTAAGGCGTCTTCTTGAAACTCTTCTATTACAAAAACCTTTATAGAAGTTCCTGTGCCTCCGGAAAAACCTGCCAACACACCAGAAAGCTGTTCGTTTTTTTCAATAAAAGGAATGCCATGGTCTCCAAGAATACCTTTTAGCAGTAAAACTGCCATGGCGTTTCCCACAAATATTTCCTTATACGCCTCTTCCATGATTATCTGATTTTAAACTAAAATAGGTCATTTCTAACAAATCAACAACCTAGATCTTAATGAATATTTTCTTTTTATGTAAAGCGCTCGCCAAGAATAAATAAAAAACACAGACGCTCAAGGCGTATAAAAAAGAAGACGACTCTAAAGCTATCGTATTATGCACGTAAAACTCCGAAAATAAAAAGCCGTGAATGCTACTGCCATTAAAAGGAATGAGGTAAAATAATTTAGATATAAAACTAGAGAGAAAATAAATAATAATAGCGTTGCTTCCTACCTTTTTAAAAATGCCGCCAATAGGCATTTTCTTAAGCTCCGTAAGGTAAAATAAAACAGCCAACGTAAGGTTGGCCCAGCCAGCAGTAACCAGCACAAAGGAGCTGCTCCAAAGGGCTTTATTTATTGGGAATGCCAAATCCCAGAAGTGCCCTAATATTAGCATTAATAAGCCCATAGCTAACATCAAAGAGACTTTTTGGTAGGTATTAGATCTAATAAGGTCTCCTGTTAAGGTGCCTAAAAGGGCAGTAGCAATAGCGGGCAGCGTACTTAAAATTCCCTCTGGATCATAGTCTACTTGCCACATATGGCTTCCTAGTAACTTTACGTCTATATAATTGGCCCAATTATTTATGGCTCTTTCAAAAGTAGGGGCGGCGTCTCCAAGGGGGGTAAAACCCATCCAAAGCCAATAGCCTACAAGTAAAATCCCTATAAGCAAAAAAGTACTGCGCTTACTTCCCCATAAATAAAAAAGGCTGGCAAAGAAAAAAACTATCCCAATACGCTGTAAAACTCCTGGAAAACGAATCACATCTAGTTCCTTAAAAAAAGGGTAAGAAATGGTAAATGCGCCTAAAAAAAGTCCCAGACCTATGAGCTTTAAACTCCTGCGGCTTAGCTTATAAAAAATATGCCATTTTAATTTTTTGTCCTGGTAAGACAAAGAAATAGAAACGCCTACTATAAAAATAAAAAAAGGGAATACTAAATCTGTAAGCGTATAGCCATGCCATGGCGCGTGCAACAAAGGAGCGTATACAGAAGACCAGGTACCAGGCGTATTGACTAAAATCATTAAGATAATGGTGAGTCCTCTAAATATGTCTACCGATACGTATCTTGTTCCCACCCTTACAAAACAGATTTTTTAAGCGTTTTCCAAACCCTAGATAGTAAATATCCAGCTACTACTACAGCTATCGTAAGCCCTGTGGCCAATTCGTAATTTCCATAAATCCAATTCCCTGTAGCAAACATGCAGCCGTAAACCAACACAGCTCCTAAAATCATAGCCAATATGCCTGAAGGAACAGACCATTCTTGTGGGCGAATGCTGTTTTTAGTGTTGGCCTGTTGTTGTTTCCATCCTGGGCCACCGGGTTGGGTTTGCATATAAAACTTATCTAGGGTGGCTTCTTTTTCTGGGGCTGTTAAAAAGGTGACAACTACCCAAACTACAGTGGTTATAAGCACTACAACTGGAAATTTAGCCCATGCAGACATAAACCCCTCTGTTGCTGTATCTCCAAAAAGTGTGGCCCCCAAGCTTCCAAAATTAAAAAGGATGGATATGCCCCCAGAAACCACCATGGCAGAAATTTCGCTCCAAGCGTTTATGCGCCACCAGAACCATCTTAGAATAAAAATAAGACCAGTACCTGCTCCAAACATCAAAATAATATCAAACAACTGTAAGGCGTTGGTTAGGGTGAGCGCCAGTAAACCACTAGCAATCATAAGAAGCACTGTAGAAAGCCTGCCCACCATCACCAATTGCTTTTCAGAAGCCTTTGGATTGATCGTTAATTTATAAACATCATTGACAATATAAGAAGACCCCCAGTTTAAGTGGGTAGAAATAGTAGACATATAAGCAGCTCCTAAAGAGGCCATTACAAGACCTAAAAGACCGCTAGGCAGTTTGGTAAGCATGGCGGAATATGCCAAATCTTGTCCTAACTTACTAGGGTCCACATTGGGGAAAGCGGTTTGTATGGCTCCTAAATCTGGATAGACCACCAAGGAAGCCAAGGCTACTAAAATCCAAGGCCAAGGCCTTAGAGCGTAGTGCATAATATTAAAAAAGAAAGTGGCTCCAATAGCGTGGTTCTCATTTTTTGCAGCCAACATACGCTGGGCTATATAGCCCCCGCCTCCTGGTTCTGCTCCAGGGTACCAAGCAGACCACCACTGCACCGCTAAAGGAATAATCAAAATTCCTATAAGCGCTTCTGTATCTGAAAAATCAGGCAATATAGATAGTTTGTCGGAAACGTTTTCATGCGCAAGAAGGGCGTCTAAACCTCCTACTTCGGGTATATTAACTAAATAGTAGGCCGCTGCTATAGCGCCCGCAATAGCTACAAAAAAGAGCACAAAATCTGTATAAATAACACCTCTAAAGCCCCCTATTGCGCTAAAAATTACGGTGATGCTCCCAGCTATTACTACCGTTTCTACAGGATCTAAACCCAGCATCACCTGGCCAATTTTAATAGCTGCCAAACTCACTGCCGCCATGGCCATCATATTAAAAACCACCCCTAAGTAAAAAGCCCTAAACCACCTTAAAAAATGAGCGGGCTTACCTCCATATCTTAGCTCGTAAAATTCCATATCAGTGGCTACATTAGAGCGGCGCCAAAGTTTAGCATAAACAAAAACAGTGAGTAGGCCCGTGAGCAAAAAAGCCCACCAAACCCAGTTTCCAGAAACCCCATTGGTCCTTACTATATCTGTCACTAAGTTAGGTGTGTCTGTAGAAAAGGTGGTGGCCACCATAGAAAATCCAAGCAGCCACCAGGGCATGCTGCGTCCAGACAAAAAATACTCTGCGCTGCTTTTTCCGGATTGTTTAGACACAACAACGCCTATAATAATTACAATAGCAAAAAAGCCAAAAATAATGGTGTAGTCAAGGTTAGATAAGCTCATGGTAGGTGATAAGGTGTGGTTGGTTTAAAAATTGATTGGTTGGTTTACATATTGCTAAATAAGTCGTTAACTCTTTAAGTTTACTAGGCAAATAGAACAACACTCCCCTATAAAGATATTAATTTTTGTTACAAATAGAACTTTTTTGGATTTAAAGGGCGCAAAAACATATTGTACCTTCGTTATATGGATTGGTATTTACAGGGGCTTCTCTCTTTAGAAAGTTTTTTATTGGCCTTTTTAGCCGCTTTTATTCTGGGCGTTTCCAAGGCAGGCATAAAGGGAATAGCCGTTTTAATAGTCACCTTAATGGCTGTGGCTTTTGGCGGGAAATCTTCTACAGGCATGCTCATGCCCCTGCTTATAGTAGGAGACGTTTTTGCCATATTTTACTACCACAGACACGCCCAATGGAAATACCTAAGAGCTTTTCTGCCTTGGATGATGCTAGGAGTAGTCATTGGAGTAGTCATTGGAAAAGACCTGCCAGAAAAAACCTTTCAATTAACCATGGGGTTTACCATTTTGGGCACCTTATTTATGCTTATTTGGTGGGAGAGAAAAAAGAAAAAAAACATACCCACACATTGGACATTTGGAAGTTTTATGGGAATAATGGCGGGTATTACAACTATGATTGGCAACTTGGCGGGTGCCTTTTCTAATGTTTATTTTCTAGCCATGCGCCTGCCAAAAAACCACTTTATAGGTACCGCTGCTTGGTTGTTCTTCTTCATTAACCTCTTTAAGCTCCCCTTCCATATTTTTGTTTGGAAAACTATTAGTCTAGAGAGTTTAAGAATATTTTTACTCCTATTACCAGGCCTCACCTTAGGCCTTTTAGCTGGTATCTTTTTAGTAAAGAAGATCTCAGACAGTTTCTTTAGAAAAATGATTATCATACTTACTGCAGTTGGGGCCGTAGTTTTGTTTTTTAAATAGCGCCACAGGAAATATAAGTTCTACTGCAAAAGAAATTTAAGTTGTTTTAACCTATTAAAAACTATTGCGAGTAAGCCGACAATTATTGTATCTTTCAATCATTGCCAATTAAAAAGCTCATGAAAAGAATAGCCTTAATAAAAAAACTATATGAATAAAAGACTTGTTATTCTGTTCTTTTTGTTTTCATCCTTGGGGCAGGCACAAGAAATTATTTTTAAAAATACTGTCATAGAAATTAGTGCCTTAGATCAAAAAAAGGGGCTGCTTCTTCAGTTTTCTGGAGACAGCCTTTCTGTTATAGATTTAAAGGAATTTAAACTCTCAGAAAGAAAACGTATTGTCAAGCCAGAAGGTGTTTCTTTTGTTTCTCTGAAACCTATTTGGAAAAATGGCCGGTTATTATTTACAGAGAAAAATGGTGGGGCTGTCTATGAGATTTTAAATGACAGTTTGGTAAGGCTAGACAAATCTAATGTTATTAATTGGCAGAAATTTAGCAGCCTTTTTGTGAAAAATGACACCCTTTATAAATACGGTGGCTATGGTTATTGGACTGCCTCTAATGTCCTTTCTTATTTAGATCCCATTTCTAAAGGCTGGGAACTAATTCCCTACAATGAAGAAAGTCCTATTCCTATTAGTTCTCATTCTCAAAAACATTTTATTGATAAAGATCAGCTTTATGTTTTTGGAGGTGTTCACATAAAAGAAGCCAACCGTTTAAAATCTATTTTATCAAAAGACGTTTGGGTCTTGGACTTTAAGCCCAAAAAATGGCGGTTTTTAGGAACTACAAATTTTCCTGAAGGGGACCCTTTTGTGATGATTCAAAATAGCAATCCAAATGAATTAGAACTTTTTAACCCCCAATTTGGATTGCTAAGGGTCTCTATAAAAAATAACAAAATCACAGAATACAAAAAAAACCCTGTCTACTTTAATGTAACAATAGAAAAAGGCCTAAAGGTTTTTAAACACCAAGATGCTTATTATTATTATACCTCAAAAGACTTAGATGTTGTATTAAAAAAAATTTCTGAACAAAATTTCATACTCCAAAGCACTGCAAAAACAGTTTTTTACAAAAATAAGGCTGATGAAATTATTTATTTTTCTGTTGCAGCTACCTTTGTTCTTTTGACAATGATCCTTTGGTGGCGCTTTAAAAAAAAGAAAAAAAGAAGACATACCCTCTTTGTGTATGCTCATAAAATAAACTACAACAAAAAAGAGTCTTTTATAGCGCCTATAGAGTTTGATCTTATTAAAGCATTTGTAAAAGAAGGTTCTTTAGAATCTGCTCAAGTACTCTCCATGGTTTATAATGATCGATTGACCAAATCACATAATGAAAAAACAAAAAGTAATACCCTAGATACTTTAAATCTAAAGCTCTCTTATGTGTTGGGAATACAAGAAACTCACATAGCCAGTGAAAAATCTTTAGAAGATAAAAGAATTAGGGTGTATTGTCTCAATCTTCCAGACGTTTTGTTAAAAATCATTGACTAATATTGATGTCATTTTAATATATTTGCATTTATTTTTCACACTAGATTTTCTATGTTATTTCTCTTTTTTAAAAAACGTCTATCAGTCATATGGGGACTGTTTTTTATTCTTCCACTAAGCTTAGCTGCTCAAAAAGACACCACATTACTAAATGAAGTGGTGGTAGCTGCTCCTCTTATACCCTCTAGCTTATTAATGGCTCCTACCGCTATTTCTGTGGTCAATGCAGCCAGTATTCAGCCAGCCACCACACAGCTTTCTCTCAAGGAATACTTGGGACAGGTGCCTGGTCTTTTTGCCCAAAACCAATTTAATTACAACCAAGATTTACGCATTGCCATAAGAGGCTTTGGGGCTAGAGCAGCTTTTGGAATAAGGGGCGTTCAAATTATAATAGACGGTATTCCTGAAACCACCCCAGACGGTCAGGGCCAACTAGACAACCTGCCCCTAGGGCTTATTAATAAAATAGAGGTGCTTAGAGGGCCTAGTGGCGCACTTTACGGCAACGCTGCTGGGGGGGTGCTTCTCATAAATACCATTGATTCTTTGGTAGGGCAAAAAATAGTTCTGCGGGCTACAGGTGGTGCCTTTGGGCTGGCCTCCCGCCAAGTCACTCTTGGGCTAAACAAAGGAAGGTTTTCTTCTGTCCTTTTTTATAATCACACCCAATCAGACGGCTACAGAGAGCAAAGTAGCTTTAAACAAGAACAGTTCAATGCCAAATTAGCCTTCAGCCCTTCTAAAAATCACCTACTTAAGTGGCAGTTTAACCTTACGGACAGCCCCTTTGCTCAAGATCCTGGGAGCCTTAATTTAGAAACCGCACAAGAAAACCCCAGAGCAGCCAGAGACGCCAATCTTACATATAAAACCTCAGAAAAAATTAACCATCTAAAAACAGGATTGAGCCATTCTTTCACAAAAGAGCTCAGCTCTGAAAAAGAATGGCGGCTTAATTCATATGTTTTTGGAGCTAAAAGAGACTTTCTGGGCTCACTGCCTTTTAGAGGCGGTGGGGTTTCTGCTTTTGCTAGAAACTATTACGGCTTTGGAAGCCAGGCACAAATAAGCGGCCGCTCCAAAACAATTTTTGGAATGGGGCATGCAGCTCAGACAGATCTGAGAAGTAGATATGAAAACTTACAGGGACAGCTTGGCCCCTTAACAGAGCGCCAAAAAGAATTTTATGAAAACACCCATGGTTTCCTGAGTAATAAAACGCCCTTTGGAAAATTATCGCTGACCAGTTCTCTGAGGTATGACCATATTAAAATGGGGCTCAAAGATTTGGGCCTTTTTAAAAATTACAATGCTTGGAGCCCAAGTGTTTCAATAGGCTACTCGCTTAAAGCCAATCAGTTTATAAACTTCCAATACGCCCAAAGCTTTGAAACGCCCACTCTAAGCGAGGCCGCAAACGCCCCAGATGGCTCCCTGGGTTTTAACGCAGAACTAAAGCCTACTGTTGCGCAAAGCTATGAAGTAATTTACAGGGGAAAGAAAAATCTAAAACAAGGATTTTTGCGCTGGGAACTAACTGGTTTTACAAGCCAAAGCAGCCAGGAACTCTTGCCTTATGAATTGGCCGCCTACCCTCAAAGACAATTTTACAAAAACATGGGTAAAACCATTAGAAAAGGAGTAGAAACACAGCTATCCTATAAAAGAAGCCGCTTTGAACTGAGTAGTAGTTATACTTTTGCACACTATACTTTTCAAAAAGGAGGGGCCTTAGACGCTGCCATATCTGGCAATAAAATACCTGGTATTCCAGACCATCACTGGAACACTAGCATGAGCCTAGGTTTAGGCAAAAATAGCCACATAAACTTACAATACGCCTATGTGGGCCGCATGCTAGCCAATAATTCCAACAGCGTAGCCGTGGCCTCTTATGGTTTGGCCCATATGAATGCACATAGGGATTTTGTAAACCCTTGGGGTAAAATTAGACTCTTTGGAGGCGTTCAAAATTTAGGAAACATCTCATACTTTGACAACATCAGAATTAATGCTTTTGGAGGGCGTTTTTATGAAGCTGCTCCAACAAGAAATGTCTATATAGGGTTAGAGATTTCCATTTAAGAGGAGCGGCCTCTTTGTTTTTAGTCTGAAACGCCTTTAAAACAGTATAAAAACACCCTCAGTAAAGACAAAAAAATCTTTTTAAATCTGCGCACTATTTTTATCTTTTATTTAAAGCGTTCAAGAAAGAGTTTTTTTCTTTACCTTAATGGCTTGAAATTTTTCAAGGTTACCACACAAACCATAACCACCAAACACTTTTATATATAATGAAAGAACAAAACAACAGAAGAGATTTTATTAAAAAAAGCGCCCTTATTGGAACAGGTTTTTACATTGTACCTAGGCATGTCCTAGGAGGAACAGGCTTCACTTCTCCAAGTGACCAATTAGTGCTTGGCGCTATTGGTGCGGGAGGAAAAGGAGACTCAGACATTAACAACGCCTTTAATGGTGGTGTAAATAGAGTGGCGGCTCTTTGTGACGTAGATCCTGCACAGGCCAAAAATGCTATAGAAAGACATGTAGGTGCTACTTTCTACAAGGACTTTAGAAAAATGTTAGACCAGGAAAAAGACCTAGACGCTGTCACTATTTCTACTCCAGACCAAACTCATGCGCTTATTGCTCATGAAGCTATGATACGTGGCCTACACGTTTACGTACAAAAACCCCTCACCCACACCATAGCAGAGGCCAGACACCTCACGCATTTGGCTAGAAAACAAAAAGTAGTCACCCAAATGGGAAACCAAGGGGGGTCTAGTTTAGGAGTGACAAAAATAAAAGAGTGGATAGATGGCAATGCCATTGGAGAAGTGAAAAAAGTATTTATTTGGACCAACAGACCTGTTTGGCCCCAAGGAAAATCTCCAGAAGCTGCCAATGCTGCTAAAAAACCAGAAAACTTAGATTGGGACCTTTGGTTGGGCCCAGCCTCTAAAAAAGAATACACCCCAGGCCTTCACCCCTTTAATTGGAGGGGCTATTGGGAATACGGAACGGGAGCCCTTGGAGACATGGGTTGTCACCTTTTAGACGTGCCTTATAAGGTGCTTAATTTAGGTTATCCAAGTGGAGTACAGTGCAGTGTAGCCAACATTTATTCCAAAATGTGGACTCCAGATTACGCTCCAGACGGCTGCCCGGCAGCCTCTAAAGTTACCATAGACTTTCCAAGTAAAATAGCGGGACAGTCTGGCGTAGAATTAGAATGGACAGACGGAGGTATTACCCCTGCCATTCCAGATGAAATTAGCGATTATTACAGCGCTGCTTCTAGTGGGGTTATGATGATGGGCTCAGAAGGAATTATCACCTGTACAGATTACGGAAACAGTCCTATCTTATTTAAGAAAGGTATGGAGCCAGAAGCCTTTGACACCAGCGTACAAGGAAACTTAGACGCCCTTCACAATGCTGCCTGGACTGAAGCTTGTAAAACAGGTTTTAACTCAGATAAACACAAGGCGCTTACCTCTTCCTTTGACTATGCAGGACCTTTTACAGAAACGGTTCTTATGGGTAATATTGCCATTAGAAGCCATATGCTCAGACGTGAAAATGAAGCAGGAAATATGGAGTTTTACGGCAGAAAAAAACTGCGTTGGGACGGAGAAAACATGCGCATTACCAACTTTGAAGACGCCAACCAATTTGTAACTAAGACTTACAGAGCGGGATGGGAACTTCCTTTGAGTTAATCCAACCAAATTTTAAAGTAAAAACCCCCAATGCCATAAATGCATTGGGGGTTTTTACTTTAAAGACTCTTTAAATTATTTTTTAAGTAACTCTTATTCACTAGGGACTTCAATCTGATCTCCTAGAAATAGAGCATTTAAAAACAGCCTGTTCATTCCGTAATTAATTCCTCTAAAATTAGGGTTGTCTGCAAAGAGAATAACGCGGCCGCTGCCCTTAGCGCTCACAATTAAAGAAGCGCTCTTTGGCAAAAAAACATCTCTATTTTTTTTAGAAATATAGCCGTCTAAATGAGGCGTGTCTAAGTAGTCTATTACCGTGCTATAATTGTTTTTACTAGGGAGTAACCAAACTTCATTGTTTTTATAAAGAGCGATATCTGAGCGGCTGTACCCAAAAGCAAGTGGGTGCGTTAGGTCTATATTTCCCTTTAAAAACACCCCCCCCAATGCCTCTTTGCCTATGTTTTCAGGAGCGTCTATATAGGATTTTCTAACTGCTAGCGCTGTAGAATCTTTTTCTTTAGGCGCTTTTACAAGCGCTTCCTTTACAAAACCAGAACTAATGGCCCAAGAAGAACCACTGCCTATAGTGATTAGAGTATTCCCCTTTGACACCCACAGAGAGAGTTTTTCCTGGAAAGCTTTAGATAAATTATATCGCCCAGAGACCATTACTATAGTGTTGTAAGTGTCTATAGAAATTTTATCTAAATTCCTTACGGGTAGCTTAGAAATAGGCATGCCTACTCTTGTGTCTAACAAATGCCATACTTCTCCCGCTTCACTAGAAGAAATGCCCTCTCCAATGATCATTGCCGCTTTAGGCACTCTTAAAGGGGCTACGTTTCTTGAGCCTAAATCTACCCCTGAGAGGCTAAGACCAGAGGAAACGGCTACCACTTTTAGAGATAGCTTAGAAGATAGGCCCGCCAAAACACTTTCTAAACTGTCTTTAGAAATTTTCTGTAGGGCCACAGGAATCATAAGAGATCCATAAGAAAAAGACTGAGAACCAGTGGCTGTTTTGGCTGTAAAAGGCTTAAAAGCTGCAGCCAACTGCACACCCTTTTTTTGTAAAAAAGCCATAGCAGCTGGCAACTTGTAATCCTGAGCATCTACAGCATAGGCGTAATCAGAGGCTTCAAAAGCAGGAGTGCCCTCCATGTCTGCTGCCATTAATGGCGCTCCTAATGTAGGTAATTTAGAGAGGGGCTTATAAGAGATATTAAAGAAATTAGCTACAGACCACGCGCTGGCGTCGTAATAAACAGAATCTCTGTATTGTTCGTAGGTTTCAAAGAAACTCTGCACCATCCTATACTGGTCTTGAGCAGCAGGCACAATATAAGAATCTGATGCTGTTTTATAGACAGACACCTTGTGGGTGTTTAACTTTTCTACAAAAGCCTTGGCTAGGTTTTTGTCTGTTTCTGTAAACCCATATCCTTTTACCTTGTTTTTAGCCGCATTGGTATATGCACTCTTAAAGAAATCACGCTGATACTTTTTAAGTAGGTTGGCATTTTCAATAGCCGCCTTTACCGTAGTCATACTAGACACATATTGGTTTCTAATGGTAAACGGAAAAGTGATTTCTCCGTAGGCAGTGGTTTGCTTTAAGCCCCTAGAACTAGCCTGTTCAAAAAGCAAGGCCAAACCGCCTTGTAAATCTGGGTAAGAAGACCCATAACCAGGGTAAGTACCGTCAAAAGCTTCTTTAGTAAAATACAAAGATCCTATACTGTCTAAGGCCTTAGAAAAATATGTTGCAAAAAGATCATTTAAGTCCGTGTAATTCTCCTTAGGCATAATAGGCTCCCAAGAAGCGTTTGATTTCATTGGTTCAAAAAAGTAAGTGCTCTGGCTGCCCATTTCATGAAAATCAGTTACCACATTAGGGTACCATTCATGAGACCAGGAGACCTTTCCTTGGCTCTCCGGGTTAACCGTTAAAAGCCAATCCCTGTTGAGATCAAACCAATAGTGATTCGTTCTCCCGCCAGGCCAGTACTCATTGTGCTCTGCGTCTTGTGGATCTGCCACCAAAGGACTTCCCTTATATGTATTGGCCCATTGAGTGTGGCGGTCACGGCCATCTGGATTAATAGTAGGGTCTATAAAAATAACAGCCTTGTCCAAATACGCCTTAATCTCTGGCTTGTCAGAGGCTGCAAGGGTATAAGCGGCTAATAAAGCAGCCTCAGAACTAGATGGTTCATTTCCGTGTACGTTATAAGCCAAATTAATAATAAGAGGTGCTTCTGGGCCTGCGGCCGATGCGCCTCCCTTTATAGCCTCCAAGTGTGCGGCTTTAATTTCTGGCAAACGGGCTAAGTTCTCCGGGCTACTGAGTACTAAAAACAGTAATTTTCTGCCTTCGTGCGTTTTTCCGTAAGGCATGATTTGCGCCCTATCAGAACCCTTGGCTAGGGCTTCTAAGTAGCCTACAATCATATCATGACGGGTGTGCTGACTGCCAATGCCATAACCTAAAAAAGATTCAGGTGTAGGTATAGCCTCATTAAAAGGGGCGTAGTTTTTAAAAAAATAATCTTGGCCAAAAGCCATACTGCTACACAAAAAAAGCAGCATTGAAAGTCTCTGTAACATGCTTGGTGATTTAAGGTTTAATCCTTTAAAGATACCAAAGAATTTTAAGTACAGAAGTATTATTTTTTAATTACAGGCGCTTTGCTGCCTCTTTGGTTGGCCTTTAAAATAGTCGTATTAAAAGAAAGAGCGGGTGTCTGTCACTAGGTTGCTCTTTACAAAATGACCCTTATCAAAGTGCAGCCTATTGGCTTTTACAGCAATAGGGAAAAGTACATTGCCCTCAGAAACCATTTTTAAGGATCTGTCGTTTTTCTTAAAAGTATTTAATTTCCCATTCGCTTTTTTGTCAATTTTAGAAATAAGTTCGGGGCTTACTAAAAAATCTGTGTCTATATTAATTACTAAGTTTTTAGCCAATAAAATGCCAGAAATAAGCATCATACGGTCTTTGTTAGCGTGATAAAACAAACTAGGGTTAGGGTGTAAATAGTCTGCTGTATGCATATAGTCTTCAACATTTCCAATAGATACTTCTTTAGACTCTGAGCCCTCATAAGCCACGCTAATTTTTGTGCCAGAAGTAATTAAAGTCTCTAATTCTAAATTATTAAGGCCGAAAGTGCTCAATAAAGGCTCTAAAAGGGACATGCCAATATTAAATTTATATTCATTTTTTGACCTTGAAGTCACTTTTAACGCACTGTTTAATTGAATATCTATCACCACATCAGACACAAAAGCATGTGCTAAAGAATCGTAATAAAGCTCTGCTGGGTTGCCCGCCTTTTTGAGCCACAACTGCAATATTTTATAATTTCTAACAGGGCCATTAATGAGATCGTATCCTTGGTCTCTTAGGTTTTTACTCAAATTAGATTGTAGTGGTTTTAGTTCCATCAGTCTGTTTTAAAGGGATTCTTTTAAAGATAAAACTTATTTGGTCTAGCTGTCTTTTTGTGTTAATCATAGATTTTATAATGCCGTTAACAGATGTTTTACCGTAAACTCTAATTGCTTATCTTTAGTTAATTAACAAAACGCCTCTTTGGGCTACCAACAAAAAACCTCTCATGAAAAAACTATTTCTTTCCCTTTTAAGCTTTGCTATGCTCCTAGGAACAATGGACGCTCAGGCACAAAGCAGAAAAAAAACATCGGCTGTTAAAGCCAAAGAAGTGTCTTTAGACGCCTTTAAATTTAGAAATATTGGTCCTGCGTTTCTGTCTGGTCGTATTTCAGATATAGCGGTACACCCAGAAAATGACAATCTGTGGTATGTGGCCGTGGCCTCTGGTGGGGTTTGGAAAACAGATAATGCAGGAACCACTTGGACCCCTCTTTTTGACAGCCAAAGTACCTATGCTGCCGGCTGTGTCGCTATAGACCCTAACAACCCTAGTACTGTTTGGGTTGGAACTGGGGAAAATGTAGGAGGCCGCCACATTGCCTTTGGCGATGGGGTTTACAAAAGTGAAGACAGCGGGAAGACATGGAAAAACATGGGGCTGCCCAATTCTGAACACCTATCTAAAATTATAGTACACCCAGGAAATTCAGACATTGTTTGGGTGGCCTCTCAAGGCCCGCTTTGGAGTGATGGTGGTGATAGAGGCGTTTTTAAAACTACAGACGGAGGGGCGTCTTGGAAAAAAGTATTGGGAGAAGGGCCTTGGACAGGAGCTACAGATTTAATGATGGACCCTAGAGATCCTTCTGTTTTATACGCCGCTACCTGGGACAGACAAAGAACAGTTGCTGCCTATATGGGTGGTGGGCCTGGTTCTGGTATTCATCGCTCTACAGATGGGGGTGAGACTTGGAAAAAAATGACTTCTGGCATTCCTGAATCTAATTTAGGGAAAATTGGTTTGGCCATTTCTCCTCAAAAACCAGATGTAGTATATGCCGCTATTGAACTAGATAGAACCACTGGTGGGGTCTTTAAATCTGAAGACCGCGGGAGTTCGTGGAAAAAAATGTCCAACACCGTTTCTGGCGGAACTGGCCCACACTACTACCAAGAATTATATGCCAGCCCTCACAAATTTGACAGGCTGTACCTCATGAATGTTAGGGTGCTCACCTCTGAAGACGGGGGTGCTAACTTTACCGCTCTTAAAGAAGAAGACAAGCACTCAGACAACCATGCCTTGGTGTTTAAAAAAGACGACCCTAACTACCTCATGCTAGGAACAGATGCTGGTATTTATGAGAGTTTTGACCTAGCAGATACTTGGAAATACCACAAAAACCTTCCCCTTACTCAATACTATAAGGTAGCGGTAAACAATGCCAAGCCTTTCTATCATGTATTTGGAGGCACCCAAGACAATGGGTCTTCTGGAGGGCCATCGGCCACAGATGAAACAGAGGGAATTGCAAACAAACACTGGTATAAAACCTTATTTGCAGACGGACATCAGTCTGCTACAGACCCTGAAAACCCAAACATCATTTATGCAGAAACCCAGCAGGGCGGCCTACACCGCGTAGACCTCAGCTCTGGAGAGCCTGTTATGATTCAGCCGCAGGCTAGAGAGGGAGAGCCCCATGAGCGTTTTAATTGGGACGCTCCTATTTTAGTGAGTCCTCATAAAGCATCTAGACTGTACTTTGCCTCTTATAGGGTATGGAAGTCTGAAGACCGCGGAGACTCTTGGCTGCCTATTTCTGGTGACCTCACTCGTAATGAAGAGCGTATTGAACTACCTGTCTTAGGGAAACAGCAATCTTGGGACAATGCCTGGGACATGCGCGCCATGTCTAACTACAACACCATTACATCGCTCTCAGAGTCTGAGGCACAAGAAGGCCTTATTTGGGCAGGAACAGATGACGGAATTATACAATACACCACAGACGGCGGCAGCAATTGGATCAAAATTCCAGTGACTAAATTAGGGCTGCCTTCTAGGGCTTTTGTAAATGATATTAAGGCAGATGTATTTGACACCAACACCGTATACGTCTCCTTAGACAACCATAAAGAGGGAGATTATAAACCTTATTTATATATGTCTAAAGACATGGGTAAAACCTGGAGCTCTATTGGGTCTAGCTTAGGAGAGAAAAACTTGGTGTGGAGATTGGTTCAGGACTACATAAAGAAAGACCTCTTATTTGCCGCTACTGAAAACGGGATTTACACCTCTATGGATGCTGGTAGCAATTGGCAAAAAATGCCAGGAACCCCTACTATTTCTTTTAGGGATATTACCATACAAAGAGAAGAAAACGACCTAGTAGCCGCTTCTTTTGGCCGTGGCTTTTTTGTTTTAGATGACTTTTCTGCACTTAGAAACTTTAGCGACAAGCGCCTGAGTAAAGAAGCAACATTATTTGCGCCCAGACCAGCCAAATGGTATGTGCCTAGAAGTAATGTAGGGAATACGGGAGCAGACTACTACTTTGCAGAAAACCCCACCTTTGGCGCCGTATTTGTCGTGCATATGAGTAAGGAGTACCTAACAGCACAGGACCAAAGAAAAGCGGCTGAAAAGAAATTAAGCGCCACAGCCAATGTGCCTTTCCCTGGTTGGGACGCACTAGACGCAGAGGCAATTGAAAGCCCTGCTCAGTTATTGCTCATGATTAAGGATTCAGAAGGAAACCTTATTAGAACCGTATCTGTAGCTCCTAAAAAAGGAAGCCAAAGAGTGGCTTGGGACCTTAGACACGCCAATCCTTATCCGGTAAGCGCCAATGGTAGGAAGTCTGATTCTGAAGGCCCTATGGCTACGCCAGGGACCTATATAGCCAGTATTTCACTGGAAAAAGATGGCGTAATTACGCCTTTAGATGGCCCCATTCCCTTTGAGGTAAACCCCATTAGAAAAGGAGTATTCCAAGGGCTGTCTTACTCAGAATTCAACAGTCATTTTGAAGGCGTAAAAGCGCTACTCAATGAGGCTGCAGCCTATGAAGACGCGCTTTCGATGAGTGCCAAAAAACTAGAGAACTTTGAAGAAGCCCTATATAGAACCAGCACAGATCCTCAGGCTATTTTAACACTCATTACAGAAGCCAAAGCCACCCTAACAGCTCTTAATAAACAAATAGAAGGAAGTCCGTCTAAAAGCATTGTTGGAGAGCGCAACCCTGCTTCTTGGGGAGACCACCTTGGTGTTGCCATCAGAGGAATGGGCACCACCTATGGCCCAACTCCTTTGCACAAACAGAGCCTGTCAATTGCCGCTTCTATGCTAGGAAAAATGAAGGCAGATATTCAAACCTTAAGTGATAACACCCTTCCAGCTATTGAAACTGCCCTTAAAAAAGCGGGAGCTCCCTATATAATGGGACAGGGTTTAAAATAGTAAATAGATTAAAATAACTACAAAAAGCCCTGCTCTTAAAAAGCGGGGCTTTTTCAACCAAAAATGCAGCAAATGAAAAAAAACAAACAACTCTTTTCCCTTTTTGTCTTGTACTTAGTTTCTTTAAACCTAGGAGCGCAGGAGGCCATAAACCTCCCCGATGAAAACACCATTGAAAAAGTTTCTGACTACAACCCCTCAAATGAAAACCTTGCCGCAAGAGAATGGTTTAAAGAGGCTAAATTTGGACTCTTTATTCATTGGGGTGTTTACAGTGTTCTAGGAGATGGGGAGTGGGTGATGAACAATCAAAATATTTCAATTGACAATTACAATAAGTTGCCAGCCCTTTTTAATCCCACAGCATTTGATGCAGAAAAATGGGTAGCTATGGCGAAAGATGCTGGGATGAAATACATCACTATTACTTCAAGGCACCACGATGGGTTTTCTATGTTTAAGACCCAGGAATCAGATTATAATATTGTAGACAAAACACCTTTTAAAAGAGATGTTTTAAAAGAATTGGCAGACGCCTGTCAAAAGGAAAATATGAAACTCTTTTTCTACTACTCTACCCTAGATTGGCATAGGGATGATTACTTTCCAAGAGGTAGAACAGGAACGGGAATAGCTGGCCGTGGAGAGGGAAAATGGGAAGATTATTTAGATTTCATGAAAGGCCAGCTCACAGAGTTACTCACCAACTACGGCCCTATTGGGGGTATTTGGTTTGACGGTCACTGGGACCAAATGGGCTGGGATGGAGCGCATTTTTCAGCCCCTCAAGTAGATTGGAAATACAATGAAATCTATAGCCTTATTCACCGCCTACAACCTGCAACTCTTATTGGAAACAACCACCACTTGGGAGTAATTCCAGGGGAAGATTTTCAAATGTTTGAAAAAGATTTGCCAGGACAAAATACCACAGGATGGGCCACCGCAGAAAACCAGATATCAAACCTTCCATTAGAGGTTTGTGAAACTATAAATGGCTCATGGGGCTTTAATCTTCAGGATCAAAACCACAAATCTAACAGAGAACTTTTACATTATCTCATTAAAGCAGCTGGCCACGGAAGCAACCTATTGTTAAACGTTGGACCAATGCCTAATGGAGAAATTCAGGAAGAACACAAGTCCTCACTAGCGGCAATTGGGCAGTGGTTGCATATATATGGAAATACCATATACAACACTACAAAAGGACCAGTCACTCCTAATGAGGCCTTTTCTATGACTAGAAAAGGCAGCACTCTTTACCTTCATGTCTTGGACACAAAAGCTACAAAGCTATATATTGAAAACTTTCCCATGGCTATTAAAAGCATGAGGGCCTATGAATCCAACCAAAAAGTAGCCTATAAAAAAGACCGTTTTGGTATGGTTATTGACTTAGAAAGTCTTCCAAAGAATGAGATAGATAGAATTATTAGTATTCAATTGTGATGGCTATGGGTTCTTCGAGACAATTTTCTCTCCCTTTTATCAATAGAGAAACAACAAGATGTTAATTAAGACAAAAAAGCTAAAAATCTTAAAAGAGGATAAAGCAAAAGAGGTTCTTTATCTAGAAAAGGTTCGCTAGAATGAGATGCCAAAACCAATATTTCCAACTAAAATACCAGAGTTGCTAATGCCTGGAATATTGGGAACCTTTTCAACTACTGTTTCATTATATCCGTCGGAAGTACTGGCATTAATCATCAGCTCAGAAGGGACTTCTCCTAAGCCATAACCCAATTCAACTCTAAAATAAAAGGTACCCCCCGTTTTTAAACCTAGCTTAAGATTGGTGGTATTGATAAGCAAGTCTACGCTGCCTTGTCCTGTCCTATCTCCTTCCATTTCAATATTTGAAACAACAAGAGTAGAGTCAAATTTTCCAAAACCAGCACCAAGATATAAGCCTTTCCCTTTGGTATTAAAATAATAATTAAATCCAAACTCATTGTAAGACAAATCTGCAGAAGTGTCATCTAATTCTAGGTTAAATTTACTTAAATCTCCATAGAGAGAAAAATGGTGGTCAAAAAAAGGAAGAACAATTTCTAAGCCTCCTCCAGCGATATTTGGTGCGCCTGCTTTTAATCCGATAGAGAAAGTTTTCACTTTGTGGTTAGAATTCAAGGAAAGCTGATTCTCTTCAGTTGTCTGTGCAAATGTGACGCACATACCTAAAAAAAAGGCTGCAAATGAAAGTTTAAAAATTTTGCTAGTCTTAATAAGTCTCATTTCAATTTGGTTTTACGTAAAAATACTAAAACTAATTTGCCTAAGAACCCTAATGCGTAAAAACTCAGGAAGAAATCTTAGTTTTAGGCGCTTCTATTGGGTTATAAACATAAATGATTAAGAGTCAAAATATGACGCTAGATATTATTAACAACAGATTAGTAAGCCCTGGAGCTCCAAAATAAAGCCTAATCAATATTGTGTAAATTGCAGAAATAGGATCATTTAATAAACTATCTTCAAAAGGAAAATCAAATAGTTGCGCTCTTTTTTAAATAAGGAACAAATGAATAATAAAACAACAGCCTCATGAAAAAACAATTTCTTCTAAACCTTTTCGTCCTATTCTTTTTTGCAAATTTTCTACAAGCTCAAACCCTAATAAACCCTATCATTAAGGGCTTTGGAGCCATTGGAGACGCGCCAGAAGCTACAGAAAAGCCGGACCCTAATATGGATTATAAAATAATAGTAGATTTAATGACTGGTGAGGAAGACAAAAGCGAACTGTCTTTTTCCTTAAATAATGTAGCCCGCCTTATAAACCTTCACGCCATGGGTGGGGTTCCAAAAGAAAAAATAACTGTTGTAGTGGCCATTCACGGAAGTGCTATTTGGTCTGCTATGAATAATGAGACTCACAAAAAAGCTTTTGGCGTAGAGAACCCAAACACACCTCTTTTTAAAGAACTAATAAACAGTGGCGTAAAAATATTGGTCTGCTCCCAGTCTATGTTTAAAAGGAAAATAGCCGCAGATGAATTAGTTCCAGATTTAGAGGTAGCCACCTCTGCCCTTACGGTTATAAGCACTTACCAGCTTAAAGGCTATGCCATAATAAGGTTTTAAGCCCCAGAACCATTTAGTCCGTTAGACTTTTTGTCCAAGGTGATTAGTGAAGATCTATATTGCCTTTTTAAAGCAGTAACTGTTAATTACTCCTTTGTATTGACCATAGTTTTCAATAATCTGATATCCGCATTTTTCATATAGTCTTATAGCTGCTAACTGTCTAGTCCCCGTTTCGAGAACACAAAACTTAAATCCTTCTTTGGAGGCCCATTCTTCTAAGTTTTTCAAAACAAGTGCTGCCAAGCCTTTTCCTCTGTAATTTGGAACGGTGTACATGCGCTTTATCTCTACTACTTTGGAGTCCATTATTTTAAATGCACCACAACTAAGGGCTATTGAATTTTCATAAGCTACCAACACGTGATTTATTTTATCAGTCCCATTGAATTGATTGTAAAAGCTGTGTTCTTCTCCGTCGGTAATGGCTAAATCTTGGTCTAGAGATTTTATTAAAGTTTTAAAATCTAAGTCTTGGGCATTGGTTTTCTTAAATAACAACTTTGACATTACAATTCGCTTTGCTTTATAGTACTTAACAATATAAACATAAAGGTTTTAAAACAAACCTTTTATATTGAACTGATTAGTAACTGCCAGAATCGAGATGTTTAGCTGACATTTAAAAAAAAGCCTTTTTTTATGGTAGATTTTATTCAATAAATAAACCCTTGAAAATCAATAGATTAACAAGGGCTTAAGTGGTCCCACCTGGGCTCGAACCAGGGAGCTTAGTATATTGTAATACAACTGTTTGTCAACTTGTCAACTTAATGGGCCTCCGAATTGTATGCCTTCATTTGTGTATTTATTATAAATACTTGAAATTCATGCTCATTTTTTTATAAGTATTTGCTTTTGTAAATATTAGCTTGCTCACACCTTTAAATAAAAAAAGGCAACATTTCTGCTGCCCTTTTCTATGCTTATTTTTATAATATTACTTAAACTTCCACAAGTAGCCTGCGCTTTGTTGTCTTTCACACCTACAAACT
>Ga0209284_10000925_pt1 | contig 46829 bp, 36 predicted proteins | sample FRY03_FD_187211 | JGI IMG/M metagenome (GOLD analysis project Ga0209284, IMG submission 187211) | Freshwater microbial communities from Lake Fryxell liftoff mats and glacier meltwater in Antarctica - FRY-03 (SPAdes) (version 2) | ecosystem: Environmental > Aquatic > Freshwater > Ice > Glacier... | reverse complement strand
GAGCCCCCTGAAGGGTCGTTCAAGACCAGGACGTTGATAGGTCGGGTGTGTAAGCGCAGTAATGCGTTGAGCTAACCGATACTAATTGCCCGTGCGGCTTGATCCTATAACTGTGCAGTGCTGTGGTTGGGGTGAGTTGACTGAACTAGATCAATAGATTTAGGTCAACACTTAAAACAACTATGAGCACACTGTATGCATAAGTTTTTAGCGTAATCAAGTGTCGCTTGAAGTATCTTAAAGCTCAGAGTAGACGCGAGTCACGCTCTGAGCGGTCAAAATAGAAGTACCAGAGCTTTTACAGCAATACCCAACACAATACCCCAAAACACTGAACATACCGTTGTGCTTCTAACCCCAAATTGGTGAGTCGTGTCTGCGGCCTACGCCTAGCTTAAAGTCCGTGAGTGTGGCACTCTTAATTGTGCAACCCGCGTACCCCTTAAGCAGCCTCAAAGCCATCACGCCTCACACACCGTCTTACCGCTTGACGACCATAGCAAGGTGGTCCCACTCCTTCCCATCTCGAACAGGACAGTGAAACACCTTTGCGCCGATGATAGTGGATGAACATCTGTGAAAGTAGGTCATCGTCAAGCTCTTATACCGCAAACCCCCGGCGCATTCACTTGCCCGGGGGTTCTGCACTTCTAAAACCTCTATTGAAATAAGAAGTCAATTGCACTGAGAAGTTATTTCCACCGAGAAGCTATTTCATCTGTGATTTCCATTCCTGAGCCGTCAATTGAAATGTGCTTTCAATTCCTCAGTAATTAACCTTTTTATCTACTTCTACAGCACTACACGTATTGAATCTACAATCTAGTACCAGTACCATTCATATATTGAGATTGCCGGAGTACTAAAAATGAATCAAACACCAGAGCAGGGTGGTTTAACACCTCAACCGAACAAACCCATTAGCCTGTTAGCTATTACGGCCGTTGCCTACGCACTGTTTGCAGTGGGCTATTTAACCGCGGGGGTATTTGGTTTTGCAACAATTGCCGCTGTCATTTTGATGTACATAAAACGTTCTGATGTTGCGGGCACGTATTATGCAATTCATTTCGATTGGTTGATGAAAACATTTTTCTGGAGCCTGCTGTGGTTGGCTATTAGCTTTATCGCTACTTATATTTTAATTGGTTGGTTGGGTGTTATTGCGACAATAACTTGGGTGGCGTATCGCATCTTGATTGGAAGCATCGCACTTTATGAAAGACGTCCACCCCGTTAGTACCCACTTGTTGAAAAGGTAATTACTCAGCTCACGATAGGGTTAGCATTGCTAATCTGTTGAAAAGGGCTAATCTGTTGAAAAGCGTTAGTCAAATTTGTTGGTAAACATCTCATTAAAAGTGTAGCGACTACTACGTAAAAATAATTAATAAAAAAAAGGCCTATATCAAATGACGTAGGCCTTTTTTCAATTCTAATGATGAACTCAACCCACACAATCAAGCAAATTCAATCAAGCAAATTCAATCAAGCAAATTCAATACAGCACTTATTTAAAAAAAATAGTGAAGTACATTGATAAAGTTTGATTGCGATAGCAATACTTAGCTTAAATGCCCACTGAGTAGCTTGGTCATTTCAAACATAGAAACTTGCTCTTTACCAAAAATTGGGCGAAGCTTATCATCAGCATTAATGTTGCGACGATTTGCAGCGTCTTGCAAATCATGCTTTTTAATGTATTCCCAAATTTTCTTGGTAACTTCAGTACGTGGCAAAGGGTCTGCACCAATCACAGCGGCCAAATGTACGCTTGGTTTGAGAGGTTTCATAAACGCAGCATTGGGTTTACGAGCAGTTTTTACGGCAGTGGCCATTTGGGGCTCTCCTTGTTAAAAAATGAGGACATACAAGCATTTTAGCCATGATAACTGCTAAACGTGCGATCATACTAACCTAAATGTACCAAAGTTGACAGACGAGTAAACTATTGCAAAGCACACGTTTACCCCTACATGATTCATAAGCTTAATAAGTTGTATGACCGTCACAAAACATATGAACAATCAAACCAATACAAATTCGTCGATTACAAAAGACTCGTTGACTATTATTCGCCCTGATGACTGGCATGTTCACTTGCGAGATGGCGCGGCTCTTGAAGCCGTTGTGGCCGATACAGCGCGTCATTTCGCACGCGCAATTGTTATGCCGAACCTTACGCCACCCGTTACAAAAGTGGCTCAAGCGTTGGTTTATCGAGAGGCAATATTAAAGGCTGCAGCCAAGGCAGGTGTAGTTGAGGGCACGTTTGAGCCGTTAATGACATTGTTTTTAACAAATAATACTTCTGCAGATGAAATTGTTCGCCTAAGCGACACACCTGGCGTTCATGCCGTTAAGCTTTACCCGGCAGGTGCCACCACAAATTCAGACGCGGGGGTGACCGATTTATTAAAACACTGCCGTGCAGTGCTCGACATGATGCAAAAGAAAGGGGTTCCCTTTTTGGTTCATGGTGAAGTTACTGACCCTGATATTGATATTTTTGATCGTGAAGCTGTGTTTATTGATCGTGTCATGAAACCCTTACGAGCTGATTTTCCTGAATTAAAAGTTGTGTTTGAACACATTACGACTCGTGATGGGGCACATTATGTTCGTGACGCTGACGGACCTGTTGCTGCAACCATTACCCCACAACATCTTATTTACAACCGTAATGCCATGTTTAAAGGTGGCATCAGACCGCATTATTATTGTTTACCTATCTTGAAACGTGAGTTGCACCGACAAGCACTGGTTGAAGCAGCAACGGGAAACAGCCCACGTTTTTTTCTCGGTACTGATAGTGCACCACATGCAAGAGGTAAAAAAGAAGATGCCTGTGGTTGTGCAGGGTGCTACAACGCACTTCATGCGATGTCGCTTTATGCATCAGTGTTTGATCAGGCAGGTCAATTAGATCGCTTAGAAGCCTTTGCAAGTACACGTGGACCAGATTTTTATGGCCTACCGCGCAATACCACTCACATGACTCTCAAGCGACAAGACTATCTCGTGCCCACTCACCTTCCTTTTGTGGAAGGTGAAACGTTGGTTCCTTTAGGGGCGGGTGAAACTTTTTCATGGGTCGTAGCAGGCTAAACACTTTTTGTTAGCGTTTAGCCTCTAAAGCTTCCCATCGGGCGTATTGTTTTTTTAGTTCGTTTTCAACAATCTCAATTTTGGCTTGCACCGTATCAAGCGCTCCATCTTGGGTTTGATATAGCTCAGGTGAAGCCAGTTTTTCAACCCATTCTGCTTGCTCAGATTCTAAAGCTTGAATCTTTGCTGGTAACTCATCAAGTTCCCGGGCCTCCCATGAAGCCATGCGGCTAGTAGATTGCGCCTTGTTGCCAGAAGTAGACGTTGACTCTGTAGCTTGAGATGCATTTAAAAGCGAGCTTGAAGCTGTGTTTGCCGCACCCGCTAATCGGGTTGCTTCGTTTGTTTTTGTATCAAAAGCGTTGCTGTCTTGAAGTGCTTTTTGTACCAACCAATCTTGATAGCCCCCAACATAGCCAGCCCATTGCCCATTGCCTTGAGCAACAATTGTTTGCGTCACAACGTTGTCTAGGAATAAACGGTCATGACTGACCAATAGTACCGTACCGGGAAACTCGAGCAAAAGTGACTCAAGTAACTCAAGTGTTTCAATATCAAGATCGTTGGTTGGTTCATCAAGCACCAAAATATTAGCAGGCCGTGCAAATAGTCGAGCTAACAAGAGACGGGCACGTTCGCCGCCTGACAAGCTACTAACGGGCGATTGGGCACGGGCCGGTTCAAATAAGAAATCACTTAAATAGCTCATGACATGTTTACGTGATTGACCGATTTCGATCCATTCGCTGCCGGGGTTGATGACGTCAGCTAGAGTAGCGTTTTCATCAAGCTGGCTACGCATTTGGTCAAAATAGGCTACTTGTAAACTGGTGCCAAGTTTGACCGTGCCATGATCAGGTTTGAGCGCCCCTAAAATAATTTGTAAGAGCGTTGACTTACCTGCACCGTTAGGCCCAATAAAGCCGATACGATCACCACGCATGATAGTGGTTGAAAAGTCGTCAACAATGACTTTTTCGCCGAACGATTTGCTTATGTTTTCAAGTTCAGCAACGAGTTTCCCCGAGCGTTGGCTACTATCGATCGCCAAATTCACTTTGCCGGCGACATCGCGCCTATCAGTTCGTTCGCGCCGTAGCTGTTCTAGACGGCGCACACGCCCTTCATTGCGTGTGCGCCGCGCTTCAACGCCTTTACGTATCCAGACTTCTTCTTGTGCAAGCAGTTTATCAAAACGCGCGTTTTCTAAATTTTGCGCGTTCAGCCATTCTTCTTTGTGAACTTGCCAAGCTGAAAAATTGCCAGGAAAGCTAAGTAGCTTGCCACGGTCAAGTTCAATAATGCGTGTTGCAACGCTATCTAAAAAAGCGCGATCGTGCGTAATAAGCAAAACGCCAGCTTGCGTGGCTTTAAGTTGAGTTTCAAGCCAAGCGATACCTTCCAAATCTAAGTGATTGGTCGGTTCATCAAGTAACAATAAATCAGGGTTATGCACCAAGGCCGCTGCCAAAGCAACGCGTTTGCACATGCCGCCCGAGAGAGCTGAAACCGACGTGTCAGGGTCGATGCCTAGTTTATCTAGCCATGACATGGCGCGTGCAGGTTTTTGCCAATCTTCGTCATCATAATGTTCATCACCTTTAGGCGGCAACAAAAGCACTTCAATGACGGTGAGTGTCATATCAAGTTCGGGCTCTTGTTCAACCGTGGCAATGCGCAAGCTGTCTAACGACACAACCTTGCCATCATCAGGCAATACACGGCCATCAAGTAATTTAAGTAATGATGACTTGCCCGCACCGTTGCGGCCGATGAGGCCAACCCGTTCGCGTTTAATGATTGAAAAGTTAACATCATCAAGCAAGGCATGATGACCAAACGCCAAGTGGGCGCGTTGTAAAGAAATTAAAGCAGGAGATGACATATGAGAGGGGTGTGGCCTAAAGCCAATTAATTAATGACACAAACGCTATTGTCGCAGGTCGTGAGAATTTCAGCTTGCTTGGCAAGCAATAGTCAGGCGTATTCCATTTAAGCTTTCACGATCCAGCTAAACCAAATCCAAACGGCTAAACCATATCGCGCATACAATGACTGCGCGATGCAAGCTGGGCAATCGCGGCGCTTTGCGTCGAGGAAGGTCCGGACTCCGTAGGGCAGGGTAACGGCTAACAGCCGTCCAGTTGGCTGGTGCGCAAGCGCTAGAACGCTGAGGAATAGGACCACAGAGACGAGTCTGCAGTGGGGGTCGCCGTAAGGCGGCTCTGGTACGGTCATCACCGTACTGGGCGGTCTGCTTGCAGATCCAACAATGCAGGGTGAAACGCGGCAACCTCTACCCGGAGCAACACCAAATAGGCATGCGTGCGATGCAAATCGTGTCGGGCGGCACCGTCCAAGTATGCGGGTAGGTGGCTAGAGACACATAGCAATATGTGTACCAGAGGAATGATTGCCGACCTACGCAAGTAGGTTTACAAAATCCGGCCTATAGGCTTGCATCGCACATCATTTACAACAATCTTTTTCACACAAAATTTTAATGTGTTACCTGTACTTACACCTGCAATTTACTGATTCATTTGGTTTTTTATCTTTAGGTGTATTTAAAAAAACCTGCTAAGTACTTGTCACCATTGAAAAAACTTACAAATTTGACTTGACCCGTAGCAACCATTCACTTAAAGTGGTGAAAAGTGTAATTTTGTGCAAATTTGTGGGGTAAAAGTGTTTCAAGGTAGCAGTGCGCTCACTCTCGATTCAAAAGGCCGGGTCAATATACCGACTCGGCATCGTGACGCCTTGAACGAACTGGCACATGGTCGTCTAACCATTACCCGCCACCCAGATGGTTGCTTGTTAATTTACCCCCGACCAGAGTGGGAAATTAAACGCGATCAAATTGCGGCCTTTCCCATGCAGGCTCGTGGCTTACAGCGTTTGCTACTGGGTAATGCACAAGACGTTGAAATAGACACCTCAGGGCGCGTATTAATAGCGCCTGAGTTGCGCGTTGCCGCCAATCTTGATCGTGACACCATGCTGCTTGGTATGGGCGCGCATTTTGAGTTGTGGGACGCTGCAGCATTAGCCAAGCGCGAAGCCGAAGATTTGTCTGCTGGGTTGCCAGAAGTTTTAAGTCTGTTTTCTTTTTAAATACTGATGTTCACACATCAGTCAGTTTTGTTGAATGAGACGATCGAGGGCGTATGCCCCAACGAAATGTCTGATGGCGTATTTGTAGATGGTACGTTTGGTCGAGGTGGGCATGCGCGTGCTTTGTTGGCGCGTCTATCTTCTAAGGCGCGTTTGATCGTTATTGATCAAGACCCGCAAGCGATTGAAGTGGCGCAAGAATTAGCGCAAATTGACTCGCGGGTTACAGTTGTTCATGCGGGTTTTGGTTCCATGCTTCAGTCGTTAGCTCAGTTGGGTGTGACATCAATAGACGGTGTGATGCTAGATCTCGGCGTATCGTCACCACAAATTGATGACGGTGCACGGGGGTTTTCATTTATGCGTGATGGCCCGCTTGACATGCGCATGAATACGACGCAAGGGCAAACGGCTGCCGAATGGTTGGCCACAGCTGAAGTTGAAGAAATTAAAGGGGTAATAAAAAGATATGGCGAAGAACGGTTTGCTCTTCAGATTGCAAAAGCGATTGTTGCTCGCCGCGCAACTGACCCAATCAACACCTCGCTCGAGCTTGCTGGGGTCGTCGCTTCCACAGTCCGCACGCGGGAAAAGGGTCAGCATCCGGCGACACGCACCTTTCAAGCTATACGGATTCACGTCAATCGTGAGCTCGAAGAGCTTGATCTCGCCCTCGAGGCAACTTTAACGTTACTGAAAACAGGCGCACGCATGGCTGTAATTAGTTTTCACTCTCTTGAAGATCGAGTCGTCAAACAGTTTATGGCGGCTGCCGCGCGCCCTGAGGCGGCATTGGCTCGCTTGCCGATACGAGAGTCTGAATTGCCTCAACCTGTTTTAAATCAACTCAAACGAGTGCTGACTTCAGATATTGAAACAGAAGCCAATAAGCGTGCGCGCTCTGCCGTTTTAAGAGTCGCAACACGCACCGCAACACCTTTACCGACTCTTGGCGCACGTCAATTTTTGCCTCAGTTATCTCGCACTGTCGAGCGATCAGCATCGCGGCGGGGTCGCTAATGGGCCGAACCAACTTTGTTCTCGCTGTGATTTTGATGTTGTCGGCCTTATCGCTTGTAACAGCACGTTATCAAGGTCGCCAACTGTTTATGCAAAATGAACAGTTAAAGTCACAAGCGCGAGAGCTTGATATCGATTGGCGTCGACTGCAAATCGAACGGGCTGAGTTGTCACGTAATGCGCGCGTTGATCAGTTGGCCCGTGATGTTTTAAAAATGGTGCCGATTGTGCCCGAGCGCACGATTTATATTCAAGGCGGAACACCTTGAAGCGTTTATCATTCTTTAATAACCCGATTAAACGGGTGGCATTTCCGTTGTGGCGTGGGCGCCTAGTGCTCATTGTGTTGGCCGGGGCGTTTTTGACTTTGTTGGGCCGCGCAGTTTATCTGCAAGGCATTCATGGCGAATTTTTGCAAGAGCAAGGTGGTAAGCGCTACGAGCGCACCATTACATTGCCTGCAAGTCGCGGCAAAGTATTTGATCGCCAAGGTGTTGTGTTGGCCGCAAGCATTCCGGCCCGTGCAATATGGGCTATACCTGAAGATGCAAACGATGCAACAGAAGAGCAACTTAAAGCGTTAGCCAAGTTGTTGGGTAGCACTGAAAAAGACATTCGAGCTGCGCTTGCAAACGAAGACAAGACGTTTGTTTATTTGCGTCGACAGGTGCCGCTTGATATAGCCAGAAAAATTAGTGCTTTAGGTATGCCAGGCGTGCATCAATTACCTGAGACCTTGCGGTTCTACCCTGAAGGCGAGATCACTGCCCACATTGTGGGCTTTAATGATTTAGATGATAAAGGGCAAGAGGGAATAGAGCTGGCCTACGACAACCGTTTGTCTGGTCAACCGGGTAGCCGTCGTGTCATTAAAGATCGGCTAGGTCGTGTGATTGAAGATGTACGTGCGGTCAACTCGCCTGTAAATGGCGCTGACTTGACACTGTCTATAGATACACGCATTCAATATCAAACATATAAAGCATTAGAAGAAGCGGTAGAGCTGAATAAAGCGAAAAGTGGCGCAGCAGTCGTCATTGATGTGCAGACGGGAGAAATTTTAGCGCTAGCAAATTTCCCATCTTTTGACCCTAATAACCGTCAGTCTATGCGTGGTCAGGGCTTACGTAACAGCGCGTTGGCTGATACGTTTGAACCGGGTTCAATTTTGAAGCCTTTTACAGTGGGCTTAGCCTTAGAGTTGCAGCGAATTTCACTCAATACGAAATTCAATACGGGTAACGGTAAGTTTTATTACCAAGGTGCAACGATCAGTGATGTAACTAAAAATGGTGTCGTCGATGCGCGTGGTGTGATCATGCGATCAAGCAACATTGGTATGACGCTTATTTCAGAAACACTACAGGCTAAAGAAATGTGGGGCCGCTTTACTGAATTGGGTTTTGGGCAGCCGCCTCAAATAGATTACCCAGGTGCGACCGCAGGTCGATTGCGACCTTGGGAAAAGTGGCGCTTAATTGAAAAAGCCACGATGGCTTACGGCTACGGCATTTCAACATCATTGTTGCAAGTTGCACGTGCCTATACCGCATTTGCGCGCGATGGCGACATGGTTAACTTAACGCTCATCAAGCGAGATGATAAGCCTGTAACCGTTCGGGTCTACCCGCAGGGTATCGCGCGTGAAGTGCGGTCTATGCTTGAAGGCGCTGCCGGCCCAGAGGGCGCAAAGTTAGCGAAGGTCAGTGGTTACCGTGTTGCAGGTAAAAGCGGTACAGCGCGTAAGATTGTAAACGGGGCATACAGTACAAAATACTATCGGGGCTCATTTGTTGGTTTTGCACCGGTGTCAGACCCCAGAATTGTCGTAGCTGTAAGTATTAACGAGCCGTCTGCAGGCCATTATTATGGCGGCCGAGTCGCAGCACCCGTTTTTGCATCAGTGGTTGGTGGTGCGTTACGTGTGCTGGGCGTTCAACCTGACGCGCCTTTTGAATCATCTGTTGTCGCCAATTCAAGCGAGACGCCAAGATGAATACACATGTGACGATTCAAGGCTTGATTGATCAATTGCGCGCCAACGTTCCCGAACATGCACAATGGCGGCTCGATTCACGTGCCGTGCGGCCCGGCGATGTATTTATTGCTATACCGGGTCAACATTTAGATGGGCGTGACTTTATACAGGCTGCGTTTGAGTTGGGCGCAAGTTGTGTTTTACAACATGTTGCTGCAACAGATCTCAGCACAACAGGCATCAGCACAACAGGCATCAGCACAACAGATGTCTATGCAACAGGCATTAGCGCAATAGACATCAACGCAACAGATGTCAATGCAACAGACATCAGCGTAAAAAATGTCAATTTGACTGAGCCACTTAAGGCCAATACGTTATTCAACAAAGACAGTTCAACACAAAGCATTCAATATCAACAAGAACACAATGTATGGCTTGTTGAAGACTTGATTATGCATTTAGGTCAGATGGCACATGTTTGGTACGGCAAGCCATCAGAGCAATTAACAGTGATTGCTTTGACGGGTACAAATGGTAAAACCAGTTGCACGCAGTGGTTGGCGCAAGCGCTTAGGCAGATAGGTTGCCAAGCTGGGGCAGTGGGCACGCTAGGCATAACTTCGCTAACTGGTGAGCAGCAAAGCGGCTCACTCACCACACCTGACGTGGTTTCATTGCATCATCAATTGGCGACATTCGCATCACAAGGTGCTCAGTATGTTGTGATGGAAGCCTCATCGATCGGTCTAGATCAAGGCCGTTTGAATGGCGTAAATATTCAGTGGGCAGGTTTTTTAAATCTGACGCACGATCATTTAGATTATCACGGCACGATGGAACACTACGCAAACGCTAAAGCCCGTTTGTTTAAACACAACGGTCTGCGTGGCGCAGCCATCAATCAAGATGATTCTTTCGCTCACGTAATGGTAAGTGCTTGCCAAGTTGCGGTTGTGCTGTTCGGTACGCAGCCAACATGCGGTGTACAGGCTAAAAATATAATCTACAACGCAGAGGGTGTGGGCTTTGAGTTGTCGATCAATGACCAAGTGGCGTTGTTACAGTTGCCTTTTTATGGTGCGCATAACGTTTCAAATCTGTTGTGTGTGGCCAGCATGTTGAGTCTGTTGGGCTTTGATTTACAGCAAATTATTTCGGCGCTTCAAACACTCAAGCCCGTACCTGGTCGAATGGAATCGGTTTTACTACCGTTCGCGGCAACGGCTCTGCAACCCGTGGTTTTGGTTGATTATGCCCATACTCCTGACGCTTTAGCTCATGTACTCAAGACATCGCGAGCCATTGCGCAGCAGCGTCAAAGTCGGTTGTGGTGCGTATTGGGTTGCGGGGGTGATCGTGATAAGGCGAAACGCCCAATGATGGGTCATATTGCAAGCCTTCAGGCTGATCACGTCATTATTACCAGTGACAACCCACGCAACGAATCGCCCGATTCAATTATTGAACAAATGATGTCAGGGGTTAGGGTCTATGCAGACCAAGCGTCATCGCCTGTCAGCACCATAGCTGATCGTGCGCTCGCTATTTTGCGATGCATACTTGATGCAGAACCAGCAGATGTCATCGTTATTGCGGGTAAAGGGCATGAAACCGGTCAAGAAGTTAATGGTGTGACACACCCCTTCGATGATCGCCAATGGGCCGCAGCAGGTTTGCTGTTAAGGCGGGCACCCGTTTTTGAAACCGACTCAAGAGCCTTTACACCTGAAGCTGTGTTTGTAGCGATTAAGGGCGAAAAATTTGACGGCCACGCTTACTTGCCCCAATTGATGCAAGCGGGTGCCCTCGCCGCAATTGTGAACAAAGTTGATCATGATGTTGCCTTGCCACAAATCGCGTTGGGTGACACACGCCAAGCGCTCACTAAAATGGCGACTGCTTGGCGACAATGTTTTGATATACCGGTGATTGGTGTCACCGGCAGCAATGGTAAAACCACCACTAAAGAAATGATCGCTGCAATTTTGGCTGTTGTGTGGGGTGACGATGCACGCTTAGCTACAAAAGGTAACTTAAATAATGACTTAGGTGTGCCGCTCACCGTATTACGTCTACGTTCCACTCACCGTGCAGCTGTCATTGAGTTAGGTATGAATCACCCGGGTGAAATTGCCAGTATTGCTCACTGCGCTCAACCCACAATTGGGTTGGTGTTAAACGCACAACGTGAGCACCAAGAGTTCATGCAAACAGTTCAAGCAGTTGCCCAAGAAAACGGCAGCGTCTTTCAGCATTTGAGTGGCTCGGGCGTTGCTATATTTCCCGCGACTGATCAATACGCCGAGCTGTGGAAATCGATGAGCGGTGAACACCAGGTTGTCACGTTTGGTCTTGCCGACGAAGGGCATCAGACAGGTTTTTTGCATTCAACAACATCAGCAAAATCAACAGCATCAACAGCATCAACAGCATCAACAGCATCAACAGCATCAACAGCATCAACAGCATCAACAGCATCAACAGCATCAACAGCATCAACAGCATCAACAGCATCAACAGCATCAACAGCATCAACAGCATCAACAGCATCAACAGCATCAACAGCATCAACAGCATCTTTTAGCATTTCTGACATCAAGTCAAACCAGTCGGGCGGCCAAACCTTCGAGCTGAGCACCCCAGTGGGTCAGGTAAGCATTCATTTAATGTTACCTGGTCTGCATAATATTTTAAATGCTGCTGCAGCCTGTGCTTGCGCGTGGTCTACCGGCGTTAGTTTGCAGGCAATGGCTCAAGCGTTAGAAAAGTTTGGTGCCGTTAAAGGTCGTATGCAAGTGCATGTCTTAGCAAGCAATCAAACATTGATTGATGACACGTATAACGCTAACCCAGACTCTGTGCGTGCGGCAATAGATGTTTTAGTGAGTATGCCAGCCCCTAGGCTATTGGTTTTGGGTGACATGGGTGAAGTCGGTCAAGATACGGCTGCCTTGCATGCTGAAGTTGGCCATTATGCAAAGCATGCGGGCGTTGATCAGCTTTTGGCCCTAGGGCGCGATACGCGCCATGCGGTTCAAGCTTTTGGTGCGCAGGCTCAGTGCTTTGAAACACCAGAAGAAGTCTGTACTGAAATTTTGAAGCTTACCCCCCATTCAATACTTGTTAAAGGGTCACGTTTCATGAAAATGGAACGCGTCGTCAATCAGTTTATGCATATGCAACAGCAGGGCTTGACCCAAGAAAAGACAAACAAATTAGGGGTACAGCATGCTGTATGAACTATTTGGCTGGATCGCTGATAACCACATGCGAAGTTTCGCAGTGTTTGAATACATTACGCTGCGTGCTGTATTGGCTTGTGCCACAGCGTTGCTCATTGGTTTGGTTGCGGGCCCTAGCGTCATACGTAAATTGGCGTCACTCAAAATAGGTCAGGCGGTTCGTCAAAATGGACCACAAACACATTTGGTTAAAACCGGGACGCCCACAATGGGTGGTGTGCTTATTTTAATTTCAATTGGTGTGAGTACTTTACTGTGGGCTGATTGGCGTAATCGTTTTGTTTGGGTCGTACTGATTGTGACATTTGGTTTTGGCTTAATTGGTTGGTTAGATGACTACCGTAAAGTGGTTTACCGCGATCCAGAAGGCATGCCGGCGAGACAAAAGTTTTTCTGGCAAGCCATTATTGGCTTGATTGCGTCAGTCTATCTAGCATTTGCTATTTCAGCCCCCGCCAATACCGACTTATGGCCATTATTTCGTGATTGGGTGGCCAGTGGTTTTGCCATGCAGTTGCCTAGTCGTGCTGACTTAATTGTGCCCTTCTTTAAAAGCATCAGTTACCCACTGGGTGTTTTTGGGTTTGTGGCGCTGAGCTGGTTTGTGATTGTCGGTACAAGCAATGCAGTCAACTTGACTGATGGGCTTGATGGCCTAGCGATTATGCCCACTGTCATGGTTGGGGCCGCCCTCGGTATATTTGCTTATGTCGTAGGTCGTGTTGATTATTCCAAGTATTTGCTTTTCCCCTACATACCCGGGGCAGGTGAACTCATGGTTCTGTGTGCTGCGCTAGCAGGTGCAGGTTTGGCTTTTCTTTGGTTTAACGCGTACCCCGCTCAAGTATTTATGGGTGATGTCGGTGCTTTGGCATTAGGCGGCATGCTGGGCACGATTGCGATTATTGTGCGCCAAGAAATTGTATTGTTCATTATGGGTGGCGTGTTTGTTGTTGAAACACTATCAGTGATGCTACAGGTGGGTTGGTTCAAATATACCAAGCGAAAATTTGGTCAAGGTCGTCGAATTTTCCACATGGCACCCTTACACCATCATTTTGAAGTGAAAGGCTGGAAAGAAACCCAAGTGGTGGTGCGGTTTTGGATCATCAGCATGATGCTGGTGCTCATTGGTTTGTCGGCACTTAAAATACGGTGATCGATATCAACTCTAAAACCCTCTCGCAGTCACAACGCACGCTCATACTTGGTTTGGGTGAGACGGGTGATGCGTCTGCACGTTGGTTAGCCCGTTGCCAAAAACCGATGCGCTTAGTCGATACGCGTGAAAACCCCGCGGGTGTGAGCGCCTTGCGTGAAGCATTTGGCCAACACGATGTGCAGTGGGCGTTAGGTCAAACAGAGCTATCAATTGGGTTACTAGAAAATATTGACGCTGTAGTGATCAGCCCAGGGTTGTCACCACATCACCCACCCGTTGCGGTCTTTTTGCAAGCCGCACGCGAGATGGGCATAGAAATAGTGGGTGAAATTGAGTTGTTCGCACGCGCAATACATGTTTTAAAAACAAGTCAAAATTACCAACCCTACATGCTCGGGGTCACAGGTACCAACGGTAAAACAACCGTAACAGCTTTGACGCGCCATATGCTTGAGGCGGCAGGTATAACAGCACGCGCAGCGGGTAATATCAGCCCCAGTGCACTCACCGCATTGATGCAAGCACTCGATGAGGGGGTGCTGCCCCAAGCGTGGGTACTCGAGCTGTCAAGTTTTCAGTTGCACACCACGCAGTCTCTGCATTTTGATGCCAGTGTGGTGCTGAATTTGACACAAGATCACCTTGATTGGCATCTAGATATGCAAGACTATGCAGCCGACAAAGCACGCATATATCAGGACAGTGCTCTGTGCATTGTGAATCGCGATGATCCGGTGGTGATGGCGATGGTTCAATCACTGAACGCGACAACGGTTCGCTCTTTTGGGCGTGATGCCCCTGTATTGGCGCATGATCTGGGCATGATCTTTGAGTCGGGTGTGCGCTGGTTAGTTGCTTCTGAGCCTTTAGATTTTGAATACGAACCCACCCACACCACACGTCGTAAAAAAAATGCGCCTGAACCCACTCGCCAACCGGGCCGATTGGTGCAGTACATGCCAGTTGATGCGCTTAAGTTGATCGGTTTGCATAACGCCATGAACGTTTTAGCCGCCTTACAGCTTGGTCGTAGTGTGGGGGCGGGCTTAGCACCGATGCTCAGAAGTGCAACAGATTATTTTGGTGAACCGCACCGTATGTGCTTTATTCGCACAGTTAAAGAAATCGATTTTTATAACGACAGCAAAGGTACCAATGTCGGCGCGACGGTTGCTGGTATTGAAGGCCTTGATCGACATATGGTTTTAATTGCTGGCGGTCTGGCAAAAGGGCAAGACCTCACACCACTTTTACCCGCCATGTCAAAATTTGTTAAAGCAGTGGTGCTGATTGGTCAAGACGCACCTTTGTTTGAAGCGTTACTAGCAGGCAGTCAGATTGTGTGTGAACAAGCAGACGATATGAATCAGGCGGTTAATAAAGCCTTTGCAGCGGCACAATCAGGTGATGCTGTGGTGTTGTCACCCGCGTGCGCAAGTTTAGATATGTTTAAAAACTACCCGCATCGCGGTCAAGTATTCATTGACGCTGTTAATGAATTGGCGCTCACGCAAGGTGAGATCGTATGAGCCATGATGCGTCACTTAGCCAAAGCAGCACTGCGGTCAACCCAAATCGCACTCAGATACGCCTGTATGACTTGGGCTTAATTGTGGCTGCAGGCGCCTTAGTCGCAATGGGTTTATTGATGGTGTATTCAGCTTCAATTGCTTTGGCTGACGGACCTAAGTACGCGAATTATGGTCGTTATTTTTTCGTGATGCGGCACTCAATTTTTGTGGCGGTTGGCATTGTGGTTGCGCTAGTGGTGTGGACAATACCCTTGTCTTGGTGGCAAAAAATGACTTGGCCATTATTTGGTATTGCTACAGCGTTACTCATCTTAGTGTTGGTGCCCGGTATTGGACGAGAGGTTAACGGTGCTAAACGTTGGCTGTCTTTGGGCCCCGTCAATTTTCAGCCATCAGAATTAATGAAATTGGTATCTGTCTTGTTTGCAGCGGCTTATGTGTTACGTAAACAGCACCAGTTGCACAGCTTTGTACATGGTTTTTTACCCATGGCATTTGCAATGGGCTTTGTCGGTTTGTTGCTGCTATTAGAACCAGACTTAGGCGCGCTCATTGTCATCATGGCGATTGCGATGGGGGTATTATTTTTAGGTGGAATTAACGCAAAAGTATTTTCTTTTTTAGTCGTCGTACTGATGTCAATGTTCTTACTGCTCATTTGGGCATCACCTTGGCGACGTGCCCGATTGTTTGCTTATCTTGACCCGTGGGACGATGCCAACATGTACGGTAGTGCATACCAGTTGTCGCACTCATTGATTGCCATTGGTCGAGGCGAGTGGTTTGGGGTTGGGTTAGGGTCAAGTGTTGAAAAATTACATTATTTACCTGAAGCACATACTGACTTTATTGTCTCGGTTATCGGTGAAGAATTAGGCTTTGCTGGCATCGCTTTTGTTGTCGTGTTGTTTGCTATCGTAGTGTGGCGTGCATTTGAAATTGGTCGTCAATCGATCGCGCTTGACCGTGTTTTTAACGGGCTCGTGGCGCAAGGCGTTGGCGTTTGGTTTGCTGTTCAGGCTTTTATCAATATGGGTGTCTGCTTAGGCCTGCTGCCTACTAAAGGTTTAACGTTACCTTTAGTCAGCTACGGCGGCTCAGGCATTGTTATGAATTTTGTGGCGCTCGCGCTTGTAGCTCGAGCAGATTACGAAAGTCGATCGATGATGTGCGGGGGTCGATCATGACAACCAAACCGATTGCTTGGGTGATGGCGGGTGGTACAGGTGGGCATATTATGCCGGGCTTGGCAGTGGCTGCAGCCCTTATTCAACAGGGTTGGTCTATACGTTGGTTAGGTAACCCCCAAAAGATGGAAGGCAAGCTCGTGATGCAAGCGGGTTACGAAATGGTTCCTGTATATTTTTCAGGTGTACGAGGTAAGGGTTGGCGTGATTTAGTGCGTGCACCTTTTGCGTTAATGAGATCGTGCTTAACCGTTTGGCGTGAAATGTCTGCTCATCGCCCACAAGTCGTGTTGGGTATGGGTGGCTATGTTGCGATGCCTGGAGGCCTTGTGTCTTGGTTGCGCGGTGTACCGTTGGTATTACACGAACAGAATGCGGTGGCAGGCATGGCCAACCGATGGCTTGCCAAGATTGCCAAGGTTGTCTTGGCTGGTTTTCCAAATGCAATGACCGGTGCGCAAGTGGTTGGTAACCCCGTTAGAACGTCTCTTTTGCAACTTGACAAGCCTACGCAGCGTTATCAATCACATCACGGTGCATTAAAGTTATTAGTCGTCGGCGGTAGCCTGGGTGCAGCGGCTTTAAATACAGTCGTGCCTAAAGCGTTAGCCCTTATGCCTGTTTCGCAGCGGCCTGTTGTCATGCATCAAGCAGGCACACAACATATTCAAGCCCTGCAGTTGGCTTATCAGCAGGCTCAAGTTGAGGCAACATGCACTGCATTTATTGATGATATGGCCGCAGCAATGTCACAAGCTGATCTGATGATTTGTCGTGCCGGAGCCATGACTGTTGCCGAAGTTGCTGCTGTAGGGGTGGCTGCATTATTTGTTCCGTTTCCTCATGCGGTTGATGACCATCAAACTGATAACGCTCAGTTTTTAGTCAAGCAACATGCTGCATGGTTGTGTCAACAAACACAACTCACACCTGAGTGGTTATCGCACTGGTTGGGTGAGCGTGATCGCGACGCGTTAGAGCAGGTTGCCATTCGCGCACATGCTTGCGCTAAAACGGACGCAACTCAAAAAATTGCAGAGCGCTGCATAGCGGCGAGCGGGGTTCACGCATGAAATATCGTATTCAACATATTCACTTTGTCGGTGTAGGCGGCTCAGGTATGAGCGGTATTGCCGAGGTCCTACATAATTTAGACTATAAGGTGTCTGGCTCAGATTTGGCTGAAAGTGCGGTCACTAAGCGTTTAGCCTCTTTGGGTATTGACATACATATTGGTCACGATGCATGCAACATTAACGGTGCGGATGCAATCGTCACGTCAACAGCGGTTACCAGCCATAACCCCGAGGTATTGGCAGCCCGACAAGCAAACGTTCCGGTCGTGCCGCGCGCGATGATGTTGGCTGAGTTAATGCGACTTAAACGGGGTATTGCAGTGGCCGGTACCCATGGTAAAACGACCACGACAAGTTTGGTTGCAAGCATATTTGCTGCCGCAGGCCTTGACCCCACTTATGTCATTGGTGGGCGACTGAACTCTGCCGGTGCAAATGCTAAGTTAGGCCAAGGTGACTATATTGTTGTCGAAGCTGACGAGTCAGACGCCTCTTTTTTGAACTTGTTGCCCGTGATGGCCATCATTACAAATATTGACGTTGACCATATGGACACTTATGGTCACGACGTCACGCGACTTAAACAAGCATTTATTACCTTTGCACAAAATTTGCCGTTTTACGGCTGTGCTGTGGTGTGTAGCGACGATCAGCATGTTAAAGAAATTATGCCGTTTATATCTCGCCCCGTCATCACTTATGGCTTGAATGAACAGGCACAAGTTCGCGCCACTGATGTGATGGCAGTGGGTACAAAAATGACCTTTAATGTGCACCGTTCACTAAGAGGTGTGTCGACCGAACCTTTTGCCGTCACGTTGAATTTACCTGGCTTGCATAACGTGCGTAACGCACTTGCTGCTATTGCGATAGCTTCAGAAGTAGGCGTTGAAAATATTGAAATAGCGCAGGCACTGGCTCACTTTGATGGTGTTAATCGTCGCTTTACGCATGTGGGCGATTTTCCAGCAAAACAAGGCGGTACCTTTACGGTAATTGACGATTACGGCCATCACCCCGTTGAAATGGCTGCCACCCTTGAGGCGGCTCGAGGGTCTTGGCCTGAGCGACGTATTGTTTTGGTTTTTCAACCGCACCGTTACACCCGAACACGAGATTGTTTTGAAGCCTTTGCACAAGTACTCAGTCGCGCTGATCAGTTGATTTTGACATCGGTTTACCCCGCTGGCGAGGCACCGATTGCCTCAGCGACTGCACAGGTTTTGGCCGCGCGTGTAAAAGAAATGGGCCAAGTCAACCCTGTTTTTGTTGAAGATGTTCATGCGTTACCAGAGTCGATTCGTGAAGTCGCTCAAGCAAATGATGTGGTGGTGATTATGGGTGCCGGCTCGATTAGCCGTGTACCCGCTTTGATGGAGACTATACGATGATGGTGACTTTTCGTAAAGTAGGTGTTTTATATGGTGGGCGCTCGGCAGAACGTGACGTCTCGCTGATGTCGGGTCAAGCAGTATGTGACGCTTTGTTGAGTCAGGGCATCAACGCGCACCTTTTTGATACAGGCAAAAAAAGCTTAGCTGAATTAGTTGCACAAAATTTTGATGCGGTCTTTATTGCCTTGCATGGTCGTTTCGGAGAAGACGGCACACTTCAAGGCGCGCTTGAGTTAATGGGCATACCTTATACCGGTAGCGGCCCTATGGCCTCAAGTTTGGCGATGGATAAAATCATGACCAAGCGCTTATGGCTTGAGTTAGGCTTGCCCACCCCGGCATATCGAGAAATTAAAACGGCTTCTGATTTAGATGGTATTGAGCAAGTAATTGGTTTGCCATTCATCATGAAGCCGCCTCATGAAGGGTCAACTCTAGGTCTATTTAAAGTGCAGCAGGCGAGTGAAATTCAAGCGGCCTATAACAAAACACATCAGTTCGACGAGATCGTCTTAGCAGAACAATTTTTGCCTGGGCGGGAATTTACCGTTGCGTTGTTAGGCGCATCACCGCTTAATAAAAAACACCAGGAAGAGGTTGTGGCTTTGCCTGTGATTGAAATCGTTGCGCCGGGGGGCAATTACGATTACGAACATAAATATTTTTCTGACGACACCCAGTATATTTGCCCCGCAAACATTTCAGAGCAACTGTCAGAGCAGATGAAACAATTGTCTGTTCAGGCTTTCACCACGCTACGTTGCGAGGGTTGGGCGCGTGCTGACATCATGCTTGATGCAAATGATAAACCTTGGTTAATAGAAATCAATACCTCACCCGGCATGACCAGCCACTCATTGGTACCCATGGCTGCTAAAGCAGACGGGATGAGTTTTGAGCAGTTATGCGTTCATATTTTGAGTCAAGCCCGCTGCAAAGTGGGCCACTTAAATCGTACGCTTGTAGGCGAGGGTAAATAGACCATGTGGAGTGAGGCACGCATCATCAACGCTTTAGCCAACTCACTTGTGATGTTGGCGGCGTTGGCTTTGTTGGTGGCCGGTATTTTTTGGTCTGTTCGCTTACCTATTTTCGCCTTACAGAAAATTGAAATCGTGGCTCTTCAAGGAACGAATCTAAACCACATAACATCAAAAGAAATTCAAAGCGCCTTGACTGGCCGTCTAACTGGAAATTTTTTCACAATTAATTTACCTGAAACACGTGATGTATTTGAAACGCTGCCTTGGGTTCGTTATGCTGCAGTGAGGCGTATTTGGCCCAATACATTAAGAGTATCAATCGAAGAGCAACAACCTTTAGCGCTTTGGAATGATACACAGATGGTCAATACGTGGGGACAACTGTTCATAGCGAATCGAGCGGCCTTAGATAATGAAGATAGCCTTCCCCAATTTGTGGGTCCTGATGGCTCAGAGCGTTTATTGGTACAGCGCTATGCAGAGTTAACGCGATGGTTCGCACCGCTAGAGTTAAGAGCTAAGCGCTTAACACTGAGCGATCGTTATGCTTGGCAGGTTTCGCTATCAAACGGCATGACGCTTGATTTAGGTCGAGACCCAGGTGCTGATGCACCAGACCCGCAGGGTGGCATTCCAGGTGCGCTTTCTTTTGCCCAAAGAATTGAACGATTTGTAGACGCTTGGCCGCAAGCCCAGAAAAAATTGCAAGGGCGAATAGCCACTCATGCCGATTTGCGTTACCCCAATGGTTTTGCCTTAACTCTGGCAGCACTGTCAGAGCCCATTCACTCTAAAAAGAAACGTTAAACCCATGACTCGTGACATCAAAGATCTGATCGTCGCCCTTGATATCGGCACCACAAAAATTGTGGCCGTCGTCGCAGAGGTATTGCCAGAAGGGCGATTTGAAGTACTCGGTTTAGGGCAACATGAATCTAAAGGCATGCGAAAAGGTGTCGTCGTAAATATTGAAGCCACTGTGGCCTCAATACAGCGCGCCCTTGAAGAAGCTGAACTGATGGCTGATTGCAAAATACGAGATGTGTACACCGGCATCGCTGGCAATCATATACGCAGCTTTAATTCAAGCGGTATGGTGGCGGTAAAAGATAAAGAGGTAAACGCCGCTGACGTGGCTCGTGTGATTGAAACGGCCAAGGCCGTCAACATACCAACTGATCAGCAAGTTCTTCATGTCTTGACACAAGAATTTATTGTAGATAGCCAAGAAGATATTCGTGAGCCAATCGGTATGAGTGCTTTGCGACTTGAAGTCAAAGTGCATATCGTGACGGGTTCAGTTAGTGCCGCACAAAACATCATCAAATGCGTTCGCCGTTGCGGGCTTGAAGTACAAGACCTCATTTTGCAGCCGTTGGCATCAAGTTTGGCATGTTTGACTGCTGATGAAAAAGAGTTGGGTGTGGTGTTAATTGATATTGGTGGCGGCACAACAGATGTCGCGATTTATACCGGTGGTGCGATTCGTTACACCGCAGTATTTCCCATTGCAGGCGATCAAATTACTAACGATATTGCGGCTATGTTGCGCACCCCTACGCCCGATGCTGAAGAAATTAAATTGAGATATGGCGTGGCTAAACAGGTATTGGCAAGCCCAGACGATAGCGTTGAAGTGCCCGGGCTTGGCGATCGCGGACCTAGGCTGGTTAACCGGCAGGCTTTAGGGGCTGTGATTGAGCCTCGCGTTGAAGAGTTATTTGGCTTAGTGCAGCAAGATATTCGTGAACAAGGTTTTGAAGATTTGTTGGCATCGGGTGTGGTGTTGACGGGTGGCACGTCATTGATGCCGGGCATTGTTGAGTTGGCTGAAGATGTTTTTCTAAAGCCCGTTCGTGTTGCGGTGCCTGATTATGACGGCAGTTTGGCAGACGTGATGCGCAACCCAAGATTTTCAACAGCAATGGGCTTGTTAGCCGAGGCCCGCATTCAGCGCTTAAGAGGACGAAAAGTATCTCAACAAACCGGTAGTTTTTCGAAAGTACTCGCGCGCATGCGTGAATGGTTTATGAATTGATTTAACAAGCAATTAGCAATCAGTAACAAGTAGCAAGTAATAATTAACAAGTAATTAGTAGCAGTAAACAACCATTTTTTTATTTTTATATCTTATTATTTTGTACTTAGACTTGAGGGAGTCGATCATGATGTTTGAAATGTTAGAAAGTCCACATAAGACAACAGTTATTAAGGTCGTTGGTGTGGGGGGGGCGGGTGGTAATGCGGTTTCCCACATGATGCGTTCTGGTGTTCAGGGCGTTGACTTTATTTGCTGCAACACTGATGCGCAAGCATTGGCTGCAACGGGCGCACCCGTGCAAATTCGTTTAGGCCGAAGTGGCTTAGGTGCTGGGGCTAAACCTGACCAAGGCCGAACAGCTGCTGAAATGGCACGTGAAGAAATTCGTGCTGCGCTAACTGGCGCCAATATGGTGTTCATCACAGCAGGTATGGGTGGCGGTACGGGTACCGGTGCAGGCCCAGTCGTAGCTGAAGTAGCCAAAGAGCTGGGCATTTTGACCGTTGGCGTCGTGACAAAGCCTTTTAGCTTTGAAGGCAATCGTCGCACCAAAATGTCTGAAGACGGCATTGCTGAGTTGTCTAAGCATGTTCATTCGTTGATCGTTGTCTTAAACGAAAACTTATATACCCTGATGTCTGATGATGCAACGCAAGAAGACTGCTTCCGTGCAGCTGACGATGTGTTGCACAATGCGTGTGCGGGTATTGCTGAAATCATTAACGTCGAAGGTAACGTTAACGTTGACTTCGAAGACGTTAAAACCATTATGGGTGAGCAAGGTCAAGCCATGATGGGTACAGCCATTGCCAGCGGTGAAAATCGCGCGATTGAGGCCGCTAAACAAGCTGTTGCTTGCCCATTGCTTGAAGGTGTTGATTTGGAAGGTGCTAAGGGTGTATTAGTAAACATTACAGCTAGTCGCTCACTCAAAATGCGTGAAACACGTCAAATTATGGACCATATTCAGGGTTTTGCTGCAGATGATGCAACGGTCATTTTCGGTACAGCTTATGATGAGTCGATGGGCGATAACTTGCGTGTGACAGTGGTCGCAACGGGTTTGGGTCGTGCCGCGACACGTCCACATCTGGTGCATAGCCATGACAAGCAGGAAGCCTTGCGTACCGGCACAGATAATGTGCCAATCATGACTGATGCACGGGCACAAGACCTACAAATACCTACTGTAATGCGCAACCCCCGCACCCAAGCTTCGGCTCAGGTTCGGGCGCTCGAGACATCGGGAATGGAGCACTATGACATTCCCGCTTTCTTGCGTCGCCAAGCTGACTAAATTTTAATTTAGGTAAGCGATTCCCTCAGTCACCCCCCCTTCATTTGAGGCGGGGTGACACGTAGGCGCCACGCTGCTATCGAAGCAGTCTGGCGCCCTCGTCGGCGATAAAAGACTTCAGTTACGGTAAAGATTCATGACGATTGTTTAAAAAAGCATTACAATCAAAAATTGTATTTAAATTCAAGGGGTTGGCTTTTAAATGTTTAGTCAACGCACGATAAAAAAAATTGTCTCAACGATAGGTGTCGGTCTTCACTCAGGTCAGCGCGTCGAGCTTACGCTTCGCCCGGCGGCAGTGGGTACTGGTATTGTCTTTCATCGTGTTGACTGCGAGCCAGTTGTTGATTTACCGGCTACCGCATCAATGGTTAGCGACACCCGCATGGCTTCAGTCTTGCAAGCACAAGGCGTTCGTGTTTCAACAGTTGAACATTTGATGTCAGCTTTGGCAGGTTTAGGTATTGACAACCTGCATGTTGATATAAACGCCGAAGAAGTACCCATTATGGACGGCAGTGCCGCTACATTTGTGTATTTGTTGCGTTCTGCTGGCATTGAAGAGCAGCGTGCACCAAAGCAGTTCATTCGGGTACTTAAAACAGTTGAAATTTCTGAAGGTGAGGGCGCCAATAAAAAATGGGCACGCCTAGAACCACATGAAGGCTTCGCCTTATCATTTTCAATTGATTTTAAACACCCAGCAATTGATGCAACGGCAGGCTTCGCTGAAATCGATTTTGCTGATCAGTCATACATTAAAGAAATTGCTCGTGCACGAACGTTTGGTTTTGTAAGCGAAGTAGAAGCATTACGGTCAATGGGTTTGGCGCGCGGTGGTAGTCTTGAAAACGCAATTGTGCTTGATGAGTACCGCGTACTCAATGCAGATGGCTTGCGTTATGACGATGAGTTCGTCAAACATAAAATTTTAGATGCCATTGGTGACCTTTACTTAATTGGTAAGCCATTGGTTGCACGTTATGTTGCTTGCAAATCAGGCCATGCCATCAATAATCAACTTGCACGCAAGCTACTTGCGCAGCAAGATGCTTGGGAACTGACAACATACGAGTCAATTGAAAAGGCACCTGCTGCGTTTAAGCACTCTTGGCAACTCGCTTAATACAATTTATTCAGACCCTTCTATGGGTAGAACCCAATTTGACCCCTTAAGTTTTTCTTCTTATTAAGTCAGATTAGTCATTAACGCCCTTTACGTCGGGCTATAAGCTTTGCGACAGCGTCTGCCAAGGGGCCGGGTTCAAGCGCACAGGCAAGCGTTTCAAAGTGGGCTAAGTCACTTTCATCAATTGGGCGCGCCTCTTTGGCTAAGTGAACGGCTGCAGGTACAGGCGGTTCAGCCAAAACTTTAATTGTCACCACATCAACTTTATGACCTAGCTCGACCATGCGATTTTGCATACGAGGAATAAACTGCCGCAATTTTGCTGCCTGAGCAGAGCCCTGCGTGCCAAGTTTAAGCTCGTCACCACCCCATTTTAGTACCACGAAATGTCGCTGTAAGGCTGGGGGGAGTTGTTGCGCCAAGCTTTCTTGCAAAGATAAAAGCCGCTGAGCCGTTAATAAAACTGAGGCGGTTGTACTTTCTTGGCCTAACCACCCGAGCACTTGGGCTGAGACGTAATTGCCTACCCTAGCGTTTGAGCGCGTCATGTTTTGTTAAGGTTAATAAAATTAAAAGTCATATGTGAACAGTCTAATGCAACGATCAATTGCTGTCAGGGTTAAGGGGTTGGGGTATTGCGACCTAATTGCTTGCGCCGCAGTGTTGGCAGTAGCCTACGCACCACTTTTTGCACAAACGCAAATACAAGAGCCAATACAAACTCAAACAAAAGCGCAAACTCAGGTTTATCAAGCTACATATTCTTTGGCGCAATCATTAAATCAAATGTATTTAAATAGAGTTAAAAATTACTTAAATGTACCTATATTAGGTGAAATTCAACTTACTTCAAGGTTTGGTGCAAGGCAAGACCCAATAAGTGGAAACATAAAAAACCATCACGGTGTAGATTTATCAAGCGCAACAGGCACCCCAATTATTGCTGTTGCGAGCGGGCAGGTCGTCAAGGCAGGGTGGCACAGTGCCTATGGGTTTAACATTGAAATTGAGCACACCCCAAGTTGGCGAACGCGTTACGCCCATGCCCGATTACTTTACGTCATATCTGGCCAATACATAGAGGCTGGGCAATTTATCGGTCAAGTGGGTTCAACGGGTCGCTCAACCGGGCCTCATTTGCATTTTGAGGTATGGCGAAATGGCGAGCCTATTGACCCAATTTTAGTTGTTCAGGGCTTGACCCTGAGCACTAACCGCCATTAAGGCACTTGCCCTGCTGTACACTTATAGCTTCTATTGTAGGCGCGTTCGCCCTAGGTTTTGACACGCATGATTCCAATACTTAAAACATTATTTGGTAGCCGCAACGATCGTCTGATTAAGCAGCTTAAACGACAGGTATCGGCGATTAACACGCTTGAAACAGCCGTTTCAGCGCTGAGCGACGACGCACTAAAAGCTAAAACACCAGAGCTTAAGGCCAAACTTGCTGCAGGTACATCGCTAGATAACTTATTGCCTGAAGCCTTCGCGGTTGTTCGCGAGGCGGGTAAGCGTGTATTTGGTATGCGACACTTTGATGTGCAGTTAATGGGCGGAATGGTGCTCAACAGTGGCAAAATTGCCGAAATGCGCACCGGTGAGGGTAAAACCCTTATGGCCACCTTACCTGTTTATCTCAACGCACTGTCTGGGCGTGGCGTTCACGTTGTTACCGTAAATGATTACTTGGCACGACGCGATGCCGAGTGGATGGGTCGCCTCTATAGCTTCCTTGGGTTAACCACTGGTGTGGTGGTGCCACAGCAAGATAACGAAGAAAAGCGCGCGGCGTACCAGGCTGACATCACCTATGGCACCAATAACGAATTTGGCTTTGACTATTTGCGCGACAATATGGAACATCGCGTCGAAGACCGACGGCAACGTGGTTTAGTCTTTGCAATTGTCGACGAAGTTGATTCAATTTTGATCGATGAAGCCCGCACGCCACTTATTATTTCCGGTCAAGCTGAAGACTTTACCGAGCAATACATGCGCATGAATGCCGTGCCGCCTAAACTTATGCGCATGGCTGCTGAAGCAAAACCCAACGAGCCTGATCCTGAAGGTGATTTTTGGGTCGATGAAAAGCACCAGCAAATTTATTTATCTGAAGATGGTCATGAGCACGCTGAACAAATATTGACACAAATTGGTTTGCTACCAGAAGGCCAATCTCTTTACGACCCGTGCAACATCACGCTAATGCATCATTTGATGGCTGCTCTGCGAGCACATTACCTATTTTTTCGTGACCAACATTATGTGGTTCAAGACGGTGAAGTCGTTATTGTTGACGAGTTTACAGGTCGTTTGATGCTGGGCCGACGCTGGTCTGATGGCTTGCATCAAGCCGTTGAGGCAAAAGAAAAAGCGACCATTCAGCTTGAAAATCAAACACTAGCGTCGATTACTTTCCAAAATTATTTTCGTATGTACGAAAAGCTGTCTGGCATGACCGGCACAGCCGATACCGAAGCATACGAATTTCAAGAAATCTATGGTTTAGAAACGGTTATTGTGCCGACTAACCAAGCAATGATTCGCGTTGATCAAAATGATCAAATTTTCAAAACTGATCGTGAAAAATATGCCGCAATTGTTAACGATATTCGTGCGTGCCAAACCACTGGGCAGCCTGTTTTAGTTGGTACAACCAGCATTGAAAACTCAGAACTTTTGTCTAATGCACTCAATGAGGCAAAACTTAAGCATGAAGTGCTGAACGCTAAGCAGCATGCACGTGAAGCCGATATTGTGGCGCAAGCAGGTAAGCCTGGGCAAATCACCATTGCGACAAACATGGCGGGTCGAGGTACTGATATCGTATTAGGTGGCAGCGTTGAAAAACAAGTCGATATGTTGATGCGTGATGAATCGTTATCAGACACTGACCGACAAACTAAAATTGATCTGCTGCGCTCTGGCTGGCAAGCCTTTAATGATCAGGTCAAGGCGGCGGGTGGCTTGCGTATTATTGGTACTGAGCGGCATGAGTCGCGTCGAATAGATAACCAATTACGGGGCCGCGCAGGCCGTCAAGGTGACCCAGGCGCGTCACGTTTTTATCTTTCACTTGAAGATTCGCTGATGCGTATTTTTGCTGGTGATCGTGTCAGAAGCATTATGGAGCGATTAAAACTGCCCGATGGCGAACCCATTGAAGCAAGTATGGTGTCACGCTCAATTGAGTCAGCACAACGCAAGGTTGAAGGTCGAAACTTCGATATGCGTAAGCAGTTGCTTGAATACGATGATGTGGCAAATGATCAACGTAAAGTCATTTACTCGCAACGCAACGAGGTGCTTGAAGCCGAGTCTGTCGGCGGTATGGTTGAAGGTTTACGTGATGGCGCGATAAAAGATTTAGTTGAAGAATATGTGCCCCATGGTTCGGTTGAAGAACAATGGGATATTCCCGCTTTACAAAAGATTTTAGAGTCTGATTGGCAGCTTAGTGTGCCAATAGTGCAGCACATCGAATCAGCTAAACAAGCTGATGACACTGACGTATTAGCAATGATTACTGAAGCGGCTCGCCTCTCATATGAAGGAAAAATAGCTACGGTAGGTGTCGGTTCGTGGCAGCCCTTTGAGCGTTCTGTTTTGTTACAAGTCATTGACAATCAATGGCGCGAGCATTTGGCGGCACTTGATCATTTACGCCAGGGTATACATTTACGTGGTTATGCTCAAAAAAACCCTAAGCAAGAATATAAACGCGAGTCCATTGAGTTGTTCTCTTCAATGTTGCAGCGCATACGCGATGATTTAGTCAAAATAGTATTAACTGTTAAAGTTGAAAGCCCTGAGCAAGTGGCGTTGGCGGAACAAGAAGCTTCCGCATCGCATTTGCAAAACGTCAGCTATGTTCATGAAAGCCTTGATGATCAACCTGAGGGCGGTCAGGTGTTAGCGCAAGAGTTGTCTTCAGATGACAGTCAGTCTACCGTTCGTAATTTTGGTCCTAAAGTGGGTCGTAATGACCCGTGCCCATGTGGAAGCGGTAAGAAGTACAAACAATGTCATGGCAGATTGAGTTAATTTTTGCCTAAAAATCAAGCTGCCTCGCGCCGAAAGGCTGGCCAAGTGTTGGCAGTCAACATTGGTTCGTCTAGCCTAAAGTTTGCACTTTATTCGGTGCATCATGAGGGCCGGGTTATTGACGTGGCTCACGTAGTAGGCTTAATTGCAGGGTTGCAAGGCGGCCTGAAAGAGGGCAGTTCTCAACTAACCCTCATATTAAAAGAAAAGGGTGGAACGCAGCGGTTAACCGTGACATGCCAGCCTGGTGAGTTACCATTAGATGCTGCGCTAGCAAAATTACGTATAGAAGTTAACCGCGTTTTAAATGGCCATGAACTGTTGGCAGTTGCTCACCGTATTGTGCACGGCGGCAATTTATATCGCAGCTCTGTTCAATTAACACCTGAAGTGATTCAAGATTTATCGCAATTAAACCCTTTGGCACCCCTTCATCAGCCCTATAGTTTGGCAGGTGCACAAGCGATGATGCGTGCTTTTGATCAAACGCCACAGTTTGCGTGCTTTGACACAGCCTTTCATCAAACACTGTTGCCACTTGAAACCCATTTTGGTTTACCAGAATTGTATTTTGAGCAGGGTATTAGGCGTTATGGTTTTCATGGGCTGTCATATGCATATGTAGCGGGTCGCTTGATGAGTCTTAGCAAAGCCACACAGGGCCGTTTACTGATGGCTCACCTGGGCAACGGCGCAAGTTTATGCGCTGCTGTAAATGGTCGAAGTGTTGCCACAACTATGGGCTTTACAGCGTTAGATGGCTTACTTATGGGCACCCGTTCTGGCTCAATTGACCCGGGTTTGCTGTTGTATTGGTTGCAGCAGGGGTGGTCACCAGAAAAGATATCTGACTTGTTGTACAAAAAATCTGGTTTGCTGGGTGTGTCAGGTGTCAGCGCAGACATGCGCACCTTACATGAGTCTAAATCACCCCAAGCTGCTTTTGCAATAGATTTGTTTGTGCACCGAATTGTGCGTGAAGCGGGTGCTTTAATAGCGGTAATGGGCGGCATCAATGCCATTGCTTTTACAGGTGGTGTAGGTGAGCATGATGCAGACGTAAGGCATCGTGTTTGTGACGCCCTGAGTTACCTAGGGGTCTACATAGAGCCGAGTTTAAATATCAATGCCCGCGGCGACCGTATTGCGGCTATTCACTCAGATGATTCACCGATTGAGGTCTGGGTTGTGCCCACAGACGAGGGCCGCATTGCTGCTGAAGAAGCTTTAAAGCTGTTGCAGCAACGCGTTTAATATTTAGGTGTAGTGGGTTAAAGTCGAATATTAAGACGGTGTGAAATTTCACCCACAATACCGCGGCGGAAAGCCAACACACACACTACGAAAATGGCACCCGTGGCGATTGTGCTCCACCCGCCTAAATTAGCTAAATAATTTTGTAGATTAATAATAATTGCAGCACCTAAAATCGGGCCCCAAAGAGTGCCTATACCACCCAAGATAGTCATTAAAACGGCCTCACCTGAGGTGTGCCAAAACACATCACCCAATGAAGCCAGTTGAAGTACAAGACTCTTTAAACCACCGCCTAAACCTGCTAAGCCAGCTGATATGGTGAAAGCCATTAATTTATAACGATCAACGTCATAACCCAAAGAAATGGCGCGAGGCTCGTTTTCACGAATAGACTTAAGCACCTGACCAAAAGGTGAGCGCACAACGCGTTGAATTAACAAGAACGCAATAATAAACACGCCTAACGCAAACCAATACATATGCGAGGAGTTTGTTAAGCTAAAAACACCTAAAAAGGAACCTCGTGGCACACCTTGTATGCCATCTTCACCGTTTGTGAACGGTAGTTGGGTTGCAATGAAGTAAACAACCTGCGCTAAAGCTAAAGTGATCATGGCAAAGTAAATGCCCTGGCGACGAATGGCCAGAGAACCAAACACGTAGCCCAGAGCGGTAGAGGCGACGACTCCAAAAAGTAGGCCTAGCTCAGGGGTGACGCCCCATTCTTTCATGGCATGTGCTGTAACGTAGGCCGAGGTACCAAAAAATGCCGCATGACCAAAAGACAATAACCCTGAGAAGCCCAGTAACAAATTAACTGAGGCTGCAAAAATAGCAAAACAAAATACCTTCATCATGAACAGGTCATACACGGCATCTTGAAAAGGTAACAAAGCGAGTAAAACAAAAACCACTAGGGTTATTTTGTTTATCATCGTGGTGTTGATGACAGATGGTTTGAAAGCAGCTGCTTGAGCAGTTGCTTGAGTTGATGTGGTTGTGTTCATGCTAAATTGACCCTTAACGAACTTTGCCAAACAAACCGGCTGGTTTGATCAAAAGCACAATAATCATGATGACGAAAATTGAAACCGATGAGGCTTGCGGATAAAACACTTTAGTTAACCCTTCGATTACACCTAAACCTAAACCGGTCAAAATTGAGCCCGCAATTGAGCCCATGCCGCCAATCACCACTACGGCAAACACCACAATAATAAGATCGGAACCCATGATGGCCGTTACTTGATAAATGGGGGCGGCTAGAACGCCAGCAAATGCAGCTAAGGCGCAGCCCGCACCATATGTCAACGTAATAATTAACGGAACATTGACACCCAATGCTTGCAATAACCTGGGGTTTTCAGTGCCAGCGCGAAGCAAACTACCTAGGTTGGTGCGTTCAATAAAGAACCAGGTTGCGAAACATGCGGCTAACGCCATGCCAACAACCCATAAACGATACCAAGGAATAAATAATTCATTGACGCGCATACCGCCACGCAAGAGGTCGGGTACAGGGTAGCTATTACCTAGCACACCAAACCAGTGGCGAAACAAACCTTCGATGACCAAGGCCAAACCAAAGGTAAGCAATAAACCGTACAAATGATCAAGACGGTAGAGGCGCTTAAGCATCGTCTTTTCAATCACAATGCTAAACAGGCCCACTATTAAAGGCGCTACAACAAGTGCTAACCAATAAGGTAACTGTAAGTCGGGCATACCTACCCAACCACCAAGTTGGGTGAGACCCATCCAGGCAACCATGGCGCCCAACATATAAAGTGCGCCATGGGTAAAGTTAATCACGTTGAGAAGACCGAATATAACCGCCAAGCCTAAGCTTAAAAGCGCATAGAAAGAGCCATTGATTAAGCCAATCAATAACTGCGAAATTAGCGCTTGCGGTGATATGCCGAGCAACTCAAACATGATTATTCCTCTAATTAAAACGAGTCAATTAAGACTTAACGCCCGTCACAAGAACGCATTTAGATTGTGAAAGGGGTAATGTTGCGTCTTTAGCAGGAATGACTTGTAAAACAGATGCAATATCATTCTTGTTTTTTGACTCTTTAGGTGTTTTAACTTGCAGCAAGTACATGTCATGCTCAAACTTACCATCAGCACGAATCACACCTTTGAACAAACCATCGTCAATTGGGGTTGACTTGAGCTGCTTCATGACGGCGTCTGAGTTGTCAGTACCAGCAGTTTTAATGGCTTGCAAATAGTTCATCGTTGCAGAATAGACGCCAGCTTGAACTGAAGTAGGTGCAACACCATTAAAGTTCTTCATGAAGCGGTCAGCAAACTTGCGGTTTGCGTCTGAGAAATTCCAGTACCAGCCCACAGTAAAGTTCATGCCTTGGGTATCTTTTAAGCCCAAAGCTTGCACATCACTCGTGAACATAAGCAAAGGTACGATGGTTTGTTTTGAACCGACAATACCCAACTCAGCCGCTTGTTTAATTGAGCCAATCGTGTCGCCGCCTGCATTGGCTAAAGCAATGACTTCAGCTTTTGATGATTGGGCTTGTGACAAGTAAGAAGCAAAATCAGTAGTTTTAATGGGGTGCAGAACGCTTCCCACTACTTTGCCACCCTTAGCATTAACAACCTCGGTTGCATCGCGTTGTAAGGTGTGACCAAATACATAGTCAGCTGTTAAAAAGAACCATGTTTTTTTACCAGACGCTACAACGCCCGCAGCCGTTCCGTTTGCTAAGGCATAGGTGTCGTAAACATAATGAATGGTATAGGCGTTGCAACGCTCGTTGGTAATAGGCAATGAAGCCGCGCCCGTAACAATGACGATACGCTTAAGTTGATTTGCAACTTCCATGGCGGCTAAAGCTGAAGAGCTTGCAACGTTGCCCATAATCATGTCAACGTTATCGCGCTCAAACATTTCGCGCGCTTTAGAGGCAGACAAATCAGCTTTTGATTGATGGTCTGCTGAGGTAATCTTGATAGGCTTGCCTAAAACGGTGCCACCAAAATCTTCAGCGGCCATTTGTGCGGCCAACACAGCACCAGGGCCTTCTACTGCCGAATAAATACCTGACAAATCGGTTAAAACGCCGATGTTGACAGAGTCGTTGCTAATACCTTGAGCCGAGGCAACACCAGCGCTTGCAAATAAAGCGCCTGCAATAAGTTTTGAAAGATAACGTTGTTTCATCTTGTAGTCTCCAGAGATGACGGCAAAGCCGCAGATTGTAAAATAGTTAAACGCCCAGAAGGGTTTCTAATGTTTTGCGGTTTTCTTCGAGCCGCTCTTTTTCTACCATTTTGACGACTTCGCCATGCTCAATGACATAGTTTCGGTCAGCCAATTTTGAAGCAAATCTAAAATTCTGTTCAACTAACACGATCGTGAAACCGCGTTCACGAAGCGTGCGCACCATTTCACCGAGTTTTTGAACGATAACGGGGGCAAGCCCTTCTGTAATTTCATCAAGAAGTAGTAAATTTGCACCGGTACGTAATATGCGGGCAACAGAAAGCATTTGCTGTTCACCGCCGGAAAGGCGACCGCCTGGGCTATTGCGCCTTTCTTTTAAATTGGGAAACATGTCGTATATTTCGTCAACCGTTAAACCTTGGCCTTGCCCAACAGGGGGCGGCAACATTAAGTTTTGTTCACATGACAAACTTGCAAAAATGCCCCGCTCTTCTGGGCAATAACCGATGCCTAACTGAGCGATTTCGTGGGTTTGTTTACCAATGACTTCGATTCCATTTACTTTAATTGTGCCTTCGGCACGCCCAATCAAACCTAAAATTGAACGCAGGGTGCTGGTACGGCCCGCACCGTTTCTACCTAGCAGGCAAACGACTTCACCACGATGAACAGTTAAATCAATGCCATGCAAGACATGAGACTCGCCATACCATGCGTTAAGGTCTTTGATTTCGAGTGCAATAGTGGCAGACATGAAGCGTGTTTTACCCAAAAATGATGAACAATGTGTTCAATTAAAATGCTGTAAGAATTATGTAGGTATGGCGAACGAATTGTTTAAATGAATTGCCTAATTAAATCGCTTACTTTAATGGCCTGCTAGCTCAGTATCGGCAGAGCCCATATAAGCTTCCATCACTTGCGGGTTCTTTGAGACCGTTTCATAATTGCCCTCGGCAATCATTTCGCCGCGCTGCAACACCGAGATGGTGTCAGCAATATTTGAAACCACTTTCATGTTGTGTTCCACCATAATAATGGTGCGCCCAGCCGACACTTTGCGAATCAGTTCAGCTACGCGTTCAACATCTTCGTGGCCCATGCCTTGAGTGGGTTCGTCAAGAAGCATAACTTCGGGGTTCATGGCAACGGTCGTAGCAATTTCAAGCGCTCGCTTGCGACCGTAAGGTAAGTTAACCGCTGTTTCTTCAGCATAATCAACCAGACCCACTTGTTCTAAAGCTTCAAGTGCGCGTTCATTTAAAACATTTAATGAATTGTCACTTTTCCAAAAATGAAAAGAGGTGCCTAGCTGCCGTTGTAAACCAATGCGAACATTTTCTAACACTGACATATGCGGGAAAACGGCTGAAATTTGAAATGACCTCACGACCCCTTCACGCGCAATTTGTGAAGGCGTTTGCTTGGTGATATCAACCCCATTAAATAATATATGACCTTTAGTGGGGGTTAAAAACTTGGTTATCAAATTAAAGCACGTGCTTTTGCCCGCACCATTGGGGCCAATGATGGCATGAATGGTGTGGCGTTTAACTTTTAAATTGACATCATTGACCGCTACAAAGCCTAAAAACTCTTTCGTTAAATTGCGTGTTTCAATCACATGTTCAGACATATTTTTCATAGGTAGATTTATACCTTAAATATTGCTTTTTGACATGCGCTTTTGCCAAGTGTTTACCCTATGCAACGCCCATTTCAACCCCTTGCCGACCCGCAGTAATGGCGGCAACAGAACCTAAAGCAGGCAACAATACATGTTGACCATAAAAATAGGCACTGGCTTTTTTATGTGTGGCAAAAGAAGTTTTGTTTTCAGTTTGGTGGCAAATGAGCGCGGCGCGCGCCATCATCCAACCCCCTAGAACATGGCCAGCAAGCATCAGCAAGGGTACTGAACCAAAGTAAGCTGCGGGGGCGTCAGTTTTGCCGTGGGCCAACATGTAGTCAAAACACACCGCTAAAGCATCATGCCCTGCCTTAAGGTTGGCACCTAAGTTTTTTAAGTCACTGTCGTGGGTCTGGTTTAGCATGGCAACAGTGGTGGCGATGTCATGTAATAAAAGCGCAGCGCATGCGCCATGATCGCGAAGCAATTTACGCCCAAGCAAATCGTTGGCTTGAATGGCGGTAGTGCCTTCGTAAATGGTCGTGATGCGTGCGTCGCGCAGTAATTGTGCGGCGCCGGTTTCTTCTACATAACCCATGCCACCATGCACTTGCACCCCGTTTGAAGCAATATCAATTGATAATTCAGTGCACCACCCTTTAATAATTGGAATCAAAAAGTCGGCTCTTAATTGTGCCGCTTGTGCAAGGGTGACATCTGTTGCGCGGGTAGCGATATCGAGTTGTGCAGCGGCCTCATAGGCTAGCGCCCGCATGGCTTGAATGCGTGACCCCATCGAAGCCAACGTACGTCTGACCTCAGGGTGATAAGCAATGGGGGCGGGTGCTACGGTGCCGTATTTAGGGGTAATTAATGTTTTGCCTTGTACACGGTCGTATGCATACCATTTGGCTTGTTGAAGGGCGCGTTCAGCCACAGCAATGCCCTGCAGGCCGACATTTAAGCGCGCGTGGTTCATCATGGTGAACATGTACTCAAGGCCACGGTTGGGTTCACCCACTAAATAACCCACTGCGCCGCCATGGTCGCCGTAGCTCATTACCGCTGTGGGGCTGCCATGAATACCCAGTTTGTGTTCAAGTGAAATGCAATGCACATCATTGCGCTGACCGATTGAACCGTCAGTATTGACTAAAAACTTAGGCACAATAAACAGTGAAATACCTTTAACGCCCGCCGGTGCTCCCGGTATACGCGCTAAAACCAAATGAATAATATTTTCTGTCAGGTCGTGTTCACCATAAGTAATATAAATTTTGGTACCGCTAACAAGATAGTGGTCGTCTTTTGGTTCGGCTTTGGTGATGACTGCGGCTAAGTCAGAGCCGGCTTGCGACTCGGTCAGGTTCATGGTGCCAGCCCATTCACCTGAAATGAGTTTGCTTAAATAAGTGCTTTTTTGAGCCGCTGAGCCATGGTGCTCAATGGCATGAATGGCGCCTGCCGTCAGCATCGGGCATAAAGCAAAAGACATACTGGCGCTGTGCCACATTTCATTGGTGGCGGTTGCCAACACTTCAGGCAAGCCTTGTCCATTATGTTCGGTATTGCCGGCCAAGCTATTCCAGCCTGCCTCAACGTACTGTTGATAGGCTTCTTTAAAGCCGGGTGACGTTTTCACTAAATTACCAGGCAACAATGTGGCACCGTGTTCATCGCTCACGCTGTTTAAGGGCGAAATCACACCTGATGCAAATTTACCGGCTTCTTCAATAATGGCTTCAACCAAGTCTTCAGAAAACTCTTCATACCCCGGTAAATGGCGAATGGCGTCAGCATCAATCAGGTGCTGTAATATAAAACGCATGTCATCTTGGGGGGCAATGTACTCAACGGGCATGGTCATTATTCCTGATTTTTAATGGCCCAAGTGGGTGGGCGTTTGTCGATAAAAGCTTGAATGCCCTCGAGCGCGTCAGGGTTCATCATGTTGCATGCCATGGTTTGGCTGGCAAGCTCGTAAGCATGTTCAAGTGAGGTTTCAATTTGTTTGTAGAACAACTGCTTTCCCAGCGTTACGGCGGCCGGGGGTTTACTTAAAATCTTTTGAGCAAGCGCTAGCGTGGCTTGTTCAAGGTTTTGGGGTTCGACGACTTCGTTTACTAGATGATTAGTCAGGGCCGTTTGGGCATCAATAAAATCGCCAGTAAGCAACATGTGCAGGGCTTGTTTGCGCGGTAAATTACGCGACAGTGCAACGGCTGGCGTCGAGCAAAACAAGCCAAGTGTTACCCCTGACACGGCAAACCTTGAGGTCGTTGAGGCAACGGCCAAGTCACACATGGCAACCAGTTGACAGCCGGCAGCAGTGGCGGTGCCATGCACCTGTGCAATAACGGGTTGAGGTAGTTTTTGCAGACTTAACATCAGTTGACTGCATTGGTTAAAAAGCCTTTGGTAATACTCAGTTGAGGGTTCAGCGCGCATTTCTTTTAAATCATGGCCAGCGCAAAACGCCCGGCCATTTGCCGCAATGATCACAACGCGTGCAGTTTTGTCGCTGGCCAGTTGATCAAACTCGGTTTGTAAAGCCGCCAGCATGCCTTCAGACAAAGCGTTGTAGACGTCAGGGCGATTTAACGTCAACACCACGACACCTGCAACGGGACTGCTACGTAAAATAAGTGCGCTCATTACATCAATCGCTTTTATAAATTTAAAAAATTAAGGTCTAGACCTGTTGAAAAGTTGAAATACTAAATAAACCAAGTACTAAAAATTCAATTACTAATAGATAAGGGTTTGGTTAGGCGTCAATGGCCAGCACTGAACCCGCCTGTTTGCGCAATTCGAACTTTTGAATTTTACCTGTCGAGGTTTTAGGCACCTCACCAAACACCACTGAGCGGGGCACTTTAAAGTGAGCCAAATGTAATTTACAAAAATTAACGATATCGATGGGTTCAACCTGCGCGCCCGCTTTGAGTTCAATAAATGCGCACGGTGTTTCGCCCCATTTGGCGTCTGGTTTTGCAACGACTGCTGCGGCTAAAACGGCAGGGTGGCGGTACAGTACATCTTCAACTTCAATCGAAGAGATGTTTTCACCCCCTGAAATAATAATGTCTTTACTGCGATCTTTAATTTTGATGTAACCATCAGGGTATTGCACTGCCAAATCGCCTGAGTGAAACCAACCACCGGCAAAAGCGGCTTGGGTGGCTGATTCATTTTTAAGATAGCCCTTCATTGCAATATTGCCGCGAAACATAATTTCGCCCATTGTTTCACCGTCCCACGGTACAGGGGCCATGGTTTCGGGGTCAAGTACCTGAACATCGGCTTCAAGGTGGTAGGGCAAGCCTTGCCGTGAGTTCAGTCGGGCGCGCTCAGAAATATCAAGTGTTTGCCAAGCGTCGTGCTTCACGCACACTGCTGCGGGACCATAGACCTCGGTCAAACCATAAACATGGGTGAGTTCAATACCCATTTTTTCCATGCCTTCAATCATGGTTGCAGGGGGGGCCGCACCGGCCACCATACCTTTGATACCGGCAGGCAAATCGAGTTTCATAGCGTCAGGGGCATTTACCAATAAGCCATGCACAATTGGGGCTGCACAGTAGTGCGTCACCTTGTGTGCACGCATCAAATCAAGAATGTTTTGCGCATCAATTTTGCGCAAACACACATTTACACCTGCTCGCGCAGCGATTGTCCAGGGGAAGCACCAACCATTGCAGTGAAACATGGGTAGTATCCACAAATAAATGGGGTGACGCGCCATGTCCCATTCCAAAATATTTGAAATCGCATTGACGGCTGCACCGCGATGGCTGTAAACCACCCCTTTGGGATCGCCCGTGGTGCCTGAAGTGTAGTTTAGGCAGATTGATTGCCACTCGTCTGCAGGCAACGTAAAGGCAAAGTTTGGGTCGCCTTGTGCAACCAGTTGATCGTATGTATGTTGACCTAAACGCAATTCGGTTTTAAAAAATGCATCGTCAAGTGCATCAACCACAATGGGTTCACGACCGAAATCATTTTTAAGTATGATTAAAGCTTGCTGCATCACATTTGCAAATTCGGCATCAACGATAACCATTTTGGCTTCGCTATGGTTGAGCAAAAATGCGATGGTTGATGCATCAAGGCGTGTATTTAGGCTGTTAAGAACGGCGCCAGAAAGCGGCACACCAAAATGTGCTTCCACCATGGGTGGGGTATTGGGCAACATAACCGCAACGGTATCGCCCAGCCCCAAGCCGTATAATTGAATGGCGCTAGCCAATTGCCTGCAGCGGGTATAAGTTTGTAACCAGTTTTGGCTGAAATTGCCATGCAAAATAGCATTTTTGTTGGGGTATACCAAAGCTGCACGGGCTAAAAATGATAGCGGAGACAACGCAACATGATTTGCGTCATTTTGCTCTAAACCCTTAATATACATATGGTCTGAGGGTAAGCTTGATGGGCGAGCAAGATCTGGCATATCGCGTCTCATATATAAATGGTTATTATTCTTTACTTTACACCTAACTGATGCTCGATTGGGCGTCATGTTGACCGACACCATCAGTTATTACCCTTTAATTTGGAATGCGTCTTGAACTTACAAACTGACTTTATGCGTTATGTTTTGTTGACCGTTGTCATCGGTCTGTTGCTTGTCATTTCAATGTGGGTATTGTTGCCTTTTTTTGCTGCGGGCGTTTGGGCCACCATGATTGTGGTGGCCACCTGGCCTTGGTTCATTAAGCTTGATCGTAAGTTAGGTAACAGACGTTACCTTTCCGTGTCGATTATGACTGTCGGTATGTTGACATTCTTGGTGGTGCCGCTTTGGTTATCAATTACCACTATTTCAAAACACTCGGGCCAATTGGTTGAGTTTATCAGGGCGTTAGCTGCCGATGGCTTTCCTGTTGCGCCCACTTGGCTGAATAGTATTCCACTTGTGGGCCAGCAGTTAAATGATGCCTGGCAGACGGTTGCGCATAGCGGTTTGAGAAGTCTTTTGCAAGAATATGTTGTGCCCCATTTGGCTGACACGGGTCGATGGTTCATTGGGCAAGTGGGTGGTCTAGGTGGCGTATTGATACAGTTTTTTCTAATCGTGGTTTTATCTGCAGTGATGTACGCAGGGGGCGAAAACGCGGCCAATCAAGCGCGACAGTTTGGCAGACGGTTAGGGGGTGAGCAGGGCTTAAACGCCATCATTTTGTCGGGAAATGCAATTCGTGGCGTGGCAATGGGTGTGGGTGTGACGGCGATTGTGCAAACCACTTTGGGCAGTGTCGGTTTAGCTATTGCGGGTGTACCACTTGCCGGCCTTTTAACTGCAGTGATGTTGATGCTTTGTATTGCACAAGTTGGCCCATCGCCAGTGATTGTTCCCGCTGTTATTTGGTTGTTTTGGCAGGGTGATCAAACAGGCTGGGCTGTATTTCTAGCCATTTGGGGCGGTTTTACGATCAGTATTGATAATTTTATTAGGCCCGCTTTAATTAAACGGGGCGCTGATCTGCCATTGCTATTAATACTATTGGGGGTGCTGGGTGGTTTGATGTCGTTTGGCCTGATTGGTATATTTTTAGGCCCGGTGGTGTTGGCGGTAACGTATACGCTGACTTTGTCTTGGTTACATCAAAAACAAAGTAGCCAAACCCAAGAAGATAAAGAACCCCAACGAATCAGTGGCAAAAGTCAGTAAAACAGAAGACCCCATAGCGGGGTCTTTGCCTAAACGGGTGCGCACCATCGGCACAATAACCCCTACTGATGCACCCACTAGCATATTGCATATCATTGCAGCCATCATTACCAGTGCAATTGCAATCGAGCCTGAAATAGCCCACGCAAAAATTGCCGCCACCACGCTACCAACCAACCCAACGAGAAAAGTGACTAACATTTCACGCTTGATCAGTTGCCATATATTTTTACCTGAAATACGGCCTACGGCTAACGCTCGAATAATTAATGTCATGGTTTGATTGCCCGAGTTACCGCCAATACCCGCAACGATAGACATTAAAAAAGCCAGCACCACAATAGCGCTAACAGTGCTTTCAAATCGTGACGCAACAAATGAAGCCGTGGCTGCTGTACAAAGATTAACCAGCAACCAAGGTGCCCGATTTTTCAGTGCCATAAAGATGGGCGCAAAGATATCTTCTTCTTGCATACCCGCGCGAGACAACTCTTGTTCTTCAGAGTTTTCACGAATGACGTCGACCACTTCGCTAATTGTGACGCGGCCAATAATGCGGTCTTGATCATCAACAACCGGTGCAGAGACCAAATCGTACCGCTCAAACGCGCCAGCAGCTTCAGCATCAGAATCTTGCGGGCTAAGCGTTAAATAGTTGGTGCTCATGACCGCTGACACTTGAATTTCAGGTTCATTTACTAATAAAGAAGACAGCGACAATACGCCCAAAAGCTTGTCGCCTCGGTCAACTACAAAGATTTGGTCAGTGTGATCAGGTAATTCGGGTAGACGGCGCAAATAACGTAAAACAACCTCAAGTGAGACGTCTTCGCGAACCCGCACCATTTCGAAATCCATGATACCACCGACGCTGTCTTCTGGGTAGCCCAAAGCGGCAATGAGATGTGCACGTTCTTCGTCTGTTAAACCTTTTTGAACCTCAGCAATGACGTCAGGTGGTAAATCGCTGGCTAGGTCAGCTATTTCGTCAGCGTCCATGTTGACGGTTGCAGCGACCAGCTCAGCCCGGTTCATTGACTCAATGAGCGATTCACGAACCCAGTCGGCGACTTCAAGCAAGACATCGGCATTGAAAGCTTCGTCAACTAGATCCCAAATCAGTTGACGCTCTTCTTTGGGCAGTGATTCAAGAATGAAGGCAATGTCGGCGGGGTGAAGCGCGTTAACAACTGTGCCAATTTCAGTTTCGTGTTGACGATGTAAAAGCCCCTCAACTAAGGGCGCCCGATCGTCACCTGATTCTTGGCGGTGCACCAAGTCTTCAACAAGCGCGTGACGACGCAAGAGGGCCTGGACTTTAGTCAGGGCCTGTTGGGCATCTTCTGGGTCTAGCCGGCGAGCGGGCTGTATAGCCGGTTTAGCAGACGTAGCGGAATGAATCGTCGCGGGCATAAGTCGGCATGGGTTAGACTTTAAACGTTTGAATTATCACCCAAAAGCTGATCAGACGTATGACAAGTTTGTGAAAACTCTTACTCGTAAAGTCGTTAAGAGGGTTTGAGCCAGCTTTGTGCAAGTTTGACCCAATAGGTTGCCCCAAGGGGTAAAAGTTCATCGTTAAAATCGTACGAGCCATTATGTAACATGCAAGGCCCCATGCCGTGACCGGCATCACGGTGACTGCCTTCGCCGTTACCGATCCAGACATAGCAGCCAGGTACTTCTTGCAGCATAAATGCAAAGTCTTCTGCGCCCATGGTGGGGGTGACGTGGTCGTTAACTTGGTCGGCCCCAACAATCGAGCGCATGACTTCAGCGCAAAAATCTGATTCTTTCGCGCTATTAATGGTGGGCGGGTAGTTGCGTTTAAATTTCAGCGAACCCTGGCAGCCCATCGCTTCGCTGGTTAAGCTGACAATGCTTTGCATGCGTGCTTGAATCAGATCAAGCACGTCATTTGAAAACGTACGAACAGTACCAACCAACTGCGCTTGATTAGGAATCACATTGGTGGCGCTACCTGAGTGAATTTGGGTAATACTTAACACCGCTGCATCAAGTGGGTGGCGATTACGCGTTACGATGGTTTGCAGTGACTGGGCGACCTGAACAGCTGCCATAATTGGGTCTTGGCCCAGGTGCGGCATACCACCGTGAGCACCTTTGCCATCGATCGTGATCCAGAATTCATTGCTTGAGGCCATGATGGGCCCAGGGGTGAGCCCAAACGAACCCACCGGCATTCCTGGCCAGTTGTGCATACCAAAAACCGCTTGCATGGGGAATTTTTTAAATAAACCGTCTGCAATCATTTGTTTGGCACCTGCACCGCCTTCTTCAGCAGGCTGAAAAATAACATAAACGGTGCCATCAAAATCACGGTTTTCAGCTAAAAAACGTGCTGCGTTAAGTAGCATGGCTGTGTGCCCATCGTGCCCGCAGCTGTGCATTTTGCCGTCGTAACGACTGACGTGTTCAAATGTATTATTTTCTTGCATGGGCAAAGCATCCATGTCGGCTCTTAAGCCAATGGCGCGCCCTGAGTCAGTTTTACCTTTAATGATGCCGACAACACCGGTGCCACCTAAACCACGATCAACAGGTATTGACCAATTAGTGAGGCAATTAGCCACAATATCGGCAGTACGGGTTTCTTGGTAAGCAAGCTCTGGGTGGGCATGAATATCTCGCCGAATGGCTTTGATGTCGGCTTGCCAACTGAGAAAGGGTTCAAGAAGCTTCAATATGACCTCTGGTAATCAATCTGCGAGTTTCTATTATCAACGTAATTTGTATTTCTGGCACCCTTAACCCTTAGTCGAGTGCAAGAAATGAGCTCAAACCTATGCTTGAAAGCCGTTTTGGACTGTTTTATCTACTTTATTTCAGTAAAAACACGATTCGAGTTTATTTAAATTTGTAAATCCGTCAAAATACGTACTTTGGTCAAAGATTTGCATCGTATACCTATGAATCTCGAATCACTCAAATTGGTCGAGACATCCGCCTCGAAAATTCGCATCGATACCAGTGCTGCGCACAGCATTGTGATCGAACCCCATGCGCCCGGTACGTTCCGCATTCGCGTGGGCGCTACCAGCGCGCTTGCCAGCGAGCCCGTTTTAACGGGGCGTGATCGTGTGCATGGTGATGCTCTGTTAATTCGTAATGAGTCAATAGGCGAGGCGCAGGTGCAATGTCTGTTGGGTCAAGCGGGGTGGTTGTTGACGCAAGGTGAAATTTACCTTCAAGTCGATCGTGACCCCTTTTGCATCAAACTGATGCGTCAAGACGAGGTGTTGTTGTCAACCACGCTTGACGGTATGGTATGTGAAGACGAGCGCTGGTGTTTTGGTTTTAATTTGGCTGATGGCCATACCATTCACGGTTTAGGCGAAACAGCGGGTGACTTTGACCGCCGTGGCGACTATGTTGTTTCAGATGACATCAGCCACCGAGCACTACCTATTGCATGGAGCCCGCAAGGTAGTTGGGGGGTTTATGTCAACACATTGGGTCGGGTTGATCACGACTTGGGTCAAACTGAAGTCAATGTATACGAAATTCATGCCCAATCAAAAGTGCTTGATTTCTTCTTGTTTGCGGGTGATCCAACCGAAATACTTAATCAATATTCGCAACTCACGGGCCGAGCTGGGCAACCCCCACTTTGGGCGATGGGCCCTTGGCTGAAGCAGCCTGAGGGTAAAACCATTACCGAGACAATCGAGTTTGTTCAAACCTTGCGCGCCCGGGGTGTGTCGATTGATGTGGTTGAAATATGCAGCCCCATGGGTTGGGTATTCCAAGAAACAAGGCTACTGATTGAGTGGAATAAAACACGCTTTCCTGATGCTAAGCAAGCGCTTGATTATTTTGCACGCCAATCAATACAAGTTTGCTTGCCAACCGCACCTGTTATTGGTGTGGGTACTGAAACGTTTGAAGACCTTGAAGACCGAGGTTGGTTACTTGCCCGAGAAAATGGTGACCCCATTATTTTTCCTGGTCAAGCCATTACGGGTGGGGTTGATTTTGCGCTGCTTGATTTAACCCACCGTGATGTGTACAGGCTTTGGGTTGACCGTCACCGTCAATTGGTTGAAGACGGTGTGGGCGCATTTTCTTGCGATGCGCAGTTTGATTTACCAGAAGATGTTGTGCCACGCGGTGAAGAAAGCGCCTCGATCTTACGTGTGCTTTACCCAGCCTTGGTGCGTCAAGCGCTTAACGATGCGACGTCGGGGCATAAAGTGCCGCACGAGGCGGTGGTTTTAAGTCACGATTTACACCCCGGTGTGCAACGCTATGCGTGGCAGTCAGCGCATGCAGTGCCCGACTCTTGGCAGGGTATGGCTCAATCGTTGCGTTTGGCCTTGTCGGCGGGTGACAATGGCATTGCATCGCAGATGCACTGCTTAAAGCTGGGTACTCAGTATGCAACTGAGGAAGATATTGCAAGACAGTTGCGGTGGTTGGCCATGTCAGTGTTTTCAACAAATTTTAGTATTGAAGCGTTTGAGGCTGATCTAGCTGGCCCGGGGTGGAATGATAAAACCCGTGCGGTGGCTGCCAAGTGGTTGCAGTGGCGTTACCGTTTAATACCTTACGTATTGGGTCTAATAGAAGATGCCGCCCGCACCGGTGCGCCTGTGCAGCGCAGTATGGCATTGTCATTTCCACAAGATGCGCGAGCGCATGCCTGGTCAATGCAATATATGCTGGGGCCTGCGCTACTGGTTGCGCCTATTTTGGCACCTGGCAATAAAGTTAAAGTGTATTTGCCCGCCAACGAAGCCTGGTGGGACCTGGCTACCGGCTGGCGTTACGAAGGGGGCGCCGAACTTGAAGTTGAAGTGGGCCTCGATTCGATGGCAGTATTTGGTCGTGAAGGCCATATGCTTTGTTTAGGCTTGCCAGTAAACCACACGGGTGATTTCAATACAGCCCGTTTGCTTGATGAAGTATGGATGTTCGGTATGCCCGTGCACAACCCAACGGTTATGCGTAACAAAATTCGTGTCATGCAAATGCAGGGGTCAAGCTACATTAAGGGGCTTGAAGGCTTAAAGATCTTGCCATCTGAAGGTCTTGAAGTGAAACGTCGCGGCGCAGAGGTGCGCATTTCAAGGGCGCGTTAAGCTGATTTGACAGACGCCTCAGCTCTTGCCATAATAACGGGCTTGGGTCGGTAGCTCAGTCGGTAGAGCAGCGGACTTTTAATCCGTTGGTCGCGAGTTCGAATCTCGCCCGACCCACCAAGTACCGCAGTTGTTATCACCATTAACAACTTCTGTTTACAGCAGAACACAGTCGTGCACAGTTTTTACACCGTGTACTGCACTAAAAGACGCTGCTGTAAATTGCAAATGTTTGGGCAGTGCTGTGAATAATCGTCACAGCACTGCGTCAACAGCCAACTCAATCTCTACAAAATCTCTCACACTGACTGAAAAGCGTGCACGTATTAAATTACGTGACGGTGAAGTTGTCGTGTTCTTACGCACACAAAGTCAGCAGTGGCAATGTCGATACCGTTTAAAAGACATTGGCTGGGTACGTAGAACAACACAAACACAAAACTTAGAAACAGCAATAGAGCGTGCGTGTGACTGGTATGACGAAGCACGCTACAGACTGCGTGCAGGGCTTGCACCTGAAATGAAACGTATTGGCGACATTGCACGAGAAACAATACGTGAACTGCAAACGGAAATGACAGCAGGGCGTGGCAAGCGTGTATACGTTGACTACTGCAGCGTGATTGAACGCTACATTGCACCGTACTTTAAAAACAATTACATCACCACTGTGTCACTCAAACAGATTGCAGAGTTTGAAGCGTGGCGCAATGAACGACTGGGTAGAACACCAGCAGCGTCAACACTGCTGACATTTGCTGCAGCGTGGCAGCGAATACAAAGCACAGCAATTAACAGGGGGTGGATAAGCCAACACACGCCAGTGCCGCGTTTTACGGTGAGTGGTGGTGTACGTGCACAAAGTCGTGCTGCATTTACTGCAGAGGAAATTGCAGAGTTACGTGCGTTTATGGTGACGTGGGTTGAGGGTGCAACACGTGGCCGTGCAACAGATATGCGGGTTCTGCTGCGTGACTATGTGGAACTGTTGATATTGACGGGTATGCGACACGGCACTGAAGCTATGCGTGTGCGTTGGCGACACTGCGAATGGTACACAGATACAGAAGGCGTGCAGTATTTGCGAGTTTGGGTGTCTGGCAAAACTGGCGAACGTCAACTAATAGCAAAACACGCTGCTGTTTCAGTATTAGAACGAGCAGCAGCACGTGACGCACTTTGTGTGGGATTGACACTGACTGAGATATTTGCTGCAAAGTTTGATGCACTGGTGTTTAGGTTTGCAGACGACACACAGCCATATCACTTTAACGCTGTGTTTGAACGACTGTTGCGTGCAGCAGATTTACTGTTGAATGGAGCAGGGCAGAAACGTACTCTTTACAGTTTGCGACACACGTATGCAACGCAAGAACTGCGTGTGGGTACTGACATACACACACTGGCAAAACAAATGGGTACAAGCGTGCTGATGCTTGAGCGGTTTTACTCAAAACTCAACGCAACAATGGCAGCAAGTAAGTTGGCATAGAATTAAAACTAGTGATACATTAAGAAATCATTGTTTATTAAGTTTTTTTAATAAAGTGTGGAATAAGCATATTTTTATTACTTAATGAATTTAAATAAATTTATCTCTACACAATCTATCGAAAAATAATGGCTCATTTAGAACAAAAAGAATTTGTTGTTAACGTTA
>Ga0209284_10000924_pt1 | contig 46844 bp, 42 predicted proteins | sample FRY03_FD_187211 | JGI IMG/M metagenome (GOLD analysis project Ga0209284, IMG submission 187211) | Freshwater microbial communities from Lake Fryxell liftoff mats and glacier meltwater in Antarctica - FRY-03 (SPAdes) (version 2) | ecosystem: Environmental > Aquatic > Freshwater > Ice > Glacier... | reverse complement strand
CCTAATGCCTTTACCCCAGACTTTGCTGGACCTTCAGATAATGAAGGTTTCAAAGCTCACATAAGTGGCGAGAAGTACATGAAACTAACCATCTTCAACAGATGGGGTGAAATTATGTTCCAAACTACCGACAAAAATGAAAAATGGAATGGCACATATGGTGGAGCCCTGGCTCAACAAGATGTGTATGCCTACATTTTAAACGTAACAGCTCTTAATGATGAAGTATATACCTATACAGGTACTATTACTCTAATTAGATAAATAAAAAGCCATAAAACATAACAATTGCAAAAAAAGAGGAAACGTAGTTCCCTCTTTTTTTGCTTATATTTGAAATGTAGTGAAGTCTAAAATTATATCCATATTAGCTCTGACACTTGTTTTTTGCACAGCAAAGGCAGATCACCTAATGGGTAGTGAAATTACGTTCAAACATCTATTCGGTAAAGCATATCAAATAAATGTGACTCTCTACAGAGACTGCGGAGGTAAAAAATTAAATGGTCAAGGCGGAGGAAGTTCTACCGAGAATAGTACTGACTTAACCGAAGCCTATATTAGAACCATTTCTGATGCCTGCCAGAATAAGAACTTAGGCAGTGGAATTACCCTACGTAAAATCGGTTTTGAAAACATTACTAAAATATGTAATCCTCAAGACTCCAAGTGCGGTGTAAACTCTACCTACCCTTTCGGAGTAGAAGCACACTACTACAGCGGAACCGTAAACTTTAATACCTACAATGAATATCAAGGCTGTTCATTTCATATATTCATCAGTAAAAAAGAAAGATCTGATGCCAATGTCTTAGCTTCAAATGGAGATGACATTTACAACTATGTATATATAAACCCTTGGAAAGAGAACGTAAGCTCTCCTACTTTTGACAATGGACCTTCATTCATTTTCAACCTAAATCAACCCGTATACGGTAGCGAATACGCTTCCAATACTATTGGAGATTCACTTTGTTACAAGTGGGTCAATCCACAACGAGCTTTTAATACAAACATCAATTATATAGGCGGCTACTCTGCACAAAATTTCATTAAAACGTATTGTCCAAATGGTGAAAATTGCAGCCCAGATCCCACTGTATATCCACCACAAGGACTCTTCTTAAACCCAAAAACAGGAGATTATATTTTCACACCTACACAAAGTAACCAAACAAGCATACGTGTATTAGAAGTAGAACAATGGAGAAAAGTAAATGGAAATCCCTATTTAGCCAGTAAGATAAGACGTGATGTACTAACAACTACCATCAGTTCTAGTCAGAATAACTCACCAAAAATTAATAGCGACAATCAATACAATCTGTGTATTGGTCAACCTTTCACCTTAGATATTTCAGCAACAGATTTAGCTTCAAATGGAGTAAGTGTAAGTAGTGACACAGTAAATTTTACTGCCGAATCTAATTTAACAGGATTAATAATTAAAAATAAATCAGTAACAGCTCTACCTTATAACTATCTCGAGCTTAGCTACACTCCCACTGAACAAGATACAGGCAAATATTTCGTAAGAATAAAAGCTAGAGACAACAACTGTCCGAAGTACGGCGAGTCTTATAAAACGATACAATTTAACATTTCACCACACGATGTGGCAAATCTACAGATTGAGGAGATTTTTTGTGGTAATAATCAAATCACATTCAGTACACAGAGACCATCTGAATTTTCTTTATCTACATATAATCAAGGAATTTTAATACACGACTCGTCACAAGTTACCAGCCCATATTTATATAATAATCCTACTACACAAAACCAATTATACCAACTACGCTACACCGACAACTATGGCTGTACGGACACCGTAGAAAAGCTACACAGCAATAAAGGAACTTTAGGTGTAAGTAAAGCAAGACTCCTAGGTGCTACCACACTTTGTGATGGGTCTGATTTGGTGACTTCTCTATCTCATAATGTCTATACTATAAGTGACGTAAATTGGCAATACAATGGTGCTCTAAGCACGGCCGATACCTTTATAACCGAAGTAGAAAACGGAATGCTAAAGTATCAATACACACTTACATCTAATAATCTAACTTGCTTATTGCGAGATAGTACTCCAATAATTAAAAAACAAGGCCCCAGAATCATTATGGCTGAAACACATCAAATGTGTTTTGAGCCTATTATAGATTTAAATACTATATCTGCTTCTCCTGCCAATGGAGTATGGAAGTATGGGGAAACACCTATTAATTCTGCATTTAATATTAGCACCATTTTACCTAACGTAGATACTTCAATACGATTATCCTATACTATTATGGATGTAGCTTATCAATGTATGAGCTCCAAATATGTCTCTATTGAGATACTAAAGGCTCCTACACTACAACTACAAGATCAATATATATGCGGAAACAACAATGTATTTAGGCTAAAGAATGGAGTAGAGCTTCCTTACAACTTAACTGGTGAAAACATAACCTGGAGACCTTTAAATAATCCAGGTGCATACATCTCTTCACCTGAGCCGCTTATAGATATACCTTCATTTTCTCCGAGGACATATATGGTAGAGGCAACAAACAGAACTTCAGGACTATGCGAAATTTCTGATACTATGACTATTGTCGTTAGCGATAATCTAGTCTTACAGGTGAATGAAAATAAAATATTGTGCCAAGGAAATGAACCCATAAACCTAAACCAATATTTTCAAATAAACGCCCCCGGAGGTGTTTGGCAATCTACTGAAAACAGTTTGTCATTTACATCTAACTATCACTACACTCCTGACGTATGTGGAAATGATATGATGCGATATACATACGATAGGAACAACTGCTATGCTGAGATAGAATTCCCTATTGAAACAATATGTAAGCCTTCCTTTTCTGCTTCTATACCTTCACAAATATGTGCAGACCATTTAGAAATAAAATTAGAAGAAAACTATAGCTGGGCTGGTGCAGGAGTAAGCAATAAGATACTACACCCGACTCTATTGGCATTGGGTAGTCAAGAAGTAATTGCCACTCAAATTACGAATATATGTGCATTTGATACCATAATTCAATATACCGTTATTCCTCCTTTGACTTATTCTGCATTCTGCGATAAAGCAAAAATATGCGAAGATGAAACACTAGAAATCACTCTAGCAAGTTCCAATTACTTTACAATAGACGTGCTATCCTGTGCTTCTTCTTTGACCAAAAATAGTCAACAAACATTCACCTATACACCAAGCGATTGTGATTTACGAAAAGAAGAGATAAATCTATCCTTTATTTCGGTGTCAAACGCCACGTGCCCTATTCACTTAGATAGTATAGCTATACCTTACTTTGCTAAGCCAAATGCCAAAATACCAAACCCAATAGTGGGTTGCGAACCTTTTGATCTAGACATTACATTCACAGCATTGTCCGGCAAAGTTATTGATTACAAGTATACTTTAAAATCTGATTTTCAAACTTTTAACGGTTTAGGATATACTATTCAATATCCAAATCTAAAATATGGAAAGTACTCGCTAACCACTATAGTGAGCGATGACAATGGTTGTAAAAACGAAACTATACAAGATAACATCGTCGTAGTAAATCCAAAACCAAACGCAGAATTTACAATGTCGAATAAAGATAGGTTAGCCCTCTCTGAGAGAGAATTATTGCTCAATAACTTTTCTTCTTTAGCAGAAGGTTCATTAAACTCGAAATGGTTCTATGTAAAAAACGCTAAATCAACTTTATTTTCAACGTTTAGAAATCCAATCTACGAGATGCCAGCAGATACGGGTAGATTTCAGATAGTGCTAGTCGAATCTTCTGACAAAGCATGCTCAGATACTTTTGCTACCAATGTGGTACTAGTTCCAGATATTATAGCATTCATACCCAATGCTTTTACTCCAGATAATAAAGGGCCTGAGTCCAATGCAACTTTCTCTGTGATAAGTGACCACGCTCAAACATTTCATATTAAAATATACAATAAATGGGGTCAACAAGTTTTTGAATCCAAAGATATTAATAACTCTTGGGACGGAACTTATTCAGGCAAATACTGCCCCAATGGAGTATACGTCTATTCAATAGGCTTGGTAAATAAAACAGGAATAGAATACTCTTACCAAGGTACGGTAAATCTTATCCGGTAATTTGGAATAAGAATCTCCACATTCTAACAAAGCATTCGGACCTTATATCTTAACTTCGTACCATCTCGTAGTATAAAGTGAGCAAGGATATAATAGACGAAAATAAAGAAATAGTCAACAGATATAGGCAGTTACTGCGTGTATCAAAGTGGTCTAGAGAAAAGGGTGATGTTACATTAATCCGCAAAGCATTTGATCTGGCACTAGAAGCTCACAGGCCTATGCGTAGGAAATCTGGAGAACCCTACATTTATCATCCCATAGCAGTAGCTAAGATAGCAGCAGAAGAAATCGGTTTAGGTACTACTTCTATAATCTGTGCACTGCTCCACGATGTAGTAGAAGATACAGATATAACCTTAGAGGAAATAGAAGCACAGTTCGGTAGTAAGGTTTCAAATATCATCAATGGACTTACTAAAATTTCGGGAGTATTCGATACAAACTCGCCACAAGCAGAAAATTTTAGAAAGATGCTGCTCACCATGGCCAATGATGTACGTGTAATTCTAATAAAGCTATGCGATAGATTGCATAACATGCGTACTCTAGAACATATGAGCGATAAAGGACAGCTCAAAATAGCGTCTGAAACCACTTTTATTTATGCCCCACTTGCTCACAGGCTCGGCTTATACGCCATCAAAACAGAACTTGAAGATCTATCTCTTAAGTACACCCAACCTGCACTATATCAAGATTTAAAGCAGAAATTAAGTGCCACTAAAGAGCAACGTAACAAATATGTCCGTTCTATTATAAAGCCCCTAAAAAAAGAATTTAACGAACTAGGCATCAAGTACGAAATAAAAGGCAGACCCAAGTCTATACATAGCATCTACAACAAAATGGTTTCTAAAAAATTAGAGTTTGAAGATGTATACGATCTATTTGCCATTCGCATAATTATAGATAGTGATCCAGAAGATGAAAAAATGGACTGCTGGAATGTTTACTCCATCATAACTAGTATTTTTAAACCCAATACTGAGCGAATGCGAGACTGGATATCTATACCGAAAAGTAATGGATATGAGAGTTTACACACTACGGTGATGGGACCAAAAGGGCAATGGGTAGAAGTCCAAATACGGAGTACTAGAATGGATGCAATTGCAGAAAAAGGATATGCAGCCCATTGGAAATACAAGGAAAAAGATAAAAATGCTAAAACTACTAATAGTTTAGATAGTTGGATACAGCAGATTCGAGAGGTGCTAGAAAATCAAGATGGAAATGCTCTTGATTTTATAGACGAATTTAAAATGAGCTTGTATGCAGATGAAGTATTTGCGTTTACACCCAAAGGAATGCTAAAAAAGCTGCCCCAAGGCTCAACTGCGTTGGACTTTGCTTTCGAAATACACACCGAAGTAGGGGCAAAATGCCTAGGTGCTAAAGTTAATGGAAAACTTGTACCTCTCAGTTACGAAGTAAAGAATGGAGACCAGATAGAAATACTCACTTCTAGTAAGCAAAAGCCCAATAAAGATTGGTTATCATTTGTAAAGACAGGCAAGGCCCGAACTAAGATAAAGCAAAGTCTAAAGGATGATAAACGTGTAGTGGCTAACTTAGGGAAAGAGGCTCTAGCACGTAAAATGCGTAACGCCGGTTATATTTTTAATTTAGAGAACATCAATAAGTTAATAGCGTATTACAAAACAGAAGACGAACTAGAACTTACCTATCAAATAGGCGAAGGGATAATAGATAAAGAGAAAATAAAATTAAAAGAAATATTTATTGAGACTAAATCTGCCCATAAAGCGGGAACAGAAAAGGGGATTAGTACTATAAAATCTAAAACTAAGAATGAATTAATTCTAGGTGATGATAATGTAGAAATGGATTACAGTATGGCTAATTGCTGTAATCCTATACCAGGCGACAAGGTGATAGGCTTCATCACTGTAATGGGCGAAATAAAAATACATCAAACAGCTTGTAAAAATGCTGCTAATTTGATGTCAAGATTTGGATACCGAATTATAAAAGCAAACTGGTCCGACGAAGTTTCAACCCAGGAAGATTTTGAGGCTGCACTCGAAATTTCGGGTATAGATTCTCTTGGTTTGGTTAGTAAAGTTACTGACATTGTTTCCAAACAGTTGAAAGTAAACATGAAATCAATCAGTTTTGAATCCTTAGATGGAACGTTCGTAGGCAGATTAAAAGTGCAAGTATCAGATACAGAACATCTTGAACAGCTTATGAAAGAATTAAAGAGCATAGATGAATATGTAAAAGTTACCCGAACTATCTTAGAAACTATACCTAAACGACCGAATAAATAATGGAAGAAAAAAGCAGCTTAAAAGACGACGTAAAAACTCTATTTACTTCCTATCTCGAAAATAAAAAACAGCGTAAAACTCCAGAGAGATACGCTATTCTAGACGAGATATATAGTAACAAAAAGCATTTTGATGTAGATACACTATACATTCAAATGAAGAATAGAAACTACCACGTAAGTAGAGCCACGGTATATAATACTCTAGACTTACTGCAGGAATGTGGCTTAGTTATAAAGCATCAATTTGGGCAAAATATGGCCCAATTTGAGCAGGCATATGGATACAAGCAACACGACCATATAATCTGCAATACTTGCGGCAAAGTGATGGAATTTTGTGACCCTCGAATTCAACAAATCACTTCTAAAATGGCAGAATTGCTCAATTTTGAGGTAACAAGACACTCTCTCAATTTGTTTGGAGAACCCCTAGTAGATGAACTAGGGCTTTGTATGAACTGTGATAATCAAGTAAAAATAGTAGAACAAAAATAAATGGTAGATGTACTATTAGGCCTCCAATGGGGCGACGAAGGAAAAGGAAAAATCGCTGATTACCTTACGCCAAAATACGATGTTGTAGCACGTTTTCAAGGAGGACCAAATGCTGGTCACTCTCTAGAATTCAATGGGATGAAACACGTACTCAATACTATACCTTCTGGTATATTTCATGATGGATGTGTAAACATAATAGGCAATGGAGTGGTGATAGACCCCGTTCGTTTTATGGAAGAGATAGACCGTACAGCAGCAGCTGGGGCCAATGTAAAAGAGAACCTACGTATCTCATACAAAGCACACATCATCATGCCTACTCACAAAATATTAGATGCCGCTAGTGAGTGGAGCAAAGGGGATAAAAAAATAGGCAGCACATTAAGAGGTATTGGCCCAACATATAGAGAAAAAATAGGCAGAGGCGGACTTCGGATCGGTGAGCTTTTTGCTCCTAATTTTGAGCAAAACTATCACGAAAAGAAAACACGTTCTCTTCAGCTCGTTGAGCAATTTGGCTTCACAGATTTTGATCTAGATGCTATGGAAGAAGAGTTTTTTACTGCGGTAGAAAGACTGCGTGAATATCAGTTTGTAAACAGCGAATACTTAGTAAACGAGCACATTACCAATGGTAAAAACATCTTGGCAGAAGGAGCTCAAGGAAGTATGCTAGACATAGACTTTGGCTCATATCCTTTTGTAACAAGTAGCAATACTACGGTAGGTGGTGTGTCTACAGGGTTAGGAATAGCTCCTAAGCATATCAATAAAGTAAAAGGAATATTCAAAGCATATTGTACTAGAGTAGGTAGCGGTCCTTTCCCATCAGAACTTAATGATGATATGGGTGAGCATATACGTAAGGTAGGTAACGAATTTGGAGCTACTACCGGTAGACCACGTAGAACAGGATGGCTAGACCTAGTTGCGTTAAAATACGCTATTATGCTAAGTGGTGTAGACGAGCTGTGTATGATGAAAGCAGATTGCTTGAGCGGAATAGATGAAGTAATGGTAGGCACAAGCTACAAAGGCGATCTTATAGAGACCAATGAAGTGCCGTTTGACCTAAACGCTGATAACTTCAAGTCTGTGTACGAGTCTCATCCAGGATGGCAAGAAGATATCACTCAAATAAAATCTCACGATGCACTACCAAAAACCTTCCAAAACTATATCTCGGACATAGAACGTCAAATAAACACGCCTATCAGCATTATATCTGTAGGTCCTGGTAGAGATCAAACGATTATAAAATCCTAGCAATGGATACAATCGTTGCAATGCAACAATTAGACAAATAAAAAAAGAATGAACGCATACATATTCCCAGGACAAGGAGCTCAATTCGTAGGAATGGGCAAAGAGCTTTATGATACCAACGAAGAGGCCAAAGCACTTTTCGAGAAAGCAAACGAAATATTAGGATTCCGCATCACAGATGAAATGTTCGAAGGAACAGATGAAGGACTAAAGCAAACCAATATAACACAGCCTGCCGTATTCCTTCATTCAGTAATACTCGCCAAGACCATAGCAGGTTTCAAACCTGATATGGTAGCAGGACATAGCTTAGGCGAAATATCCGCCTTAGTGGCAGCCAACTGTCTCTCTTTCGAAGACGGACTGAAACTAGTAGCCATACGAGCCAATGCCATGCAAAAAGCATGCGAGGCAAATCCAAGTACTATGGCAGCCATTATAGGACTAGATGATGCCGTAGTAGAAGAAGTGTGTGCAAGCATAGAAGAAGTGGTGGTAGCGGCCAACTATAACTGCCCGGGTCAATTGGTGATATCTGGCAGCAACGAAGGGATAGACAAAGCATGTGAAGCACTTACAGAAAAAGGAGCTCGTAGAGCCCTCAAACTACCTGTAGGCGGAGCATTTCACTCTCCCCTAATGGAGCCCGCCAGAGAAGAGCTAGCAGCAGCTATACAAGACGCTATCTTCAATACCCCTACCTGCCCTGTATATCAAAACGTAAGTACCCAAGGAGAAACAGATCCTAATACCATAAAAGCAAATCTAGTAGCACAACTTACATCATCTGTAAAATGGAGCCAGTCCGTTCAGAATATGATAGCCGATGGAGCAACTAAATTTATCGAAGTAGGGCCAGGTAAAGCACTCCAAGGAATGTTGATTAAAATCAATAAAGAAGTAGAACGAGACGGAATTAGCTAGTCGTGAGCTCTGCCAAAAGTGGTTTGATAAGTCTCTGCACAGGCAAGAGAACGACCTAGGAGGTATGAATGTATTGATAGACAAAGCGACAAACCAACTCATAGGCCAGTGTGGTCTGCTGATACAAACCATAAAAGATACCGAACGACTAGAAATTGGCTATGCAATACTGCCGCAGTTTTGGGGCAAAGGGTATGCATCAGAAGTCGCTGCAAAATGTAAAAACTATGCTTTCGAAAACAATCTGACCGACTCCTTAATTTCACAGGTGCATGTAGACACCATAGCTTCAGAAAAAGTAGCCCTAAAAAATGGGATGACACTAGAGAAAACGATGAAGTCATTCCATATTTTAGTATTCATACATACTAGCTACGTATGGCATAATCAAAAATTTAAAAAATACCACCTGACCATCTATTTTTTTTTGAAAATCACTGTCAACCTTAACCTCCTATTCGTATATCTTTGTAAAATGAAAAACATCTTTATTATTCTATTCCTTTTTACATTAGCAGCGTGTAGCTCTGCTCCTACTGAAAGTGAAGAAACTGAAACTATGGAAGATACCACCTCTTTGCAAGACATACTCAATGACAAGAAAGAAGGATTTAACGCCGAGGCAGACTCTGCTAAAAAGAGAGTATATGCTGAAGGTATACAAGCAGTAATAGACGCAAAAATTGCTACAAATGCTCTGCAAGTGGGCGACAAGGCTCCAAATTTCACCCTTACTAATGCCACGGGGAAGAAAATTACATTATACAAGGAATTAAAAAAAGGTCCAGTGATTTTGATGTGGTACAGAGGTGGATGGTGTCCTTATTGCAACCTTACACTTAATGCGATGCAAGACATGTTACCACAGTTTCTAGCTGGAGGTGCACAGCTTCTAGCACTTACTCCTGAGTCAGCAGATAAGAGTATATCTACAGCCGAAAAGAATGAACTAGCCTTTGAAGTACTTTCAGATATGGACAACACAATAGGGAAAGAGTACGGAGTGGTTTTTCAACTCACAGATGAAGTGAAAGCCTACTATGAAAATGGCTTTGGACTAAGTGGATACAATGGCAATGACAAAGGTGAACTGCCCTTAGGTGCTACCTATGTCATAGGAACTGATGGCATAGTCACCTATGCGTTTCTAGATGCTGACTATCGCAACAGAGCTGAGCCTATAGCAGTACTAGACGCACTTACCAATACTAAGTAATACATAAAATGGCTTTAGAAATAGAACGCAAGTTTAAGGTAGTCGGTGATGTATGGCGAGAATCTGTGCAACAATCTATGCCTCTAAGACAAGGCTACCTAAGCACTAAACCAGAAGCAACAGTGCGTGTGAGGCTAAAAAATGGAATGAGCACACTTACTATAAAAAGTAAGACGAAAGGCATAAGCCGCAGCGAGTTTGAATATGACATACCGAGCTCTGAGGCCACACAACTACTCCAACTCTGTGAAGATCCACTCATAGAGAAAGTGAGACACTTAGTAACTATTGGTCAGCACACTTGGGAAATAGATGAATTTATAGGTGATAACCAAGGACTGATCATAGCAGAAATAGAGCTATCCTCAGAAGATGAATCATTCGAAAAACCAGTATGGCTAGGTCCAGAAGTATCCGATGATGCACGGTATTATAATTCTAGCTTGGTGGCTTATCCTTTCAATCAATGGTAGACTTAGAATCTAAAAGACTCATCTTAGAGCCCGCTTCTATAACTTTTGCTGCTGTACAGCTAGAGCTTATGAATACGCCTAAATGGCTGACCAATATAGGAGATAGAAATGTAAACACCATTCCGGAGGCAGAGCAGTATATCGCAACTAAGATGCTGCCACAATATGAAGAATTGGGATTTGGCAACTATTACATACAACTAAAAGAAACGGCACAAGTCATAGGCTGTGTAGGTATCTACAATAGACCAGAGCTTGAGAGTTACGATTTCGGTTTCGCTCTTTTGCCTAGTTACGAGAAACAAGGATATGCCTATGAAGCTAGTAAATGCTTGCTTCATGCGGCTAAAAATAGCTTAGGTATAAAGACACTTTCGGCTATCACCACTGCCAGCAATGTGGCATCTCAGAAGCTGTTAAAGAAGTTGGGCTTTCAGTTTGCAAAACAATCTACAGTCACTATAGACAAAGAGGTACTGATGCTGTATAAACTAAGTCTTTAACCCTTACTATTTCTTGTTCACTTATTCTATCTTTTTAAGCTATCAATGTATACTAAAAATGCTATTTTTGATACGTAATTTTAACATACCAAACAGCTAAAACTATGAGTTACTACAATTTCATTAAGACCATTATTCTCGTTTTTGTTATTTATCAAATACCTGCATCCTTAGGACAAATTTCACAGGTAGTTTTCTTTTTTCAATACGGTTTTGACAACTTAGAAATTTATTCTATTGTATTCGGACTACTAAGCACTGTTTTAGTTTTCTTCTTGCTCATCATGCTTATTAGACATGTAGACAGCGTATTAAAATTCCTGCATATTGACAGAATTTTCAGTCAAGAAGATCAAATAGAATGGAAATTCAAAAACAGTAATTGGATATCTCTTATTTTTATCTTTTTAGGTCTAGATCTGATGTTCAATTACCTTCCCAATACTTTAATTTATGGTCTTAAATTTTTTAGTCAACATACACAGGAAGGTCTTGGGAACATAATGAATACTTCAGACCAAATACAAGGCATGACTGTATTCTCAAACGCAAGTTTCGTACTCTTAGGAGGCCTTCTAGTGTACTATTCTAAGTGGCTTGGATTTTTCGTAAAGAAAAAAGTTTTTGACCAAGTAGAAATCATTGAATAACTAGCTGCAGGCCATCATAAGCCAAGTTAACCCCTTCGGGCAATTCCTGATCTACCTCTGCATGCAATCCCATTTGATGGCTCATATGAATAAGATAAGTCTGCTCCGCTCCTATTTCTTGGGCTAAAGCTGCTGCTTGGTCTAATGTAAAGTGTGAAATATGTTCCGTTTTGCGAAGTGCATTAAGCACCAATACTTTAGTCCCTTTTAGTTTCTCTTTTTCGCTATCGCTAATAAAATTAGCATCTGTGATATAAGAGAAATCTCCTATTCTATACCCAAATACGGGTAATTTATAATGCAATACTTCTATAGGAGTAATAGGTAAATCGCGAATCATAAAATTCTGATTTTTAATGAGATTTAAATTTAAATTAGGGACTCCAGGATATTTGTTTTCGGCAAATGCGTAATGAAAATCTCGTTTTAGCACTATTTCTACTTCCTCATTGGCATAGACTTCCATAGCCTCTTTTGTTTTCCAATTAAAGCCTCGAATATCATCGAAACCCGCTGTATGATCCTTGTGTCCGTGCGTAAATAGTATGGCATCTACCTTTTGCACATTTTCTCTTAGCATCTGCTGTCTGAAATCTGGCCCGGTATCTATTACTATATTGGTATGCTCTGTCTCTATAAGCACACTTGTACGCAGTCTATTATCCCTAGGATTAGTAGAAGAGCACACAGGGCATGTGCACGTTATTATAGGTACGCCTTGCGAGGTACCTGTTCCTAGAAATGTAACTTTCATGAGCCACAAAGATGCGTGGAATAAATGAAAACAAGTGTGATATAAGCTGAAATGATTGAATACTAAATTTGATTCAACTACAGAGAAACCTAAAGCTAATGAGTAAGTTCATGCTTAAAGGCAGAAGTCTGCTTACTCAGCTGCCCTCTTATTCGCTGGGTCGCTTGTGGCGATAGGTACCATCCCAATGGGATAATCTGGTCATCGGGTCTGTCTAGTGTTATAAAATATGCTTTGTCACCATTATATAAATTTTTCAGATTGGTATTAGACTCATCATATTGCCCGCTATTTACCCACACTTTGCTAAAGGTATTGAGCGGTGCTAGCACCTCATACAGCCCTCCTATTTTAGTAGTATACTCTACTTTGGTATTTTTGATAAAAAGAAGTTTAAACTCCACTTTGTAGCCTTTTTTATCTGCCATTTTCCTGATAAAATCGTATAGCTCTAGCATAGCAGTAGCTCCCATGTTCTCTACATATCCGCCATCTACTAAGTGTCCCCAGCGTTTGCCATCTTTGTCATACACCAGACCAGGAGGAGTAATAAAAGGAAAACGAGAACTTACAGACACGGCAGTACTTATGGGAATATCTGTATGCGTCACATCAAAAAAATCTTCACTCATATTAAAGACTTTGGGATCCATTTTGACATTACTCAGTAGGGTTCTATATCCGTTTTCTACACGAGTAGAGTTGAACATATAAATACACGAATCACTCTGAAACTCTTCTAAAAATCCTCCAGCAAGCATTGACTTACCGTTATACTTGGCTGCTTCTTCCCAAGAGTATTCTAATGCTTTGGCTCTATCAAATGATTTGATAGGGAATGGGATAAACTTTTGGATGAGATCTGGCACTACTAGCCATGAAGTTACCGGAGCCAAAAAATCCTTACTCAATATCCGATGGGCATCTGCTGTGAGGTCAGTATCTGGTTGCCTAAGCAATTGCTTATAGGTAGCAACACCTAAACTGCCTCCAGACACAGTGCTATAGGCATAGGTTTGCCTATCAAAATCTGGGTTAGCTCTTTGCAGCTCACCTAGCACTTGTGCTGCCCAATAGGCAGATCGCACACCTCCGCCTTGGCAAGCTACCAGAATTATAGGAATTGTATCCGTACTGTTTTGTGCTCTAGCTGTATACCATTGATCAAAATGCGAAACAATGGATAATCTGGTATCCTGCGTATGAGCAGTCGTGCGTATTTCATGGTTATTATTGAAAAAACTAAAAACAACCACTGCGACTATTACCGTAAAGGTGAATGGGAACCTAAAGTGTCGCTCTGCAAAATCGAGACAAGTCGCTACAAATAACCAAGCACCAAGAGCGAAAAATACGATAGTGGCTGAACCCAAAAACTGAGGAACACTTACAGGAAACATGATGATAAGACCAAATAATAGTGAAATACATGCAACTCTAAAAAGAACCCATCTTCTCTGCTTACTCCAAATAAACTGAGCAGGATACGCATTGTTTTTAACTTTCACATAGCCTGGTATATTGAGAAGTTTCCACTTATTTCTACTTAAAAAAAGGACAATAATATCTTTACGCAAGTAGTAAAAAAGATAGAGCCAAAAAGCCAATGCTAGTGTTAGATAGATCAATGAATTAGACCAACCCGTAACCCGTACTAGCCCATACGACATAATGAGTAATGGCATGACTCCTAGTGCTCGCGGTATTAGTACTTGAGCTTGAAGAGCATATCTATCACTGAATTTTATGAAATCGAAACTGGTAAAATGAAGTATGACGCGTGATGCACGCCAGCTCTGCCAGCTCCACCATGTCACCCCAAATAAGGCAAACCAAGTATGATATCTCAATAAGCCTGTCTCAGTAAAACAGAGAGCTTGTAATATATCCTTACCCTGATCCATTCCAATGAGAGCCGCAAAACCAAGCACTTGAAACAAGATGACAATCCAGCAAGTCTTGAGCACTACATAATAGTTGAATAATAGCTTTAACATTTTACTCCATAAAGGTAGCGAAAGTAAACGTGAAAGACACAGGAGGCATAAGATACTTACACAAAAATGAACAAGTGCTTAAAATCATCATAAGATTATTTTAGTTCGTTATTGAAATTTTAAATACTTACGTTTAGTATAAGAAACGCAAGCGATTTCAAAGCACCAAACTTTCGGTTAATTACTTACTTTGATACGATCCAAAAGCCTTTATTTTAATGCTATTTCGCCTATTTTTTATATACGTCGTTGTGCATTCGGCTTTTTATTCTTTCAATGCTGTTTATCATGACAAGGTTTACAAATTGAAACGAGCCATTTAATTGGTTCTTTTCCGATATTCTTTTTTGCATATCTTTTGTGATGAACCTGTGTCGCACGTGCACCACAATATACACATTGCCAATTATCTCTTTTTAAAACTACATATCGTTTCCATTCGTCTGATTTGAGATATACGTTTCTGTAATATTCACGTCTTCGTTTACGTTTTACATTAAATAGCCATTGTTTCAAAACAAAAAGGGTTATTCCAATAACTATTATTAGTAAAACTTCCACGCTCATTATTTCTTTTTAATTGGGGCAAGCAGCAAATAAAAAATCCAAGCAAACCAAGAAATGAAAATCACAACTAATATCCACGATAATTTTTCTCGTCCTGTTGTTTTACGAGAGCTGATAATCACTAATATTGGTAAAAACCAAAAGAATGTAATTATTGCTAAAATTATTAATGCCGTAAGTCCTGAATTGTCCATTCTATAAGGTTTATTTTTTTACTTTAACTTTTAAATTACCTTCTAAATTAGCATGGCTTATTACCTTGCCTTGATAGAAATAAACTATACTTATCCCATAATGGAATTTTCTCGCTTCAGGTGCAGTCATTAAATAGTTTGTAGGTTCTCCCATAACTTCAATTACTTCATCTTCAGTTGAACCAATTGTAAAATAATCTTTAGAATTGTCAAATTTATTTTTCGTTTCTAATGTGTTAATTGTCTCTGGTTGACTTTTAAGTTCTTGTAATTCTACCTCCAAAGCTCTGTTCTTTTCTTCAAGGTTTTTAATGTAGTCTTTCTCTAGTTGTGAAGGGGTTTGATTACTTTTTTCTACTTTTTAACAGTACTATTTCGGGGGAAGCTTACATGGCACCCAATGGAGTATCATCTATGCCATCGTCATTGTCACAAGAATTGCTAGAATTTCCCCAGATGTGTTTCAAGCCTAAATAATGTCCGATTTCGTGAGCTAGAATATTGAAATATTGTGAGTCTAAAAAGCATCTATAGTTTATCACCACACCTTGCCGTTCTGGACTTACAAAAGAGGTGTAATCCCAATCATTAGCAAGTGTTGGTGGGAAGGCATAGCCTAAAATGGTTGTTGGGTTTTGAGATGTTGGGTCTAGGTTGCAGACCCATATGTTTAAGTATTTGTCAGTTGGCCAAGCGTCTGCACCTCCAAGGGTTGAGTACTTTGGGTGGTCTTCTGTAAACAATGATTGACCAATATTAAAGGAGGATTTAGTAGTAAGGTATTTACGTATTGTGTCTATTTTAAAGAAAATCTGAGGGGAGCTAATTAATGATTGAAATCGGTTTCCTTCCAACGAAATACTATCTTTATTGAAGATTGTATTTAGACCAATAATTCGTTGATGCAAAGTGGTATCGGATACTTGAGCAACTACGTCTTTAGATAGAACATGAAGGACAATTGGTATATTTCTGCTGACTAGATTCTGAGGGTAATCAATTGATTTACTAATTGTAAAATATTCTTGGGTGCCACAAGTCTGTGATAGTGCATTTAAGTACATTGATAAATATATAGTAAAGAGAAATGGTCCTCTCATAAATGCACTATTCTGGATGTTTTGTAGCGATGTAATATTCAATAGAATCTATATTATTACTGGTGATGGATATGGTTTTATAGATGCCGTAATCATCTGAAAAGGTCAAAACATGACCATCGTCGGGCAAAATGAATGACCTACTAACACGGTCCGTAGAAATAGCTATATACTTTGATGTGCCAAGCATATAGTTATTAACATGATAAAATGAAGAGTCATAAACTATAGAAATCTCATCTGACCATTTATGACGCTGAGCCAGTATTTTATATCCACAGCTCGGGCAGACATCATTTTTAATAAATATGTTAAACTTGGTCATAATTTTATTATCTTTAACAAACTCATTTCCAATATAATTTTTCGGAATATGTTTATAACATCCCGTCAGTGATAAAGCGATTGTTATGCTAAAAATTATATTTCTTAAACGCAAATTCTTTACTCGTTTCATCTCTTACGAAAATATTTTTGTTAGTAAAATAGACATCCCGATAATCCATGTCTTTTTTGAATTTGATGATTTTTGACCACTGATTACTGTTTAAATTATATATTGAAACAAACCAATCAAGTTCAAGAGAACTAGGGATATAGTTGTATAATGAATTTTCTACAACAGGTGAGAATGTAGTGATTAAATAAATCAAATTTAATGTTTTGTCATAATGAATAAATGCATTTTTATGACCTGCAACTCTAGATAATTTTAAATCAGAATTAGAATAAACAGCATCTACGTTTTCATTATTAAAGTATTGGAAATTAAGTTCGTTTGGTAAGCTAATTTTACCTTTTATTTCACCTAACATATTAAACTGGTAAATAGTATCTAAAAAATTATAAGCAACAAAATAATTTTCTTCAGACTGACATATAAGAGACTTTGTGCTAAGACCAATCTTACTTTCGCTTAGGTTATAGCATGCTTGCGTTAGGGGCACAGTTCTAATGAACTTTAAAGAATCTGCAGAAATTGAAAATAGTCCAAGTTTTTCACGACCGTTAGTTGCGAGCAACTCAGATTTAAGTTTAATCGGATGGTCTAGTTTTTCAATCAGTTGAATCATGACAAGAGTGTCATTAACTATAATTTTTGAAGAAGGGTCGTATATGACTAAATTGTAATTTTTATTGTCAGTTTTAGCGTGGATAGGTGTAGTTATTTTGGTTGTATGTTCTGAATACTTATTTACAAGGTAGAATTGAAAGTCATTTTCAATAATATAATAATCAGAAGTTAATTTAATAGTGCCATCTTGGACTACATTTTTAGGAAGAGAAGCGTATGTCAAGCTGTCTCCTTTTTTAGAGATTATTAACTGATTTTTTCCGTATTCAATATAATTAATAGGCTCTATGAAGTTACGCTTAATTCTGAATAGGTCAGTAGTTCGAATGACAGGAAGAATTACAGTCGCCTCATATAAACTATCAGATTCTATTGTAATTATTTGTGGTGAAGTTTTATTCGAAATCGATTTCAAGCTACAATTTGCGAAGCTAGAAATTAGCAAGGTGATTAAAATCACCTTGCTAAAATTATATAAACCAATCATGCTAATCTACAAAAAGTACCCAAGTTGGGTCTAATTCTATTTGAGCATTTGATAAATTAACATCTCCAATTAAGTAGTAGTCGATATTCGAGTTTTGATTTGGAACTAAATTTACTTTTAAACTGCCATTCACAATGCCGTCAACCACTGGCTGCTGAAACGCAAGACCGGGCCATAAATCAGCATATGGTTCAGTAGCAAAAAATACGTCTAAAGTCCCATTGGTGTAAGCACTTTTGAAAGAATTGTGTAGTGCTACCTGATGTGGATTTAAGAACTCAGTCACAGGTCTAGAACAGCATACGTTTTCAGTTACTGGTACGCAGTCTTTCTTTGATTCATCCCAAGAGGTATTGTCTGGTGAGTTAATTGTTAGAATGTCTGAAGTGTTTGTAGAGCTACTTCTCATAACTTCCTCCTTTGTGCATGCTGTCATTCCTAGAACCACAGCCATTAAAATAAAAATACTTTTTCTCATTTTGTTATTTGTTAAAATTATTCGTTGTTGAGTGTTTCACACTCATTTTATTTGTCGTTATCTTCTGATTTAGGGTGCTGAGATAACAAAACACGATAATGCGAAAGAACGCAATGTTCTTTCAAAAATATCACTAATAGAACTCGTTCTCAAAAGTGTTGCGAACAACACCCTAAGGTAATTAAACCCCTGAAGCTCAAACCACCTGAGCAGTCTTCTCGAAAGCTGTCACTAAAGTGTCATTTTTATTTTTAGTGTTCTTCTGACACCCATTTTTGCACTTTGTGACCCAAAATTGGTCTCTATAATCGATGCTCTTGCCTGACTATAGGTCTTCCTTCTTGAATAACCGCTAACGTGGGTATATGCAGAGTGGCACTGCGGGTTGGCTTGAGCGTATGCGTGACATTCTGTATATACATTTGTTACAAGCTGCTTTCCTTTCATTATTCGAACAAGACTCTTTCGTCACTGCCGTCAATGTTCATTATTACTATTTTAGATTCTTCTGTCCATCCACCATTTTCTTGGTTAAAATTTGTCCCATCCACTCTTTCAGCTAAAAGTCTAGTGCCATCAGGAGAAACACTCAGATGTCTGTAGCTATGAGTATCACAGGCAGATTTTATTTGTATTCTAGAATTTGATACATTATCTATCCTGAAGACACCGGTACGGTAAGTAGAGTAATAAATGTTCTTATTTTTCTTGTCAACGCATACTCCCGTTATTTGATTTAATCCATCAAATATTTCTCCATATTTTATTGAAGCAGCTTTGGTGGGGAAATCTAAAGAGTAAATACCATATTTTCCATCAATGCTAAATTCTCCATAAATGAGTGAATCGGCTGTAGACATAAGCCCAAAAACGGTGCCATATTTTGCTGCAGAGGTGCTATCAATTCTGTCACCGTTAAAATTTATCATTTTAAGTCCGCTTGCACCAGGAACACTCTCGCTCCCTACGCTAAATAAAATTAAAGTATCTTGAAAAAATTTTGGGTTGTTATTCCAGAAGTAATTTGTTAGTCGCTTTGGGGATAGACTCCAGTCATCGAGGAGATATACCTGTTGGTCATTTGCAGAATAAATTATTGCATTGAAGGTGTTCCAGTCGGGCTGACCAATAATGTTCACATTTTCTATTAAGATCGTTTCTTCAGCGGTCTCTAAATTGCTTTTAACTAATGCTTGAACATCATGCTCAATTTTCAAGTAAATGAATTCATTATTATTTCGTGGGTTAAAGCAAGGGGCTTTTCGTTGATTTACTTTTTGAATTATCGGGCCTTCTATACTTGGACCGTCTATACTAGGAAAGTTCTCGCAAGGAGTGTCTGGTGTGCAATTTTCATCATCCTTACATGAATGACAAAGAAAAACTAATAGGGCAACTAGCCCTATTAGTTTAGTATATTTAGTAAGCATCATTATTTAACGATGCTTATTTTTTTAGTAAAACTACCTTTTGAGGTAGATAATCTACAGAAATAGAAACCAGAATTTAACTGATTCGCATCAATCTCTATGTTTTGATGTCCAGCAAAAGTCTTACCTAAGTTTTTGCTTTGAATTACCTTACCAGATAGATCGAGAACTTCGATGGTCAAATCTTCAGTACTCTTTAAATTAAAGAGAAGTGAGAAATTACCATCAGAAGGATTTGGTATGACCCTAGCTAAATCACTATCAAAAGGGAGTTCATTGACACTTGACGTAGCTAAAGGATCTTCGGAGTATACAGTAAGTGCAAGATTATTGGAAGTAGTACTTCCTGGCTGAGATGGCAACCATGTATTGACGTTCTGCCCAGCCAAGTTAGTTTTAAAGTGAAACATAAAACCACGCATCTGTGCAGATGTTTGATTCCAAGAAATTAATGGACAATTTACTTCAGGAACAATGGGGTTATTCCCTCCCCACAAAGAAGAGCTGGAATTTCTGCCCCACACATCAATAATTGTACGACCTGTGGGCTGTGTAATGTTGAAAGTAGCATCCACCCTAACAACATCTCCAATATACGTTCCAGCAACTAAACCATTTGTAGGTTCAGTCAAAACTAACTGAACATTAGTCGATTGATAAGTATTTGTTGTACTATTTGGCTGACTATAGTGCCTAACCTCAAATCTAGGCATCTCAATTCCTTGAAGTGTTGCCCCAGCATCAATTCGGCCAAAACCAGTGCGATCATCATAACCTACTGCTGCTGGTGCCGTAATGATGTCAGTTGCGAATCTTTGCAAAAGATTTTCAACATCCTCTGGAGCGAGGTTATTTGGTGCTGGACTTGGAGTATTGATATAGCTGCACATTAGTGCTGCTACACCTGCGACATGTGGTGCAGCGAATGATGTTCCGCTGCCACTATAGGCGTATGTGGAATTTGAAAGTGCATCAGTAGTTGCATAAATATCTTGTGTGCCTGGTGCTATGAAATCTAAATCATTTCCGAAAGTAGAAAACGTGGCTCGGTTGCCAGTTCTATCATTTGCTCCAACTTTCAAAGCCCACTCATCACGATAAGAAGATGGGTATCTAACTTGTTGTATGCCAGTATTACCAGAAGTAGCAGCAAAAATACAGCTATTTCTGTAGCAAAATCGAACAGCATCTCGGATTGTATTTGAGAATCCTGTACCACTCCAGCTATTATTTTGAATATGTAAGCCAAATCCGCCACTACTAATTGAAGTTGCTCCTTGGGTTATTGCGTTTGCAGCTACAGCAGAGCCAATACCACCTGTATGCCAAATTTTCATTGCAAATAACTCTGCACCCCACTGACCTGAAGCTCCATTGCCTCCTGCGATGCCTGCAACACCAAGCTCATTATTACGAATTGCCCCTACTATCCCAGCACAAGAACTACCGTGACCATCAATATCTAGTGTAGTGTTGGTACTTATGTTGGTACTATTTATCAAATCAACTCCTCCTTTTACCCTACTTCGTGTATAAGTGTTTGAATTATTTTCACTAAAATCATCGTGGTCCCAATTTATACCGCTATCCATGATACCTACTCTTGTATTATCTCGCCCAACAGTTAGATCCCAAGCAGGATCAATGTTAATGTCAGCATTTGGAATTAATGCGGTTGGGTTCAGACTTGCTTGATTACCAGCTGTAAATTGTGGATCGTTAGGCAATACGTCATGTTCATAGAGGTAATTAGGTTCCGCATATTCCACAGCAGGATAAAGAGTGTTAAGCTCTGATAATGCTTCATTATATGATGTGCCCGTTTCATACTCGTTCCAATAAATAAGAAAAGCAGACCAAAATTTTGGCATTTCTATGGTTGTACCTATCCTAGTTTCAGAAGTAGTAATACTCGAATTTAACCACGGATAGATTTTTTTGATGGTTAAATTACCTAGTCCCTCTTCAAAATATCCGCTGTCTATCAATACTTGCAATGCAAGAGGATTGATAAACTCTGATACCGAACCTTCTATTATACTTGGGTCATCTATCACCTCCAAATTGACCAAGTCGGGATGAAATTTGACAATCATCTCGTTTTTTATATACGGATTGCCTTCCTCGTCGTATGCAATATTGATGTTTGGTGGTGATTGAGCAACTGCCGCAAAAGTCATTGCTACTAAAAGTGGAACTATTAAGAATAATTTTGTTGTTAAATTTTTCATTTTATTTCTGTTTGAAAGTGTTAAATATAGTCATTTCAGAATTTACTCGCTGTCAGACCGTTTCCCGAGTTGGCTCTTAATGCTACCATTTCGGGGGACTTCTTGCTTTTATGTTTTCTCTTTTCTTTACCATCACAATCTTTTTTAGCTTGCTTGTAACGTGAGTGTATGCGTAGTGCCGCCCTTGTAGCGTGTACAAAAGCGGCATTACGTTATACACAGTGTAATATGCTAGTTATCATCTTGAGGTTTCAAATGCTCTTTGGGTGGCAGGGTTGCAGCTTGGCTTGTGAGCCACCCAATGTGCATTTGCTTATCTAGAATTTATTATATATTAATCCTTCGAATCTACCGTTCCTAATTTCTAAAAACTCGGAAAGTGATGAATCATTAATATAGGGCAAATTACCAGTCATATTGCTATCTAATTGCATGTCGAGACTAAACCTTCCTTTGATGTACGTGGTGTCTATGTTAATACTGTCAATAATAATGAAACTATTCAAGGGATATTCCCCTGATAACCTGTACGAGGCTATAACTGCATCATCATCAACTACTGCCAATGAATGATTAATAAATTCATTGTACAACCAAGGGTGTTGGTCTGATAAAGTTAGAAATGTAGTGTCATTAACTATTGGCACGGTAAAGCCAAGACTTTTATAGAACAAAGGAGCATATTCTGAAATACAAGCAAATGTTAAATAATTATCATTTGATTTTAAATAACATTTTGTATCCCAATTATAACCATTTACAGAACAACTGGCGTCAGCATGATTATACTTTTCGGTAATTTTACTTTGTTGCGTTGGCTCTATTAAATCATCATCCGTACAACGGACTTGGAGTAGTGCCAAAAGCATCAAGAAGCAAATAGTACTATAATTTTTCGACCACATATCGTTTTCCTTTTATCATGACAAAGTATATCCCTTTTCTATAGGATTCGAAGCTAAGCTGATGCTGAGTAATGCCCGGGTTTGGCATTGCAATTACTTGGTCATATATGTGCTACTTTTTGGGTTTTGAGGAAATAATCCTGAAAATGGGTTTTCAACAATTTCTAAGACAACACCCGTCCCAATCTGCACACCTGGCACAACATTGATATTCTTTGTAGCACGAATGATTACAGTCACCCCTGGAGCTGTGCTAATATTAGATGAAATGTTTATGGTCTCAGCAAAGATAATTTCATTTGAAGTATAGTGTTGCCCTCCAACTTGATTTAGATTAATAACATCCGTTGTTAATTGATTGAACTTCGTAAATGGGAAGGACCCATCAAATGTTTGGATTTCAAAAGGAATACTAATCATTTGTGTTGTTCGAACTGGCTTATTATCCTTTCCGATGTCATTAGATTCTAGCTCAAAATATAGTTTTAAAAATACTTTTGGTTTAAAACCTGAAGAAATATCTAGATCTGAACTTGGGTTCACAGGCTCTATCCAAGAGTTATAATCTGTAGCAATTATCCTAGCTTGGAAAAACAATTCTCGAAAATCATTTAGGGCAACGGGTGCTGAAGTTAGAGTTTTCGACACAGGCAAATACTCCATATTTATTGGATTTTTATCCTTGATTGCATTGTTGTTCATTGAAGTTTTAAATTGTTGAGGAATCTTATTCTCATTCATAAGTTCCCAATTCCAGCTTTCTGTAGATGCTCCAAATTCTACAGTAATCAATGCAGAAATTTTAGATTTATCTAAGTTGAGATTCATCTTTGGATTAAAAACAAATGATAAATCCTCGGGTAAAAATCCTTGAATTTTAAAACCATCACAAGACCAATATGATTTCATCTGCTGGCCTGGATTCTGAGGGTCTGGCTCCAAAACAAATTGATTTACGCTATGCTCCCAAATTCGTGAAATATTTAAATTTAACTTAGGGGTTTTTAGTATAGCAAATGTGCCCAAAGCCTCATTATACAGCGGATACTCAGGATTTTTTCTAGGTGAACTTGGAGGAATATTTGGGTCTTCATTACTAACTTCTTCTTCGCATTCTAAAGATAAAGCACTACCTGGTACAGACCAATAAGGGGACGTTTGAATCGGAGTTTTCTGTATGACTGTGCCATTCAGATTTATCTTTCCATTTACCGTTGTTACAGATTTGCCTCCACCGCCCTTGCTGTTTATGTCCATTACAGAAGAGACATAAGTGTTTATAGATCCCATCATTTTTACCACGTCTGCATCTTTTAGGGTGTCTTTAGTTAGCCAATCCACCCATTGCCCATCTTTCCGAGTCAATTTGTCTGAGGCTTCTAAAAACTTTTTGAACATCTCCCATTGCTTCTTGTCATCAGCAGAGATTCCTGGCTTGTTTGTTATTACGTCTATTAACTCAACAAATTTGCCAACCTGCACCACTGTTCCCTTAGTGGCTATGGCAGTACCTAGGGCAAACCCTGCACCTACTACCTTTTTAAATACCAACTCACTGTAATTAGATGAGCTTGGAGTTTTTACCTCTTGTAGCGTTCCTAGCAATGTTCCTGATGCGGTAAATGATGCTTCTTTTATGAGAATTCCACTCATTTCTATGGCTACATCATTATAACAGATACAAGGATCGTAAGCTACAGGAATGTCAAACCAAAAGAAATAAGAACCCCGCTCAGAACCCGGAAATTCTGTTAGTATATCAAAGCTGACTTCATCAGTCTGCTTATCTAAAGCCCCTATGGCATCTCCTTGAATGCTTAGGAGGTTCGTAGCGTCTAAATTTCTATTTTGAGTAGTGGGATTCTGGGTGTTTCTCTTATGAGAAAGAACTTTTACAGTCCAATTGACAACTTTAAAGGCTTCATTGGCATTGGGCATTCCACCAAAGAACCGCATTGTCCCAGTATGTCTGTTGTATAAACAGAAGTAGGTAAATGAAGAACGTGAATTTCTTAAAGTAGCCTCATCTGCCAAGTATCCAAAGTCAGACTTTATCAGTTCCCAGCCATCTTCAGGGTAAAAATCACTGCCAGCGTACAAAGCAAATTGCTCAAAAGCATAATTGTTAGAAGATGCTTGCCAAAAGGGATTAGTCATATCAATATCAATATCAGTATTTGATCCTGACAACCGTATATTGATTTGACTGTTGTTGTTCCCGTTGTGAGGAAACCAATAAAAATTGTTTTCAGCACTGGTTTTTTCTGTATTATTAGGGTCTCTTGGGTCTGTACTGATACCCTTGTCATCACATTGAGCAAAGACAAATCCTTGCCACAGCAGTGCTATGGCTATTATTATCGTTTTTTTCATTGTTCATTCAATTTAATTTTGTTCCGTGAAAAACGTAAGTGGTTTCTATCCCATTACGTTCGGTTTGATGTTTGTATTCTAATCTAAGCTTGTGCCTGCCATCGGAAGCTCGTTCAGCATAGGCGTGAAAATAAGTCACTCCTGAACTCAAGGCGATAAATCCTGTACTGGCTGTTTTATCTCCTTCATCTGCTTTCCATTTCCTTTGCTTGTAACTATAAAAATTTGGGAAACCTTTTTCCAAAGTGTGTTGCCACTCAATTCTCATAAGTTCGTTTGGAAGAAGATTATATAGCCACACACCTGTCACTTCGCAAGAGTCGGGACAATCAGCGAACGTCTCTTTAGGCAGTTTGTATGATCTGGCTTTAGTAAAATCATACGAAATCACCCTTTTCTTATCAGGTTCGTGTTCAAAATACCCTTCAAAAGTACCGTTCCAAAGAAACTCGTCTGCAAATACCAAAAATCGTTCGGTGATGTAGACACTATCCGCAGGGCTATGCGGTGCATCGGGCACTTTTACTATTTTTAGTTTTACGGATATCGGTTTCCAGATATTATCAGCGTCTTGTAAATAATCATCAAATCGCAGTGCAACTTCTCTAGTGTTGAAAGTACGGTTTTCATCTCCAATTGTCCACTCGTAGCGTAAGGCATTTTCCTCCTTCGCAGTAAATAACACCCCTGAATTGGAAGCTACAATAGTGTCACAAAATTCCGCTATCTCTTCGGGTTTGTCAGCCCATCCAAAAGGCTTGAGAGATTGTCTCATTGTAAAATCTGCAGAAGGTTTACCAAAGTTGGGGTCATAATTGCCACACTCTGGATTACTAGGGTCAACGCATGGTGGACAGTTGTCTTTACATCCTTGCAAGGCCATCACTGAACCTATAATAACAAATCCAAAAAGGAATAATAAAAATTTTAAGTCTCTCATAACATTAATGTTTAAGTTGTGCCATTTCGAGCTTCATCGCTTCCATTTCTTTTTTAAGTTGTATGATGTACAAAGTTAGTTCTTCAATCTTTTGCTGTTGAATGGCTTGCATATTGGCTACGTCTAGCCCGTTTTCTAATACTTCGGCTTCGCTTGGAACGTTTGGTAGGTGCTTGTTAGAAGCTATGTATGCTTCTACTTCTGCGAGGCTAGGTAACTTGTAACCATCTGCAAACACAAAGTCACTCCACCATTTGGCGTCTACGTTCATTGTCGTAGCTCTTACCGTACCGTGAAATTGGGTGTTGCCATTGGCATCCATACGCATACCGCCCTTATTGGCATTATTACCTGCTACCCAAGGAGCTAAAACAAATGAGCTTTGCATATTAGCACCATCAACATCTTTACCGTCGGTAAAGAACATACCTTGGTCGCCTGCTTGTACAATTCTATTATAGCCATTTTCATTTAGAATAGGTACAAACTGAACTTGCTGTGTATAATAGGTAAAAGTTCCTGTTAGAGGGTCGATTGTCTGTGTACCTACGGCTCTGCTTCCTATAATAGCTGCTGGTCTATTTTGTCCATTGCTACCTCTTACGTCTAGGGCGGCACGTGGCTGCACTACGTTTATACCACAACTTCCGTCTGGCATCACGATAAATTTGGTGTCAAACTTGTCAGGACCTGAGCTTTGCCAAAAACCATTAGGAGATTGAGCTCGTACCCAAAACATAGGTGCAGCACCAGGATTCAGCAGTGGACTAGCTACATTAGTGGTGTTTCCGGTTTTAAAGCTAAATGGAACAATAAAATTATTATTATTCTCAGGCGGGCTGTTAGGATTCCATACCGTAACACCACCGCCAATTAAATCAGGCTGCCCTGCATCAACTAGAATGTTATTGTTGCAAAAATTTCGGGTAACGATGAGTCCATTGTCAGTATGCCCTGGAAGAGGGCAATAGTTAAGTTCCATCCAACCACGAGGTTGGTCAATACCTAAACCAAGCCATCCGGTCTTTGTTAGATTCATTCTAAATTGATTGTCGGTGAAGAATTTGACATCTTCTGCATCTGTGGAACCTAATTTTAATAATGGGATCCCATTAAGGGCATTACCAGATAAGCTCCAGTTTTGAGCTTTTGAAACTGTTGATACTCCTAGAATGAGTAACAAAAAAGCGATTTTGTTAAGTTTTATATTCATAATTATATGCCGTTATTATGGCCAAACCGTTCGTTGCTACCCATGTGGATAGCTCCCCAAGCAAGTGAGAGAAGCCGAGATTTACTCTGACCGACCTTTTAGGCGGACTGTGCAAATCTGTTTATTTTCTTATTTCTTACTTGCATATTACACTTGTATATGTGTATGGCACATATATCCCCTATATAAATTGTCGTTTGGTAAACGTTTACAAATGTTTATTATTGGATAGGGATAGTGGTGTTATTCATTTTTATCTGAACCAAATATATGCAAACTTAATTTAGGCTACTATGAGAGGCTGCAATCTTCGATAAAGTCGCTGAAAAGAACCCGCAGAAGGAATTAGAACTACTCCTAAAGCTATCTGAGTTCACTATACATAAAGCTACAAGCTATTGAGGTAAATAATGAGTCAGAGGATATGCATACCTCACTTAACATTAATATTATAGATACTGGAGTTCCGCCTACAAGTTGTAAGTGGGATATAGTTGATTAGGTTAATTTTAAAAAAAACTTTAGTTCTTGATTTTATCAAATATGCAAGCAAGAAAACAAAATGGTTTGGCACGAGATTCTAATTTACTTAGGGCCACGTTTTGCCCTAAAAATTTTTTGATCCTGGCACCTTGCAGAAAATTCTCATACAAGCAAAGGTTCAAATTAAATGTCCGACTATATTACATAGTAATTTTCACGGCTTAATTTATAAAATATCCTCCCTTTGGATTACGCTATCTTTTAATATTTGATAACTTCGTCCCTTGTTTCAAAAAGAGCTCACACATCCTATTTTCCAAATAGTATCACAAGAGTCTCAAAAGCTAGGCTTTGAGACTTTTGTAGTAGGTGGATATGTGCGAGATATATACTTGAATAGAGCATCTAAGGATGTAGATTTTGTAACGGTAGGTAGCGGCATAGCTCTAGCTTCTGCTGTAAAAAAACGTTTAGAAGGTTCGTATCTTAGTGTCTTTAAAAACTTTGGTACTGCTCAAATAAAAACAGATGATTGGGAATTTGAATTCGTAGGTGCACGCAAAGAGTCCTATGACCGCGATAGCCGAAAACCGAAGGTAGAAGACGGCACTTTCGAGGACGACATATACCGCAGAGATTTCACTATCAATACATTAGCCATCAGCTTAAATAAGCAAAATTATGGTGATCTGATAGACACTTTTGATGGTCTTTCAGATTTAAAAAACGGCATAATCAAAACACCGTTAGATCCTAAAGTAACCTTTAGCGACGATCCCCTTAGGATGATGCGTGCTGCTCGATTTGCAACGCAACTCGATTTTAAAATTGAAGAACAAACATTCGAAGCATTAAAGACGGAAGCCAGTAGACTCAATATTATCTCGCAAGAGCGAATAACAGATGAGCTCAATAAAATAATATTAAGTGCCAAGCCAAGTATCGGATTCAACATACTATTCGACACTAAACTACTGCACCAATTCTTTATGGAATTTGTATCATTGCAAGGTGTGGAGATACGAGAGGGTAAAAGCCATAAGGACAACTTCTACCATACGCTACAGGTGCTAGACCAAGCATGCGAAAAGACCAATGACCTCTGGGTTCGTTGGGCAGCTATCACGCACGACATCGCCAAACCACCCACCAAAAGATTTGTGCCTGGTGACGGCTGGACTTTTCACGGTCACGAAGACAAAGGTTCTAGAATGGTAAAACCTATCTTCAAGAGACTAAAATTGCCTTTAGGCGAGAATATGCGTAAGGTAGTGAACCTCGTAAAACTTCATCTGAGACCGATAGCTCTTACCAAAGAATACATAACAGACTCTGCTGTAAGACGTCTCATTTTTGATGCTGATGAAGATTTAGAAGATTTGATGATACTATGCAAGAGTGACATCACCACCAAAAACAAGAACAAAGAAGATCGGTTTCAGGCCAATTTGGTCAATGTAGAAGCCAACATTGCCGAGGTAGAAGAGCGAGATAGAATTCGAAACTGGCAGCCACCCATAGGAGGAGAAGAAATAATGAAAATGTTTGGGATAGGCCCAAGCAAAGAAATAGGTACTATCAAAATTGCGTTAAAAGATGCTATACTGGACGGAGATATTACCAATGATTATACAGAAGCATATAAATTTGTACTTCAATTAGGAAAAGAATTAGGTTTGCAGAGTAATGAGTAGTTTGGTTTTTAGATTTAAAGTGACTTTTGAAGATGTAGATGATGTACTACGTGTAATAGACGTAGGCTCAAAAAACACATTCAGAGATTTTCATAATGCGATACAAGAGGCGGTAGGATTTGACAATCTTAATGCGGCTTCTTTTTACAAAACAAATGACTCTTGGAGACCGGGAGAAGAGTTTTGTACCGACCCTAAGCCTATGGCTAAAGCTGCAGGTGCATCAGAACTTGGTAAATTCATAGATGATCCACATCAAAAATTCTTGTATGTGTATGATGCTGACGCTGGAGACTGGCATCTTCGTGTTGAGGTGATAAAACTATTTAAAGCAGAAATGGGTGTAAACTATCCCCTTGTATCTAAAAGTGATGGAATAGCTCCTAAGCAATTTGTAAACCCCAAGACTATAATAGATGACCCAAGTGCTAAACTATTTAAGGAAGCAGATTCTTTAATAAGTGGCTTGCTTGATGAGGATGACGACGAAGACGATGAGGACGAAGAAGAGGATGAAAAAGATGATTTCAACCTATTCGGAGATACAGTAGACGAGTCAGAGATAGATGAATCACAAATAAATGACGGCAAACCAACAGAATAAAAGACTCCTAGTAATTGCCGGGCCTACAGCCGTAGGTAAGACTGAGCTCACTATCCGATTAGCTCAATATTTCGAAACTGAAATCATATCTTGTGATAGTAGACAGCTATACAAAGAATTAAATATAGGAGTAGCCAGACCCTCTGAGAAAGAACTAAAGGCAGCCAAGCATCATTTCATAGCCTCTCACTCCATACATGACGAGTACAATGCGGGTAAGTATGCCAGAGAAGTAAATGAACTCTTGAAAAAGCTTTTTACCAAGCATGACGTAGTCATAATGACTGGAGGAACGGGCCTATATATAAAAGCAGCCACAGAAGGCTTGGATCTACTGCCTACTAAAAACGAAAAACTACGCGAGCAACTCAACTATATTTTAGAAACAGAAGGACTAGCCGCTCTACAGAGTGTTGCTAAGTCTATGGACATAGTAGATGCGGATCTTGATTTTGACAATCCGGTTCGTTTAATGCGTGCTATAGAAATAAAGGAAGGTGAAAGTAATCCAACTGAAGCTGTACAAGTGCCTGAATACGAGACCACTTATCTATACCTAGATAGAGACAGAGATGAGCTATATAGTCGCATAAACAAGCGAGTAGATACTATGCTGGCCATGGGACTAGAAGACGAAGCTAGAACGGTACACGATTATCAAGACTTAAATGCTCTGCATACCGTGGGCTACAAGGAAATGTTCAGCTATTTCGATGGTGAATGGACCTACGAGCACACTGTAGAGAAAATAAAGCAACATACTCGCAACTATGCCAAAAGACAGCTTACGTGGTTTAGAAACCAAGGAAAATATACTATGGTGAAAGCTAGTTTTGCGGATGTGCTAGCCAAGATACAGGAAGACTAGATTCTTTTCTTACGCTGTTTGTAGATCCCATATCCAAATATACAAGCTACTAAAATCGAAAAAAGGCTGGTCTTTAGTATTGAATCTAAGTTATTTCCGTCAAAACTTAGGAATATCATTTTCTAGTAATGAGCAAATAAATGACCCACTTGTATACGCCATAGATAAGGTCTCCGAGTACAAGAGTGGCTGCACCTAGATACCACAGCAACTGGGCATCAGACACCTCTCGCACTATTGCACTATAAAGAGTTCTATATCAAACACTAGAGTCTCATTTGATCCTATAATACTATTAGGCTGTCCACGCTCGCCATAGGCTAGTTTAGACGGGATCAGTAATTTACCAGAACCTCCTTCTTTTAGTTTGGGAATACCTATCTGCCAACCTTGTATCACATTAGCAAGCGGGAAAGTACTTTTCTGCCCTCTATCGTATGATGAGTCGAAAACACTTCCGTCTAGTAAATATCCTCTGTAATGTACCGTAACCGTGCTAGTAATATTGGCTCTACCACCCGTTCCTTCTTTGGTAATGATATAATACAAGCCTTCATCTGTTTTCTCAGCAGTAAGGTCATTAGCCGTTAGATAATCTTGAATGGCCTTATCTTCATCTACTGCAGACTCCTTTTTGCACCCAACTAGTATAAAGAGGGCCCCTACTACACACCATAGTTTAATATTCATATTAATTAGCTCTTTGTTGTTTTTCAAATTTCCTTCTACCAATAGTATGATTCCAGCCAAAACGAACTGAAACAGTTTTCACATTGCCTAGGGCTACGCCTATTAGGTTATCACTTACTAGGTAAAATTGCTCAGGCCCCAAGTTAATCCCTAAGCCTAAACCAAAGTTAGTAAAACTGCCACTCATCATAGTATAGCTAGCACTTAATGCCAATATTCTTCCAAATTTGGAATTCCAAGAAAGTGTCACAGATGGATAGAATTTTTTATTGTAAAAACTGCCGTTCATCAATATACCTGCATTGTGTCTATCATTCAACTTAAAATTACCCCCTATATAAAACTCTCCGAGTAGTCCCGTAGAAAAACTATTTTTAGAAGTATCCAATGCAAAAACATCTAGTAACGTATCAGCCAAAGCCTCAAACCCCCTTCCGCCAGAAGTAGAGTCCCCAATATACTCACGTATATCTATCCCTTTGTATTCAAAAGAAGCCCCAGGATTCTTAGACTGCACATTGCGTAGATTATTAGTCCAGTTTATACGGCCTATATCTACCAGACTAGCCGTTAATACTATTCTTTTGGTCAGCTCAAAACTAACTCCTAAATCTACCCCATAGCCAACGCCACCCGGAGTAGTTATTATTTGTACTATATTACCACTTCCTGCACTATCTGAAAATACAGGAGATGAACTATTTACCTCTATATCTGCTGTCACTTTATAAGCAAATGAATTAGGGTCTGTTCTAAAAATGATGTCATTTTTCTTGGTCTCCAATACATTAAAACCTTGTACATACTTCAATCTACCTCCTACCTTAAGTTTACCTCTGAGTAAGCTTCTATTAAATCCAAGAGCATATTCACGCGTATGCAGCACATCAAAAGCAAAATTAAAGTTAAAATCATAACCCAAATTACTTCCGCCATTACCTTCAAACGCAAGCTTAAAAAGATCATTAGGAATCCCTATTCTGGTTTTTACCTTTTCAGTAATACCAAAGGTAAACATGCTCTTTTTTATTCTAAAACCAAAATTGATCCATTCTTGGTTTATACCCAAACTTATATACGTTTCTTTATCCAATACACTGCTCAATTGGGTAAGATCTAAGGTAAACGAATCTGTGCCCGCTTTTGGAACCAAAGCACTATTTAAACTTATAAAATCTAGAGCATTACTCTCAAAGCTGAAATCTGCAGACGACAAAGCCGGCATGCCCAAATACCATTTACAATCTGGTGCTAATGCAGGATTTACGCTAAGTCGCTGTGGAATAGGCTCCATATTATATAGCGTCATATTGCTCTGTGCTCTACTCGTATGACCAAGAGCACTAAGTACGATTATTATAAATATCTTTCTCATAATTTATAAATCTTGATTAATTAACACTTCTGCTTGCACCCCCATTTGTAGTAATAAGTCATATATATTGTAGAATTTGACATCTGGTTGATTACCGCCATTTTCTTTTAATGTATTGAAATATGCTTTGATTCTTATTCTATTGGCAGCTGTAATCCGTAAGACATTGGCTGTTCCCATAAGTATATCTGTCGTTTTAGGATTCACCCCATCTACCTTACCGTTTGCGTCTATATTGGCAGATGGAAGAATAAGTATATCGCCAAGAATCAAAGAATCTAGCACCGTATTACTTACACTATCTTCAAAATATAACTGTATGGCAATGTCTGCAGGGAAACCATTTTCAGTATATAATCGAACGAGTATCTCTTTTACTTGATCAGGATTATCTAATTCTAAATTGAAAGGCTGAGCTGATTCTAAAACATAATCCTTAGCTGTGCCTTCTAACGGTATCTCTATCTCCACACGAGCTGATACTCTAGAGGAATCTAACAAGAAATGTCTATCACTCCCAATAGTGGTTGTCTTTACAGCTAACTCATAGTAATTACTAGCTGGTCTATTATTGATATAGGCACCTAGATTACTCGTATTTTTATTTAGTTCAAACGAATCAACTTTGGTGGCCCCCATTTCAGAATTTGCAACAACGGGGAATGGCAATGGGTTTGGAAACCCTGTAAGGCTCACTAAATTATTATTAGGGTTTGTTCCTTCAAAACGAGGAACTGAAGCATCAATGGGTATTCCAATACTGTTTCTAAGAATAAATTTAATCCGCGGATCAGCTAGGGTAAATGAGCCTGACTGACTATTTCTAAAGAAACTAATGTCGAAGGTATTACCTTGAGTAGAAAAATCTATGACGTCGAATAGGCCAGTTATCTTACTGTACTTCTGATTAAGTAGCTGCATACCAAAAGTTACTGATTCTACAGGTTTAATACTATTGCTTCCTTTCTTGGTAATCGTTATTTCTAACTCTACATCTATTTCTGAATAGGTCTGAGTTGTTTTAGTAAAATCTATTTCCAAGTCTTGCAGTGAAATAGTTGAGCTGCCAGTATTGGGAGCCGTAGTATATAGAGCAGAAACAGTTTCGCTTAGAGCAGTCCCATTTTTCAAAGCCTCAGGTATAGTTATTTTAAAAGTGACGTCGTGCTCTAGTGTTGTACTTATATTGAGTGGCAAGGTTCCACCTTTAAACCAAATTTTATCTACCTCATTGGAACCAGCTGAGTACCCTAATGTTCTATTAAAAGTAAGAACAAGGGTGCCAGATGTTGCAAGTGTATTAAGTTGTGAAGCATCTAAGCTAAAGGTTTCTCCGTACGACTGGTTATCAAGCGATAGTAAATTTTCTGCTATATCAGATTCATACTCATCTGCGTATACTATAGTAAGGCTTCCATCAGCCTCTACCCTTATATATTCTAAGTCTTGTACTTGGTTTAGTACATCTTGCAGACCTAATCGGGAATAGACTAAAGGTACAGCTATTGTGGGGTTCCATTGTATACCGCTAAGGTTTTGACCTTTTTCTATGGTATCTGTTATGTCTTTCATGCAGGAGCATAAAAACAAAACTAAGATTATAAACGGGAGTGTTTTTTTCATATTTGCTTAATTTTGAACAAAAATAGAATGAAAAGTCATAAAACCACTACCCATATGCGGGTAGCCGCTGTGCTATGTGCTCTCTATGTCATATTAGGGGCATTTGGGGCTCATGGATTAGAAAATATACTCTCGCCAGACCAAAAGGCTACCTATGAAACTGGGCTTCGGTACTTCATTATTCACGCCTTAGGCTTATTTATAGTTCAGATCATATACTACATAAAAGAGAACTATAATCCCTATCCTAGTCGTTTTTTTTACTTGGGTATGCTTTTATTCTCTGCTAGTTTAATCCTTCACGCTCTCAAAGATATACTCGGAATAGACGTAAATGTGTTTGCCAGGCTCGCACCTATCGGTGGATTGAGCTATATCGTAGGTTGGTTAGTATTTGCCTATACATTAGCACGCAAATGAAAAGAGTAATCCTAATGAGACACGCTAAGTCTGATTGGTCTAATGCTGGCCAAACAGACCATCAACGTACTCTAAATGCTAGAGGTAGGAAAGACACCCCTCATATAGCTCAAAAGATAAAAGACTTTGGAATACTCCCCGATCTGATACTCGTATCAGATGCTGAACGTACTCGAGAGACTTGGCAGATTTTATCAGAGGTGTTACGATCTACACCTACACGTTTTAGCCATGACCTATATCTGGCCAGTGCTAAGCAAATTATACAAACTATAGTGGCAGTAGACCCACTGATAGATACCGTATTAATAATAGCTCATAATCCAGGAATCACAGATGTATTCTATAGCCTTGCAGGTGTGCAAATAGATAATGTACCTACTGCGGGTGCAGGATGTATCCACTTTGATACTGATAATTTTAAAAATGTATTGGAGGTTACTTCTGAGCTAGAATACTTCTACTATCCAAAAATGATTTAGTAGCGGTGAATTATAGTTTTACCATTAATGGTAAGGGATACTTTATTATCGCAAGCTGCATCTTTATCTGGGTCAAAATCAATGTCTATCGTGGATATAGAATTTGAGATGGCGACACTAACCTTTCCTTCTACTATATTTTTGGCACACTCTAAAGTGTAGTTTTTCAGTAAAGGTAATGTGGTCGCTAGTGAGATAGTTAGTTGACTATCTATAACGTTAAATGTCCCATCGAAGCTAAGTTGATCATTTACTATTCCAAAACCTTTATCTGACAATTCTCTTATGGCAATAGTAGCATCAACCATTTTTTCTTCCTTATTTTCTATTACAGAAAGCTGTGAAGTAGTTAGTTTCAGTTCATCGTCGCTTATTCGCTTGATTACCATAGCTCCGCTAATCTGTGTCATAGAGACGCCATCACCGGAATAGAATGGATTATCGTCTGGGAACTCTATTACTAATTTAGCATCTATATCTCTAGGATCTCTATTAAGATATATTGTAAAATAGCCTGCTCTGTATTTACCATCTTTGCACAGTAACCCTTGAGGAGATTGACCTAAGAAGCCAAAATCAAATCCCAATTGAATACCATCCCCATCTAAAAAAGTAGTGTCTAAATACGAAACCTCAACATCACTTGGCATAAGAGACTCATCTTTCTTTAAAAAAAACAGATCTCCAGTAGACCAATCTTGAATAATATCAAAAGTGGATAAAATTTCAGAAACAGCATTTAAGGAAGTTTGAGCAGATTCGTTAGTCTCTATAATTTCCAATATTGGCTCATCTTGGCATCCTCCTGCTATAGCAAGTAGACTAAGTAGTAATCCTCTGAATAATAATCGTTTCACTTGTCCTTCTTTATTCTTGTTATGCAAATGTAGTGTCTCTTACTGAGTTTTAAATTAGCTTTGACCAACATTAGGTTTTAATTTACACTACTTGGACACTTTAGACGCCAGACAGACATTGTTTATTGAGGTTTTACTACCTCTGAATCTCGCAAACACTTTTACGTACCGCATACCTTTCGAACTTAATGAGGAGGTAATAGTTGGCAAGCGAGTAAGTGTACCCTTTGGCAAAAACAAAGTACAAGCGGGTATAATCTATGCCATAAGCGAAAAACCACCTGCTGCATATCAAGCTAAATACATTATAGATATAGTAGATAATGAGCCTATAGTAAGCGAAGATCAACTTGCCTTCTGGCGATGGATAGCGACTTATTATATGACATCACTAGGACTAGTATATAACGCTGCTATGCCTGCCGGCCTAAAACTTGAAGGAGAGTCAAAGCTGATGTTGCATCCTGACTTTGATCAAAGCGGGGTAATACTAGACCCAAAAGAATTTTTAATACTAGAAAACCTAAAGTCTAACAAAGAACTTAGCATAGGCCAAGCAGCCAGTATTTTAAAAATACCCCAAATACACAAGTATATAAAATCGCTGTATCTGAAAGGTGCTGTACTCATGCGAGAAGATGTAAATGAGGTGTATAAACCTAAAATGGTCAATTACATTACTATAAATAAGGAAGTACAAACCGACAAGAAACTCAATGTACTTTTTGACGAGCTAGAAGCCAGAGCAAAAAAGCAGTTACAAGCTCTTATGACTTTTATAGCTAAGTACGGCATTACCGGAGAAGCTGAAAAGATAGAACTGGTAAAGCACGACTTGAGTAATGCGGCTATTAACGCACTAATAGACAAAGACATTTTCTTACAAGAAAACAGAGCTAAATCTAGGATAGACTATACCACGTCTCAGCTCCCACTAGAGCCATTGCAGCCCGAGCAAGAAGAGGCATACAAACAGATAAAAGCTTCATTTGCAGAGCAAAAACCTGCCCTACTATTTGGGGTAACTAGTAGTGGCAAAACGCATGTATACAGTCACTTAATACAAGAAAGACTAGATGCTGGCGAGCAAGTACTCTACCTACTACCAGAGATAGCCCTTACTAGTCAACTTATAGAGCGACTGCAACAATACTTTGGAGAGCAACTAGTTGTATCCCATTCTAAATTTAGCAATAACGAACGAGTAGAAGTATACCACGCTATACAAAGCGGCAAACCCCTCCTTATAATAGGAACACGTAGTGCTGTTTTTCAGCCATTTACTAAGCTAGGACTTATAATAGTAGACGAAGAGCACGAGAGCAGTTTTAAGCAGCATGAGCCTGCTCCTAGATTTCATGCACGAGATACGGCTCTGTATTTAGCCCATACAAGAGGTGCTAATATAGTGCTGGGTAGTGCTACGCCAGCTATAGAATCATACTACAATGCTACCCAAGACAAGTATGCTATGGTGAAGCTTACTAAGCGATATGACCACGCCATAATGCCACAGATAGAAGTGGTAGACATGCAAGCTCAAAAGAAGCAAAAAAGGATACGTGGCATTTTTAGTGATACCCTGCTAGACGCCATTTCTGATGCAAAACAAAAAGGGAAACAGGTTATTCTTTTTCAAAATAAAAAAGGATATGTGCCTGTGCTAGAATGCAATGTATGTGCATGGACACCTAAATGCCAAAACTGCGACATCTCACTTACTTACTATAAATACCAAGACAATCTGCGTTGCCATTACTGTGGGTTTACCCAGCCGGTAGTAAGCCAGTGTGCTACGTGCAATAACAAGGGAATAGAATTAATAGGCTATGGCACCGAGCGTATAGAAGACGAACTAAGCTTGTACCTTCCAGATCTTAAAATAAAACGGATGGACTACAATACCACTCGTCTCAAAAATTCACATACCAAACTAATTCAGGAATTTGCAGCAGGGAAAGTGGATGTACTTATTGGCACACAGATGGTAGCTAAAGGGTTAGATTTTGAGAATGTAACCACAGTAGGTATTCTGAATGCAGATCACCTAATCAACTTCCCCGATTTTCGGGCAAATGAACGTGCCTTCCAGTTAATAACACAAGTAGCTGGTAGAGCAGGTAGGCGACAAGAGCAAGGTAAGGTATACATACAAACATCTAAACCCGATCACTTTGTAATAAAACAAATAGTAGAAAATGACTACCAAGGAATGTACGAAGCAGAGTTAGCTGAAAGAAGCGAATACGGCTATCCTCCGTTTTTTAGATTAATAAAAGTAACACTTAAACACAAAGACCCTTTGCAACTATACAAAATCGGGGAGAAAACTAAAAACCATCTACTCTCCTTCTTTGGCGACAGCTTACTAGGTCCAGAAAAACCCTACGTAAGTAAAATTAGAAATTGGTACATTCTCAACTTTGTGTTAAAAGTAGAAAACAAAGGTGGCCAAATAAGAGAGCAAAAAAACAAACTAGCCGCTGCTGTGGCTCAGTTAGATAAACACAAAGACTTTAGCAAAGCACGTATAGTCGTAGATGTAGATCCTATCTAACCTAATCCAAAATGGAATACCCTATATTTGTCTCTAACAACAGCAAACAAAAAAGCATGAAATTATCCTTTATCTTAATCCTATTTCTTTCCTTTTCAGCAAATGCACAAACTTTGCTTAGTAAGTTTTCGGGCGATTGGGAAGCAACCTGCGTAATAGAAAAAGTAGATACTAATAAATTAGAGGTTTGCGGTCTTTGTCCATATGTAGAAACGGGAGAAAATGCAATTAGCATAAGCACCATCATTTTTAATTTTGGAAAAGAAGAGTTAACCATAATTACTTCATTAGGCAGTACCACTGTCCAGATTCAATACAATGAAAAAGTCGAACATATCGTCTTCACATATGATGGAGACACGTATGACTTTAGTGTAATGTATGTGGACGTACTTTCTAAAATTATACTAAAAAACAATAACGGGAACATATTATATCTAGAACGCAAGAATAATCTTAGAAGCAAATAAGCAACGTTCTTGATAGGATATTGGTCCATTAACATAATAATGAAAAATATATTTTTACTTTTAACTCTTACCCTAAGTTCGGTATGTATGGCACAAAAAGGTGCAGAAATTACTTTTGATAAAAAAGGATTACAGTTTGACAGCATACCTGAAGGTACTCAACTCAAGGTCGTATACACTTTTACCAATACAGGAGATGCTGAATTATCTATCACTAAAGTAAAAGCTACATGCGGCTGTACAGTAGTTAGTTACTCAAAAAAGCCTATAGCACCTGGACAGACAGATTCGATAAATGCAGTTTTCGATACAAACCTAAGAGCAGGCCATAATGCCAAAGGAATCAATCTAGAAACCAATGCAGGACCTGTAAGCCTAGTATTTCAGGTATTTGTGATACCTAACGAAAATACTCCAGCTATGGAACCTGCAGAGTCTCTAGAAGAGGAAGACCACAGTGGTCATAATCATTAGTCAAATACAAAGAGATAGGTGCCAAAGCCAACATATATCCACTTTTTACTCTTTTATGTTTGCTAACACCTTAGGTCTTCTATTTTTGCGGCCTTATATATGAATATACACGAGTATCAAGCCAAAGAAATCTTAAAATCTTACGGAGTAGCTATTCAAGAAGGAATAGTAATCGATAAAAAAGAGGATACACTATCCGCAGCAGCAAAATTGCGTGAGCAAACAGGCACTGACTGGATAGTAGTAAAAGCACAAGTACACGCAGGTGGACGTGGTAAAGGTGGAGGAGTAAAACTCGCCAAAAACGACGAAGAACTACAACAAGTAGTAAATGATATACTAGGGATGACCCTGGTAACACCACAAACAAGCAAAGAAGGGAAATTTGTAAGTAAAGTACTACTAGCACAAGACGTATACTACCCAGGTGCCAACGAGCCAGAGGAGTACTATATGAGTGTATTACTGGATAGAAATACAGGTCAAAATGTAATCATATACACTACAGAAGGTGGAATGGATATAGAGCAAGTAGCTCACGATACTCCAGAATTAATATACAAAGAATTCATAGACCCTGCACTAGGACTACAAGGGTTTCAAGCTCGTAAAATAGCGTTCAACTTAGGCCTAAGCGGTGTCGCACTCAAAGGAATGGTGAATTTCGTAAACGCATTATACAATGCGTATGTAGGTACGGATTCAGCTATGTTCGAAATCAACCCCGTATTAAAGACTTCAGATGATAAAATAATCGCTGTAGATAGTAAGGTAACATTGGATGACAATGCACTCTATCGTCACAAGGATTTTGCTGCGTTAAGAGACGAAAGTGAAGAAGATCCTACAGAAGTAGAAGCTAAGAAGCATGACCTTAATTTTATAAAACTAGATGGCAACGTAGGTTGTATGGTAAACGGTGCTGGTCTAGCTATGGCTACTATGGATATTATCAAATTAAGTGGTGGCGAACCGGCTAACTTTCTTGACGTAGGAGGAAGTGCTAATGCTACTACAGTAGAAGCTGGATTCCGTATTATACTAAAAGATCCAAGTGTTAAAGCTATCCTGATAAATATATTCGGAGGTATAGTAAGATGCGATAGAGTAGCAAATGGTGTAGTAGAAGCCTACAAATCTATAGGTGAAATAAACGTACCTATTATAGTAAGACTACAAGGTACTAATGCCGAAGAAGCTAAGAGAATAATAGACGAGAGTGGACTTAAAGTAGAGTCTGCTATAGTATTGCAAGAAGCTGCAGATAAGGTAAAAGCTGTATTAGCATAACCTAAACGTTATGAGCGAATTCATAGAAATACGGCCTCATAACATCAACACAAAAACGATACGAGATATAGTGCAAGTTCTTCGTAAAGGAGGACTTGCTATTATTCCTACAGACTCTATCTATGCAATAGTAGGCGACTTACATCACAGAGAGGTGATGGAGAAAATATGCAAACTGCTAGATAAAAAGCCCAACAAAGCCAACCTATCTATTCTATGCAAAGACCTCAGTAATCTGAGCGAGTACACCTCCCCCATCTCTAACCCTACATACAAAGTAATGAACCGAGTTCTTCCCGGACCGTTTACTTTCATACTAAAGGCCAACAACAATGTGCCAAAAATCTTCAGACAAAATAAAAAAACCATTGGTATTCGTGTACCAGATAACGCCATTTGTCAAGCTCTAATTACTGAATTAGGCAATCCCTTGGTTTGCTCATCCATACACTCTGAAGACGAAATACAAGAATACCTTACTGAGCCAGAAGAAATATTTGAAGTGTGGCAAAACAAAGTAGACTACATAATAGATGGAGAAGCCGGACAAAACGTAGGAACTACCGTATTAGACGCTTCTGAGGATGAAATAGAATTGATAAGAGAAGGGTTAGGAATAGAGCAATTGTGAATCTTAGGAGATTTAGCCAAAAAGGCACGTTATTTGTAACAATACTATAAATTGAGACAACTATTTCCCATTTCTATTTTGTTTTTGACATTTTTGATGTTGGCAACCTCTATCAACCTAACTTATGGAGATACAACTACACAAATAGTAGAAGATTATGGCTCTGAAGAAGACTCCGAACTAGACAAAGAGGATGATTCTAATACTATACAATCAGAATACAGTACATTAAGACTAAAGAATAAACTATTAACCTATGGCACTGCCATACTAGGCACCTCTATAGAAGTGCATCTAAATGTGGCCAAGCCCCCGCCCAAAGTAGTCTGATACTTTAGTCTTTTCTTTTTTTTTAATTCTTTCCCAGTTTAATATTTCACCGAAGTTAATTTTATGAAAAAATATTTATCTCAGATTAAATCTGATTTGCCGGCCGGATTGGTCGTATTCTTAGTAGCTGTGCCACTCTGTCTTGGTATAGCCGCAGTAAGTGGGGTTCCTGCATTTTCAGGACTCATAGCTGGCATTATAGGCGGCATCGTTGTTGGTACACTTAGTGGCTCGTCTCTGGGTGTCAGCGGCCCCGCAGCAGGTCTGGCTGTTATTGTTTTCGACGCAATAAATCAAATGAAAGACAATGTTGCAGAAACGGCAACTCAAGATGTATTTGTAGAAGCATTTCAAATGTTCCTACTTGCTGTAGTTATAGCAGGCGTCATTCAAGTTATTCTCGGATTTATGAATGGTGGAATAATAGGATACTACTTCCCTTCTTCTGTAATTAAAGGAATGCTCGCAGGTATCGGGTTAACTATATTTCTAAAAGAAGTACCACACGCTTTAGGATATGACAAAGACATAGAAGGAGACATCGAATTTTGGCAAGTAGACGGCGAAAATACATTCAGTGAAATCCTCAATGCACTTGGCAACCCAGATTTTGGGGCTACTATTATTGCTTTTGTAGGCATAGCTATACTTATCCTATGGCAACAAAACTTCATAAAAAAATTCAAGTTATCCAATATAATACAAGGACCACTTGTTGCTATTTTGGCGGGTATTGGTTTGGTATTTGCTTTTAAAGGTGGTTCTCATGAAATGATAGCAGAACACTTAGTAAACGTGCCGGTAGCAAAGAACACAAATGAATTTTTAAGTTTCTTTACTTTCCCAAATTTTGGTGCTATCACCAACGTATTGGTGTGGAAAACAGCAGCTGTTATAGCGATAGTAGCAAGTTTAGAAACTCTGCTTTGCGTGGAGGCTACAGATAAGTTAGACCCCGAAAAAAGCGTAACTCCTACCAACCGCGAACTAAAAGCACAAGGAGTTGGAAACATACTCTCTGGCCTTATCGGCGGACTTCCTATTACGCAAATAATCGTTAGGAGTTCTGCAAACATTCAAAGTGGAGGTAAGACTAAGATGTCTTCCATTATCCACGGTTTCTTTATTCTAGGCTTCGTGGCTGTGCTTCCTGAGGTTCTTAATCTAGTACCACGTGCAAGTTTAGCAGCCATTCTACTTATCGTAGGATACAAACTTGCCAACCCTTCCACATTTAAAGAAATGTGGGTAGAAGGAAAAGCTCAATTTATCCCATTCATGGTGACGATATTCTTCATCCTTTTCAAAGATTTGCTTTGGGGTGTAGGTATAGGTCTGGTGGTCGCTATATTTGAAATACTATACCTCAACTACAAGAAACCTTACTTGGTAGACGTAGACTTAATAAAAGACAATAATCAATTCCATTTCCAATTAGCAGAAGACGTAACCTTCTTGCACAAAGCAAATATCTTACAGACACTCAACAAAGTGCCTAATGGCTCTAAAGTGATTATAGATGGAAAGAAATCTATTAGTATTCACCCAGACGTGCGAGAGATCATACGTGATTTTGAAATACACGCACAATACTCAGATATACAAGTAGAGATTATCAATTTCAAAGAAGGTACACAGCCCAACCCCATGGCTCATTTTGATAAAGTGATAGAAAAGGTAGTGGACTAATATCACCTACTAAAACAAGTCTTATAAAAATCTAGTAAACGAAAAAGGGAGCAACTAATGTTGCTCCCTTTTTTTGTAAATGTTTTCCGTCTACTACCAAATCTTGATACGAGTAGAGTCATGCTTATGCATAGCTCCAGTCTCACACGTACCAAATGCTTCGTAGTAAGGCTCAAAATTGACCAATGGACCTATTACTCTATACTCTGCAGGAGAGTGCACGTCGCTTTTCAGGCGGGTTACCATTTCCTCTTCTTTTATATTGCCTTTCCACACATTAGCCCAACCTAGAAAAAATCGTTGCTGCCAAGTAAATCCATCTATAGGCTCTGGCATAACACCATTGTATTGCTTCTTTAGAGCCTCGTATGCCAGCGTAACACCACCAAGGTCCGCTATATTCTCTCCCATAGTCATCTTACCGTTCACACTCATTCCCTGCACTGGGGAGTAACTATCATACTGCTCGCCAAGCTGCTGTGCCAATTTATCAAACTTAGCTCTATCCTCATCGGTCCACCATGAGTTAAGATTGCCATCCCAATCAAACTTGCTTCCTTGATCATCAAAACCATGAGAAAACTCATGCCCTATGACGGCTCCTATACCACCATAATTGATAGCATAGTCAAAATCTTTATGAAAGAAAGGTGGTTGTAGTATCCCTGCTGGAAATACAATTTCATTATTACTAGAGCTGTAGTATGCATTTACAGTCTGTGGACTCATGTGCCACTCGGTCTTATCTACTGGCTGTCCTAGTTTCTCTAGCATCTTATTATATCCAAACTGCGTAGAGTTCATTACATTTTGTATGTAGCTATCACTCACTATTTTTAGCTTGCTATAGTCCTCCCACTTATCGGGGTATCCTACTTTATACGTGAAGGCATTTAGCTTTTTCATTGCTTTCTCCTTAGTCTCAGCACTCATCCAATCTAGAGCTTGTATTCTATCTTTGTATGCAGAGCGTAGGTTTTCTATCATATTGCTCATATACGCCTTGCTCTCTTCGTCAAAGTATTCTTTCACAAAGAGCTTACCTAGAGGCTCGCCGAGTACGCCATTCATTGCACCAAACACACGCTCGTTTCTAGGCTTCATAGTTGTGGTGCCACGCAGCTTAGTGCTGTAGAATGCAAAGTTTTCTTTCTCCAAGTCAGCACTCAAGTAGCTAGCAAAACTAGTGATGGTATTCCACTTTAAGTAGTTTTTCCAATCTTCTAAATCTGCAGATTTAATGAGCGAATTAAGAGCAGTATAAAATGAAGGCTGACCAACTATGATGGTATCAAACGCACCAAAACCTCTACCTGAAGCTATTTTTTTGATAGCAAGAGCATCTAGCGTCGCGTCCCAATCTTTTAGGTTCTTTTTATTATATGACTTATCTGGATCTCTACGCTCTAGTCTACTCCAGCTTATTTCAGCTAGCTTAGTCTCTAGAGCCAGTATGTTAGCCCCTGCTCCTGATGGCTCACTACTAAGGGCAAACATCTTATCTATATGCACCACATATGCCTTACGTATATCTGCAAATTTCTCATTGTCTTGTAGGTAATAGTCACGGTCTGGCAGATTAAGGCCTGCTTGACTGGCGTACACCGTATTCATTTTACTATTCTTACTGTCTGCACCTATGTACAAGCTTATCGGAGTACTCACTCCCTTAGGAGCTAGACTGCCAAATAGAGCCACAAGCTCTTCTTTAGTTTTCACCGCTTTTATGCTTGCTAGTATAGGGGCTATGCCTGCAATTCCTGCTGCGTCTATAGCAGCGGTGTCCATAGCCGCATTATAAAAGTCACGTATCATCTGCTCATCAGAACCTGCTTTAGCAGACTCCTTCTGACGTACTACGTCTACTATCTTCATGAGTTTCTGGCGGTTTTCCTCGTTTAGTATATTAAAAGCCATCCATCTGCTCTCGGTCTCTGGCACAGGATTATTAGCTCTCCATCCACCTATGGCGTACTGGTAAAAGTTTTCGCACGGATTTACAGTACTGTCTATAAACGAAGTATCAAAGGCTATTGGCTTAACTGGCGGATCCTTCTGAACATAGCCAAATGCAACTAGAGCCAAAGCCGCAACTCCGGCAATAAGTAAAAATAATTTATTCATATCTGATTTTGCAATTAATAATGGCTGCAAATATATTAGAGTGTGCGACCTAGAAAAGTACTATGAATAAACCCTTAATAAGATATGACACCAATACTAAATGAGAATAATCATCTTAGTGAAAACTGCAAGACAAACTAAATCTATTAAGACACGCCTTAAATATTAGGCTAATTTTGTCTAAAATGTCTAAATCACTCAGTACACTAAAACTACTTATAGTATGCAGTATAGCCTTCTCTGTGCTGTCATGCAAAAGCCGCGACACTGTGAGTCACGCAGTAATAGAAGAGGTGGACACACTTACTCTATTCCCTTACTGGATAGATATGATGAATGACTCCAATGTAAATTACTATGATGCCGTAACTGCTTTTGACACATACTGGGAGAACAGAGTAAAGCCCACAGAAGAGGATGGCGAGGCTGTAGATATTTTTGATAAACAAAAGACTCCTGAACAAGAGGCTCAAGA
>Ga0209284_10000916_pt1 | contig 47118 bp, 45 predicted proteins | sample FRY03_FD_187211 | JGI IMG/M metagenome (GOLD analysis project Ga0209284, IMG submission 187211) | Freshwater microbial communities from Lake Fryxell liftoff mats and glacier meltwater in Antarctica - FRY-03 (SPAdes) (version 2) | ecosystem: Environmental > Aquatic > Freshwater > Ice > Glacier... | reverse complement strand
CTGACCAGCTCCTACGGTTCTACCACCTTCACGGATAGCAAAACGAAGACCTACACTCAATGCAATTGGAGATAATAAATCAACAATAATAGTAAGGTTATCACCTGGCATTACCATTTCAACACCTGAAGGAAGATTAATTGTTCCTGTTACGTCTGTTGTTCTTACATAGAACTGAGGACGATAGTTGTTATGGAATGGCGTATGACGACCACCTTCTTCTTTTTTAAGTACATAAACCTCAGCTTTAAATTTAGCATGTGGTTTAACTGAACCTGGCTTACAGATTACCATACCTCTTTTTATTTGAGATTTTTCAATACCTCTTAATAAAAGACCTACGTTATCACCAGCTTCACCTCTATCTAATATTTTACGGAACATTTCAACTCCAGTAATAGTAGAGTTTAATTTTTCAGCACCCATACCAATGATCTCGACAGGATCTCCAGTATTAGCAATCCCAGTCTCTATACGACCAGTAGCAACTGTACCACGACCAGTAATCGTAAATACGTCTTCAACTGGCATTAAGAAAGGCTTTTCAACATCTCTTACAGGCATTTCAATCCAAGTATCAACTGCTTCCATTAAAGACATAACAGTATCAACCCATTTTTCCTCCCCGTTTAAGGCTCCTAATGCAGAACCAGCGATTACCGGTCCGTTATCACCATCATAATCATAGAACGAAAGTAATTCTCTTACTTCCATTTCAACTAATTCTAATAGTTCCTCATCATCAACCATATCCACTTTATTCATGAATACTACCATTCTCGGAATGCCAACCTGGCGTCCTAAAAGGATATGCTCACGAGTTTGAGGCATAGGACCATCAGTCGCAGCCACTACAAGTATTGCACCATCCATTTGAGCAGCACCAGTTACCATATTCTTAACGTAATCCGCGTGACCTGGACAGTCAACGTGAGCATAGTGACGGTTAGCTGTAGAATATTCTACGTGAGATGTATTAATAGTAATCCCTCTTTCCTTTTCTTCCGGTGCATTATCAATTGAGTCGAAACTTCTTCTTTCAGACAATCCTGCGTTCGCCAAAACCGATGTTATAGCGGCAGTCAATGTAGTTTTACCGTGATCTACGTGTCCTATAGTACCGATATTTAAATGCGGTTTAGAACGATCAAATGTTGCCTTAGCCATGTTTATTGAATTTTAATCTTAGTTTATATTAGTGTACAATTTATATTTTAATTTGAGCCAATGATGAGATTTGAACTCATGACCTCTTCCTTACCAAGGAAACGCTCTACCCCTGAGCTACACCGGCGCTTAGCGGTTTGTAGTTTTTAGGTTTGGAGTTACAAGTTAGTAAATTTACCACAAGAAACGCAAAACTTGAAACTCTTAGAGCGAGAGACCGGGTTCGAACCGGCGACATTCAGCTTGGAAGGCTGACGCTCTACCAACTGAGCTACTCTCGCAATTAAAATTCGGAATCCTGAATTCAGAATTTTTAATTTTCTGTGGGGAGAGCAGGATTCGAACCTGCGAAGACGTAGTCAGCAGATTTACAGTCTGCCCTCGTTGGCCGCTTGAGTATCTCCCCAGACCATTATTTTAAAGAACTTTTGAGCCGATAGAGGGACTCGAACCCACGACCTGCTGATTACAAATCAGCTGCTCTAGCCAGCTGAGCTACATCGGCTTTTAAAACTTTTTTTGGTCAAAAAAAAGCCCGCTATTTCTAACGGACTGCAAATGTAGATATATTTTTATTTAAACAAAATATTTTTCAAATAAAATTAAGCATTAATACGTATTTTTTCTTTTTGCTTTACCAATTGCCGCTTTAGTGAGCTACAGGCAGCATCAATTGCCTCTTCAAAAGTCTTACATTGCTTTTTTACAACAAATTCATTATTAGGAACATAGACTTTTATTTCTACTATTTTGTTTTCCTTTGCACTGGTTTTTTCCACTTTTAAATACACATCAGAACTAATTACCTTATTGTAATACTGTTCTAATTTATTTAATCGGTTTTGAACAAAATTAATTAAACTTCCCTCTGCATTAAAATTAACTGATTGCGCATTTACTTTCATAAGCCAAAAATTTAAAAGTTAAACAATATAATACCTTTACTTTTTATTTCTAGGATGCGATGCTAAATGCACTTTTTTTAATTCCGCAATGCTATTATGGGTATAAACTTGCGTAGAAGCCAAACTTGAATGCCCTAATAGCTCTTTGACCGAATTTAAATCTGCACCATTATTCAATAAATGTGTAGCAAAAGTATGGCGAAGTATATGCGGACTCTTTTTTACCTTACTCGACACTAGACTAAAGTAGTGATTTATGATCCGGTAAACAAGTGTTTCATAAATTTTATCCCCTTTTTGCGTCAAGAAAACATAATCTATCGTTTGATTGCTTATAATATCATTTCTCAGCTCTAGGTAGTTTTTAAAGAGCAGGAGAACAGGATGTAATAATGGGATAATTCTTTCTTTATTTCGTTTTCCTAGCACTTTTAGGCTACCCCCTATCAAATCAATATTTTTTAGGGTTAAATTAACGAGTTCTGTTCGCCTAATTCCAGTGCTATAAAAAAGTTCAATGATGAGCTTGTCTCTTATGCCTTCAAAACCGTCAGGAAAGGGAATATGATGCAGCATATTCTCCATTTCGGCTTCAGAAAAAGGAATTTCAATATTTTTTGGAGTTTTTAGCGCCTTATGTTTTGCCAATGGATGTATCTCAATAAGGCCTATTTTTAGCAGAAACTTGTAGTAGGCTTTCAACGAAGCTACTTTTCTGTTGATACTTCGATTTGATATTTTAGTGTTCACTAGGTGAACTATCCAAGTACGAGCTTCTGAATAAGAGTTATTGTCTAGCGAATTTTCCCCGAAAGTTATACTACAAAACTCAGAAAACTCTAAAAGATCATTTTCATAGGCTTTCACCGTATTTACTGCGTATTTTTTTTCTAAAGATAAATAAGCTATAAATGATGAAATACTCATGTTATAAAACTACTAAAGTTTTGTTGATAAATCAAAATAGCTTAAAAAATAAAAACCCTGCAATTGCAGGGTTCTTAAATATTTTAATATGATAAAAAATTAAATTTCTTCTTTATCTCTTAAACCTTGAATATAATGAGCTTTCTGAATCTGTGCTCTACGCTCTACAGAGGGCTTAGTAAACTGTTGACGTTTTCTTAATTGACGCATTGTTCCAGTTCTATCAAACTTACGCTTGAAACGCTTTAATGCTCTATCGATGTTTTCTCCTTCTTTAATTGGTATTATTAACATGGGCTACAACCTCCTCTCTTTTGTGATTATTAAAGTCGCAAATGTAATAACTATTTTCTAATTTATAATGATAAATAAAAATTAAAAATGAATAATTTACAAGTTATTGGAATTCAATAATTTAATACAGGTTTAAAAAAACAGTAGCTTCAAGACATTTGAACAAAAATTGCTTTGCTAAGAAAATTAAATAGCAAGAGAGCCAAAAGCCAAAAGCCAGGATTCGAGAGACGATAGGAATTAACCAAATAACAAAAAACCAAGACGTTTTATCTTGGTTCTCAGCTCTTGATTCTCTAACTATTAAAATACCTAAATCTTAAGCAACACCTAAAAGAAACTATAAAATTTAATTTGTTACCGACTTATATTCTTTTTTATCGATAATGATTTTAGCTAGAATTTCTTTTAAAATTTCAGAAGTACCGCCGCCTATGGGCCCAAGCCTGCTATCGCGAAGTAATCGTGCCATAGGATAATCTTCTATATAGCCATACCCTCCTAAAAACTGCAAACACTCATAAATAACCTCATCGGCCATTTTGGTGGACTTTAATTTTGACATTGTCGCTTCTTTCACCACGTAATCGCCTTGATTTAATCGATGAGCAATAAGATAATTGTATTCTCTACAAAATTCCATATCCGTATATAAATCAACAAATCGATGTCTTAATGCTTGATATTCGTTAAGGGTAGTTCCAAATGTTTTACGTTCAGACATGTATTGTAGTGCGTACTCTAAAGCATATTCTGCTCTGGCGTGCGCATTTATCCCCATTATTAAACGCTCTAGAGCAAAATGTTCCATAATATGCGAGAATCCTTTATTTTCTACTCCCATTAAATTCGTTATAGGAATCTCCACATTATCAAAAGCAATCTCAGCAGTATCAGAAGCTCGCCAACCCAATTTATTCAATTTTGTTGCTGAAACACCAGACGTTTTCTTATCTATCAAAAAAATACTTATTCCTTTATTGCCTTGATCTGGTTTTGTTTTTGCTGCAACAATCATATAATCGCAGTAAACACCATTAGTTATAAAGGTTTTAGAACCATTTATAATGTATTTATCACCTTTTTTTATTGCTGTTGTTCTGATGCCAGCAACATCACTACCGCCGAATGGTTCTGTAATACAAAGGCATCCTATTTTCTCGCCATGTAAACTTGGCGTCAGATAATTTTCTTTGAGATTGGCATCTGCTTCTTTGTTTAAATGCGTCATCGCTAAATAAGCATGAGCCCACATAGCAGCTGCAAAACCACCAGAATTTATTTTTTGCAGTTCTTCGAGTAAAATTACGGTATAAAATAAGTCAAGATCTAAACCACCGTCAACTTCTGGCGTCGCTAAACCAAAATACCCCATTTCACCAAATTTTTTCCAAATAAAACGTTCGATAGTTCCTGTGCTTTCCCATTTATCAATATGAGGCACAACCTCTTTCTTTAAAAATTCTTTTAAGCTTGCTCTAAATAATTGATGCTCTTCAGTGAAGTACATACTTTTCATGTGTTTCTTTTTAATAGTTACTGTATCACATGAATTTACACAACAGTACTTGAGTTAATCTCAACGGCCTGACTGAGTAAATTTCATAGCTCTTTTTTTAACAGCAAATATAATGATATTCTATCAATTTTATCAGAAGGAAATCCTTCAATTTTATTTAGTTCCTCAAAAGACTGGATTCCATTTTTTTCTTCTCTGTACCTTAAAATATTTTGCGATAAAGCATAATTAAAATACACTAATTTGGATAATTCAGCGACCGTGCAGGTATTTATATTAATTTTTATTATCGTTGGTTTATCAATTACTGTAAACTTATTTAAAGCTTTTTCTATGACTTCAGGTGCTAAACCATAAACATCATACAATTGTTCATCGACAAGAAAACCGCCTAATTTATCTCTAAATTTTATAATTCTTTCTGATAATTTATCACCAATACCGCTAATTATTTTTAAGTCTGATGCCATGGCAGAATTTAAATCTTGTTTTATAACAGAAACTATATCTTTTTTTTGATAATTTTCAGTTTTAATTTTAAATGATTTATCATTTTTTAACGAAGTATTTACCCAATCTGGAAATTTAAAAAAGGGAGATATTACATCCAATAGAGAATCAGAAACTAAGCTTACTTTCTGGAATTCTTCGATAGAATTTACAAATTTATTTTGTGCTCTAAACGCATGAAGCCGATTAATTTCTTCTAAAGACATGCCTAAGGTATAGCCTTTATTATCCGTAATAAAATTAGGATTAAAAAGAAAAATACGCAGTGTTTCTTTTTGGAGCTTTTGCTGTTTTAAAATATTTATTTGATGTTGCACATCCTTATTTACCGAAATAGTAGGATTATTTAACTTTCCTAAAACCATTGATTTATAGAACAAATACCCAACTTGAACGAATACTATTAAAAGTAATAAAAAGAAAATCCCACTTTGTTCTTGTTTATTGAACTTAAAGTGAGATTTAAATTTTTTCATTTCCGATTATTTTACTTAGATTCTAACTGATTTTTATATAATTGATTAGATTTTAGTTTGGTGAAATATTCTTTTAAATCTTTCTTAACCTCACCTGACATGATGTAAAGACCAATTATATTAGGGAACGACATCGCTAAAATCATCATATCAGAGAAATCTAAAACTGCTCCTAAACTTACTGAAGCACCTATTACTACAAATACTAAGAAAACCATTTTATAAACAAATTCTGTTTTTTTGCTTTTACCAAATAAGTATGTCCAAGCTCGCATTCCGTAGTAAGACCAAGAAATCATGGTTGAAAATGCAAATAAGAAAACTGCTAGAGCTAAAACATAAGGAAACCAAGAAATTTGACTTCCAAAAGCATCGGAAGTTAATTGTGCTCCTGCCATTCCTTCTACTTCATGCATTCCTGTAAATATTAATACAAGAGCAGTTAAGGTACAAACCACAACTGTATCAATGAAGGGCTCTAAAAGTGCTACAAAACCTTCTGAAGGCGGGTTGTTAGTTTTTGCCGTACTATGGGCAATGGCTGCCGAGCCTACTCCTGCCTCGTTCGAAAATGCTGCTCTTTGAAAACCAATGATCAATACCCCAATAATACCACCTTTTAAGGCAGACGGACTAAAAGCGCCATTCCAAATCGCTGAAAACGCAGGACCAATATTTTGGATATTCATAAATATAACTACTAAGGAAGCTAAAATATAGATAGAAGCCATAATGGGTACTACTTTCCCTGTTACTTTAGCAATACTACTAATACCTCCGATAATAACGACACCAACTAATGTGGCCGTTACTATTCCAAACCAAAAGCCATTGCCCACTAATGCAGGAAATTGCCCTGCTAATTGCTCAAAAGACTGGTTAGCTTGAAACATATTACCCCCTCCAAAAGAGGCGCCAACGGCTAAAACAGCAAATAGCCCAGCCAATACTTTACCAAAGCCTTTCATGTTTCTTTTCTCTAGACCGTAGCGCAGATAATTCATTGGCCCACCAAAAACACGACCATCGGGCAAGATATCTCTATATTTTACGCCCAAGGTACATTCGACAAATTTTGATGACATCCCTAAAAATCCACAAACAACCATCCAAAAAGTAGCTCCTGCTCCACCTAAAGAAACTGCAACCGCGACCCCTGCAATATTACCAAGACCTACCGTACCAGAGACAGCGGTAGCTAAGGCCTGAAAATGGGTAACTTGACCAGGCGCATTTGGATCATCATATTTACCCTTGGCTAAATCAATAGCATGACCGAAACCTCGGATATTAATAAAACCCATGCGGATGGTAAAAAAGGTTGCTCCTAAAACCAACCAAATTACAATAAACGGAATAGGTTTGGTTACAGGATCGCCATTTGCATGCCTAACTATTTCTGGATTATCATATTTAATTTCGGCTAAAAAATGAGCCCCTTGCTCAATAATATGCTTTTTGTTTTCTGAATTATAAACCACTTTGCCTTCTTTCGTCAAGTGTTTTAAAACACCATCTGCTAGCGCATTAATCGTAATATCTTCACTTTGATTATTCGTGATAATGGCAATTTCTTCTCCTTTATTAACTTTAGAGCCTTCTGCTTTTAACCACTTGTTAAGCACGAATTTGTCGTTCATATCCGGCGACCAATTGGGCACACCTACTCTTTTTACATCGGCATAAACAACAGGATCATAAATACCAATGGCAGCAAAAGGATCCCAAAATAAAACAGAGCCCAAGGCACTAACTGCTGGTGTCATAAAACCATTAAAAATTTCAGCAATAGCTTCTGCTTTTACTTTAAATGATTTGGTTACACTTTGCCCGCTAGCATCAGTAACTATTACTGTATAAGGTACACCTTCTACTAAATTGATTGCACGTTTTGATGTTAACCCCGTATTTTCATTAGTCCATTTATAGGTGTAAGGTTCAACCCCGCCTGTTACCTCTAAATCTATTACACCATCGTTAATACTTTTTGAAGGGTTAAATATTTTTCCCTGTACATCAAGTTCTTGAGAAAAAGCTGAATAGGAGACAAATAGTGGTAATAAGAAGTAAATAAATTTCTTCATAATAAGATTAGTAAAATTCTTTTGGTTAATTGTTGAGCAATATCTAAAAAAAAATAATGGTATCAAATTTTATTTATAAAAGAGGCTTAATCTCTGTGAAATATTTCATTCAATCTTCGAATTTGTTCGGGCCTACCGAGAACAATAAGTTTACTCTTGGCTTGTAATTGTAAATCGGCTTCAGGATTAATAATATAGTTTCCGTCTGGAGCAATATATCCAATAATAGTGCATCCTGTTTTGTTTCGCAAATCTAAATCACGTAACGAATTACAATTTACTTGATCAGAAAAATCTTCGATGGCTACTTCTTCTAAATTAGTGGTGTGTTCGCCTTCCATAGATAATTTATCCATAAAAGTAATTAAATCCGGCATAACAACAAGTGATGCCATGTGATCACCCCCAATTTTATCAGGCATAATGACTTTATCTGCACCCGCTAAAAGTAATTTTTTTTGAGAAGTTATTTGCGAAGCACGACTTATAATAAATAAATCTTTATTTAATTGCCTTGCCGACAATACTACAAATAAATTGGCAGCGTCATCAGGTAAGGCGGTTATTAAATATTTGGCGTTTTCTATTCCAGCATCCATCAATTTTTCATCGTCGTTAGCGTCCCCTTCAATAAACAAAACGTTAGACTCAAACCTTTCAATGACTTCTTTATCTTTCTCAATGATCACAAAAGATTTTTTATAGGCTTTTAAGCGTTCAGAAGCTTGAATTCCATTACGCCCAAAGCCACAGATAATGACATGACTTTTTAAACTACTTATTTTATTCTTCACTTTTTTCTTTTTTAATAATTGTAATGAATTTCTACTTAATATATGTTCCGTTATGACAGATAAAGCAAAAGCAAGAATAAAAACACTTGATATAATTAAAAAGACTGTAAAAATTTTTGATGCAGTATCTAAAGGTCTAACTTCTGCAAAACCTACGGTTGTAACCGTTATTATGGTCATATAAATGGCATCAACCCAATCATAATTTGAAATAATTCTATACCCAAAAATACCCAATAGCAAAACGGCTATAATCAAAAAAAAAGCGAGGTATAATTTAGATCTAAAGAGTTTTATCATTTTTACAAATCGAATACCGAAGTTCTTTTGGTATGAACTAAATCTTTAATTTTTAACCAGAAAGCAACGAATAAATAGAGTGCAAAACCAAAGCCTAGTGTCACAAAAGCGAGATAAATAAACGAAGTTCTTACTACTCTTGCTCTAATTCCCATTCGTTCGGCAATTCGACCACAGACCTCAAATCCTCTTTTTTGAAAAAAATATAATAATTGATAGAAAATATTCATAGGTTAAAATTAGGTATTTCCTTTTAATAAATGATTGCCAACCGCACATTGTAAGCAATTATTTTTTGAGCAATACCGGTTATATAGCTGTAATATAGCTTGACTTTCCATTGCACTATTGATTTTGACTCCTAAGGATAAATAATTATCGATAATGCTATTTTGTTCTTTTTTGATGTTAGAGACCATACTGATTATTCTATCATCTATTGGTTTGTTGATACTTTTTGCATGATAAAATTGTATAGGCAGTATGGTATTTATTAGTAAAAGTTCAATAAATTTTTTAGTAAGCTTTTTGTTTGATTTTTTTGAAACCTTTCCGAAGGTAAAATGACTTTCCCAATAAATACTTGCTTGCGTATTAAAAATTAGGTGAAGAGCTTCTACCGTATCGACTTCTAAAATTTTACTAAATAAATTTTGATTTTTTGCATATAAATTTGCCAATTGTGACAAACGTACAGTAGGAAAATTTGGTGGTCGCAACTTAAAAAAATCAGGTTTTTGAACTCCTACTTTGTTTAGTTTGTATTTGTGCTCTAAGTATTCGTATTCCTTTTTTAAATTTATGTAATAAGCGTCCGCAATATCAATATCCTCTAAAAAACCAACCAAACCAAAAAAGGCAGCTTCTAGTTGCGCAACATTATCACCTATTTTTCTTACAACAGAAAAAGGCAAATTAGCACCTAAACTTTCAAAAGAATCGCCATTTATTTTTAACCCAAAGTTTTTTAGAAGTAATGAAAAAAATACCTGCTCCCAATCATTATTATATTTCTGTAAAAGTTCAGCAACTAGCTTCGATTTTTGTTCAAGTCTTTCAAAAAACAACCTTTCTAACCAATTTTTAAATACAAAATCATCTACTGCCGTAAGTTGATTTTCGCAATTGATAAATCTGTTCTTGCGGGTATCAAAAAGTAATTGATAGGCTTCAAGCAATTTAGGTGATAAATATTTTTTGAGTTCTAGGGTAGGAATTTGAGTATTTTTACTTCTAAAAATGGCCACATCATCTTCCCAAACCACATGCAAAATTACATTATCGTAATTAACATCCGTTTCATGCCCATGCGCATACCAATCTGATGATTTAATATGAATTTCCACATTTCCTGCCCAAAGTTGTTGGTTTATTTTTATTTGTGAATTAAAAAAATCGGGGCCAGACAACTGGTTGTGAGTGCCAACTGAGACAATTTCAATAGTTTCGTTTTGAGAGGATAATAATTCCGAAACCTGAAGTTTTTTGTATTTCCAAATAAAATGTAGAAAATCTTCTCGCATGGCGGTTTTGGGTTGTTGAATGCTGGGTTGTTGGATACTGCGTTTTGGACCTTGAGTATTGGGTATTGGGTATTGGCTTTATGAGTGAAAATTAAAAAAATTGAACTTGAATTTGCCTTTCTATTTTCTGGTCAAAAAACAACCTAATAAACTCATAAACTTTTTTACTCAGTTACCTCACCTTCCCAATTCATAAATCCACCTAATAAATTGTAGGCATTTTTAAAGCCAACGCTATTCATAATAGCACAAGCCTGTCCGCTGCGCGCTCCTGAGCGACAATACACAAAATAAGTTTTAGACTTATCTAATTTTTCAATTTCATCTAAAAAACCTTGTCCTAAATGTATATCAATATTTGTTGCATTTGGGATATACCCATCTTCTACTTCTTCTGGTGTTCTTACATCTAAAAGAAACGCTTTAGTACTATTCTCTAGTCGTTCTGTCCACTCTTCTTGTGATAAATCTGCCATATTTATTATTTTATAACTTCAAAAATAGTGCATTATTCTCAGAATGCCTTATACTATATCAAGTGTTTTATATTTTCCATTTAGAATTTTTGAAGGCTCGGTGGCTAACCATTCTTTTAACAATGAAGCATAAATGTCTCGAAAATCTACTTTATACTTGATGTCTCCATTTTCATCTAAATCTACCAAATTAGCAGGTTGATTATAGATTCCTTTAATTTTTAATTGATCTCCTATTAAAAAAACAAGATTAGCGGCGCCATGATCCGTGCCTTTTGCGGCATTTTCGTTTAAACGCCTGCCGAATTCTGAGAAAACTAGCACTATTGTTTCTTTTAGTGCTCCTGTATTTTTAAGGTCGTTAATAAATGTATTTATGCCTGTAGAAAACACATCTAACAGTCTTTTTTGGGAATTTAACTGATTGGCGTGGGTATCAAAACCCCCTAAGCTAGCATAATACAATTGTGTTTCTAATCCTGAATTGATAAATTCTGAAATTGTTTTTAATTGATTACCAAAAGTATTTTTCGGATACTCCACTTTTGATTGGTACACCTTTGTTTTCTCAAAAATATATTTAGCCGAAGATTTTGCATCAATTACAGTTTTATACAAGTACCCTAAATTGTGCTCACTTAAATGTGTATCTGTATAATTATTTAAAATTTGCGCAAAATATGGGTCTTGCGTAGATTTATAGAATAGTTGTGCATCTTTAGTGGCGATTCCATTAATAGTTTCTCCTTTCATCAATAAAGATAAACTATCATCTACTTCAATTGCTCCTATTGATGTTTTGGCTTCTTGCTCCAAATAGCGCCCTACCCAACCTGTTTTTAAATATTCGTTAGCAGCACTTGCCGTTTGCCAAATGTCTGTAGCTCTAAAATGAGACCGACTAGGGTTGGGATACCCAACATCATTGATAACACTTACTAAACCATCGTCGTACAATGCTTTAAATCCTTTGAGACTTTCATGAAAACCGAGTTCATCATTTATTCCTAACAAATTAGATTGCTGTTGCGCAATAACTGCCCGGTTTTTATAGTATAAATCATTTTTATATTGTACCAAGGTATTTAAACCATCATTACCCCCCGATAATTGAATAATTATTAATTTTTTATTGTTTATGGCTAACGACGCTTGAATTTCAAAGGCCTTTAAAAAATTGGGCACTAAGAAAACGCTGCTTGCCAGACTACTGTTTTTTATAAAATCTCTACGTTTCATGTGTTTTGTATATTATTTTTTTTTGGTCAACTGCCGTTCGCTATTCATCATTGCGTTTAGTGATAAAGTTTTGAACATACTCGTTTCATAGGTTTTGGTTCAACTTAATTGATATTCTGGCAATGACATTAACTGTAAGCAATATTCTTGCTTATCTACTTTTTCTAGACTTTTTAAAAATGCCTTTGTACCTTCGTTTGATGGGCATCTTATGAGTAAATTCGCAATGTCTTCATAAGAGAGTTCACTGAAATCAAAATCAAATTGAGCCCAGTTGGGCGTTATATCGAGTTTTCTATTGAGGTTATTTTTTTTATTAAATTCATCAAAATCATCTTCAAATTCTCCTCGGATATCAAAAGCAATAGTGCCATTTTTTAATAAAACTGAAGGTAATTTCATCCTAACCATCATCGTATTTACATCAATCCAATTTTTACCATCGGGCCAACCTGCCACGTTTATTGGTTCAATTAAAACTTGACCTAGTAATTTTTGTAAATACACCAACTGTCTGGGAATGTTCATTGAAAAAGGCACTGTTTTTTTTATGCCTACCAATAACTCTGTGGGAGATTTAATTTTTGACCCCATATTTTCTTGCTCATAAAACCAATCAGCCTTAAAAACGAATTTCATTAGTTTAGTGATATCATAATCTTTGTAAAATACTTTCGCCATTTCAGCAACATGAGCTTTATTTACAACTTCATTTACAAAACACTTATAGATTTTAGCAGCTATAAAAGTGGCACATTCGGGCTGTTTAAGTATGATGTCTATAATAGCTTCTCCATCAAAATTACCTGTTTTACCCAGAAAGGTTTTTTGCCCTTCGTCATGAACTTTTTTACGTATTACAAAATCACCTTTAAAGTTGTGACCCCACCCTGTGAAAGCTCTAGCTGATTCCTTAATATCAATCTCAGCGTATAAATTACCTTCTCCTAAAGTAAAAAGCTCCATCAATTCCCTCGCAAAATTTTCATTAGGACTCCCCTTTTTATTTTGTTGGTTATTTAAATAGTCAAGCATTGCAGCTTCTTTAGAAATAGCGATAAGCAATTCTTTAAAATTCCCCAACGCGTTTTGACGAAGCGTATGATTAAAATTTTGTAAATACACGATATTTCTGGAACGCACTACAAAATGCGTTGCCCAAAAAAAGGTCATTCGCTCTCGAAGTACTTGATCTGAATTTGCCATCCTGTCTATCCAAGCACTATTAAATTCGACTACTTTCTTGATACTTTGTTTGATTATTTCTCTAAAGCCTTTTTTATTCTCATTTTTATCCTCTGAATAATTTGCTAAAAAGGCATCAATTTCTGGAGTATTTACCGTTAATTTTTCTATTTGATTAGAATTATCAAATAAAACATCAAATACATTAGTTTCATCAGCTAGTATTTGTTTAAACTGGGATGCTGATAGGCCAAAACCTGCTCTTTGGTATAAATGTAAAATATGTGCCGCTTTCATGACTAATAACTTAATTTCTAGTAAGATACTTATTTTTAATAAAGGTTTAATGAGTGTTCATAAAAATGATAAAATATTTTAACATACAATTAATAACACCACTATTTCAAATACCATTTACGATAGTATATTTGATCCCGCAATTGTTGTGTTAAACTTAAAGCTGATTAAATATGATAATATCTTTTGGGTTTATTATTACTGGATTTGTTGCGCTAATTTTTGGGGCTAACTGGTTGGTTAATGGAGCCTCTGCTCTGGCTAAACAATATAAAATTTCAGATTTGGCCATAGGTTTAACTATTGTTGCTTTTGGCACCTCCGCGCCTGAATTAATCGTAAATTCCGTAGCCTCTTATAATGGGCATTCTGATATTGTTTTAGGAAATATCATTGGAAGCAATAATTTTAATTTATTCATTATCCTAGGAATAGCAGGTTTAGTTTATCCTATAAGCGTGCAATCTTCAACAGCTCGGAGAGAAATCCCCATTTCATTAGGAGTAACTTTAGTGTTTCTTTTGTTGGCAAATAATTTTTTTATTTTTGGAGATTTAAAAGTATCGAGAGTAGATGGCGCCATACTTTTTGCTTCTTTTCTCGCATTTTTGTACTATGTTTCTAAAAAAATGAAGGTAGAAGAAGGTCCAGTTACCCCTGCTTCTGAAAAAAAATCGAATTTAAAGATTTGGACTTTAATTGTACTTGGGCTTTGGGGCTTATTAATTGGCGGAAAATTGGTCGTCGATAATGCTGTATTGGTGGCGACAGATATGGGTGTAAGTCAAAAAATTATTGGCCTTACTATTATCGCTGCTGGAACATCTTTACCAGAACTTGTAACCTCTATAATTGCAGCAGTCAAAAAGAACAGTGATATTGCAATCGGTAACGTTATTGGTTCTAATATTTTTAATCTTCTTTTAATATTGCCAATTAGTGCCTTTATTAGACCCATTGACTTTAACCAAAATTTTAATCAAGATATTTTAATTCTGTTTGGTGGCACTGTGTTTCTTATTCTTGCCATGATTACTGGAAAAAGAAGAAAGCTAGATCGCTGGGAATCTGGATTACTTCTCGGGTTTTACCTCGTTTACACAGGTTATTTAGTCTCAAAAGAACTTTAGAACGATTTAACTTTAACAAATTTTTAATACCTAAACCTCATAAAAAAATCAATTATAAACATACATTTGTATATACAATAATTGTAGCAACATGAATGTGGAGGAAACTATAGTAACCGAAAAAGAAATTCCTCTAAAACAAAGGACAATTATTCATTTGAGTTTGATTGATAACAAGATTAACGAAGTAATTACTCAAGAATTGAAACCTTACGACGTATCCTTACAGCAATTTAATGTATTACGTATTTTAAGAGGTCAAAAAGGGAAGCCTGCAAATTTAAGCACCTTGAATGACAGGATGATTACAAAAATGAGTAATACCACCAGACTTGTTGACAAGCTAATTAACAAGGGTTTTGTTGATAGGATAATTTGCAAAAGCAACAGACGTAAGGTCGAGATTAATATTACAAATAAAGGTCAAGAAGTTTTATTAGCGATGGATAAAGCCATGAAAAATGCCGAAGACAGCTTATTAAAAAAATTCACCCTAGAAGAATTAAACTTATTAAATAAATTATTAGACAAATTTTAATACCTATTATTTTAACACAATTAACAAATTTTAAAAATCACAATTATGAAAAAGAACACATTAAGTTTTGTATTTGCCTTAGTATTCGGAGCAGTTGCTTTTGCTACAACCCCTGTTGATGGAGAAAAAAAGACAGTGAGAGCCAGTGAAAGCAAGGTAACTTGGAAAGCCTATAAAGTAACAGGATCGCATTTTGGGACTATAAGCATCAAAGAAGGTCATTTAGAATTTGATAAGGATCAATTGACAGGCGGTGAGTTTGTGGTTGACATGACCACGATCAACACAACAGATTTAAAAGCAGGTGAAGGAAAAGAAAAATTAGATGGTCATTTACATTCTGACGATTTTTTCAGCACTGCGAAACACGAAACTTCAAAATTGGTTTTCACCAATGTAAAGGCAACAGGAAAAAATTCTTATTCAGTTACTGGAAACTTAACCATAAAAGGTAAAACTTCACCTGTAACTTTTGATGTATCAGTTTATGGAAGCAAAGCTACTGCCAATTTAAAAGTAGATAGAACTAAGTTTGATGTTAGATACGGTTCTGGAAGCTTCTTCGATAATTTAGGAGATAAAGCAATTTATGACGAATTTGATTTAGTTGCTGATTTAGAATTCTAAGAAAAGAAAAAAATCACAAAACCTCACTAAACTGTTATTTTAGCTAATGAGGTTTGTTTTTTTTTTAGAATGATGTTTGTATTCTTAAAAATGATTTCTATCTTTGAGGAGAATGAAAAATATAACTGTAAATACTTGGTGGTGGAATATCTTACGACATAAACCGTGAGCATAGCACTATTGTATTAATTTATATAAGGCTTGTCATCACGACAAGCCTTACTTATTTTATAGCTTTAAAATGATATACAAACTAAAAACACATTTCAAAAAAATACTAGCAGATACCATTACACCAGTGAGTGTATATCTAAAAATTAGGGATCGTTTTCCTAATAGTATTTTATTGGAAGGTAGTGACTACCATACCAACGATAATAGCTTTTCCTATATCTGCTGTAACCCTATAGCATCTATAAAAGTAGAAAATGAAATTATTACGCAAGAATTTCCAGACGGCCATGTTGAAGAAATTAAAATGGATAAAACCACCGATCTCGTTGCCATTATAGAAAAATTTAGCCAACGGTTTGAAGCCGACGATAACGGATTTAAATTTATAGAAAATGGCTTGTTTGGCTATATGGCGTATGATGCAGTGCGTTATTATGAAGATATACAACTTTCTAGAAAGGATAATTCGGTCGCTATTCCTGATATATACTATGCGGTGTATAAGAATATCATAGCCATTAATCATTTTAAAAATGAAGCCTATATCTTTTCAAACTGCTACGAATCTGAAAGCAATATTGTAGCAATAGAACGGCTATTAAATGTAAAAAACTTTACCTCCTATAATTTTAATTTAGACGGAAAAGTAGTTTCAAATTTAGAAGATGAAGAATTTAAGGCTCATGTTCAATTGGCCAAAAAACATTGTCAAAGAGGTGATGTTTTTCAGTTGGTATTGTCCCGTAGATTTTCTCAGGGCTTTAAAGGAGATGAATTTAATGTTTATCGCGCTTTACGTTCTATAAATCCTTCTCCATATCTTTTTTATTTTGATTATGGCGATTTTAAAATATTTGGTAGTTCGCCAGAGGCGCAGTTAGTTGTTAAAGAGGGTATGGCAGAAATACACCCAATTGCTGGAACGTTTAAACGTACTGGAAACGACGAACAAGATGCCGTTTTAGCCAAAGAATTATCCGAAGACGATAAAGAAAATAGCGAACACGTAATGTTGGTTGATTTGGCTCGAAATGATCTTAGTCGCAACGGTACAATGGTAAAAGTAGCTAATTACCGTGAGGTACAATTCTTTTCACACGTGATCCATCTAGTTTCAAAAGTAGTGGGTCAAAAGAAGAAAAATATTCCGACCATGAAAGTAGTTGCTGATACTTTTCCTGCTGGAACATTAAGCGGCGCTCCAAAACATAAGGCAATGCAATTGATAGAAAAATACGAAAAAACGAGTAGAGGATATTATGGCGGTGCCATAGGTTTTATGGATTTTAAAGGAAACTTTAACCATGCCATTATGATTAGAACTTTTTTAAGTAAAAATCATCAATTACATTACCAAGCAGGTGCTGGTATCGTAGCTGCATCAAATGCAGAAGATGAGTTGCAAGAAACATATAACAAACTAGGAGCTTTAACAAAGGCCCTTGAAATAGCGGAAGGGATATAAGAAGCCCTAAAAGCCTACCTTCAGGGGAGATGTTCAAAATAGATTTGAAATAAAATGAACAACAAAAGAAATTTAAAAACTCAAGATAAGGTTATTAGTAAAGAGAGTCCTAATTCTCCCCTTGAGAGGGGGCTACGGGGTGCTACTATTTTAGTTATCGACAATTATGACAGTTTCACTTATAATTTAGTCCACTATTTGGAAGATTTAAATTATGAAGTCGTTATAAAAAGAAACGACCAACTGACGCTTGATGAAGTAGAGGCTTTTGACACCATTGTACTTTCGCCTGGACCTGGTGTTCCTGACGAGGCGGGTTTGTTAAAAGCAATTATTAAAAGGTACGCGCCGACTAAGAAAATATTAGGCGTTTGTTTAGGGCAGCAAGCCATCGCAGAGGTTTTTGGAGGTTCATTGATAAATTTAGAACAAGTATATCACGGTATAGCCACAAAAATAAACATTATAAAAGAAGATATATTATTTGATGGTTTACCCAAAGAAATTGAAGTAGGCCGTTACCATTCTTGGGTTGTTAATCCAGAAGATTTGCCTCAGGTTTTAGAAGTTACTTCAGTTGACGCCAACGGACAAATAATGTCGATACGCCATAAAGAATATGATGTTTCAGCAGTTCAGTTTCATCCAGAATCTGTTTTAACGCCAGATGGGAAGAAGATGTTAGAAAATTGGATAAAGCAAAGCTCTCCAGCCCACAAAGGAGGAGAACACTAACATGTTGGTTAATAATAAAAGTGGAATTATTTTTTCCTTCGGAAATATTCTTAGAAAAATAAAAAAATAATGAAGTTTAAATTTTAAATATACGAAATAACTTCCTCCTATTTGGGGGAGCTTAGGTGGGGCTTATGAAAGATACTTTAAACAAACTTATAAATAACGATATTTTAGCCAAAGAAGACGCCAAGCAAATTTTGGTGAATATGGCTAAAGGCGATTATAATACGAGCGAGATTGCGGCTTTTTTAACCGTATACATGATGCGGAGTGTAACTATTGAAGAGCTCGAAGGTTTTAGAGACGCTTTGCTTGAATTATGTTTAGCGATTGATTTATCAGCCTATAACCCCATCGATTTGTGTGGAACTGGTGGTGATGGGAAAGATACTTTTAATATATCCACCTTAGCCTCTTTTGTAACTGCTGGTGCGGGAATAAAAGTAACAAAACACGGCAATTATGGCGTATCGTCAACTTGCGGAAGTAGCAATGTAATGGAATTTCTAGGTATAAAGTTTAGCAGTGATATCAATTTTCTAGAAAAGAGTATCGAGGAAGCTGGAATTTGTGTTTTACATGCTCCCTTATTTCACCCCGCGATGAAAAATGTAGCGCCAATTAGGAAAGAACTTGGTGTAAAAACGTTTTTTAATATGCTAGGACCTATGGTAAATCCCGCTTTTCCAAAGAACCAAATAGTAGGGGTTTTTAATTTAGAATTAGCCAGAATGTACGGGTATTTATATCAGAATACCGATAAAAAATTCACTGTACTTCATGCTTTAGACGGTTATGACGAAATTTCTTTAACAGGGAATACTAAAACCATATCCAATAATTCAGAAGGTATGCTTAAACCGTCAGATTTTGGCGTAAAAGCAGTAACGACAGCAGATATCGCTGGAGGAGAAAGTATTAACGAGTCCGCACAAATTTTCTTGAATATTCTTCAAGGAAAAGGTACTGAAGCTCAAAATAATGTAGTTTGCGCAAATGCTGGAATTGCCATCGCTACTGTTGACAATTTGAGTCCCATTGCTGGATTTGAAAAAGCAAAAGAATCGCTTTTAAGCGGAAAAGCATTGGTTTCATTGAAAAAATTACAAGCGTTGAGCAGCTAATTGATTATAGCATTAGAATGTGAAATAGCTCAATAGTAAAAAACAAGAAATAAAAAATTGGAAAAACGAGATAGAATTAAACACCATTTAAACTTGAAAAAAAAACGAACCAACAACGAGCAATCAGCAATCAAAAACGAGTAACAAGCTAAGAGCAAGGAAGAAAATGAATATATTAGACAAAATAGTTTTTGACAAACGAAAAGAAGTTTCCCTAAGAAAATCTTTAATTCCTGTGAAGCAATTAGAGCAGTCTGTTTTATTTAATAGACCAGAAAATTCTTTGGCAAATGCCTTGCGGAATAGTTCTTCTGGTATTATTGCAGAACATAAGCGTCGTTCGCCTTCAAAATCGGAAATCAACCAAGATTTAAATGTACAAGATATAGCTACTGGTTACGAAAATGCTGGGGTTTGTGGGATGTCCGTTTTAACGGATGCTAAATATTTTGGTGGTTCTTTAGACGATTTACTTTTAGCAAGAGCATCAACCAAATTTCCATTATTGCGAAAAGAATTTATCATTGATGAATATCAATTGCTAGAAGCAAAAGCTTATGGTGCCGATGTAATTTTACTAATTGCTGCCATTTTAACTAGAGAAGAAATAAAAAGTCTGTCTGAATTTGCTAAAAGTTTACAGTTAAACGTTTTGTTGGAAGTGCATGATGAAGAAGAGTTGCAAAAATCAATCATGCCAAGCTTGGATATGCTCGGAGTCAACAATCGAAATTTAAAAACTTTTGAAGTTTCGCTAAATACCAGTAAATCGTTATCGGACTTGATCCCCAACGATTTTGTAAAAGTTTCAGAAAGTGGTATTAGCAGTATTGAAGCCATAAAAGATTTAAAAGATTACGGCTATAAAGGCTTTTTGATTGGGGAGAATTTTATGAAAACCAGTAACCCTGGCGAGAGTGCTAAAGATTTCATCAATCAACTAAATACTATTTTATAACTATGGTAGCTGACAACTATACTATAAAAAACGAAAGGCCTACAACTTTAGAGCATCATGCTATAAAGTTGAAAATCTGTGGCATGAAATTAAATACAATAGAAGTTGCAGCCCTTTACCCTGATTATTTAGGATTTATTTTTTGGGAAAAATCTAAAAGAAATTATATAGGAACGCTTGAAGCTATCCCACATCAAATTAAAAAAGTTGGAGTTTTTGTGGATGCTTCGATTGCTGAAATAATTAAAAAAATAAGAAGTTTTGGACTTGTAGCCGTTCAATTACACGGGAATGAGTCTCCAGCGTTTTGTCAAGAATTGAAAGAAAAAATTAAAAAAATTGAAATTATTAAAGTGTTTTCTGTTTTAGATGAATTTGATTTTAGCATTTTAGCACCTTATGAAAAAGCATGCGATTTTTATCTTTTTGATACCAAAGGAAAATTGCCTGGTGGCAACGGTTTTACTTTTGATTGGACTATTTTAAAAGAATATCCCTCTGATAAACCTTATTTTTTAAGCGGCGGCATTGGTTTAGAAGAAATAAAAGAATTGAAATTATTTTTGAAAATACCAGCATCAAAATATTGCCATGCTATCGATGTAAATAGTAAGTTTGAACTAGAAGCAGGACTAAAGGATATAGATAAACTAAAAAAAATCAAAGAAATATTAAGTACTGAGTATTAAGTAATAAGACAAAACTTAATAATCTGGAGATTATACTCAAAAATCAGCAAATAGCATTAAAGTTTAAAAAATCAACTGTCTAGTAACAATAATATAAAAAATTGAAAGAATTATAGAAACCATTACGTACCGTTTATTAACAAAAATCTTATTACCTATTTAATACTAAAAAAAAATGATTTACAACGCAACTGAAAAAGGATATTACGGGGAATTTGGTGGGGCATTTATTCCAGAAATGCTTTACCCGAATGTTGAAGAATTACGCCAAAAATATTTAAAAATAATGGCTGAACCAGACTTTAAAAAAGAGTTCGACCAGCTTTTAAAAGACTATGTAGGCCGACCTTCGCCACTTTATTTTGCAAAACGCCTATCAGAAAAATACAACACAAAAGTCTATCTTAAACGTGAAGACTTAAACCATACAGGCGCGCACAAAGTAAACAACACTATTGGTCAAATTTTAATGGCTAAACGCTTAAATAAAACCAGAATTATTGCCGAAACTGGCGCAGGGCAACATGGCGTTGCTACCGCAACAGTTTGTGCTTTAATGGGCATGAAATGTGTAGTATATATGGGTGAAGTTGATATTGCTCGGCAAGCCCCCAATGTGGCGCGAATGAAGATGTTAGGTGCAGAAGTTCGCCCGGCTTTATCAGGAAGTAGAACGCTTAAAGATGCCACCAATGAAGCTATCCGGGATTGGATTAACAATCCTGTGGACACACACTACATCATAGGTTCAGCGATTGGCCCACACCCGTATCCAGATATGGTTACTAGATTTCAGTCGGTAATATCCGAAGAAATAAAATGGCAGTTAAAAGAAAAAGAAGGTCGTGAAAATCCTGATTATGTGGTTGCTTGTATTGGTGGTGGCAGTAATGCCGCAGGTACTTATTATCATTTTTTACATGAACCAGAAGTCGGGATTATAGCAGTAGAGGCAGCAGGGAAAGGGATCGACTCTGGTGAAAGTGCAGCGACATCTGTTTTAGGTAAACGTGGTATTATCCACGGATGTAAAACCTTATTGATGCAAACTGGCGACGGACAAATTACAGAACCATATTCTATTTCCGCAGGTTTAGATTATCCTGGAGTTGGCCCCTTACATGCCCATTTATATACCTCAGGTCGTGGAGAATTTTATTCAGCGACGGATGATGAAGCCATGGTTGCAGGCTTAGAATTAACACAATTAGAAGGTATTATTCCTGCCATCGAAACAAGCCATGCACTAGCCATTTTTCACCATAAAACCTTTAAACCAGATGATATAGTAGTAATTAGCTTATCAGGTCGTGGCGATAAAGATTTAGATAATTATATTAACTATTTTAAATTGTAAAAAAACACAAAGTATTAGGTACAAAGTATCAATTAGCATTTATTTAATATTTTGTACTGAGTACTTTATACTTATTACTAATTACTTTTAAAAAATGAATAGAATAAAACAAAAGATGAAGGAGGATAAAAAACTCCTTTCTATATATTTCACCGCGGGATATCCATCCTTAAATGATACCGTAAATATTATCCAAGATTTAGAAGCTAATGGTGTTGACATGATTGAAATTGGACTCCCATTTAGTGATCCTTTGGCAGATGGTCCGACCATTCAAAATAGCTCAACAGCGGCCTTAAAAAAAGGCATGACTACCAAATTGCTTTTTGAACAGTTAAAAGATATTCGGAAAACAGTTTCTATTCCTTTAATTATTATGGGGTATTTTAATCCTGTTTTACAGTATGGGGTAGAAGCTTTCTGTAAAAAATGTCAAGAAATCGGAGTGGACGGACTCATTCTTCCTGATTTGCCTTTAGCTGTTTATGAAGATGAGTACAAAGCTATTTTTGATAAATACGATTTAAAATTCATCTTTTTAATCACACCACAAACAAGCGATGATCGCATTCAGCAAATTGATGCCGCTTCTGACGCTTTTATTTACATGGTGAGCTCTGCAAGCGTTACAGGTTCAAAATCGGGTTTTGGCGATGAACAAACCGATTATTTTAAACGTATTAGCGATTTGTCGTTATCTAACCCACAAATAATAGGTTTCGGGATCAATAATAATGAAACTTTTAAACAAGCTACCAAATTTGCCAAAGGTGCTATTATTGGTTCAGCTTTTATTAAGAATTTAACAGAAAATGGGGTAAGCTCTATTTCTAAATTTATTAACGAAATTAAATAAGTATTAAATTTATTAAATATTCTGAAGTAGTTATTTAATAGACCATACTGCGTACCCATTGGCGGGAGCTCTTAATTTAGTAAAACCTTCGGCATTTGTTGACAGGCCATTTTTGATATTTTTGGTGTAATCATGTAATCCTTTGCTGAACCAACTCGTTTTTATTTCTCTTGAAAGTTCCGAAGTATTGCGATTTATATAAATAATTAATCCTGGATTATTACCAGCTCCTTTTCTCTCTGCTATGTATTCATTAGCATCCGCAAAAAGCACTTTTAAGTCTCCGACGGCAATAGCTCTATTGATCAAAATTAAATCTTCTAATTTAGATTTAAAGGCTACATTTTCATAATCAGAATAAAAAATACATGGATAGCCAGGATGCGTTAGAATAAATGCATAAGCCAAAAGTTTCTGGTTATTCCGAATTACTGGCTCTCTATCAGTATCGTGGTTAGCTACAAAAGTTACAGCGTCATCTGGATTTGTCTTCCAAAGCATATCGCCAGTTTGCAAAATACGCAAGTTATTTTGCTGAAATGCATCTCTCATTTGAAAAAGGTTTGGGAAGTCAAAAGCATTGACTCCAGAGTTTGCCACCCATTGACGAACTAAATCTGCATTACCATCAAAAAATTCTCCTACCGTCCAACCTCCAACCTCGGTAACCCAAGCTTTTACAAATTCAGGACCAAAACTTTTAACATAGTCAAAACGCCAACCATCGAAACCTATGGTGTTTTTATAATATTTCGCTATTGAATTGTCATTTTTCCAAAACCAATTTTGAACATTTTCTTGAAGCAGACATAAATCTTGTTCTGCAAAAAATAAAGCTCCTTCATCTGAGGCGTGTATGCTGTTGGGATGAAAGTCTTCGAAGCTTCTATTAAATAAACCAGAAGCATTACCATTAAAAGAATTAAATAAAGTATATGTTTGTTTATTTCTATAACTATTAAACTCTAAGCCTCCTCCACTATTATGTCCCATTACGATATCGGCAATTACTTCAATCTTATTTAAATGAGCAGCTTCAATAAGTTTTGAAAGATCATCTTTTGATCCAAACCTCGTTTTAATTGTACCGTGTTGATTAAATTCTCCCAAATCAAAATAATCTGATGGGTCGTAACCCATAGAAAATCCACCAGATTGCCCTTTGGAAACTGGAGGTAACCATAACCTATCAACCCCAATTTTTGACCAATTTTGTGTTTTACCAGCCAAGGTATTCCACCACTCAAAACGAGGTTCAACATCCCAATAAAATCCCTGCATCATGACACCTTTATCTGAAAGATAAATAGATAAATCCTGCCCTTCTGAATTAGAATCTAAAGACGGTTCTTCATTAGAATTATTTTTGGAACATGACAAAAACGTCAAAAATAAAATAATAGATAATGAAAGTTCGTATTTAATTGAATAATCTGTCTTCTAATATATTTAACATATCATAATTATTAGATTAATATAAATATAGCATAAAAATTTACAAACTTCATTTCACATATAATTTTGAAACATTTAAGATAATGTTCTTATACTTTTGGTTATATTTTAATAAATTATTTATCATACTTTTTAGCTATTAAATAGGAAAGAATTTTTAAATAATTGAAAGTTGATTTCGCTGTTATGCGTAACACTTAGCTTAGCTCCATTTTTTCCTGAACCACATTTATGAGGTAAAATAAAATGGATTACCGGAGGTGCTATCAGAATGAAAATACAAGACTGGTTTGATGTTTTGATGCATAGCTTTCCTCTTATACTGTTGATTAGATTAGCAATCGTAAAAACTATTAAAAAACCAGAAAAATTAGCCTAAATTTCCCATTTTGTGCTCTATCGATAATAACGTTGACGCTTTAACGATTAATGACAAAGATTTACACATTCTTTAACGGTTAAATTAAGGACTTATTCTTATCTTGAAATTGAATCCAAAAAATTAAATTATGGGAATGATTGAAGATAAAAAGCTAAGAAGAAAAACAGAGCAAACAAATCCGACGAACCCAACTGGGAATACCAATATTACCACAAACAAGTTTGATATTGACGAGGATACGATTAAAAAGCAACAGAATAAAAAATAGATTAAAGTCTAAAAATGCTAAGCATACTGGAAAACCCAAAAATCAATGGTATTGAATTTTGGGTTTTTGTTTTTCCGTATCTTATGAGCATCCAAATTCCCAACAGCCCTCTTAGCGGCTCCCGAAGAGGTGGTTAATGAAATGGTTTTTAGGATACTTCTTCTAATTTAAAAGGATGAATTTGTGGCATGTGATCAATAATAACCTGTAGTTTTAAATTGTTTTCTTTTAGATTTTTTCTAAAAGAATATTCAGGACCGTTTTTACGATTACCGCCCATAAATAATAAAGTATCCATGTTATTATAATCTTTAAAAAGGAAATAGCATCTCTCAATACTATATTTTGCCTTCCTAAATCGGAAGCGTAAATTTTTGAGCGTTCTTAGCTTTCTACAATATCACAAATACCAATTTTTTGTTGCCTTAGAAAATCTTTTCGCAGGTTTACGAACTCTTCAGAGGTCTCATCCAGTAAATTAAAATTGAATATCTTATCCAAAATAGGTCACAATTGTTCGTCTCTACTACCATAACAAAAATTAACATCGCCTTCTTTTAAATAAACAGTGGTAAACCTTGGTGGTGGCAAAGTTCCAACAATGATTTTAGTAGCTTCTTTAAATAAAAAAGGATTGTATGGATGTTTATGATTAAATATTTTCTTCAGAAGTTTTATTTATGAATTAGTATTTTGAAGTTCTTTTACTTTTTTAATAATAGTAGAATTTTGTTTGTAACTTGGTTTTGACATGCACTCCGACTCTTGCGCAATTTCATTTAATAGCGCTGCTGCACTTTCTAGTTTCCCATTTCTGATATAAAATTTCGCTAATTCTAAGCGCTCTTCGTAATGGCTATAAGCCGCATCAAAAAAGGCAAAAAACTCTTGCGCTTTATCAATATTGCCTTCTTTTTCTAAAGCCAAAGCATATAAAAAAGAAGCTTTTGTTTTTTTGAATTTTATTTGATCTTTTAACTTCTCAGCAATGACTAAAGCTTTGTCTGGTTGTGATCCGAAGTAATAAGCTTCTACTAACTTCGTCATTGCGTAATGGTCATTTATAAAAACATCTTTTAAGAAAGACTCATAATTCTCAATAGCTTTATCGAAAATTTTAGCCTCTAAATACGAATCTACAAAAGTAACTTGATTTTCAAAAGTAGAGGAAAACTGAAGCTTTTTTTCCAGATCTGCTATTTTTTTAGTTGGGTTAATTACTGAGATGATATTGTCTTTAACCTTATCGGTGACCTGCTTATTGATAATATTCATGAAAATATAAAGTAAAGAACCTATTACGGGCAGGAAAATAATGGCAAAAATCCAGTAATAGGAATTGCGATTTGTAAAACAATGATAAACGCAGTAAGCTTGTAACGCAATGGTAAAGTAATATAACATACTCAAATATATCATATCCTTAAATGCTATCCATAGCTTTTTAAAATAAAAAACCAGTAAATTCAATAGAAGTTAAAGGTTTTTATCTGTTATAAATGATCTTAGAAGGAGGGCCATTATAGAACTCAAACCTTTTCAAAGTTTAAATCTTTGACAAGGTTATATAAATATGGTTACGCCGAATTTCTACTAGCATTAATATTACCGTAAAGGGAGCGGGTTACAATTTTTTCGTACAAATCTTTAAAAGAAGACTCATCGCCTATTTTCTGAAGGGCGTATTGCTGAATGACCAATAAGGGCAACACAATATTCTCCCTAATTTTTATAGATTCTCGAGATATCGCTTCTTTCTCCATTAAAATACTCATACCTGAAATTAGCAATAACATTTCTTTTGAAAGTTGGTATTCTCTGTGCAGAACGGTCCAAAATTCTCCGTATTCTTTATTGTCTTTCATGTAACTCGTTAATTCAAAATAACACTTAGATAAAGACATCATACTATTCGACATTAAAATTCTAAAAAAAGGCACGTTCTTATACAAGGCTTTTACATCTTCTAGTCTTCCTTGATTTTGCATGGTTTTAATAGCGGTTCCCAAACCAAAATAACCTGGGACATTTTGCTTTAACTGGCTCCAAGAACCAACAAAAGATATGGCTCTGAGGTCCGAAAGTTCTAACTTAGCCTTGTTCCCTCTTTTTCCAGGACGACTTCCAATATTTGCCTTGGTATAATAATTCAACGTACTCATATTTTCTAAGTACGACATAAATTTATCGTGATGTTTTAGCGCATCGTATTTCTCGAAACTAAGATCTGAAAGTTCTTCAATTAAATTTCTTTCTTTTGGCGTAATGGTGTTCTCATCTTCAAAAAAATTATTTGATAGACCAGCGGTAAGTAACTGTTCGCAATTATAAATAAACTGTTCTTTAGTGCCATAGGTACTGGTAATAGTCTGACCCTGAATAGTTAATTGAATTTCGTTATTGGCAATTTCTTTAGTTTGAGCAGCGTAAAACCGATGTGTTTTTCCACCTCCACGTGCCGGTGGCCCACCTCGACCATCAAAAAATATAGCTTTTATTCCGTTTTTAGCACATACCCTTGATAAATTTTCTTTTGTTTTTAAAATAGACCAATTGGCTTTTAAATAGCCGCCATCTTTAGTACCATCAGAAAAACCAAGCATCATGGTTTGCTTATTCTCTCTTTGTTTAACATGCCCTAAATATTCTGGCATTTCAAAAAGTTGTTGCATGGTCTTTTCCGCACCTTCCATACCTTTCATAGTTTCAAAAAGGGGTACAATATCAAAAGTGATGGCATCGTGCTTCCAGCCGCTCCATCTAAATAAGGCAAAAACAAAAAGTACAGAAAATACATCCTCTGAGTTACTTATAATGTATCTGTTACACCCTTCTTCGCCATTTTTTTGCTGAATAGCTCCTAATTGGGCAATATTTTTGATGGTATCTTTTGTGATTTCATCCTCAAAATCATCGGCCATTAATTTTAAATCTTTATGCAATAATATTTGTATCAACTCCTCATCGCTAAGTTCCGATAAGTCGTTTTTTATGCCACCATTTTTCTTTAAAACTTCGGTCATCACCTTAGTGTGCATGCTATGATCTTGACGAATATCTAAGGTTGCAAAATGAGTTCTAAATATTTTTACTTTGTCCATAAAAAAATCTAATTCAGCCAAATACAACGCGTGGTATTTTTCAACTAAAATGGTTCTAATATTATCTAAAGGCCCAATAATAGCCTCATAACCTACATGTTTATTAGGATTAAACATGGCGGTATATAAGTTAGCGCGTAATTGGTTTATATCGTCTTGTAGATCCGTAAAGGTTAATTTTTGCTGTAGTTTTTTTAAATCGTTGTAATAACATTTCATTAAAGTTATGCGCAATTCGTCAGCAACATCGCTTGTGATTTCAGCCGTAACAAAAGGGTTTCCATCGCGATCGCCACCAGGCCAAAACCCGAGTTTCATAATATTATAATTCTCGAATTCTGAATTATTGATATTCCGTTTCAGATAAGAATATAGTTCCCCTACAGCTTCATAATAAACGTTTCTAAGGATGTAAATGATGTTCTTGGCTTCGTCTAAAGGAGTTGGTTTTTTAGCATTAATTAATGAAGTAAGCCCTAATTGCTGCAATGTAACATCTATATCATCTATTCTATCTTCTAGAATTAAGCTTCTTAATTCCGCAATAATATCTAAGATGGCAGGCGTATAAAATTGTGTTGGATGTGCAGTTAATACAATACGAGCACTAAAGGTTGATAGCTTTTCGGCTATTTTATCCCAGCTTTTATTTTTATCAATGAGCTCAAAATAATCTTTGATTGTTAAACTGGTGCTATGTTCATATAATTTTGGAAAAGCAGCATCTTCAACACTATCATACAACACCACTTGACGCTCTACATATTGAATGATGCGAAACATAAAATCTATCCTTTCTTTTTCCGAAGCGATGTTAACATAATTTTGAAAAAATAACTCTAAAATTTCTTTAGGATTTTTACCAGATTTTAAGCCTTTTTGACATTGATCTAAAAGCAGTGGAATAACCATACCTACGTTTTCAATATTTGGGTATGGTAAATTCAGAAATAAGCTATTATAAACATTGAATTTATTATTAACGGATTTTTTAAATACCTCTAATCTCTGTTGTTGTTGCATATTCTTTATTAGTAAATTCCATTTAGATAATGGTGGATTGCCAAGACAATATCCTTATAAATTAGTTGTAAATTTAAGCCTTTTAGACTAGCATAACAATTATAATAAACTACAGAATCAATCAATTTTGTTATATATTGTTAGTGTTTTAAGGAAAGCCACTAAAATTATTCAAAGATTTTAACACTTATGCTATTTATTCATAACTAAAAGTGTTCTTGTAGATTAGCATAAAAAGTCTTACTTTTATTAAAAACAATGAAACATGGGAAAAGGCGATAAAAAATCGAGAAAAGGTAAAATAGCTAATAATTCATTTGGAGCAAGACGACCAAGAAAAATAAAGCGCAGGCCGAGTGTTGAAGAAAAAATAAATATTAAAAAGAAGAAATAGTTGCTAGTTTTTGCTTGGTAGCAATTAAATTCCTTCTTGAATAATTTTCAACAATGAAAACCAAAAATAAATTTATTCACTTTTATATTAGAGAGTTATGCTTATAAATTACAGAGTTACACAAAGTGAAATTTATTTTCGTGTAAAAACCGAGTATTTTTAAAATTACATTACAATTAAAACTTATCGAATAAAAACAGGTTCATTTTCTTTCAAGGTATGCTCTTTACTAAACAAATAACCATCAAGATTAAAGTTTTTAATGTTCTCTAAAGTCTCGACTTGATTATCAACAATATACCGAACCATTGAACCTCTAGCTTTTTTGGCAAAAAAACTGATTATTTTTAGCTTGTCGTTTTTCCAATCTTTAAAAACAGGAGCGATTACTGGTACTTTTAACTTTTTAATATCAACCGCAGAAAAATATTCATTACTGGCTAAGTTCACAAAAAGTTCATCATCGGCTAATTCGGCATTCAAGAAAGCAGTAATATCATTTTTCCAAAAATCGTATAAATTTTTATTCTTACCTATCGCTAAACTTGTTCCCATTTCTAAGCGATACGGCTGCATTAGATCTAAAGGTTTTAAAACTCCATAAAGTCCAGATAAAATACGTAAGGTATACTGTAATTTATCAATTTTATCGTTAGAAATGGTATAAGCATCTAAGCCTTGATACACATCGCCATTAAAAGCATAGACCGCTGGTCTGGAATTTTCAGCGGTAAAAGGCGAAGAAAATTGCTGATTACGTTCCCAATTTAATTGCGCCAAATTATTTGATATGCTCATCAATTCTGCCAAATCTTTGGGTTTTTTCTTGGCTAAAACACCATTCAACTTTTCAGCCTGCTTTAAAAAATTAGGCTGTGTGTAATCTGCTGTGGGTAATTTACTTTTAAAATCAAGGGATTTGGCTGGGGAAATAACTATTTTCATTTGTTACGCTTTTTTCTATTCATCGACTTCATAATTCTGATAAAAATACTAAAGATTTCAACATCAAACCAACTTAAACCTCTTCTTCTAAAGTACTATTTTTAGCGTACTGTCGCCATTTTTCGATACAACTTGCCATATCGTCAGGAACTTCAGAATCAAAACGCATAAACTCCCCACTCGTAGGATGCACAAAGCCTAAAGTTTTGGCATGTAGCGCTTGTCTGGGCAACAATTTAAAAGCATTATCTACAAACTGCTTATATTTGGTAAACGTAGTGCCTTTTAAAATTCTTTCGCCGCCGTAACGTTCATCATTGAACAGGGTATGACCAATATGTTTTAAATGCACACGGATTTGGTGTGTTCTACCAGTTTCTAACTGACAAGAAATTAAGGTAACATAGCCCAAACGTTCTACAACCTTATAATGCGTAACCGCTTCTTTACCTTGATCACCATCTGGATAAACAGTCATTTGCAGTCGATTTGATGGGTGCCTGCCTACATGACCTTCAATTGTACCAATCTCCTGCTCCATATTTCCCCAAACTAATGCCAAATACTCGCGCTCGCTGGTTTTATCAAAAAACTGCTGAGACAAATGCGTCATGGCAGCATCGGTCTTAGCGATAACTAAAAGTCCCGAGGTGTCTTTATCTATTCGGTGCACCAAACCTGGTCTTTCATTTCTGTTGACTGGTAAATCTTTGGTATGGTGTAATAAAGCATTAATCAGTGTTCCTGAATAGTTTCCATGTCCAGGATGTACTACCATTCCTGGTGATTTATTTACTACAATTAAGGCATCGTCTTCATAAATTATTTGAATAGGAATATCCTCTGGCACTAATAAATTTTCATGTGGAGGATATTCAAACAAAACACGAACTTCATCGCCCGCCTTCACCCTGTAATTTTGTTTTACCGGAACATCATTTACCCAAATATGACCCTCTTTTGCGGCATTCTGAATTTTATTACGAACCGCATTTTCAATGAAATTCATTAAAAATTTATCTACTCGTAGAGGTTCTTGCCCTTTTGATGCCTTAAACTTAAAATGCTCAAAAAGTTCGTCTTTTTCTAATTCAGCACCTTCTTCTTCTTCTAACATAAATTATTGTTCTTCTTCCTCCTCTTCATCAGAAGCTGTTCTAATTTGTGAACTTTCACTTTCGGCACCATTACCACAAACGAGCTCTATTTTTGAGGTTTTTGGAAGTTTATAGCCTTCTTCAATATACTTACCTTTATATTTTATGCGATAAACCATATCTTCTCCAAACTCCTCAATATAGGTTACTCTTTCCACATCTAAACCAACTGCCCTTAATTTTGCGGTAGCATTTCGTAAGGTTACTTGTATAATTTCTGGCACGCTCACTTTTTTATAACCCGACGGATTTACCGTTACATAAACTTTTCTATTCTGTTTTACTTTATTCCCCGCAGGCGGATTTTGTTCAATAACGGAAAATCTAGGGTAATCCGGATTGTAATTGGCAGAATCTAAAACTTCATAGCGCAATTCAGAATCCTCAATTACTTTTCGCATTTCGGTAACTGTTAATTTTGCCAAATCGGGCACCTCAACAAACTCGTTATGGTTTGTTGAGCTTTTAAGCCACTGTAAAGTAAAAAAAACAATTATTATTAAACCTAAAAGTGCTAGTCCTAATTGAATAAAGAAAACTTTACTTTTTAAAAAGTTTAGAAAATTTTTCATTTTTAGTATCTTAAAGTGCAAATATATGAAATGAGCCATAACAAAAGTTGAAACCCACTCAAATGTTAATGGCAAATTACATGCGGCTGCAGTGCGAAGTCTTAATTGACTATTAAACCGACAAAAATTAACAAATTAAATAACAATTAAAAAATGGCTAAGCTTAATTAAAATATGAAATGCCTACCATAACATTTAAAATATTTAAATTTTTGTAGTCAAAGCTAGGTACTTTTCTTTACTTTGGCATGAGAAAATCGTTCTTTTCAAAAATTTAAATAGGATGAAAAAAAATATTGCCATTATCATGGGCGGCTATTCAAGTGAGTTTAAAATATCACTTAAAAGCGGTAGTGTAGTAAATAAATTTATGAATAAAGATAAATTTGATGCCTACTGTATTCATATTTTTAAAGAAAAATGGGTTTATGTTGCCGAAAATAAGGAAGAATTTCCTGTAAATAAGCACGATTTTTCGATTACTGTAAACGGCCAAAAAATTAGGTTTGATTGTGTTTTTAATGCCATTCACGGTTCACCTGGAGAAGATGGTTTAATGCAATCTTATTTTAAATTACTTGGGATTCCACAAACCTCTTGCGATGCTTACCAATCAGCCCTTACCTTTAATAAGCGCGACTTGTTGAGCGTTTTAAAACCTTACGGAATTAAAGCGGCAATATCATACTATCTCAACCAAGGCGACCCCATACATGAAGATGATATTATACAAAAAGTAGGCTTACCTTGTTTTGTAAAAGCCAATAAAGCAGGGAGTAGTTTTGGGATATCAAAGGTGTACCAAAAAGAAGATATAAAGAAAGCAATCGAAAATGCCTATCAAGAAGATGATGAAATTATTATTGAAGGTTATTTAGAAGGTACAGAAGTTTCTGTAGGCGTAATAAAATATAAAGGAAAAACAAAAGTGTTACCGATTACTGAAATAGTTTCAGAAAACGATTTTTTTGATTACGAAGCAAAATATGCCGGTAAATCTCAAGAAATTACACCCGCTAGAATTTCTGAAATTCAAGAAAAAAAAGTTATTGAAGCTGCCAGAAAAGCCTATGATGTTTTAAAGATGAAAGGTTTTTCTAGAAGTGAATTCATTTTTATCGGCGACGAACCTTTTATGTTAGAAATGAATACCACACCAGGTTTAACCGAAGAAAGCATTTTGCCGCAACAAGCGCAAGCAGCAGGAATATCGCTGACAGAACTTTTTGAAAATGCCATTCTTGAAGCTTTAGCTTAAAAATATGAAAATTTGTTTAATTTAAAAGTTATGAAACGTGCGATTTTTCCAGGTTCCTTTGACCCACTCACTTTAGGACATTCTGATATTATTCAAAGAGGGATAACCTTGTTTGATGAATTAATCATTGCAATTGGCGTAAATTCTGATAAAAAATATATGTTTTCACTAGAAGAGCGTATGCGTTTTATTAAAGAAACATTTGCAAATGAGCCTAGAATTAAAGTGCTCACATATGAAGGATTAACGGTTGATTTCTGCAAAAAATTAAATGCTAATTTTATTTTAAGAGGCCTAAGAAATCCTGGTGATTTTGAGTTTGAAAAATCTATTGCCCATACCAATAGAAAACTTTCGGAAATTGAAACTGTATTTTTATTGACCTCATCAGGTAAATCATACATCAGTTCTTCTATTGTTCGAGATGTGATTAAAAACAGTGGAGATTACACAGGTTTAGTGCCAGATAGTGTAAGAGTAATTTAAGTTTTTGCTACCATCATTTGCCATTTTATACCATCAAGTTAACGATTATGTTAATGATAAAGATGCCATTTACCCTACAAAAAGCTTGTTTCTACAGCCACAGAATTACACGATGTTATATTTTTAGATTTAAACATGACTATTTTAGACGGATGGGACTTTTTATATGAATTTATAAAACTAGCAATCGAAAAAACAATTACGATAAATATTGTAACTTCATTTATTAACAACGAAGACAGATAAAGGGCATAAATCTACAAATTTATAACCCACCATTTACTAACCTACAATACAAAACCCTTGAGCAAACTAGAAATAGAAAAAATCACCAGTACTGCATAGCTTACCATCAAATTTTAACTATTTTTGAAGTATACAATTTTCAAAGATTTTACAGACTTAAGAACGTCGTTAGAATATTATTAAATCTGACTCAAATGAAGTAAGATGCCTTTTGAAAATGATAAACTGCTACCGTTATGAAATTTTTTCTAAGCTTTTGTATTGTTATATTCTTATGCTCTTGTGAATCAGAAAAAGAAAGAAAATTAACTGAAAATAAAACCCAATTCGAAATTTCAAACGGTGAAGAAACAGCAACCTACGCTGAAACTATTGAATTCTATATTTCCTTAGCTAAAAATTTTCCTGCAATTAACATTCAAACCATTGGCGAAACAGACAGTGGCTATCCACTTCATTTAGTTACTTTCAATTTAGAAGGAGAATTCAATTTTAAAAAAATACAAGAAAACAAAACCATTATTTTAATTAATAATGGTATTCATCCTGGAGAAAGCGATGGTATAGATGCTACCATGTTGCTTTTTAGAGATTTGGCTACAGAAAAAATAAACTCGCCCGAAAATACTGTGATTGCCACCATCCCTATTTACAACGTAGGCGGCGCTTTAAATAGAAATACCTCAACAAGAGCCAATCAGAACGGCCCAAAAGAGTATGGTTTCAGAGGGAATGCTCAAAATTATGATTTAAACAGAGATTTTATTAAATCTGATACTAAGAATGCCAAAACCTTTGCATCAATATTTCATTTGGTAAAACCAGATATTTTTATCGATAACCATGTAAGTAATGGTGCCGATTACCAATACACACTAACGCATTTGTTTACCCAACACAACAAGCTAGGTTTAGATTTGGGCGATTATTTGCACAAAGAGCTTATGCCTAAATTAGAGGCAAGCCTTTTAGAAAATAAATGGGACATTACACCCTATGTAAACGTTTTCAATACCGTGCCCGAAAACGGATTTTCGCAGTTTATGGACCATCCAAGATACTCCACAGGTTATACCACTTTATGGAATACTTTAGGAATGATGGTCGAAACACACATGTTAAAACCCTATAGAGATCGGGTTAAAGGCACGTATGAGATCCTGAAAGCCATGATTGCTATTGCTGAAACTGATGGTCAGCGGATTAAGGAGCTAAGAGCCAAGACATTTGAAGATATTTTAGCTTTAAAAGAATATCCTTTAAAATGGGAACTTGATACTACAAAAATCAGTATTTTAAACTTCAAAGGTTTTGAGGCTGATACTATTATTAGTGAAGTTACTGGTTTCCCGAGACTTAAATACGACAGAAACAGACCGTTTACAAAAAAAGTGGAATATCAAAATTATTTTAAACCCGCAGGAATGGTGAAAATATCCAATGCGTATATCCTTAAAAAAAGCAATTATAAAGTCATAGATTTGCTTATCAAAAACGAAATTACATTTACCAAATTTTTAAAAGATACTATTTTAGAAGTAGAGGCTTATAAAATTGAAGATTATAAAACCCAGCAAAACAGCTACGAAGGTCATTATCCGCATTACAATACTGTAGTTTCAAAATCTAAGCAGAAAGTGCAGTTTCATCAAGGCGATATTTTTGTGCCTACCCAACAATTGGGCATTAGGTATCTTTTGGAAACCTTGGAGCCATCAGCTATGGACTCTTTTTTTAATTGGAATTTCTTTGATATGATATTACAGCAAAAAGAAAGTTTTTCACCTTATGTTTTTGAAGATATCGCCTTAGAATTATTGCAAACTAAAAGTTTGTTAAGAGAAGCTTTTGAGCTTAAAAAGCAAAGCGAGGAGAATTTTAAAAATAACTGGTATGCACAACTAAATTATATATACCAACACTCCGAATATTATGAAGGCGCACACTTGCAATATCCTGTTTATAGAGTGATGAACGACTTTACCCTTAAAGGAGTAGATAAAAATTAATCATCGAATAAAATTCTAATATTAGCATAAGAATTTTCAAGTGCCTTAGCTATTTTAACTGGTCCTTTCCATTTAACCTTATCTATTCCCTCATCGGCTTGCCCTACTAATTCCCCCTTATAAGAAGTTTTCATAGCATACCAATGTACTTCTTTGAGCTTAAAAACACCATTTCTTTTAAAAACATGGTAAGTAGTTTTTAAAATATTTTCAATTTTAAGTCCTAATACTCCAGTTTCTTCTTCTACCTCACGTAGAGCACATTCTTCCAGAGTCTCACCTTTATAAATTTTTCCTTTAGGTAAATCCCATTTGTCATTTCTATAAATAAACAAAACCTTTCCATCTTTATTTGTAACCACACCGCCTGCTGCAACAACCAAAGGAATTTTTTTTGTAAATTTATTCAGAATTTCCTCATGGTTAGGATGATAGATATACGCAACGTCAACTTTACACTTAGAAAGTTCATTTATAGCTTCTCTAATTGACTTTTGGTTCAATAGGAAATATTTGTTATTGGCAATATCGGAGAGTTTATTTGTCAAAATCAACTGAGCCTCATTAACAAAAACTTTATACATTTGCATTATGGTTTTAAACAAAGACACCGCAAAAAAAACGGCAGAGCTTCTATTGCAAATTAATGCAATTAAGTTGAAACCTGAAAATCCTTTTTTATGGGCGTCAGGTTGGAAATCTCCTATCTATTGCGATAATAGGATTATTTTGTCATACCCCGCTATTAGGAACTATGTTCGCGAGGAAATGGCGAAGCAGGTTGAACTCCTTTACGGCAAACCAGATATTATCGCTGGGGTAGCTACTGGCGCTATAGGCATAGGGATGTTAGTCGCAGATTATTTGGGTCTACCTTTTGTTTATATTCGGCCTGAGGCGAAATCGCATGGCAGACAAAATAAAATTGAAGGAGTCTTAGAAAAAAATCAAACGGTTGTAATTATCGAAGACTTAATTAGTACCGGCAAAAGCAGTTTAAACGCGGTTGAGGCTCTCAAAGAATCAGGAGCTAGAGTAAAGGGAATGTTAGCAATTTTCACTTATGGCTTTGATGTAGCTACAGAAAATTTTAAAGAAAATAACATCGAATTGCATACTTTAAGCGATTACAACCACTTAATTCAGCAAGCATCGGACACCAATTATATTAGAGAAGAACAATTTAAAACATTGCTAGAGTGGAAAGCGAATCCTTCGGCATGGCAACAATAAAATTATGCATATAGAAACTCAAAAAAAAATTCTTTTAAAAAGTAGTCAAAAAGTATATAATTTTTTAATTGATGTAAAAAACTTTGAACATTTAATGCCAGAAAACATTAGTAAGTTTCAAGTTATTAATGAAGACAGCTTTTTGTTTGCATTAAAAGGAATGCCCGAAATTGTGCTACAACGCAAAGAAATGGTACCCTATAATAAAGTAGTTTTAGGCGCTGCTAGTGAAAAACTGCCATTTACACTTACTGCAAACATAATTGAATTGGGCGCTAGCGAAACTGAGGTTGTGTTAAGTTTTGAGGGAGAATTTAATGCCATGATGGCGATGATGATAAAAAGTCCAATCACAAATTTTATGGGCACCTTAGCTGATAATTTGTACAAAGTCTAAGTTTATTGATGGTTGTTTGTTGATGGATAATAGTTTGTGCTTTTGAAATTGTTTAGTAGGTGCATAAACTAATAACCTCAATACATCAATTTTATTTCTTTTAAATCATAACGCTTTAGGACTTGATCTTCAAGCTCAAGCACAAGTGTACCATCAGCTGCAATGGTTCTAATGATGGCAGTAAATAATTCGTTCGATGCTTTATTTTTAAAAGTTGAAGCTTTATCTTTTCTAAACAAAACTTTTAAGTAAGCTTTTTTTAAAAGCTGTTCATGACCGCTTTCGAGTTCACCAAATAAGAGTTCTAAATTTTTAGCAATGATTTGCAAAACCTCGTCTAAATCAAAAGTTTTTCCAGTGATAAGTTTTAAAGAAGATGCATTGGGTAAATTTTTAAATTGAGTCTGATTTACATTTAAACCAATTCCGATAATCGAAGCACTGATTTTTTGACCCAAAAGTAGGTTCTCAATCAATATGCCACAAATCTTATTTCTTCCTGACAAAATGTCGTTAGGCCATTTTATTGATAAATCTGGTATTTTTATACATTCAAGCGACCTATAAATTGCTAAAGAAACTAGCATATTTAACACAAATTGATCTTTAATAAATAGCATTTGTTGATGTTTCAAAATACTGAATGTTAAGTTTTTACCCTTTTCAGACTCCCAACTTGCACCCATTTGTCCCTTACCTTTTACCTGTTCTTTAGCGGTAACAATGGTAAAATCAACAAGGTTATCTTCAAGCATTAAATTTTTCAAGTACAAATTAGTAGATGCTGTGGCATCAAGTTTGATTAGTTGCATATGTTAACTATTGTATAAAACTTAATCTTATTCCTCAAAACAATAGTTAAAAAAACAAAAAAATAATAACTTTGCAAAAATTAAATTTTTTGAATGCAGAAAAAGCAAACTAGCGTAGATGAGCTTATCAGTTTTATTCTTGAAGGAATAGAAGAAGTTAAAGGCAATAATATTAATATACTTGACCTAAGAAAAATTGAAAATACAGTTTGCGACTATTTCATAATCTGTAACGGAACTTCTAATACGCATGTAAATGCCATAGTCGGCTCAATCCAAAAAACAGTTAGTAAAAATATAAAAGACAAGCCTTGGCATGTAGAAGGCTCAGATAACTCTGAATGGATTTTAATGGATTATGTAAATGTAGTTGTTCATGTATTCCAAAAACACATAAGAGAATTTTACGATATTGAAGGACTTTGGGGAGACGCAAAAGTAACTGCAATAGAAAATAGCTTTAAATAATAAAAAAGAAAAATGGCGAAAGAAAATAGTTCCAATCCAAAAAAACCTAGATTCAATTCTTGGTGGATTTATGGTGTTATAGCAGTTTTATTAATTGGTTTTCAGATTTTTAGTAGTTCCAATTTATCGAGCACTAAAAAAACAACCACTTCTGAATTACAAGAATACTTAAGAAATGGTGATGTTACAAAAATCTTAATTGTTACCAATACCAGACAAGCAAAAGTTTTTTTAACAGCTGAAGCCTTAGGTAAAGATGTTCATAAAGAAGTAGCAACAAAGCCGTTTGGTCTTTCTGGAGCAGAAATACCCCAGTATGTCCTAGACTATGGGGATCCACAGAACTTTGAAAATGATATTAAAAACACCAAAGTTGAATATAATTTAGATACGGGAATAGAATTTACTACCGAATCTAATGTTTTTGGTGATATTCTTTTAAGTGTCTTACCTTTTATCTTAATTATTGGGATTTGGATATACTTAATGCGAAGAATGTCTGGCGGTGGCGGTGGTGGCGCTGGAGGTCAGATATTTAATATCGGAAAATCAAAAGCAAAACTTTTTGACGAAAAAACAGATACCAGAACTTCTTTTAAAGATGTTGCGGGGCTTGAAGGGGCAAAAGAAGAAGTTGAAGAAATTGTAGATTTTTTAAGAAATCCAGATAAATATACATCCTTAGGTGGTAAAATACCAAAAGGCGCATTACTAGTTGGTCCTCCAGGTACAGGTAAAACCTTGTTGGCTAAAGCAGTTGCAGGCGAAGCCAAAGTTCCTTTCTTTTCGCTTTCTGGTTCAGATTTCGTTGAAATGTTTGTGGGAGTTGGAGCCTCAAGAGTACGTGATCTTTTTAAACAAGCAAAAGACAAGTCACCAGCTATAATTTTTATTGATGAAATTGATGCTATTGGTAGAGCACGTGGAAAAAATAATTTCACAGGTTCAAACGATGAGCGAGAAAATACTTTAAATCAGCTACTAACTGAGATGGACGGTTTTGGAACAAATACCAACGTAATTGTTTTAGCAGCTACTAACAGAGCTGATGTTTTAGATAAAGCACTAATGCGAGCTGGCCGTTTTGACCGACAAATTTACGTTGATTTGCCAGACATTAGAGAGCGTAAAGAAATTTTCGAGGTTCACTTACGCCCTATTAAAACAGCAGAAACTTTAGATTTAGATTTTCTAGCCAAACAAACTCCTGGTTTTTCTGGTGCAGATATAGCTAATGTATGTAATGAAGCCGCGCTTATAGCCGCTCGTAAAGAGAAAAAAGCAGTAACAAAACAAGATTTTTTAGATGCTGTTGATAGAATTGTAGGCGGTCTAGAAAAGAAAAATAAAATTATTACCCCTAGAGAAAAAGAAACTATTGCTTACCACGAAGCTGGTCATGCTACGGTTAGCTGGATGTTAGAGCACGCCGCGCCTTTAGTGAAGGTTACTATTGTTCCAAGAGGACAGTCTTTAGGTGCTGCTTGGTACTTACCAGAAGAACGCCTTATTGTTAGACCCGATCAAATGCAAGATGAAATGTGTGCTACTTTAGGCGGTAGAGCTGCTGAAAAAGTGATATTTGATAAAATATCTACTGGCGCTCTAAGTGATTTAGAGAAAGTAACCAAACAAGCTAGAGCCATGGTAACTATTTATGGTTTAAACGATAAAATAGGCAATTTAACCTATTACGATTCTTCAGGTCAGGATTCTTATGGATTTTCTAAACCATATAGTGAAGAAACAGCACAAACAATCGATAGAGAAATTTCTATCTTAATAGAAGAGCAATATCAAAGAGCTATTACTATTTTAGAAAAAAATAAAGATAAACTTACCACTTTGGCGAAACGACTATTAGAAAAAGAGGTTATCTTTAAAGACGATTTAGAGAAGATTTTTGGCAAAAGACCTTTTGATAAGGACTTAGCAGAAGAAGCTAACGCGGCGGCGGCTAAGATTGAGGACGAAAAAAATAAAACGGAGCCGACAGGAGAAGAAGCTGACGCAGCGGCTGCTAATATTGAGGACGAAAAAAATAAAACGGAACCAACAGCAGAAGAAGCTGATGCCCCGGCTGATAAGATTGAGGATAAAAAAAATGAAACGGAGCCGACAAAAGAATAAAAAGTATTTTTGAATTCTAAAAAATGGGACTATTTGAGAAACTCTTTGGTGGAGGTAAAAAAAAGGTTTCAGCACAATCTGATGAAACCAGAGGCGTTCACATGCCTGATCTCGATATTCCCGCAGATGAAAAGTTTACAATTCACTTTAAAAAAAATGGAGGTAAATTCATTTATTGTGACGGTTTTAATGAGGTAAAACAAGCTTTGGACAATATTATTGAAGAGAACAGTTGGGAAAATATTCCTTTTTTTTCTATGGATAAAAAATTAGAAGAAAAGTTTTCCAAAGAAGCAATGAACTTTACGGATAATATAAGTAAAAGCAGCGTTTTCTTTACCACCTGCGAACATTTAGTAGCGCACAATGGTTCTATTTTAATCTGTTCGAGTCAATTAAACGAGAAAAAACTGCATGAACTACCAGAGAATTTTATAGTTTTTGCTACCACGAGTCAACTTGTGAATTCTATCGGGGAAGGTTTAAAAAAAATCAAAAAGAAGTACCAAGATAGTATTCCATCAAATATTACCACCATAAAACACTTTCAAAATATAAAAGAAAACTCAAACGATTTTCTTACTTACGGTAGTAGTTCTAAAGATTTGTATCTTATTCTTCTAGAAGATTTGTAGCATGAGAGAGGTTTTTAGGAGATTAATTACAGGATTTGTTTATGTGTTGCTTTTACTTTCTACCATTTTTTTAAGTTCTGATGCCTTTGATTTCCTGTTTATGGCCTTTGGATTGGCATGTTTATACGAATTTAAAAGGATGACAAAGTTAAAAGGATACTATATCTTTGCTGCTTACCTTACGCTATGGTGGGTTTTTATTCATTTAATTTATGGCTACGATTATAACATTGCTGTTATAAATACCTTAATGTTTATAACTATTACCATAAATATCATTTTACTTTTCTATTTATTTTCTGAAAAAGAGATACAATTCACTACATTAAAAAAATTCTTGATAGGTCTTTTTTATATTGGTGGAGGATGTATATTTTTAACAATGATTCCCTATCAAAATAGTAGCTTTGCACCATTATTAATTATGGGCTTTTTTATTTTGATTTGGGTGAACGACTCTTTTGCCTATATCGTTGGAAAAACAATAGGGAAACATAAATTATTCCCAAGAGTTTCACCAAAAAAAACTTGGGAAGGCACTATTGGTGGATTTTTATTTGCTTTGTTAGCGGCTTATATTATATCTGAATATGAAACCGATTTATCGCTAGTTCAATGGCTTATTTTGGCTTTAGTTATTGTTGTTTCTGGTAGCTTGGGTGATCTCTTAGAATCTAAATTTAAAAGAGATGCTGGGGTGAAAGATAGCGGTGCCATTTTACCAGGGCACGGAGGAATGCTAGACAGACTTGATAGTTTGATTTTTGCTGCACCATTTGCCTATTTAACTTTAAATATATTTAATTATGTTTCATAAAGAAGGACAAAAAATAATTCTGATCAGCTTTTTTATTGTGGCAATAATCGTCTTTGCCGCTCATTATTTTATTGATATTTCTTGGCTAAAAATGGCGGTACAACTTGCCGCATTATTGTTCCTAATCATTGTTTTGCAATTTTTTAGAAACCCAAAAAGAAAATTTAAAAAATCTTTTGATGAAATTTTTGCTCCAGCAGATGGTAAAGTTGTAGTCATTGAAGAGGTGGAAGAAAACGAATATTTTAAAGGAAAACGCATACAAGTTTCCATTTTCATGTCGCCTGTAAATGTTCATGTAACGCGTTATCCTGTAAGCGGAAAGGTGGTATATTCAAAATACCACCCAGGAAAATACTTAGTAGCATGGCACCCAAAGGCTAGTGAAGAAAACGAGCGCACTACTATAGTAATTAAAACGCCAAAATTTGGAGAAATACTTTATCGGCAAATTGCGGGTGCTTTAGCCAGGAGAATCGTAAACTATGCCATTAAAGGTGAAAGCGTTCATCAAGGAGAAGATGCAGGTTTTATAAAGTTTGGTTCAAGAGTAGATTTATTCTTACCTTCAGATAGTGCTATAATGGTTAAGCTTAACCAAAAAGTAGTGGGCGCAAAAACATGTATTGCAAGTATTGGAACAAAAGATGATGCCTAAAAAACTGGAGACAGATTTTTTAAAAGCGGTAAGTTACATGAACAACTATACCGAAGCACTTCCCGCTGACATACTTTTAAAGCTTTACGCGTATTATAAAATAGCCAATGAAAATTTTAATAATCCTGGTAGCCGAACACCGCTCATCAATGCTTTTAAGGCAAATGCCTTAATCCAAGCCAAAAATTTGTCGAGAAAAGATGCGATGAAAAGATACATCGCACTTGTTAAAAAAGAATTTATAGACAAACAGTAATCTCTGAATTATTGTTTGTTTAACACCCCGACTACCTCTACCCGCGTAAAATAGAGGACAGCTGTTACGGATAGCATAAAGTACATCACCATTACATAACTTCCGAAGTAAAAATACTGGTTTAACCCAAACCAGTCCTTGGTAAACATTATAAAAATCAGACCTAATAGACTCCTAAAAAGTTCCAGATATTTTGCATTTTTATCTCGATCCATTAACAAAGTATAACAAAATATTCCGAAAAATATAAAGGCACCGTAACCGAGTAAACCCTGAAAACCTATTGCGCTATAATTATAAAACATAAAGAGTAATAACAATAAATGTATGAGCATTTGCGCCACAACGTAAATTTTGAAAGATGAAGACGCGTTTGTTTCATAGCGTTCAAAATTATAAACATCTTCGATTATTTTTACTGGGTGTTTATCAATCACATCTTTTGGTCTCCACCCAGTTGGCATAAACCAAATTCGTAGCTTGTCAAAGTAGCTTTTAGTTCTCCAAGCATCTTTTGATAATTGTAAAAAATGTTGAAAATTAATAAAAACAGGATTCCAAGTTTTTGCCGGTTTCAAAATCCCGAATTGTGGTGGAACCTCGTCAAGTTCTTCTTGAAAAGTTCCAAAAAGTCTATCCCAAATCGAAAGTATTTGTCCTAAATTTTTATCAATATATTCCGGATTTATAGCATGATGTACTCTATGTTGCGAAGGGGTAACAATAACATACTCCAACCAACCCATTTTACCAATATGTTTTGTATGATACCAAAATTGCGCAAATAAATGCACTGGCGCCAAAATAGCAATTACCTTATAAGGAACTCCGAGTATGGCTGCAGGGATAAGCAAAATAGAAAAATAGCCAATAAGATTTGAAATAGGTTGTCTCAAAGCACACGACAAATTGAACTCCTCGCTACTATGATGAATTACATGCTGATTCCAAAAAATATTTATTTTATGACTCAATCTATGATTCCAATATCCTGCAAAATCTATGGTGATAAATGCAAGCAACCATACGAGCCAAGTCGCCGTAATTTCTGTGATGGCTAAATAATCATATAAAAAGGGATAACTAATCACCACAAATGCTAGCCCTAATGAGTCTTTAACGATATTAGTTAAGCCTGAACTGATACTTGAAACAGTATCCATAACTTTATAGGTCTGGTTTTTAACAAAATGACCGTAACTTATTTCTATAATCAATAAGATGATAAAAAAGGGAATGGCGTAGAGAAGAGCATTAGCGTAAGTTTCCATAAAGCGCAATTTTTTGTATTCAATGGAATAAATATACTAAAAAAGTTTTATTGATGACCAACGACGACAAAAATATTTTTTCTTCTAATTCTTTTCAGATTATAAGAACTATCACATTAAAAAATTACCAATCTATAGGTCTATAATCTTTTAAGAATTTTCCACACCAATGTTTTCCAGTATTGATACCATGAATCAAAGGATCTAACACACGTGCTGCCCCGTCAACAATATCTAAAGGTGGCTGAAAATCATGCACCTCCTGCTTCTTTTTAGATAATTCAATGGGGTCTTCATCGGTAACCCAACCTGTATCCACAGCGTTCATATACACGCCATCTTTAGCAAAATCTGAGGCAGAAGTATGGGTCATCATATTTAAAGCCGCTTTTGCCATATTGGTATGCGGATGCCTATCTTCTTTGTAAAAACGATGGAACTTACCTTCCATGGCAGATACATTTATTATATGTTTTTTACCAGTATTTTCAGATCGTATTAAGCGCGAAAGTCGATTGCACAACACAAATGGAGCTACAGCATTGACCAATTGCACTTCAATCATTTCAGGGGTTTCAATTTCACCTAATTTTAAGCGCCAACTATTGGTTTTTCGCAAGTCCACCTGCTGCAAATCGGCATCTAGTTGGCCTTCAGGAAATACTTCTTTTGTGGAGAGAGAATTGTCAAAACTATACGGAATTTGAGATAATTTTGCCGAAGCCCTTATCCCTATTCCTGGTTCTGGCGCATGCCAAGTTACAGGTAAGGTATTATTTTGTTGGCTAGAGGTATTTTTACCTAGGGTATTTAATTCGTGTAAACAATACAAATGATCTGCTAATAATTGCTGTGCTGATTTTGGCAAATCAGCTGCGGCTAGTTCTTCATTTTTCATTAAATGTTGATAAAAACCAGCTGGGCGACGCACCGTTTGCGCAGCATTATTGATAAGAATATCTAATCTATTGTATTGTTGCTCTATAAAATTGCAAAAGATTTCCACGCTTGGAATATGTCTCAAGTCTAAACCATGAATTTTGAGGCGATAACCCCATTTCGAAAAATCGTCTTCTTTTGAAAATCGCAAAGCTGCGTCCACAGGAAAACGGGTTGTTGCGACTACTGTCGCCCCAGAACGCAATAAAATTAAGGTAATATGATAGCCAATTTTTAAGCGAGAACCCGTGACAATCGCAACTTGATCTGTTAAATCTGCAGTCTGAAATCGCTTTGCATAATTAAAGTCGCCACAATCTTGACACATGGCATCATAAAAATGGTGTAATTTGGTGTAAACAGCTTTACAAACGTAACAGTTTCTAGGCGATTCTAATTCTTGCTCCTCTAAACTATTTAATTTTGGGGCTTCAAGTAAAATTGGGGCTTTAAAAATTATAGCTTCACGAGCACTTCTGATGCCTGTTTCTTTGCGTGCATGTTTATCACGCTCAATCATTTTACGTTTTGAAACTTTCTCCGCTTCTTTTTTTGACTTTTTAAAATCGTCCCGATTAGGTCTGGATAACATTCCAGAAGCCTTTAATAAGGCAACTCGTTTCTCCTCGGGTAATTCTAAAACCGTATGCGCGTTTGCTACCAATTTTTCAAGAATGGCAATACATTTATCAACTTCATCGAGGCTAATATTTGCACTAACCTTTTCCCCTATTTCATTTGATGCGTCAGAATTCATGTTACTCGTTTCTATTTGATAAAACGATGCAAATGTACAGTTTAAATTAAAGAAATAAATAAAAATACAAGCCATTTCTAAAGGACATTTTTTGATG
>Ga0209284_10000915_pt1 | contig 47131 bp, 50 predicted proteins | sample FRY03_FD_187211 | JGI IMG/M metagenome (GOLD analysis project Ga0209284, IMG submission 187211) | Freshwater microbial communities from Lake Fryxell liftoff mats and glacier meltwater in Antarctica - FRY-03 (SPAdes) (version 2) | ecosystem: Environmental > Aquatic > Freshwater > Ice > Glacier... | reverse complement strand
TGGTCCAGGATGGAATGGAACCTTTAACGGAAACCCGCTTCCTGCAACAGATTACTGGTTTGTAGTTTTCTATGAAGAAGATACTGTGTCAAAAGAATTTAAAGCCCACTTTTCATTAAAAAGATAAAAGTCCATGAATTTTAATCTAAAAAAAGCATACTTATTATTAGTCCTTGCATTTTCTCAATTATCCTACTCACAAGAAGGAGTTGCAATTTATTCTGATTATTTATCAGATAATTATTATTTAATACACCCATCTATGGCAGGTGCTGCTAATTGTGGTAAATTGAGATTAACTGCAAGAAGACAATGGTTTGATCAAAGCGAAGCTCCAGAATTAAATACACTAAGTTTTAATACAAGTGTAGGAGAGAGATCTGGCATGGGAGCTATTTTATTTAGCGACCAAAATGGTTATCATTCTCAAAAAGGCATTAAACTAACATATGCGCATCATATCTTATTCTCAAGAAATAAAATAGACTTAAATCAATTGTCTTTTGGTATTAGTGGGGCATTAGTACAAAGCCAATTAGACGAAACATCTTTTTTAAACAATCAGCCTTTCGACCCGATTATTGGTGGAATTTATCAAAAAGATTCATATTTTAATGTAGATATTGGTGCTTCGTATAACTTTTTAGAATTCTTTTCTCACTTTACCGTTAAAAATGCTATTGCAAATGTTAGGAGAGAAATTTATACCGAGTTTGAATCTGATAACTTAAGAAAATTTCTTTTTAGTGCAGGATATGTTCTTGGCAATAGTGATAGATTACAATTAGAGCCTTCTTTTTTACTTCAATTAACAGATAAAACAAAAGAAAAATCGATAGATTTAAACTTAAAAGCTTATAAAGATTTTGATTTTGGTAAAGTATGGGGTGGATTTTCTTATAGAAGAAGTTTTGACGGAGCTCAATTTGTAAACGGAAATAGTATTTCAAATCAAAAATTACAATATTTTACTCCGATTATAGGTGTAAACTATGATCAGTATATGATTGCTTATACATACTCTTATTTAGCTGGAGAAGTTAGATTTGATAATGCCGGATTTCATCAGATTACTTTAGGTATAAACTTGTTTTGTAAAAAAGAAAAGTTCGAATGTAAGTGCCCTGCAATTAATTAATAAAATTAACCTTTATATATCCCGTTTGCTCTTAGTTAACGGGATTTTTTTATACTATGAAAATAATAAAATCTGTTAACGGGAAATCTCCAAAAATTCCAAGTGATTGCTATGTTGCAGAAAATGCAACAATAGTTGGAGATGTAGAGTTTGGAGAAAATTGTTCAGTATGGTTTAATGCAGTAATTAGAGGAGATGTAAACTTTATTAAAATAGGCAATAAAGTAAACATTCAAGATGGGGCTGTTATACATTGTACATATCAAAAACACCCAACTGTAATTGGCAATAATGTTTCTATTGGTCATAATGCAATTGTACACGGTTGTACAATACATGATAACGTTTTAATAGGAATGGGAGCAATTGTTATGGATAATTGTATAATAAATAGCAATTCTATTATTGGAGCAGGTGCTGTTGTTACTCAAAATACAGTTGTAGAATCTGGAAGTATTTATGCTGGAGTTCCTGCGAAGAAAGTGAAGGAAATAAATCAATCTGATTTTGCCGGAGAAATAGAACGCATTTCTAATAATTATGTAATGTATTCTGGATGGTTTAAAACAGAAGAATAAATTAAAAGTCCTTTTTAATTACTGTAAATTCATTGTTTAATATGCTTCTAAGGACTTTTGGGTCAGAATTAGTATAAAATATTTGCTTACTGTTTAAGTCTTGACTTAAACCAGTTTTGTTACTTAATATCTTTTTTGTTTGAATTGCCACGGCTTCACCAGAATCTATAATTTTAATAGTAGCAGGTATTATCTTTTTAATATTCTGAATTAAATAAGGGTAATGACTACAGCCTAAAACTAAATAATCAATATTAGCTTTTATCATAGGAGTTAAATAAGACTCTAATAAATTCATCATTTCGGGAGAATCTTTTTTACCATCTTCTATTAATCTAACTAATCCATGTCCAATTTGTTCAATTATATTTGTGTTTGGATAATTCAGGGTAGTTTTGTGAAATAACTCGCTATTAAGTGTTCCTTTTGTTGCCAGAATGCCTATGGTGTTAGTTTCTGAGTTTATTGCTGCTGGTTTTATAGCAGGTTCTATTCCAATAATTGGCACGTTATATTTTGCTCTTAGTTCTTTAATTGCATTTGTTGTAGCGGTGTTGCATGCTACAATTATAGCCTTACAATTTAACTTAAGTAATAAATTGGTGTTTTTAATACTTAATTCAACAATCTCTTCTTTAGATTTTTCTCCATAAGGAGCATTTATGCTGTCTGCTAAAAAAATAGTATTTTCTTTAGGTAATAAAGCATGAACTTCTCTCCATATAGAAGTTCCTCCTATTCCAGAATCAAAAAAGCCTAAAGGGTTGTTGTTATGCATAAACCAAATGTAAAAAAAAACTGCTCAATAAATGAGCAGTTTTTGTAAAAGTATTTTTATAGAATATTAAAATCCTAAATCTTTTTTAACATCTACAGTAATATCTGTGCCTTCTGCTAATAAAGTAGAATTAACATCTAGTACATAATTAAACCCTTTTGCTTTTCCAACTTTAGCTATAGAAGCTTTAATTTTATCCATTAAAGGTTTGCCTAATTCTTGTTCTTTTTTAGTTAATTCTTTTTGAGCATTATCTCTATATTCTCTAATTCTTTTTTCCATTTCTTGAACTTCTTTAGCTCTTTCAGCGTTTAAAGTTTCAGTAATAGTTGCAGCTTCTTTGTCGTATTTCTCTAATTTTGCATAATACTCATCTGCCATTGTTTTAAATTCGGCATCGTATTGTTTGCTTAATTTTTCGATTTGTTTTTGAGCTTCAATCATTGCAGGTAACTTACTAATGATTTCGTTTGTGTCAACGTGAGCTATTTTGGTTTGAGCAATTGAAATTTGGTTTGCTCCTACTACTAAAAAAGTAGCAATTAATAAAGTTTTAATCTGTTTCATCTTTTGTTTAGTTATTGTAATTAATTATTGTTTTGCATTAGTTGTTTTTTTTCTTCTTGTTCTTTTTTTAATTTTTCTTCTCTAGCTTTTTTTGCAGCTTCTCGATCGGCAATTATTTTTTTCTTACGATCTTCTATTTCTTGTTTTCTCTCTTCTGGAGTTTTTAACTTAATGTCTTGGGGAGCTTTTATAGCACCTTGTTTATTTTCTTCTTCTGTTGCAGCTGTTTTATTACTATCATTTGCGTTTTTATTTATGTTATTGTCAGAAACTGTGCCATTTTTTTTAGCAGCTCTTTCGTCTAACATTTTTTGCCGTTTTTCGTCGTATAATTTTTTACGTTCTGCTGCAGCTGCCTTTTTTTCTTCTTGAATTTTATCATAAGCAGCTTTTTTTTCGTCTATAGCTTTTTTCCTTGCTGTTAAAGCTGGATTTGCACTTATTTCGTCTTCTTTGCTTTCTTGCTCGTCTAGTGTTTTTTGTTGCTTTTTAGAAAGTTGCTCTCTTTTTGCACTTCGAGTTAAAGTTCTAACAACCAAATCGCTAATGTCTAAATTTTTTGCAGCAAACAAAATTGTTAAATCAGAAGATTTATCTAAAATCATGTCAAATTTTCTTGCCTCAGCAATATCTTGAATTGCTGTAAAAACTTGATCTTGTATTGGTTTAACTAAAATTGCTTTTTGAATGATAAAATCGCCATTTGGACCAAATCTTTTTTGCTGATATTCTGATAATTCAGTTTCAAGATACAATATTTCTTCTTCCCTTTCTTCTATCAATTCTTTTGTTAAAAGTATTTTTTCATTTTTAAGTGATTCTTTTAAAGTGTTTATTTCGTTTTTTTTAGTTTCTAATTCAACTTTCCATTTTTGTGTCTTTTCTTCTAACTGATTATTAGCTTCGGTATATTCTGGAACATTTTGTAAAATATACTCCATATCTATATATCCAATTCTAGTTCCCCTAGCTTGAGAAAAAACGGTAAGAGGTAAAATTGAAATTATTAATAAAAAAACTATTTTCTTCATTTGATTGCTTTTTTAAACAGTACGAAATCTAATTTAATCATATTGTTTGTAAATATAACTGAAATTAACAATTAAAATTGCTGTCCAATGATAAAATGTGTTTCCCAACCATTCTTTTGTGTTTGACCTGGTAATGCATCAAAACCATGCGCAAAGTCAATGCCTAGCAATCCAAATGCTGGCATAAATATTCTTAACCCAAGTCCGGCAGATCTTTTTAACAAGAATGGGTTATACTCTTTAAAGCTGTTATATGATGCTCCAGCTTCTAAAAATCCTAATGCATAAATAGATGCTGCAGATTTTAAAGTTAACGGATATCTTAACTCTATTGTAAATTTATTATAAATAATACCACCATCAGTACTTGATAAACTTTGATTAGGATAGCCTCTTAATTGTACTATTTCTCTACCATCTAACGCAAAATTGGCAAGGCCATCTCCTCCTAAATAAAATCTTTCGAATGGCACCAAACCTCTTTCGTTATTATAAGCTCCCATAAATCCAAATTCTCCTAAAGAACGTAATACAAGTGCGCTTTGTTGTTCTCCTGCAATTCTTGTATACCAATCTGCTTTAAATTTAACTTTGTAATATTCTAAGTAATTAAATCTCTTTTGATCTACTTTTGCTCTGTTAACAGCTGCATCTTCAAAATTTGTAACAGGAACTCCAGAGCTATTTACATAAGAACCAATTGGAATGTTGTTTCCTGTTTCTGGATTAACTTGAAGTTCTGTTGTTTTTACTTTGTAGCTTTCTAGATTTTCTAAGTTGCCATAATCAATTCCGTTAAATAAAGAATATGGAGGTGTAAATTTTGCAGTTACAGAAAACTCAGAGCCGTAAATTGGATAAATTGGGTTAATGCCTTTACTGTTTCTAGTTAATCCGACAGAATAAGATACGTTTCTAGATGAACCATTACCAAATGTAAATAAACCAGTATTATAGTTATTTAAATCGTAAAACTGGTAACTAAGAGATTGAGATAGTACAAAAAAGTCGTCTGGAACAGTTAATTTTTTCGCAATTCCAACTGTTAAAGATGTAATGTTGAAACTCTTAGATTTATCTACGCCGTTTGATTGACCAGAAAATAAAAACTGTTTACTGTGCGATAATGATGTAGAGAATTGAACAGGTTTTTTACCACCAAACCAAGGTTCAGAAAATGATAAACTATACGTTTGAAAAAACGAACTGCCTTGCAAACGTAGTGCCATTTTTTGACCATCTCCCATTGGCAAAGGTTTATATGCTTTTCTATTAAACATGTTTTTTGCAGAGAAGTTATTAAACGATAACCCTAAAGTTCCAATAAAACCGCCGCCACCATAACCTCCTTGAAGCTCTATTTGACTTGAGCCTTTTTCTACTAAGTTATATTCTATATCTACTGTCCCAGCAGATGGATCTACATTTTTAAATTTAGGATCAATTGCTTCTGGATCAAAAAATCCAAGTTGACCAATTTCTCTAATTGTTCTAATAAGAGCTTCTTTACTGTATTTTTGACCTGGTCTTGTTTGTAATTCTCTATAAATTACATGGTCGTATGTTTTATCGTTACCAACAACAGATATTTTATTAAAATAAGCCAATGGTCCTTCCATAATTCTAATTTCAAAATCTATTGTATCGTTAACGGTTCTTACTTCTACTGGATTAATAGTAGAGAATAAATAACCATTATTTTGGTATAAGTTTGTAATGTCGTTTGCGTCTTGTTTCTTTTTGTTAGCAATACGTTTTTCTAAAAGAACACCGTTATAAGTGTCTCCTTTATTAATTCCTATCATTCTTTTTAAACCTTCATCAGAATAGATTGTATTACCTAAAAATTTAATATCACCAAAGTAATATTTGTTTCCTTCTTCTACTTTTAACTTAATTACAACTGTGTTATCTTCTTTTTTAACATAAACACTGTCAGAAATAATTCTAGCATCTCTAAAGCCGTTTTCTTTGTATTTATCTATTATGTTTACTAAATCTTCTTCATACTTATCTTTAACATATTTAGAACCTTTCCAGAATCTTCCTGGAAACTTTACTTTAGTATTAGACATAGCTCCGCGAAGCTTTTTGTTGTTAAGTTTTTCGTTACCTTCTATTTCTACGCTAGAAATTTTTAATTTACTTCCTTTATCTACAAAAACTAACATGTTAACTTCGTTGGTAGTTGCAGTATCTTGTTCTGTAGTAATAGTAACTTTAGCATTAAAGAATCCGTCTTTTTTGTATTTTTTCTCTATAAATATTTTAGTAGTAGTAATTAAATTTTCGTTTACTACTTTTCCTTTATCTAGTTTAGTTTCTTTAAGTAAGGCATCTATTTTAGATTTTTTTAACCCAGTAAGTTTTACTTTATTTAGTTTTGGTAGTTCTACTAAATGTAGTTCTAAAAAGATAGTGTCTCCTTTTATGTTGTTTACATACATGTCTATTTCGCTAAATAAACCAAGTTTGCCAAGTTTTTTAATAGCGGTACTTATTTCTTCGCCAGGAACAACAATTTTTTGACCTTTTTCTAGACCTGTAAAAGTTACAACTGTTTGCTCGTTAAAAGTTATCTTACCAGAAACAGTTAAATCTCCTAATATATATTCAGATCCTAAATCAAAAGATGCTGTTTTTTCTTGTGAATATATTTGAAATGTACTTGTTATTAAAAGTACTGTTATAATTTGTTTAATGTATTTTGAAAACATTAATTTGCTATTTAATTTGTTCACTTGTTTTTCCAAACCTACGTTCTCTTTTTTGATAACTGATGATTGCTTCATATAAATTTTGTTCTCTAAAATCAGGCCACAATACCTCTGTAAAAAATAATTCTGCATAGGCTATTTGCCATAATAAGAAATTACTAATTCTACTTTCTCCACTTGTTCTAATTAATAAATCTACATCTGGCAGATCGTGAGTGTAAAGATGTTGATTAATTATGGTTTCATCAATAGCTTCTGATGAAATTATATTATTTTTAACTTTATTACTTATGCTTTTAACCGCCGAAACCAGTTCCTCTCTAGATCCATAGCTTAAAGCTAAGGTTAAAGTCATTCTTGAATTTTCTTTAGTTTTGTTAATTACTTCTAAAAGTTCTTGGTAAACACTCTTTGGAAGATTATCTAAACACCCAATAGACTTTAATTTTATGTTGTTGTCTGTAAGTGTTTTTAATTCTGTTTTTAATGTTTTTACTAGTAAACTCATTAAAATATCAACTTCTAGTTTAGGTCTGTTCCAGTTTTCTGTAGAAAAAGCATAAAGGGTTAAGTTTTCTATACCTAATTTTGCACAAGATTCTACTATTTCTCTAACAGATTTAGTGCCGTTTTCGTGACCAAATGCTCTTAACAGTCCTTTTTGTTTAGCCCATCTACCATTCCCGTCCATAATTATGGCAAGGTGTTTAGGTAAATTTTCTTTATTTATTTGGTCTATTAATTTCATATTATTCAAAACAAAAACACGGATTTTCTCCAAACGTATATGTTAATGTAATTCCAGAAAATGTATACCAGTCTTTACTGTTTAAATTTCCGAATCTTAAATTTTCTAAATTATTATCTTTAGGAAAACTACCGTCTAGATTATCTGAAAAAGAATATCTAACCCCAGCTTCAACTCCTAAAATTAGCGTATTAGTTAATCTAGTTTTTAATCCTAATATTATAGGTATGGCTAGAGTTCCTTGTTTAGCTTCTTTTTTTAACTCGCCATTTACAAAATAAGTTTCATCGTATCTTAAATAACTTAATCCTGTAAATAGATATGGTGTAGTTTGACTGCCAAATTTATGTAAATCAAACTCAAAAAAATTAAATTCTAATCCAGCAGATAATTCACTTACCGAATTATTAAAAATTAATCCTCTTTGTATTCTACTTGATGCTTTTGCTTTATTATCGTTAGAAAACAAATTTGTTTTTGTATAACTAAAACGATAAGAATGCCTTGTGCTCTTATTCCATTTGTAAATAAGCCCGTAAGCAAATTTGTTTGGTGCTATATAATTAGTTGAGCCAATGTCTCCAATATAATTACTTCCTCCAATAAAAACCCCAATTTCGTTAATTTGAGCTTTGATTGAGTTTGAAGCTAAAAAGAATGCAAATAAAACAAGTATTCTACACATTTTTTTTTGAATAGCGTGCAAATATAACAATTATGAAAACTTAATGCTTATATAATCATTATAATTGAACAATTTATTTAAAAAAAACGAAAAATTGTAATTGATAGTATAGTTTGTGTAGTATTATTTTTAATTAATTTCTTTTGTCTTCTCCCCAAAGTAGTTTGTTTCTTAGAGTTTTTAGAAATGTTTCGTTATCAATCTCTACCATATTTATTTTAAAAGGGGTTTTTTTAATTGTAAGAATAGAGTTGTTGCTTAAAGTAGCAATTCTACTATCTAACGAAACTAAATATTGTGGTTCTCTACCAGAAATTTTAAGTTTAATTTCTGTATTGTCTTGAATTACAAGAGGTCTAGCGTTTAAATTATGAGGTGCAATGGGTGTAATTACAAAGCATTTTGCATTTGGAGTTAATACTGGTCCGCCACAACTTAATGAGTATCCTGTAGATCCAGTTGGTGTTGATATAATTAAACCATCTGCCCAATAAGAGGTTAAATATTCTCCGTTTAAATATGTTTCTATGGTTATCATAGAGGTAGTATCTTTTCTGCTAACAGAAATTTCGTTTAACGCAAAGTTTATTTCTTTTAAATATTTGTTACTTGGTTTGCTATCTATACTTAAAAGGGTTCTTTTAGAGATTGTAAATTCTTTATTTATAACTAATTGTAAAAACGAATCTATGTTGTCTTTTTGAACTTTTGCTAAAAACCCTAGTTTTCCGGCGTTTATTCCTAAAATAGGAATTCCTGTATTTCTAACATACGTTGCAGCTCTAAGTATTGTACCATCTCCGCCAATACTAATTAAAATATCAAAACTACTATCGAGATCATTATAAGTTGTAAACGTTTTATATTTTTTACTTAAAATTTCTTCTTTGTATAAAATTTTTAAAAACTTTTCTTCTATATATAAATCTACTTCGTTAGAATTAAAAAAGTCGAAAATATCTTTAATAATTGGTCTAGTATCATTTTGATAATATTGTCCGTAAATGGCAACCTTCATGTTTAGATATTTAAGTATTTATTTAAATAGTCTGATCTTTCTTTTAGATTTTCTAGATATTCGTCTTCTTGATGTTCTGAGATTATTTCGTAATTATATCTTCTAAAGGTTTGAATAATTTCGTTTAAACTGCCAAGTGTTATTTTAACTGTAACCTGAACAGTTTCTAGTGTTAGGTTAGATACAAACATACCTAAAACTCTACCGTTGTTACTTTCTATAATTTGCCCAATTTGGCTCATAGAGTAATCGTTAACGGGTTTTTCTATAACTAAAATACCGCCGTTTTCTCTTAAAAAAGGGGTTTCATAAAAACCCCTAATAACATCGTTAAGCTCGTAATAACCTAAATATTTGTTGTTTTGGTCTAAAACAGGTATAATGTTAGTATTGTTTTGAGTAAAAACTTCAAGAACATCTAGCCACATCATGTTATTTCTAACATAAAAACCTTCTAGAAAGTTGATGTAATCTTTTAGCTGTTTTTTAGATTCAAAATTGATTAAATCTTCTGTTGGAATGCAACCTATATAAACACCATCTTTTAATATTGGAAAGTGTGTAAAGGTATATTCTGCAAAAAAATATTGAAGAGATTCTACAGAATCTTCAATGTTAAATGGCTTAAAATCGTTATTTATATATTTAATAATTTCTAGCATAAAAAGCTTCAATTTTGTTGCAAATTAATCAAAAAAATAAACATGTAAGGCTGTTTTTGTTTGTATTTTTGCAATCTATAGACAATAAATATTTTTTAAATAAAACTTATATGACAAAGTTAAGTGTAAATATTAACAAAATAGCGACTTTAAGAAATTCTAGAGGAGGCAATATGCCAGATTTAATAAAATTTGCTGTAGATATTCAAAAATTTGGTGCAGAAGGCGTAACAATTCATCCTAGACCAGACGAAAGACATATTAGATATCAAGATGCTAGAGATTTAAAACCGGTAGTTTATACAGAGTATAATATAGAAGGTAATCCTGTTAGAAATTTTATAGATTTAATATTAGAGGTTAAACCAACTCAAGTTACACTTGTTCCAGATGCAGATGATGCAATTACATCTAATGCTGGTTGGGATACTATAAAACACAAATCTTTTTTAAAAGAAGTAATTGCTGAGTTTAAGCGAAACGGTATAAGAACTTCTGTATTTGTAGATCCTTTTTTAAATATGATAGAAGGAGCTAAAGATATTGGAGCAGATAGAGTAGAATTATATACAGAACATTTTGCATATCAATTTGGCTTAGGCAATCAAAATGCAATTAAACCTTATATAGAAGCTGCAATTTTATCTAACAGCTTAAATATTGGTGTAAATGCTGGACACGATTTAAGCTTAGATAACATTAAATTTTTTAAAGACAATATTCCAAATTTGTTAGAAGTGTCTATTGGTCATGCCTTAATTGCAGAATCGTTATATTTAGGCGTAGAAAACGTTGTAAATATGTATTTACATAAATTAAAATAAAAATGCTTTACTCTAAAATAGAAGGTAGCGGTAAACCGTTGCTTATTTTACATGGTTTTTTAGGAATGTCGGATAACTGGAAAACATTAGGCGTCCAATTTTCTACCCAAGGTTTTCAGGTTCATATGTTAGATTTAAGAAACCACGGCAGAAGTTTTCAGTCAGATAAATTTACTTATGAGTTAATGATGCAAGATGTTTTGCATTATTGTAAAGAAAAAAACTTGAATCAAATTTATTTAATTGGTCATTCTATGGGAGGCAAAGTAGCTATGAATTTAGCTATAAATTATCCTGAATTGGTTACTAAATTAATTGTAGCAGATATTGCTCCAAAATATTATAAACCACATCATCAATCTATTTTAGAAGGATTAAACGCAGTAGATTTTTCGCTAAAACCAGACAGATCTCAAATAGAAGAAATTTTAAAAGTTAATATTAAAGATTTTGGAACAAGACAATTTTTAATGAAAAGTTTGTACTGGAAAGAACCCGGCATGTTAAGTTTTAGATTTAATTTAAACTCTTTTAATAAAAATATAGAAGAAATAGGCAAAGCTTTAGATTTTGATAAAACTTTTAACAAACCAACTTTGTTTATTAGAGGAGGTTCGTCAGATTATATTTTAGATCAAGACTTTGAAGCTATTAACCACCATTTTAAAAATTCGGATATTAAAACAATTCCAAATGTGGGTCATTGGTTACATGCCGAAAACCCAAAGGAATTTTTTGATATTACGATAGATTTTTTTCAAACCAATAATTAAATAAATATGAATTTACTATTAAAAATACTTGTTACAGCTGGACTAGTTATGTTTTTATCATACATATTACCAGGAATTTCTGTAGATGGTTTTCTTACAGCTGTTTATGTAGCTATTGTTTTAGGGTTGCTAAATGTGTTTGTTAAACCATTAATTATCTTGTTTACTTTACCCGTTACAATTTTTACATTAGGATTATTTTTATTGGTAATCAATGCTTTAATTATACTTCTTTGCGATAATATAGTTGGCGGATTTCATGTTAAGTCTTTTTGGGCAGCACTGTTTTTTAGTGTTGTGTTGTCAATATCTCAGTCTGTTTTTTATAAATTAACTCCACAAGATAAGTAATTGATATATTGCACACTAACACTTATTAAAACTATAAATTAAAACTTGTTTGGGTTGTAAAAAATTTATACTTTTGCACCCAATTTTAAGATATAAAAATTAAGAAATGAATATTACAAAAACAAATGTAGATGCTTTAAATGCAGTAATAACTGTAGTGGTTTCTAAAGAAGATTACTCAAGTAAAGTAGAAAAAATATTAGCAAATCACCGCAAAAATGCATCAATTCCTGGATTTAGAAAAGGTGCAGTTCCAATAAGTGTAATACAAAAACAATATGGCAAAGCTGTACTGTTAGAAGAGGTAAATAAAGTGTTACAAGAAAGCTTAAACAAATATTTAGCTTCAGAAAAATTAGATATTTTAGGCAACCCAATTCCAAGATTAACAGAAAATTTTAATTGGAACGCAGAAGATTTTTCTTTTGAATTCGAATTAGGTTTAGCTCCAGAATTTAAAGTTGATTTAGCTGCAAAAAACAAAATTACTCAGTTTATAATTATTGCAGACGAGAAAATGATTAACAATCAAGTTGAGAAAATTCAAAAACAATACGGTAAAATAAGCCAGAAAGATACAGTAGAAGCAGGAGATGATGTTAACTTTACTTTTGTAAACAAAGAAAACAACATAAACAACACTGTAACTTTAGAATTAGATGCTTTTAATGATAAAAAAACAGCTAAAAAATTTGAAGGTAAAAAAGCAGGAGATGTAGTTGTAGTTTCTACAAAAGGCCTTTTTGACGACGACCACAAATTAATGGATTACTTAAAAGTAGATCATGATTTAGTACATGGTTTAGAAATAGAAGTTCAGGTTACAGTTAACTCTGTTTCTAACACAGAAAAAGCAGAACTTACTCAAGAATTATTCGATAAATTATTTGGAGAAGGCAAAGTCTCCTCTTTAGACGAAGTTAAGGCTAAAATTAAAGAAGATGCAGAAGCTCAATTTGTACAACAAGCAGATCAAAAATTCTTAAACGATGTAACAGACTTTTTATTAGAAAGTACAAAGTTTGATTTGCCAGAAGAATTTTTAATCAAATGGTTACAAAACTCAGGAGAAAGACAATTAACAGCAGATCAAGCTAAAGTAGAATATAAAAAATCTGAAAGAGGATTACGTTTCCAATTAATAGAAGGCAAAGTAATTACAGAAAACAACTTGCAAATTACTTTCGAGAATTTAAAAGCATTCACATCAGAAATGATTAAAAAGCAAATGGCTCAATTTGGTCAAATGAATCCAACTCAAGAAGATATAGATGGTATTGTTGCTAGAGTTTTGTCTAATCAAGACGAAGTTAAAAGAATATCAGAACAAGCAATGAGCGAAAAAATGGTTCAAATGTATAAAGATAAAATTAAAGCAAAATCTAAAGAAGTTTCTTTCGAACAGTTTGTTAAAGAAATGTACGGAGAATAATTATTCTTAAAAAAACAGTATCTTTGAACGTCAAGTCAAAATTTGACACCTTTTGTTTTAATAAATTAACTAATTAAATATTTTTTTAAATGAATTTCGGAAAAGAATTTAAAAAATTTGCAACTAAACATCACGGAGTAAACAGTTTATATTATGATAAAATTGTTGCTAACATGATGCCAACAAACTTAACGCCAAATATAATAGAAGAAAGGCAAATGAACGTTGTTGCTATGGATGTTTTTTCTAGATTAATGATGGATAGAATTATCTTTCTAGGAACCGGAGTAGACGATTATGTTGCAAATATAATACAAGCTCAATTATTGTTTTTAGAAAGTGTAGACGCTTCTAAAGACATTCAAATATACATAAACTCTCCAGGAGGAAGCGTTTATGCAGGTTTAGGTATTTATGATACTATGCAATATGTAAAACCAGATGTTGCTACAATATGCACAGGAATGGCAGCATCTATGGGAGCTGTTTTGCTTTGTGCTGGAGCAAAAGGCAAACGTTCTGCATTGCCACATTCTAGAGTAATGATTCACCAACCATCTGGTGGAGCTCAAGGTGTTGCAACAGATATGGAAATTAACCTTCGCGAAATGTTGAAATTAAAAGACGAATTGTACCAAATTATTTCACAGCATTCAGGACAAACATTTGACAAAGTACACGCTGATAGCGAACGTGATTATTGGATGATTGCCGACGAAGCAAAAGAGTATGGTATGATTGATGAGGTTTTAAGAAGATAAAAACTTGTCAAAAGTCGAAGGTCAAAAGACTTTGCGACTTTATGACTTTAGACTTAAATTAATGGCAAAAGAAATGCTAGAATGCTCTTTCTGCGGAAGAAAGAAACCAGAAACAAATTTATTAATTGCAGGTATAGATGCACATATATGTGACAAATGTATCGAGCAAGCAAATGGTATTGTTTTAGAAGAACTAAAGCAAACCAAAAACATAAATAATATTGGCGATTTAGACTTAAAAAAACCTAAAGAAATTAGAGCCTTTCTTGACCAATATGTAATTGGGCAAGAACAATCTAAAAAAACACTATCTGTTGCCGTATATAATCATTACAAAAGATTAATGCAAACGTCTCATGATGACGAAGTAGAAATTGAGAAAAGTAATATTTTAATGGTTGGGCAAACTGGCACAGGTAAAACATTAGTAGCTAAAACTATTGCAAAAATGTTAAAAGTGCCTTTTACTATTGTTGATGCAACTGTATTAACAGAAGCAGGTTATGTAGGAGAAGACGTAGAAAGTATTTTAACTAGATTGTTGCAAGTAGCAGATTACGATGTTGCAAAAGCAGAAAGAGGAATTGTTTTTATTGATGAAATTGATAAAATTGCAAGAAAAGGAGATAATCCTTCAATAACAAGAGACGTTTCTGGCGAAGGCGTTCAACAGGCTTTATTAAAACTATTAGAAGGAACAATTGTAAATGTACCACCAAAAGGAGGCAGAAAACATCCCGATCAAAAATTTATAGAAGTTAATACACAAAACATTTTGTTTATTGCTGGTGGTGCTTTTGACGGAATAGAGAGAATTATATCTAAAAGATTAAATAGACAAGCAGTTGGTTATAGTTCTTCTAAAAATACAGACCAAATAGACAAAGAAAATTTATTACAATATATTATACCTAAAGATGTAAAAGACTTTGGTTTAATACCAGAAATAATAGGTAGATTACCTGTTTTAACACACATGGACCCATTAGATAGAGCTACTTTACGTTCTATTTTAACAGAACCTAAAAATGCATTAATCAAACAATATCAAAAATTGTTTTTAATGGATGGTGTTAATTTTACAATTACAGAAGAAGCTTTAAATTTTATTGTAGATAAAGCTTTAGAGTATAAATTAGGAGCAAGAGGATTAAGATCTTTATGCGAAGCTATTTTAACAGATGCCATGTATGATTTACCAAGTTCTGATGAGAAAATATTGGAAATTGATAAAGATTATGTGCATGACGCGTTAACCAAAAATCTATTAAAACGATTGGAAATTGCATCGTAGCTAATTTGAAGCTCAAAATAAATTGAAATAAAGCTCAAAAATGACTGTTTTTGAGCTTTATTTGTTATATTTGTGAGCTCAAAGAGGTTGTTATGGCAAAATTTAAATTAAATTTAGAAAAAGGACTTTTGGATTTCATCCAAAAAAATCCTAATAGTTCATCAAAAGAAATTTATGAAGGATTTGGTAAAATAGTTGCTTATGCTACTGTAAAAAGAGGAATTCAAGAATTATTGAATAAAAACTTAATTTCAACTATTGGAAAAGGGAAGGCTACAAAATATCAGATTAGTAAATATTTCGAAGTAATTTCCCCAATTGATATTGACACTTACTTTGAAAAGGAAATTGATGAACGAGAGATTAAAACCGATTTTAATTTTACTCTTATTAAAGAAACATTAAATACCGTTTCATTGTTTACTGATAGCGAAATATCACACTTGGCAAATCTTCAAAACGCTTTTACAGATAACATATCAAAATTAACAAAGTCAGAATATAACAAAGAATTTGAACGTTTAGCTATTGATTTAAGTTGGAAATCTTCCCAAATTGAAGGAAATACATATTCCTTGTTAGAAACAGAAAAATTACTGAAAGAACAAGAAACCGCTGCCGGAAAAACGAGAGATGAAGCCAGCATGCTTTTAAATCATAAAGCTGCTTTAGATTTTATTTTGGAACAACCAGATTATATCAATCCTTTGAATATTGCTTCTATTGAAGATATTCATAGCATATTAATTAAAGACCTTGATATTAGCAGAAATGTTCGCAATAGTAGAGTTGGTATTTCTGGCACAAATTACAAACCATTAGACAATGAATTCCAAATAAAAGAAGCACTTGATGATATGTGCTGGCTAATTAATACTAGAATAAATGTATTTGAAAAATCCTTATTAGCTTTAGTATTGCTATCATATATTCAACCGTTTTCTGACGGAAATAAAAGAACAGCAAGAATTATTGGCAATGCTATTTTGATGAATAATCAATATTGTCCTATTTCTTTCAGAACAGTTGACTCTATAGATTATAAAAAAGCAATGCTGGTGTTTTATGAGCAAAATAACATTAGTGCCTTTAAAAAAATATTCATAGAGCAATTTGAATTTGCAGTTAAAACCTATTTTTAAAATTGCCAACGCTAAATAAAACCTATTAAAGCAGTTAGAAATTGCATCGTAGTTAATTTGAAGCTCAAAATAAATTGAAATAAAGCTCAAAAATGACTGTTTTTGAGCTTTATTTGTTAAATTTGTGAGTTACAGGCAAGTTTAGAGAACGACATCGACAGACAACGAAACATTAAAAAAAAATAAACAGACAAATGAAAAAGACAATTACAATTTTCACAATAACTTTAATTTTATTGGCAACCACGAGCTTTGCCCAAGCTGCTTTTAAAGAGTTTAAAGCAGGAAATATTTTTTATGTTAGCCTCCCTGACTATATGACCAAGACAACTGGACTAAATAGTGCGTCGACTATTCAATTCAAAAGCAACCTAAAGGATGTTTACGGTTTTATTATTGAAGATAATAAAGAAGAACTGAAATTAGCCGAACTGAATTATACTTCATTGGCTGAATTTTATGAAGATTTTATAAAAGACTTTGTTAAAGATGAGGATAAAAGAAAAGTATCTAAACCTCTAAGTAAAAAGGTTGGTGAAATTAATTTTATGGAATGTGATGTTTCCTATTATGACAAAGAAGTAGAAACTGAAATTTACTATTTCGCGGGCATAGTTGAAACACCATCATCATATTACAAAGTTCTTTGTTGGGGAACACTAGAAAACAAGGACAAATTTAAAGCCGACTTCCAAAAAATATTTTACAGTCTTAAAGATTAAATAATTTAGTAATCGAAGAAATGAAAAATATAATATTAAACTAATCCTTATGCAAATACATCAGGATTTTTTTGTGCGTTTATTGGAGTTGTTTTTTCTAGATTAACACACCTTTTTTTAGATCTGCAACCATATTTGTTAGAGCTACAAGATACAAATGTTGTTATGCAAACAATAACTAGAAAGCGTTTTAAGTTTTTCATTTTATATAGTGTGAATTAACTGTTTTTTTTAATTGCCCTAAATAAAACGGTTGGATTAATTTGTTATTGATTGCTCAACCAAATTCATGAACTCGCCCATTTTACTGTCATCCATCCACCGAGTAACTACAACCAAGTCATTCGCATTATCAATTACAATATAATTTCCTCCAAAACCAGCCGCAAAGTAAATTTCAGACGAAACGTTTTCCCATCTTTTACTGGTATTCATCCACCACATATAACCGTAATCTTTATTAGAACTTGAAGATTGGTGAGCAGCATTAGCCCATTTTTCTGATAGTAATTGTTGGTTTTTCCACTTACCTTTTCTTAAGAATAATAGTCCAAACCTAGCTTGATCTATTGCACTTATAAAAATTCCGCCTCCAGAATGACCTCCACCACTTACCGACTGCATCATTAATCCATCAACATTTACAAACGAGTTTTCATATCCATACCAACGCCAGGTAGTAGAAGCACCGATGGGATCCATAATTTTTTCTTTAAGTATAACAGGCAATGGTTTTCTCCAAACTTGAAGTAAAGAATAGGCGAGCAGGTTAACGCGTACATCATTATATTCAAATACAGTTCCTGGCTCATTAAGTTTCCTGTTTTTCCAATCATCAATACTTCCTTCTTTAGGCGGTCTGTCTGCCCAATCATGCAATCCAAAGAGCGTTCCGCTCCAATCAGAAGACTGGTTTAGCAAATTGTCCCATGTAATTTTCGAATTATGTTGCCCTTCAAAAGTAGCATCCCAAACATAATTTTTTACATTATCGGTTACACTTTTTATAAGTCCGTTGTCTATTGCCAACCCTGCTGTTGTAGAAAGAAAACTTTTTGTTACACTAAAGGTCATGTCAACTCGGTGAATATCTCCCCATTGTGCCACGATGTAACCATTTTTTATTATTATTCCTGCAGGACCGCCTCTTTCTTTCATCGGCCCTATAATTTTATAATCTGGCTCTCTAACATAAGATTTCAGATTGGCAATTCGTAAATCTCTTTCAACTTTATTTTCATTTGATAAAGCGAACTTTACGGCACTGTCCAACAATGTTTTATTCATCTTCATGTCTGCAGGTGTTTTTACTTGCCACGTTGCATCAGGAAAGTAGTTGGTTTGGGCATTTGCAACGGTAAAGTATAAACTTAAAAAAAATGTGAGGATTATATTTTTCATTATTTTTATTTTAACTGGTAATTTATTTGAATTTTGTGTTTATAAGATTTGTTTTTTTTCGATAGAAAGTACATCCAATCTAAACAATCATTTTTACCTGCATTTTTTCAACTGTTCCAAATAATCTCTTTTGGCAGAAGGTCGCAGAGTAGTTAGAATTAATACAAATATTTAGATTGATTGAATAATAACGTTATTATTTCTAATGTTTGGTTTTCTATCCTGTAAATCAAAGAAATGTGTTTGTTTATGATGCATTTATGGTAGTTAGCAATTTTAGATTGTGGACAGATGTAATTGTGTAGTGCTATATTTTGTATTAACGTTATAGTTTCAAATTCAAATTTCTCCACTATTCTGATATTCCATTTTTCAAAAAGCTGCTCAATAATATAAAGATAATATTCTTTAGCTAAATTTGACCAAATGATTTTCATTTGTTATTTTTCAATTCAGAAATCTTTTTTTTTGCTAATGCCATAACGTCTTCATGCGAATGAATTCTTCCACTTTCAATATCGTCAATTCCTTTATGAATTGATTTTTTTTCATTTTCAGATAGATTTTCAAACCAATCATCGTTATCTGCAATAGAAACAAAATCCATACTTTTTAGCAATTCTAAAAAAAAAGGGTATTTATTGTCTTTGATGTTTATTGTTAACTGTTTCATGATAATTCAAAGGTAAAAATTATTTGCTATTAAATGGGGAAACCTGCATATTCTTCAACTGTTCCAAATAAACTCTTTCGTTAGAAAGTCTAGGTATTTTATTTTGTCCGCCAAGTTTGTCTTTTTCTTTAAGCCAATCATAAAACAAATTGGTTCTAGCAACATTTATAATTAACGGATTAAGTGTCATATTGTTGTGTCTTTTGGCTTCGTAATCAGAGTTTAAAGCTTGAATGTTATTGTCTAAAACTTTGGCAAACTCTTTTAAATTTTTTGGAGGGTTTCTAAACTCAATCATCCATTCGTGAGCCCCTTTTTCTTTTCCTTCCATAAAAATTGGTGCAACAGTATAATCAAGTATTTCTGTGTTGGTTTCTGTACAAGTTATAGCAATTGCTTTATCTGTGTTTTCTACCATTAATTCTTCTCCAAAAACATTAATATGATGCTTAGTTCTTCCGGTAACTTTTATTCTATATGGATTTAAAGATGTAAACCTAATAGTGTCTCCAATTAAATACCTCCATAAACCTGAGTTTGTAGTGATTACTAATGCATAATTTTTATGTAACTCTACATCTGCTAATCTAATTACTTTTTGTTCGGGTTTATTTAATGTTTCAATTGGAATAAACTCGTAAAAAATTCCGTAATCTAACATTAGCAATAACTCGTTAGAATTATTTTGGTCTTGTATGGCAAAAAATCCTTCGGAAGCATTATAAATTTCGTAATAACTAAAATTAGATTTAGGAAACAGCTTTTTGTATTGGTCTCTATAGGGATCAAAACTTACACCTCCATGAAAATATACTTCGGCATTTGGCCAAATTTCGTGCATGTTATTTTTACCTGTAACTTCTAGTGTTTTATTAAGCAAAACCATCATCCAAGAAGGAACGCCTGCTAAACTTGTAACATCTTCTTTTATAGTTTCTTCTACAATAGCTTGCATTTTGGTTTCCCAATTTCCCATTAAAGAAATGCTGTTGCTTGGTGTTGAACTAAATTCTGCCCAAATAGGCATATTATCTATTAATATTGCCGACAAATCTCCAAAAAAAGTGTTGTTGTCTTGGTATAATTCTTTACTTCCGCCAAGGCGAAGACTTTTGCCAACAAATAGTTGAGAATCTTGGTTGTTGTTTAAATATAAACTAAGTAAATCTTTTGCTGCTTTGTAGTGGCAATTTTCTAAAGCTTCTGTGCTAACTGGTATAAATTTGCTTTTGGCATTGGTTGTTCCGCTAGATTTGGCAAACCATTTAATACTTGATGGCCAAAATATATTTTGTTCTCCTTTTCTTGTTTTTTCTATTAATGGTTCTAAATCTTCGTAGGTAGAAATTGGTATTCTTTCTGCAAAAGTAGCGTATCTTTTAATTGACGAGTAATCGTATTCTTTACCAAGAGTAGTGTTTTCTGCCGTTTTAATTAAATTAAGCAATAGCTCTTCCTGAACCTCGTTTGGGTATTTTATAAATAATTCAATTTGATGAATCCTTTTTTTTAAGATCCATGATGCTATTGAGTTTATAATAGGAACCGGCATAAATTTGTTGTTAATTTATAATTGCAGATTTAGATTTTTTTAAAAACTAACCTATAACTTTACAATCTTACCAAAAATAGCAAAAAATACATTATTCTAAACTTAAAAGTTATAACAATTATGATATATCAAGGAGTTCTTACAAAAATGCAAACAGAATTTGTTAGTCCAATTCAATACTACCTTGTGTTTGCAAACAGTTTTTTAAACATTAATCAGTTGTTAGATAAAGAAATAGAAATTAATTTTAAAGGATATCAATGTATTAATTGTAATAAAAAAAAGAAAATATTTAGACAAGGTTTTTGTTACGATTGTTTTATGTCTAGTGCATCTGTTGGAGATTGGATTATAAAACCAGAATTAAGTACTGCCCATTTAGATATAGAAGACAGAGATTTAGTTTATGAGAAAAAAGTGCAATTACAACCTCATATTGTGTATTTAGCATTGTCTAGCGATGTAAAAGTAGGTGTTACAAGAAAAACGCAAGTGCCAACAAGATGGATAGACCAAGGAGCAATTGAGGCAATTAGTATTGTAGAAGTACCAAATAGATATTTAGCTGGAATTACAGAGGTTGCTTTAAAACAACATTTTGCAGATAAAACCAATTGGAGAAAAATGCTTCAAAACCACCAGCCTAATGTAGATTTAATTCAAGAAAGATTAAAAGTACAAGAGCTGTTGCCTAAAGAGGTGCAAGAATATTTTTCGCCAACATTAAATAATTTATATACATTAAATTTTCCGGTTATTAAATATCCTTTAAAAGTTGCAAGTTTAAATTTAGATAAAACACCTAGTTATAAAGGAAGATTAAAAGGAATTAAAGGTCAGTATCTTATTTTTGAAGACGGCACCGTTTTTAATGTTAGAACCTACGAAGGTTATGTGGTAGATATTATTATCTAAAAAACTTCAATTTTTTCGAGACTGTTAAATATAATAAAAGCAAAAAACCCATTTCTTTATAAGAAAATGGGTTTTTATATTTTTTTAAGAGTAATTCTTAAGCTTCGAATGGAACTATAGATACAAAAGATTTGTTTTCTCTTTTTTTCTGAAATTTCACTACTCCATCCACTCTAGCATGTAATGTATGGTCTTTCCCCATATATACATTTTCTCCTGGATTGTGCTTTGAACCTCTTTGTCTTACGATAATGTTTCCAGCAATTGCAGCTTGACCACCAAAAATCTTAACACCTAAACGTTTCGATTCTGATTCTCTACCATTCTTAGAACTACCGACACCTTTCTTGTGAGCCATGACGTATTAGTTTTATGTTGTTATACTGTTACTTCTTTTTTAGCCTTTGGAGCTTTTTTTACTTTTGGAGCTTCAACTACTTCTTTAGTTGCTACTTCAACAGTTTCTTTTTTGGCAGCCGCTTTTTTAGGAGCCGATGCTGTAATACCTTCAATTACAATTTGAGTGAGATACTGTCTGTGTCCGTTTTTCTTTTTGTAACCTTTTCTTCTTTTCTTTTTGAAAACAATTACTTTATCTCCTTTTAAGTGTCTTAACACTTTAGCTTCTACTGAAGCACCTTCTATAGCTGGGGCGCCTAAAGTTATGTTTCCATTGTCATCTAATAAAAAAACTTTGTCAAAAGAAACTTTTGAACCTTCTTCATTAGTTAAACGGTGAACATAAACCTTTAAGTCTTTGCTTACTTTAAATTGTTGCCCTGCTATCTCTACGATTGCGTACATAACAAAATGTTTAAAATTATTTTTAAGGTTGCAAATATACAACTTAAAATCATTCACACAACACCTGTGTAAAAAAAAATAATCTGCTGAGTAGCAAAATAATTAAAAAAATAATACCTTTGCCTCTGTAACAAAACTAATTTTAGTTACACTAACTGAGTACCAAAAAAATAAATCGGAAATTTTTATGAAAAATTCTTTAATGGCTTTAAGTTCAATTCTTATGCTTGGAGGAACAGTATCTGCCCAAAAAGTGACTTTTGAGGAGTTCACTCTAGACAATGGTTTGCATGTAATATTACATCAAGACAATTCTGCTCCAGTTGTTATTACATCTGTAATGTACCATGTTGGTGCTAAAGACGAAAACCCTGAAAGAACAGGATTTGCACATTTTTTCGAACATTTATTATTTGAAGGAACAAATAACATAGGTAGAGGCGAATGGTTTAAAATTGTAACTGGAAACGGCGGAACAAACAATGCAAACACATCAGACGACAGAACTTATTATTACGAAATATTCCCTTCTAACAACCTAGAATTAGGTTTGTGGATGGAATCTGAAAGATTATTACATCCTGTAATTAATCAAATTGGAGTTGACACTCAAAACGAAGTAGTTAAAGAAGAAAAAAGATTACGTGTAGACAATCAGCCTTATGGTAACCTTATTGGTGAAGTAAAAAAAAATATGTTTACAAAACACCCATATAGATGGGCAACTATTGGGTCTATGGATCACTTAGATGCTGCAACTTTAGAAGAATTTCAAGCATTTAACAAAAAATTCTATTCTCCAAACAACGCTGTATTAGTAGTTGCTGGACAGTTTGATAATGCTCAAGCTAAAGAATGGATTAAAAAATATTTTGGCGTTATTCCAAGAGGAGAAGATGTTAAAAGACAAAAATTTGTAGAAGACCCAATTACAGAAACATTACATGCTAAATTTGAAGATTCAAATATTCAAATTCCAATGGCTGTTGCTTCATACAGAACTCCATCAATGAAAACCAAAGATGCTAGAGTTTTAGATATGGTTTCTACTCTATTATCTGACGGAAAAAGCTCTAGACTTTACAAAAGAATAGTCGATACTAAAAAAATGGCTTTACAAGTTGGAGCATTTAACTTTAGTCAAGAAGATTACGGAATGTACATTTTATACGGCTTGCCTTTAGGAGAAAACACCCAAGAAGCTTTAATTAAAGAAATAGACGAAGAAATTGTTAAACTTCAAACAGAATTAATTTCTGAAAAAGAATTTCAAAAATTACAAAACATATACGAAAGTCAATATGTAGATAAAAATGCTTCTGTAGAAGGTATAGCTGGTAATTTAGCTACGTATTACATGCTTTATAAAGATGTTAATCTTATAAATACAGAAATCGATATTTATCGATCTATAACTAGAGAAGAAATTAGAGAAGTTGCTAAGAAATATTTAAATCCGAACCAACGATTAATATTAGATTACTCTCCAAAAAAAGAAAAAGCTCAAAACTAGAAATATACAATCATGAAAAATTTATATATAATTTTAACGGGCTTGTTTTTAACATTTACTATGCAAGCACAAGACAGACCTCAACCAAAACCCGGACCAGCTCCAAAAATAAACATAGGAAAACCTCAATCTTTTGAACTTAAAAATGGTTTAAAAGTTATGGTTGTAGAAAACCACAAATTACCTAGAGTCTCTTTTAGTTTAACTCTAGATAATGCTCCGTATGCTGAAGGTTCTAAAAAAGGAGTTTCAGACCTTACAAGCAGCCTATTAGGTAACGGAACTAAAACTATTTCTAAAGATGCATATAACGAAGAAGTAGATTTTTTAGGTGCTTCTATTAGCATTAGTTCTGGAGGTGCTTATGCTAGCGGACTTTCTAAATATTCTAAAAGAATTTTCGAATTAATGGTAGATGGTGCATTAAATCCAGTATATAGCCAAGTAGAATTCGATAAAGAAAAAACAAAACTAATAGAAGGTTTAAAATCGCAAGAAAAAAGCGTTACAGCAACTGCAAGAAGAATAGAAAATGCTTTAGCTTTTGGTGTTAATCATCCAAACGGAGAATTTGTAAGCGAGTCTACAATAAACAATATCACTCTAGAAGATGTCATTTCTAACCACAAAACTTATTTTGTGCCAGAAAATGCATATTTAGTTATAGTTGGAGATGTTACGTTTAAAGATGTTAAAAAACAAATAACAGCGTTATTTGGTAAATGGGAAAAAGCTTCGGCTCCAAACGTAACATACGAAACTCCAAAAGACGTTGCAAAAACACAAATAAACTTTGTAGATATGCCTAACGCAGTTCAGTCAGAAATTGCTGTTGTTAACTTATCTCAATTAAAAATGACAGATAAAGATTATTTTGCTGCTTTAGTTGCAAACCAAATTCTTGGAGGTGATTTTAATAGTTATTTAAACATGAATTTAAGAGAAGCACATGGTTGGACATATGGAGCTCGTTCTGTATTAAGAGGGAATAAAACCATAAATAATTTTTCTGCATCAACTCAAGTAAGAAACAATGTAACAGATAGTTCTGTTGTAGAAATTCTTAAAGAAATTAAAAGAATTAGAACAGAAAAAGTTTCAGGCGAAGTTTTAAAAAATGTTAAAGCTGGTTATATTGGAAACTTTGTAATGCAAATAGAAAAGCCATCTACAATTGCTAGATATGCTTTACAAACAAAAACACAAAGTTTACCATTAGACTTCTACGAAAACTATATTAAAAACATTAGCGACGTAACTGCAGAAGATGTTTTAAATGCTGCAAACAAATACTTTTTAGAAGAAAATTTAAGAATTATAGTTGTTGGTAAAGGTGCAGATGTTATAGAAGGTTTAGAAAAACTTAATATAACTATGAATTACTTTGACAAATATGGTACTAAAATAAGCAAACCGGTTACAAAAACGGTAGACCCTAATTTAACAGCAAAAGCTATAGTTTCTAAATATATAGATGCAATTGGTGGTGCTAAAATTATTGCTACATTAAAAACTATATCATACAAAGGCACAACTGCTATACCAGGAGCTCCAGGACCAATTACTTACATTCAAAAAAGCTCTACAAATGGCAAATTATTAGCAGAAATGCTAATGGGACCTATGAGTGTAATGAAACAAGTAATTAACGGAAACACGGGTTACATGGTTCAACAAGGTCAAAAAATGGAATTAAAAGGAGAGATGTTAGAAGAAATGAAAGCATCTGCACATCCAATTCCAGAAATGGCTCTTTTAACTAAAGAAGGATTAACTATTAAAGGAATTGAAATGATAGATGGTTCTGATGCTTATGCAATACTAAACGGAAAAACAACAATTTATTTTGATGTTAAATCTGGTTTAAAAGTATCTGAATCTACTCCAACTCCAAACGGAAACTCTGTTACAAACTATAAAGATTACAAAGAAGTAAAAGGTATAAAAGTACCTCATACTCTTATTATGAATATAGGTATAGAACTTAACATTAAAATTGACGAAGTAAAAATTAACGAAGGTGTAACCGACGCAGATTTTAACTAATTATTCTTTACATTATAAATAAAAACCGGCTTTATGCCGGTTTTATTGTTTTTTAGCAGAAAGATAAACTCCCGCCAATATTATTAATCCGCCAATTAACTGAATAAAAGTTAATTTTTCGTTATCTACCATTCCCCATAAAAAAGCAACTAGCGGAATTAAATAGGTTACAGATGCCGCAAAAACTGGAGAAGATATTTTTATAAGATGAAAAAATAACACATTTGCAAGAGCAGTACCAACAATACCTAAAATAGCAACATATATAATTACGCTTTGTGTATGTATACTTTCTATAGCTGTATAAAAATCAGAAAAATATAAAACACTTAGAGCAGGAATTAAAATAATTATAAAATTTCCGGTTGTTATACTTAACGGACTTAAATCTGATAAATATATTTTTATTAAATTAACATTAACCGCATAACATAAAGAAGCTATTATTAATAAAATAGCATAATAATAATTCTGCTCAGGGTTATTAGATGCCCCATTTAACACGAGAATTAAACTGCCAATAAATCCAACAAAAACTCCAAACACTTGCCTTCTTTGAAAGTTGATAGAAAAAATTAATATTCCAACTATAAAAGTATTTAAAGGTGTTAAAGAATTTAAAATAGCACTTACAGAACTGCTTATTTGCGTTTGTGCAACAGCAAACAAATAAACAGGTAAAAATGTGCCTAAACAAGCCGTTAGAGCAAGATATTTCCAGTGTCTTTGTTGTATTTTTTTTATGCTATTAAACCCTATAATTAATAAAAACAACCCCGCAAAAACAATTCTAAGAGAACCCAGTTGATACGGATTTAAACCTGTTAACCCTCTTTTAATTAAAATAAAAGAACTTCCCCAAACTAAAGCAAGTATTATTAAGTAATAGAATCTAATGTTTTTGTTTCCCATTTTTTTAACAGTAATATTTCACAAATCTGCGTTAAATATCCGAAACAATACCCTTAATTTTTGTTAATTTTGTGGTGTAAAGAAATTTACATTAAATAATATTAAACTTTAAAACAGATAAAATAATGAAAATTAAATCGTTATCGTTCGCAATACTTATAAGCAGTATTGTTTTAGTAAGTTGTAAAAAAACAGAAAATACAAAAGAAACTGTTAAAGCAGAAACAAAAAAAGAAATTGTAGCTAATGTGCCAATGCAAAAAGAAACAGCAACCTTTACAGTAGAAGGAATGTCTTGCGAGGCTGGTTGTGCAAACATGTTAAAAACAAAACTAGCAAAATTAGATGGAGTTGAAAAAGCAGAAATTAATTTCGAGACTAAACAAGCAACTGTTGAGTTTAATGCAAATGTTCAAAAACCAGAAGCATTTATAAAGTTAGTACAAGAAGCTTTAGATGGTAAAACATATAAAGCAACAAACTTAAAATCTACTCTAGACAAAGTAAATCCATAAGATAAAAATAGTTAAAACATAAAAAAGGAGCTAATTATAGCTCCTTTTTTTATAATATTCTATTTACTTCTTCCATCTAATGGTTTCCATTAAAGTCTGCATGTCGTTTTTAATATAACTTGCAGCGGGCATAATAGAATCGAAGTTTGGTTTTGCGTAGAAATAAACAGAGCCTGTTATAAAATGGTTTAAGCTATCTGTTGCATAAAACTGCGTATTGGTTGCAGCATTACCTCCTACTTGATAAAACATGCCATATACATTATCTTTTGCATTGATAAAAGGCAGTTCTATAATGTCGTCTGCTTTTACAACATGTTCATATGTTAGCTTTTGAGCGTCTTTAAGTAGGGCGTTTATATTTCCAGAAACGGGTTTGTATGTTAAATAAACCGTTGCTTTCATATTTGGGTAATTAATCTGTATGTTACAATCGCTACTTGCTTTTAATATTGTTGCTAAGTTTATATCAAACTCAAACGGGCAATTACTTTGGTAGCTTCCGTAATTTGCTACTGGGTAATCTAGTCTTAATTGTGCATAGGGTTTTGGTATAGAATCTTCTTTACATCCTAAAACAGAAACTCCTATTGTTAAAATTATTACACAATTAATTAGTTTATGCATTTAACGTAACTTTAATTTGTTTAATTCTTTTTTTATCTACTGCTTCTATTGTAAACAAACACTTGTCAAAATATATTTTTTGTTCTTTTCTAGGAAAAGCACCAATAGCTTCCAAAATAAATCCTGCCAATGTTTCAGATTCTCCTTTTTTAGCTTCAAAAAGCTCTTCGTTTACATCTATAATTCTATAAAAGTCTTTTAAGTTAATTTTTCCTTCAAACAAGAAAGTGTTTTCGTCTATTTTAGAATACGATATGTTTTCGTCGTCAAACTCATCGCTAATATCTCCAACGATTTCTTCTATAATATCTTCTAGGGTTACAACTCCCGATGTTCCTCCATATTCGTCTACAACAATTGCCAAGTGGTTTTTTTTAACCTGAAAAGATTTTAATAAATCGTCTAGCATTTTGTTTTCTGGAACAAAAAGGGGCTCTCTTAAAAGAGTTCTCCACTCAAAATCTTCGCTATCTATATAAGGTAATAAATCTTTTACGTACAAAACGCCTTCTATATGATCTATGTTATCTTTAAAAACTGGAATTCTAGAATATCCTTTTTCTAAAATTTTTGGTAAAATTTCAGCAAACGACTTTTCTACATCTATTGCAAAAACATCTATTCTAGGACTCATAACTTGGCTAGCATCTGTATTGCCAAAAGACACAATACCTTCTAGAATTTTTTGCTCGTCGTGCGATGTTTCTTCTTGATATGTAAGCTCTAAAGCTTGAGATAAATGATTTATAGATAAATTGTTTTTTTGTTTACCAAGTCTATCTTCTAAAAAAATAGTAATGGCACGCATTGGCATATTTAAAGGTGTAAGTAAGTAATTTAATATAGATATAGGAATACTAATAAATAACGAAAACTTAATATTGTTTCGATTTGCATATACTTTAGGCAATACTTCTCCAAAGAGTAATATTAAAAAGGTAACAACTCCAACTTCTATAACCCATCTTAGCCATTCTGTAGCAATACCACCAAATAAAGAATGTTTTATAAAAGAGAAGACAATTATAATTCCGATATTAATAAAGTTGTTTACTATTAATATAGTAGCTAAAACTTTTTTGGGTTTTTCTAACAACCTTGCAATAACACTTCCTCTAGAAGTGTTTTGATTTGTAGCGTCGTTTATATCTTTTTGAGAAAGCGAAAAAAGAGCAATTTCGGCTCCAGAAGTAAGTGCAGACAAAATTAGTAATACTACAATTCCTGTAATACCAAAAATTAAATTTGTATCTAAATTTTCTAGAAAACTAGGGGGTTCTAAGTCCAAATGTTGTTTTATTAATTAAACTTATTAAAAAGGCAAATCATCGTTATTAGGTTGATTTACACTTTGTGTGTCAAAATTAGTGTTTTTATTTGAATCCGGAGTATTAGAAAGATTTGGTTTGTTTAACTCGGCATCTTTTTTTGTGGTTAAAAAAGTAAACTCTGTAACTTGAATCTCTGTGGTATACTTTGTTGACCCATCTTCTGCTTGCCATTGTCTAGACTTAATTCTGCCTTCAATATATATTTTATCTCCTTTTGATAAATATTTTTCGCAAATTTCTGCTGCTTTGTTTCTTACTACTAAATTATGCCATTCTGTAGACGTAATTTTTTCGTTTGTTGATTTGTTAATGTAAATTTCATTTGTTGCTAGTGGGAATCTTCCTATGCAATTCCCTCCTTCAAAATAATGCATTTTTACATCATCTCCAAGATGCCCAATAAGCATAACCTTGTTTAATGTGCCGTTCATAATAATTTGTTTGTTTTTGGATATATAAAAGTACACATTTAAACGATGTATTAAAAATTCTTTTCTATAAAATTAAAAATCACAATTGGAAACGGATGCTTTTTTGCTTCGAATTTTGAAATTGAATTTAACAAAACCCCATCTATTTTAACATGCCAAAAATCAATATTTAAATTCTGATGCGATAATTTATGTTTTACACTATTATATATAGATGCCGAAACACTTTTTATTTTATAATTAAAATTTACGTTTAAATGCTCTATAAATTGTTCAAGATTTAAAACAGTTGTAGTTTCAATTAACGGAAATTCGTATAAATTTAACCAAATTCCTTTTTGGGTTCTTTTAACAATAAAAGTTTTATTTAAATTATCTTCAATCACTATATAGTTAAAAAACCGATTTACAACTTTTGTTTTTTTACCTTTAAATGGTAATTCTTCTACCTTATTTTTTTTATAAGCCAAACAACTATCGTTAAAAATACAGTTTGCACAATTAGGCTTTTTTGGCACACAATATAAAGCACCAAACTCCATTATAGCTTGATTAAAAACATCAGCTTTATTTTCCGGAATTAAATTAAGTGCTAAATCAAAAAAAATAGATTTGGTTTTTAAGTCAGAAATGTCATTTTCAACATCAAAAAACCGAGATAAAACTCTAAACACATTTCCGTCTACAACTGGCACTTTTTGGTTAACACTAAAAGAAGCAATTGCCGCAGCAGTATATGTGCCAACACCTTTTAATTTTAAAAGCTCTTTATAACTAGTAGGAAAAACTCCGTTAAACTCATTTACTACCGTTTGCGATGTATAATGCAAGTTTCTTGCTCTAGAATAATAACCTAATCCTTGCCATAGTTTTAAAACCTGCTCTTCATTAGCTTTTGCAAGATCAAAAACAGTTGGAAAAGCCTCTAAAAAAGCTATATAATAAGGCAACCCTTGAGCAACTCGTGTTTGTTGTAAGATTATTTCTGACAACCAAATTTTATAAGGATCTTTGATGTTTCTCCAAGGTAAATTTCTTTTATTTTCTAAATACCATTTAATTAACCTGTTAGAAAAATTCATAAATTTATATTGTGTTGCAAAAGTATATCTTTATATGATTAAATTTTAATTGATTATGCTTGAATATTTATATTTTTAATTCATATATTTGCACTCTTAAAATTTTACACTAATAAAAACGAATAACAATGACGAAAGCAGATATTGTAGCAAAAATCTCAGAAAAATTAGGGCTTGAAAAAGGCGATGTTCAAGCAACAGTAGAGACTTTTATGGAAGAGGTTAAGAACTCGTTAGAAACAGGAAATAATGTTTATTTAAGGGGTTTTGGAAGCTTTATTATTAAAACAAGAGCTGAAAAAACAGGAAGAAACATTTCTAAAAACACAACAATTAAAATTCCAGCTCACAACATTCCGGCATTTAAACCTGCAAAAATATTTGTAGAAGGGGTAAAAGCTAAGAATGAAGTAGCAGTATAACACATTAATTAATTATAAAAAAAAACACTATGCCAAGTGGAAAGAAAAGAAAAAGACATAAGGTAGCTACTCATAAACGTAAAAAAAGAGCTAGAGCTAACCGTCATAAAAAGAAAAAGTAGTTTAAAACTACTTTTTCTTTTTTAAAAAAAGTTCTTTGAAAACGAAACAGTAAGCAACAATAACTGTTTCACCGGGTTTTATACCTGTAAAAATATTGTTTAATCCATCTGTACAAAAAAGTTAAATGGCTTTTGTGTTATTAATAACATACTATCTTTTTAAACGTTAATGTATAGATAAACATTTACAACGTGAATAAAGAATTGATCATTAGGTCAGGTTCTGATGCTGTAGATTTTGCCTTATTAAAAGATGGAAAACTAATTGAACTACACAAAGAAGAGGAGCAAAAAAGCGGCTTTCAAGTTGGCGATATATTTATTGCCAAAATAAGAAAACCCGTAGCTGGTTTAAATGCTGCATTTGTAAATTTAGGTTTCGAAAAAGACGCCTTTTTACATTATCATGATTTAGGTCCTAACTTAGCTTCTTTTGTGAAATTCGCAAAACTTGTAAGCACAGGTAAACTAAAAGATTTCTCTCTTAAAACTTTTCAGTTTGAAAAAGAGATAGAAAAAGACGGTATTATTACCGAAGTACTTAGTGCTAATCAATCTATTTTAGTGCAAATCGTAAAAGAACCTATATCTACAAAAGGTCCAAGAGTAAGCTCAGAGCTTTCTTTAGCCGGAAGATATATAGTGTTAGTTCCTTTTTCTGATAGAGTTTCTGTTTCTCAAAAAATAGAAGCAATAGAAGAAAAAGACAGATTAAAACGATTAGTAAAATCTATCAAGCCAAAAGGTTTCGGTGTTATTGTTCGTACAGTAGCAGAAGGCAAAAATACAGCCGAACTAGACAAAGATTTGCAGAATCTATTATCAAAATGGACTGCAATGTGTAAAAAATTACCAGCTGCTCATCATCCCTCTAAAATATTAAACGAGCTCAATAGAGCATCGTCAATATTAAGAGACGTATTTAATGACTCGTTCACCGGAATACATATAGATGATGAAGAGTTGTTTGACCAAATCAAGGAGTATTTAGAAGAAATTGCTCCAGAAAAAGTATCAATTGTTAAGCATTATCAATCGACAGAATTGCCTCTATTTGAAAAATATCATATAGAAAGGCAAATAAAAACATCGTTTGGTAAAACTGTATCAATGAGTAAAGGTGCCTATTTAATTATAGAACATACCGAAGCTTTGCATGTTATAGACGTAAACAGCGGAAACCGTTCTAACAAAGCCAACAATCAGGAAGACACTGCCATGGAAGTAAACATGATTGCCGCAGCAGAAATCGCAAGACAATTACGTTTAAGAGACATGGGTGGTATTATTGTAGTTGATTTTATCGACATGCAAAATCCAGAAAATCGAAAAGATTTATACGATTTTTTAAAAGCCGAAATGAGCGACGACAAAGCCAAACACAAGATCTTGCCTCCTAGTAAATTTGGATTAATTCAAATAACTAGACAAAGAGTAAGACCAGAAGTTAATATTAAAACAAGAGAAGAAGACCCTAATAATAGTAATGGAGAAATAGATGCTCCAATTCAAATTATTGACGCTATTTCTTCGGAAGTTGAAAGATTTAAAAGTCATAAAAAACTTGTGCTAAATGTACATCCATTTGTGGCATCATACCTTACAAAAGGTTTCCCTTCAATACGTTCAAAATGGTTTTTTGAACATAAAAAATGGGTAAAAGTAATACCTCGTGATGCTTACACATTACTAGAATATCAGTTTCTTGATAAAAAAGGAAACAGAATTAAAGAATAAAAACTAACGCTTATCTTAAAAAAGGTAAGCGTTTTTTTATTTACGCTTCTCTGCAAAAAAACGCTGTAAAAGTTCTGTAGATTCTTTTGCAAGTACATCAAAAATAACTTCGGTTTTAGGATGTAATTGTGTGTTTAAATTTATATAGCCTCTTTTTTGGTCTCTAGCACCAATTACTATTTTAGAAATCTGACTCCAATATAAAGCTCCAGCACACATTTGGCAAGGCTCTAAAGTAACATATAATGTGCAGTTTTTTAAATATTTTCCGCCAATATAATTAGAAGCAGCCGTTATTGCTTGCATTTCGGCATGAGCTGTAACATCTGTTAGCAATTCTGTTAAATTATGACTTCTGGCAATTACCTTATTATCTACAACTATTATTGCACCAACAGGTATTTCGTCTTTCTCAAATGCAGCTTCTGCTTCTTGCAAAGCTTTTTTCATAAAATATTCGTGACTGAAAGGGTTTTCCATACCACAAAAGTACAATTTCAATTCGTACATTTGCTTCATGCCAAAAAAATTGCTCGAACATATTGTCAACCCAACTGATTTACGAAAATTAGACATTGCTCAATTGCCGCAACTGGCAAAAGAATTACGTGATTTTATTATTGATATTGTTTCTACAAAAGAAGGTCATTTAGGTGCAAGTTTAGGAGTTGTAGAACTTACAATTGCCTTGCATTATGTTTATAACACTCCATACGATTTATTAGTTTGGGATGTTGGTCATCAAGCTTATGGACATAAAATTTTAACCGAAAGACGTTTAGATTTTTACACAAACAGACAATTAAATGGTCTTTCTGGTTTTCCTAAAAGAGCCGAAAGTGTTTATGATACTTTTGGCGTTGGGCATTCATCTACATCTATTTCTGCGGCATTAGGAATGGCAATAGCTTCTGAGTTAAAAGGCGAAAATAAACATCATATTGCAATTATTGGAGATGCATCTATAGCTTCTGGAATGGCTTTTGAAGGTTTAAATCATGCTGGAGTTACAAATGCAAATCTATTAGTTATTTTAAACGATAACGCAATTGGTATTGACCCAAGTGTTGGAGCTTTAAAAAACTATTTAACTGCTGTAAAAGAAGGCAAAAATCCAAAACAAAACAACATAATTAAATCTTTAAACTTTGATTATTCTGGACCAATAGACGGACATGATATTTTTACAATTATTAAAGAATTAAAAAGATTAAAAACCAAAAAAGGACCTAAGTTTCTACATATAATTACCACAAAAGGAAAAGGGCTACAACAAGCCGAAAACGACCAAGTAAAATATCATGCTCCAGGAAAATTTAACAAACAAACTGGAGAAATTATTTATAAACAAGAAGAAAACTTACCTCCAAAATTTCAAGATGTATTTGGATTAACTCTTCTAGAATTAGCCAAACAAAATAAAAATATAGTTGGCATTACTCCAGCTATGCCAACAGGTAGTTCTTTAAAATACATGATGGATGCTTTTCCAGAAAGAGCTTTTGATGTTGGAATAGCAGAACAACATGCTGTAACGCTTTCGGCTGGAATGGCAACGCAAGGAATGGTTGTTTTTTGCAACATCTACTCCACTTTTTTGCAACGTGCTTATGACCAAGTAATCCACGATGTTGCCTTGCAGAATTTGCCCGTTATTTTTTGTTTAGACAGAGCCGGTTTAGTTGGAGAAGATGGAGCTACCCATCATGGGATTTTTGATTTAGCATATTTAAATTGCATACCAAATCTTATTATTTATGCTCCAAAAGACGAAATAGATTTAAGAAATATTTTATACACGGCTCAGTTAGGCTTAAAAAACCCAATTGCTATAAGATATCCTCGTGGTCGAGGTGTAAATGTAGACTGGCAAAAACCTTTTAAAATTATAGAAATTGGAAAGGCCGAAACTCTAAAAAAAGGTAACAAAACAGCTATAATTTCTACTGGTTTTATAGCACAAAATGTAACCGAAGCTTTAAATTTATTAGAAGATAATACTAATTTTTCGCATTATAGTTTTGGATTTGTTAAACCATTAGACCAAAATTTATTACATACAATATTTAAAAATTATAAAGAAATAATAACGATAGAAGACGGAGCCTTAGTTGGTGGTTTTGGAAGTTCTGTTGTAAACTTCGCAGTATCAAACCAATATAAAAACAACATTAAAACACTTGGTATTCCAGACGAATTTATTGAACAAGGAACCATAAAAGAATTACAACAAATTTGCAAAATTGACGTTCTAAATCTCAAGAATGTTTTTTTAAATTATTTATAACTCCTAGATTTCTCAAACTCAAAATCTTTTATATCAAATGAAGAATTTTTCTATAACAACTTTGTTATTTATATGTTTTACTATTACAACTAATGCTCAAAGCATTATTAGAACCCAAAAAGACACTACTTACTGGCATAATAAAAACATGGCTGGGTTAGATTTTAGTCAGATTGCATTTGTAAACTGGAATGCAGGCGGAAACACTTCTATTTCTGGTTTACTTAAAGGAAATTTTTCTAGAAAATACATAAAAAGAAACATTTTATGGAATAACGAATTAATTTTTAGATATGGAGTTAACAAACAAGAAGGCAGAGAATTAAGAAAAACAGACGACGGATTAGCCTTAAATTCAAGTTTTGGTTTTAAAACCGACCCAGTTTCTAATTGGTATTTTTCTGGAAGATTTAATTTTAATACTCAGCTAACAAACGGTTATTCTTATCCAAATACAAAAAATGCTATTTCTAAATTATTTGCTCCAGCATATGTATTTTTGGGCGTTGGTGCAGAATATAATAGAAAAGATTTAGATTTAAACTTTTACTTTTCGCCTTTAACTCTAAAAACAACAATTGTATTAGACGAAACTTTAGCAAACAAAGGTGCTTATGGTGTTACAAAAGCAGTTTATGATGTAAACGATGTAATAATCTCTCATGGTAAAAAAAGCAGAAACGAACTAGGTATTTTACTAAACAACTATTGGAAAACAGATATTTATAAAAACATGGAATTAGAAAACAGATTAACTCTTTATTCTGATTATATAAATAAATTTGGAAACATAGATATAGATTGGCAAGTAAATGTAAACATGGTTGTAAACGAATATGTTAGAGCAAACATTGGGTTTCATTTAATTTATGATGATGATATAAAAGCCAAAAAAGAGATAAACGGAGTTCAAGAAAACATTGGCCCGAAAATACAGTTAAAACAAGTTTTGGGCGTTGGAGTAACGTATAATTTTTAATAAAACGTTGTAAAAACTAGTCTAAACCCCAACTTTTTTATTTATTAGAAGATATAATTTTATTAAACAGCAACGCATTTCCGTCTGTAAGTAACGATACAAAATGACACATTTGCATTAATCTGTCGTATAAATTATCTTTTGGGTTTTGATGTTTTTCTGGCAATAGTTTTAAAAGCAAACTATCTAGATTAGTTGTAGTTTGATTATACTCATTATTATAAGCTGTAATAAATTTATCTAATAAATTATTAATAATGTTATAACCCGATATTTCTTTCTCAATTACTTCTCTACTTTGGTAAATGTTTTTAACGCTTATTTTAATAATATCTTCCATTTGAGCTTTGTACTTACTTTTATCCATTAAAGCAAACGGAAAATTACCTTTTAATATTAACTCTTCGTTTTCTAAAAATACTCTAACAGCATCTTGAATTAAATTATTAATTGCTAAAGCTCTTAAGTAACTTATTCTATCTTCTTTAGCTAAAAGAGTGTTGTATTTAGATGTGTCAATAGAATCTTTTACAAGTTTAATTAAAAACTCTAAGGCATAGTCTTCTGAAACTAAACCAAGGTTAATTCCGTCTTCAAAATCTATAATAGTGTAACAAATGTCGTCTGCGGCTTCTACAAGATAAGCTAGCGGATGTCTTTCAAAACCAATATCGTTAGCCGTTTTATTAGAAATTAATCCTAACTCCTTGGCAACTTCTTTAAAGAAATCCTTATCAGATTGGAAGAAACCATATTTTTTATCAGAGATGTTTTTGGTTGGTTTTTTTGGCAAACTTTCTTTAGGATATTTCATAAACGCACCAAGTACAGCATACGTCAACCGCAAACTGCCTTCAATTCCGGGACGTGAACTCGAAAGTACCGAAAAACCATTGGCATTGCCTTCAAAATCTATTAAATCTTGCCATTGTTTTGGCGTTACTTGATCTTTGTATTGTTGTCCTTTTCCAACAGAAAAATATTCGCCAATGGCTTTTTCTCCAGAATGACCAAAAGGTGGATTACCAATATCATGAGCTAAAGATGCCGCAGCAACAATAGCTCCAAAATCGTTCATTTGATAACCGTGAATTTCTTTTAAATACGGATATTTATTTAAAATGTCTTTGCCAACCATTCTGCCTAAAGAACGACCAACAACAGAAACCTCTAAACTATGAGTAAGTCTTGTATGAACAAAATCTGTTTTAGATAAAGGTATAACTTGTGTTTTATCTTGTAAACTTCTAAAAGCAGCCGAAAAAATTATTCTGTCGTAATCTACCTCAAACCCTAAACGTGTGTCATCTTGTTCAGATCTAATTCTTTTACTTGTATCTCCTTGTCTTTTAAGAGATAATAATTTTTCCCATTGCATCATAGTTACTAGGCTTTATCGTTTTTTAAAAAAAAGTTTCTTGATTTTTTTGGATATTGATTATAACTCTTATCGCTTGGGTTTTCTATAACCGTTTTAATATTTACTTCTTCGCCTAATTTAAAATTAGTTGTAGTGTATTTGTAATCTAATAAATATGGCCCGCAAAAAAAATTTCCTTCTGCATCTTGCTCAATAACTCCTGTATAAACTCCTTTTTTATCTTTTAACATGGTTTGTGTTTTAAAGCTTCAAATGTACAAATTGTAACTTTAATAAAAGCAAAACAGCCATCTTCTTGACAGCTGTTTTTCTTTATTCTATTCTCTTTATTCTATCCTCTTTTTAAGACCCACACATTTCACAATCATCCGGACTAGCATTTTGGGCTTGTTCTACCATTGCTTTGAAATCTTCTGCGGTCATTTCGCCCATTTCGTTTGGAGCAACAACTTCCACAGCAACTGCTTCTTGTTTTTTGGCTACTGGCTCTGCTTTTTTATCGTTGTTTAGTGTGACTTTAATGGCATCAACAGCTGCTTTTGTTCTCAAATAATACATTCCAGTTTTCAATCCTGATTTCCAAGCATAGAAATGCATCGATGTTAGTTTGGCATAATTCGCATCTTGCATAAACATGTTCAGCGATTGCGATTGGTCAATAAAATATCCTCTTTGGCGAGACATATCGATAATGTCTCTCATAGACATTTCCCAAACGGTTTTGTACAATTCTTTCAAGTCTTGTGGAATATTCAAGTCTTGCACCGAACCATTATTACGCATCAATTGTTGTTTCAAATCTTCGTTCCACAATCCTCTTTCTACTAAATCGTTCAATAAATGTTTGTTTACCACGATGAATTCTCCCGACAATACACGACGTGTATAAACATTAGAAGTATATGGTTCAAAAGCTTCATTATTTCCTAAAATTTGTGAGGTTGAAGCAGTTGGCATTGGCGCTACTAGCAACGAGTTTCTCACACCATGTTTCATAACTTCTTTTCTCAAAGCTTTCCAATCCCAACGACCAGAAAGTTCCTCGTCTTTGATGTTCCAAAGATTGTGTTGGAATAATCCTTCTGATATTGGCGAACCTTTGAAGCTAGAATATGGACCTTCTGTTTTGGCTTGTTCCATTGAGGAAGTTAGGGCAGCAAAATATAAAGTTTCGAATATTTCTTGGTTTAATTTTTTTGCTTCATCGCTAGTAAAAGGCATTCTCAACAAAATAAAAGCATCTGCCAAACCTTGTACACCAAGGCCAATTGGGCGATGACGAAGATTTGAGTTTTCGGCTTCTTTTACTGGATAATAGTTTCTATCAATAACTTTGTTCAAATTCTTGGTTACTCGTTTGGTAACATTGAACAACAATTCATGATTGAATGCCCCGTTTTCAACAAACATTGGTAACGAAATCGATGCCAAATTACACACCGCAATTTCATCTGGCGAAGTGTATTCCATAATTTCGGTGCAAAGGTTTGACGAACGAATAGTTCCCAAATTCTTTTGGTTCGATTTACGGTTTACTGCATCTTTATACAACATATATGGCGTTCCAGTTTCGATTTGCGATTCTAGAATTTTTTCCCAAAGTTCTCTTGCTTTGATGGTTTTTCGTCCTTTGCCTTGCTCTTCATAAGAAGTGTACATTGCTTCGAATTCGTCTCCATAAACATCACACAATCCTGGACATTCGTTTGGACACATCAATGTCCAATGAATATCTTCCTGCACACGTTTCATGAATAAATCGGAAGTCCACATTGCAAAAAATAAATCTCTTGCACGCATTTCTTCTTTTCCTGTATTCTTTTTCAAATCCAAAAAATCAAAAATATCAGCATGCCACGTTTCTAAATAAATAGCGAAACTTCCTTTACGCTTTCCGCCACCTTGATCAACATAACGTGCCGTATCATTAAAAACTCTCAACATCGGAACAATTCCGTTTGACGTTCCGTTTGTGCCACGAATGTATGAACCAGTTGCACGAACATTGTGGATTGACAATCCAACTCCACCAGCCGATTGCGAGATTTTTGCTGTTTGTTTCAACGTATCGTAAATTCCGTCAATACTGTCGTCTTTCATTGTCAACAAGAAACAAGAGGACATTTGTGGCTTTGGTGTTCCTGCGTTGAACAACGTTGGAGTTGCATGCGTAAAGAATTTTTTAGACATCAAATCGTAGGTTTCAATTACCGATTCTAGGTCGTTTAAATGTATGCCTACAGAAACACGCATTAACATATGTTGTGGTCTTTCTGCAATTTTGCCTGTAAGTTTTAATAAGTACGATCTTTCTAGGGTTTTAAATCCAAAATAATCGTAATTAAAATCTCTATTGTATATAATTCTTGAATCTAATTCTTCGGCATTTTCTTGAATTACTTTATAGACTTCGTCTGATAGTAACGGAGCTTTTTGGCCTGTTCTTGGATTTACATATTCGTATAAATCTTTCATTGTTTCTGAGAAAGATTTTTTTGTGTTTTTATGTAAATTAGAAATCGCAATTCTAGCTGCTAATTGTGCGTAATCTGGATGAGAAATTGTCATTGAAGCGGCAGTTTCTGCGGCTAAATTGTCAAGTTCCGATGTAGTTACACCGTCATACAATCCTTCGATTACACGCATGGTTACTTTTACTGCGTCAACCAAATCGTTCAATCCGTAACATAATTTTTTAATTCTGTCCGTGATTTTGTCGAACATTACTGGTTCTTTGTGTCCGTCTCTTTTTACTACATACATAATCTTGTCGGTTTTTAAAACAGAAAATCCCTTTGCTGTTTTTGGTTGTTTGTTAATCATTGCGAGGAACGAAGCAATCTAATAAATGCTTTGGCTGTCGCAATAACATGATTTTATTTTCCATTGGGTTAGCCCAATGGAATGTGTTCGTTTTTTAAACAATCATCTTTGTTAAAGGTTTGAACTTTGACAAAGGTTTATATTTTCTAAAAATCGGCGTCGAAACTAATTTTTTGATCGTCGGTGTCTTTTGACATTACACCAGCTTTTTGATATTCTGCAACACGTTTTTCGAAGAAATTTGTTTTTCCTTGCAATGAAATCATATCCATAAAATCGAAAGGATTAGTAGCTTTGTATACTTTATCGCATTGCAATTCTACTAAAAGTCTATCTGCTACAAACTCTAAGTATTGGGTCATTAGTGTAGCATTCATCCCTATTAAACTTGCAGGAAGCGATTCTGTTATAAATTCTCTTTCTATGTTTAAAGCATCTGTAATAATTTCTGTAATTCTGACTTTAGACACTTTGTTTACTAAATGGTGGTTGTGCAAATGCACCGCAAAATCGCAATGAACACCTTCGTCTCTAGAGATTAACTCGTTAGAAAAAGTAAGTCCTGGCATTAGTCCGCGTTTTTTTAACCAAAAGATTGAGCAAAATGCACCTGAGAAAAAGATTCCTTCTACGGCTGCAAACGCAATTAATCTTTCGGCAAAAGAATCTGAATCTATCCATTTTAATGCCCAATCTGCTTTTTTCTTAATTGCTGGAAAAATTTCGATGGCGTGGAATAATTCGGTTTTTTCTTTTTCGTCTTTAACGTAAGTATCTATTAATAATGAGTAGGTTTCGCTATGAATGTTTTCCATCATGATTTGAAATCCGTAGAAAAATTTAGCTTCTGCATATTGCACTTCGTTTATAAAGTTTTCTGCTAGGTTTTCGTTTACAATTCCGTCTGATGCTGCAAAGAATGCTAAAATATGCTTAATGAAATATTTTTCGTCATCATTCAATTTGTTGTTCCAGTCGGATAAATCTTGATGTAAGTCGATTTCTTCGGCTGTCCAAAAACTTGCTTCCATTTTTTTATACCACTCCCAAATATCTTGATGTTTTATTGGAAATATTACAAATCTGTCTTTATTTTCTTGCAAAATTGGTTCTACTAATGACATCTTCTTTTGGGTTATATATTTAGTTGTGTTATTGTTGTTATTTATTGTGTTACAAAGATTGCAATTCAAATCGGTAAAAAAAAGGCAAACTTATTCACAATCGGGCTTAGTTTTTAACAATGAGTAGCAAGTTGCTTATTTTATAGTTATACAGCTAACAAGCTGTTATTCTGAATATTAAAACTTAATAATCTAGCTTAACAAAGTAAAAGAGTAAATAATTTATTAAAATTTTATAGGCATAAACCTCTATCTATACCTTTTTGATTACGTTAGAAATAACAGTAGTTATTTTTTATATTCTTGGGCAACTTTTTCAAGTTCTAAATACCAGTTTTCTCCAAAGCGTCTAATTAATGCTTCTTTAACAAATTTGTAAACTGGAACTCCAAGTTCTTGCCCTAATGAGCAGGCATCGTCGCAAATGTCCCACTTATCATAATTAACGGCTGCAAACTCGGTAAAGTCTTTTACTCGAATGGGGTATAAATGACAAGAAACAGGTTTTTTAAAACTAATTACGCCTTGACTATATGCTTGTTCGATGCCGCAAAGTGCGGTTTTGCCGTCAAAAATTACGTAAGCACAACCTTTATTGTCAATCAAAGGTGTTTCGATATCTCCATCGGTTCCTTTTGTCCAAGTTCCTTGTGCTTCAATAGCCGCAATTCCTTCTTTGCTTAAAAAGGATTTAATTTTTGGATAAATCTCCTCTAATATTTTGGTTTCTTCTAGGCTTAAAGGTGCTCCAGCATCGCCATCAACACAACAAACACCCTTACAGGCAGAAAGATTGCATACAAAATCTTTTTCTAGAATATCTTCTGACACAATGGTTTTTCCTAGTTGAAACATACTCTTTTTTTTACTCTACAAAGGTACAAATGATTTTAAAGGGATTTTTATTCTTTATTAAATATTAAATTCTATAACATCTTATAAAAATAAAAAGCAATACTTTTGCTAAAAATATTTGTATGGGATTTGATATTAAAGAAATAATTACCGCAACAATGATTTTGTTTGCCGTTATAGATATTGTTGGAAGCATTCCGATTATTATAGATTTAAGAAACAAAGTTGGGCATATTCAGTCAGGAAAAGCTTCGCTAGTTGCTGCTTTAATTATGATTTCCTTTTTATTTGTTGGAGAAGAAATTTTAAAACTTATTGGCATTGATATTAACTCTTTTGCTGTAGCTGGTGCTTTTGTTTTGTTTTTTTTAGCCTTAGAAATGATATTAGGAATTAGACTTTATAAAGAAGAAGAGAATAACACTTCTGCTTCTATTGTGCCAATTGCTTTTCCTTTAATTGCTGGAGCTGGTACAATGACAACTTTATTGTCTATTAGATCAGAGTTTCATACGATAAACATAATAATTGCCATTATACTTAACATTCTATTGGTTTATGGTGTATTAAAATCATCTTCTAAAATAGAAAGAGTTATGACTAAAAATGGCTTAAGCATTTTAAGAAAAGTTTTTGGGGTTGTGCTTTTAGCTATTGCTGTTAAATTATTTGCGGCTAATGTTAAAGGGCTTTTTATCTAGTTTATTAAATAGTAATTTTATACAAACAAATCATAACGATGAAAATTTTTACAAACATATTATTAGTTCTAGCTGTAGGATTAATTATTTTTAACATTACTCAATTAGATACTACAGCCGTATTTGCTAAAGAAAGCATGATTGCTTTAATTGGTATTGTTGCTTCTTTTTGTGCTATACTAATTTTAATAATTTTTAGACTTTCTAAAAAATTATCTGACAAACTTAAATAATATATGTTAGACGTTTTAATTATAGGTGGCGGAGCTTCTGGAGTTTCTTGTGCTTTAATTTTAGGATCTGCAAAAAACAAATCTTTTGTTATAGATAAAAAAATAGCAATAATTACACATCAAAAAGCATCTTCGTTACAAAATGCTTTGTTTAACAATGCATACGGAATTACTACTGGCACTTTAGGCTCTAATTTACTTGTTGATACTTTAGAGCAGTTAAAATCTCAATATCCGTTTATTAATCAAATAGAAGACAAAAAAGTAATTTCTATAACTGGAGCCAACAATAATTATGTTGTTACAACAAATAGCAATTCTTATCAGACTAAAATAATTGTAATTGCAATTGGATTTGGAAATCCATTTACGATTTCTGGTTTAGAAGAATTTGTTATTCCGCATCAAAAAACGATTGTAGAAAAAAACAGGATTCAGTTAAAAAACACAGATCATTTAGTTAAAGACGGCATTTATGTTACTGGTACTTTAGCTGGCTGGAGAAGTCAGCTTACTATTGCTGCTGGAAGTGGAGCTGCAGTTGCTACAGATATATTAACGTTGTGGAATGATGGTGTTCATGTTCAATCGCACGATAGTATTAAAAAATAAAATTACTTAACGTTTTCTAATTTTTTAAGTACCGCTTTTATCATTGCATCTTCTTTTATAGTTAACTCATAAAATTTATCGTCTGAAAAAAGCTGTTTTGCAAATTCTGCACTAATTTGCGTTTTAATTAATGCTTTATTTTTGCTAATATTAATATTAACTTTATTGTTTTTAAGATATACTGACAGATTATTGTAATACAAATCTGTGCTTTCTAGTTTAACTAAAAGCTCTTTATAAGTTATATTGCTAAATTCTTTTCTATGATAATCTAACTGCTCAAACACAAAATAGCTTATTACCCCAGAATGAAACAACAAATAAGCCGATTCGTTAGTATTATCTGTTGTTAATGGTACAAATATATCTGGTGTAATTCCACCTCCTCCATAAACAGTTCTTCCGTTTACTGTTTTAAACTTTAAACTATCTGCAACTTTAATAGAGTCTTTTTTATAAAGTTCTCCGTTATAATATCTTTTTTCGAATTCGTTTTGATAATCTTCTAGGCCTTTATCGTATGGTTTTTGAATTGATCTTCCAGAGGGTGTGTAATATCTTGCAACGGTTAATCTAACAGCGGAACCATCTCCAAGAGGCATTTCTCTTTGCACTAACCCTTTGCCAAAAGTTCTTCTGCCAACAATTAAACCTCTGTCGTTATCTTGAATTGCACCAGCTAATATTTCTGAAGCCGAAGCTGAGTTTTCGTTAACCAAAACAAATACTTTTCCTTTTTCAAAAAGTCCTTTATTGGTTGCTTTAGCTACATCTTTACTGTTGTTTTTATTTTTAGTAACAACAATTACAGCATCTTCTTTTAAAAAATCGTCTGCGATGTAAAGGGCTTTTTCAAGATATCCGCCACCATTATCTCTAACATCTAAAACAATAGATTTAGCACCAGATTTAATAAGTTTTTCTAGCCCTTTTTTAAATTCTTTATAAGTTGTTTCTGCAAACCTATTTATTTTAATGTAGCCTACAGTTTCGTTAATCATTATGGCTGCATCTACACTTTTAATGGGGATTATATCTCGTTTTAGTTTAACTATAAACTGTTTGTTTTCGCTTTTTCTAAAAACTGTTAACGTTAATTCTGACCCAGATTTTCCTTTAAATTTAGAATATAGACTATCTGTTGGGAGTTTTTTGCCAAAAAGTTTGTAATTATTTGCGTATAAAATTCTGTCTCCAGATTTTATTCCTGCTTTTTCCGATGGGCCATTTGCAATTGGTTTTATAACTGCAACAGAATCTTTATACATATAAAAATTTACACCAATACCAACAAAATCTCCCCGCATTGATTCTTCTACCTCTGTAAACTCTGATTTAGAGATATAAACAGAATGAGGATCTAATTTTTCTAGAATTCCGTTTACGGTAATATCTACAATGCTATCTGCGTCAATATTATCTACGTATTCTCTTTCTATAAAATCTATTAATTTATTTAGCTTGTTTTTTTTAGTATTATTAGATAATGCGTTATCTGGTGTAAAAAAGTTTAAATTGCCGCCAATAATGATTCCTAGAGCTAATCCAGAAAACAAAACAATTGGCCAATATTTTTTTTTAATTTCCATCTATTTATCTAGATTTTCTATCAATTCTATTTCTACTCCAGCTTTTTTTAAAAAATCTATTCCGCTAGTATCTTTATAACCTGAATGATAAACTACTCTTACTATTCCCGATTGATGTATTAACTTACTGCATTCTTTACATGGTGACATTGTAATGTACAATGTTGCTCCGTCGCAAGATTGTGTAGACCCTGCAACTTTTAATATTGCATTTGCTTCTGCATGTAATACATACCATTTTGTTGCATTATCTTCATCTTCACAACAATTCTCAAAACCAGATGGAGTTCCGTTAAAACCGTCTGAGATAATCATTCTGTCTTTTACAATAATTGCCCCAACTTGTTTTCTTTTGCAATAAGAAAGTTTACTCCATTCTTTTGCAATTCTAAGATAAGCTTTATCGTATTTATTTAATTTGTTTTTATTCATTCTTTACAGATATTCTAATAGTTTATTAACTAGCCCTGATGGAAGCGACACCTTGTATAGCAAACAGCAGGAATATAATTTACAAAAATATCCTAACGATTTGCTGCTAAAACTTTACCAAACAGAACTATTTATTATTATTGGAAGCACTACACCAATTATAAATGCAGAGATAACCAATGTCCAATCTCTTTTTGTAAAACGAAAAGCTGTTTGAAAAAGATACGATAGTATTAAAACTACTAAAACCACAATTAATTGTGCAGTTTCTATACCTAATGCAAATTCTAACAACGGAACCACTTTGTCTAATTTGTCTCCTGGTAATATTACTTTAAAGTAATTTGAAAACCCAAGTCCATGAATTACACCAAAAAACAGTGTAGTTATAGAAATAAAAGAGATGTTGTCTTGTTTTGCCTTTTTGCCTGCTGTAAATAAATAATATGTCGCTGTAATTAGTATAGTAATAGGAATTAAAAACTCTACTAAACTAGGTTTTACAGTAACAACTTCAAAAACAGAAAGCATTAAAGCCATTGTATGACCAATTGTAAAAAGCGAGACTAAAACCAATAACTTTTTCCAATCTGCAAATGTATAAGACGCTACCATTGCAATTATAAACAAAACATGGTCGTAAGCATTTATATCTAACACATGTTTTAAGCCTACATTAAAATATGTCCAAAATTCTGACATTGTTTAAATATTTACATAAATTTAAGGTTTTCAAAATTACAATTTATTTTACAAAATTTGCATTAAGCCTTTCTTAAATTTAGAATATTAAATCTTAAGGGGAGTTCTA
>Ga0209284_10000914_pt1 | contig 47185 bp, 42 predicted proteins | sample FRY03_FD_187211 | JGI IMG/M metagenome (GOLD analysis project Ga0209284, IMG submission 187211) | Freshwater microbial communities from Lake Fryxell liftoff mats and glacier meltwater in Antarctica - FRY-03 (SPAdes) (version 2) | ecosystem: Environmental > Aquatic > Freshwater > Ice > Glacier... | reverse complement strand
ACCTACCGCCAGGAAGAACGCCGAGACCGCGCCGACCGCAAACAACTCAGCCGAGAACTCAGAAGAATCGAAAAGGCGGCACAGGTCAAGCCGGCTGAATAGGCAGATGGTGCTGCTGTACGCTTACGCCGTTGAGCAATACCTTGCGCGGTCAGATATGAGGCTGTCGATGGTCTTGCGAAGGTCGCTCTCCCCCACATTCGATTCGCCAACATCTTTTAAGCCTGCTGCTGCCGTACATTCAACCTGTCGATGTGAAGCCGTGGCATTGATTTGTTTCTCTTTGCTTCACGTGGACCAGGATCTGCCTGGGGTGCGCGACAAATAGCAATCTGCCCCAAAAAATTTTAGGTGAGTTCTATTCCGGAAGGGGGGCGCATCGTTTGACCCGACTCGGAGAGGAGGCTTTCTCACAGCTGCACTTTGTGCAGCCGTCCTCCTCTCCGAGTCGGGTCAAACGAAGTCTTCCGCTGACAACAAAACCCTCCTCTGAAAAATCTCCGAATTTCCTCGAAACTACTATTTGTCGCGCACCTCAGGATCTGCCTATCGGCGTCGCATCAACATGGCTGCGCCGAGACCTGCCAATAATCCGCTGCCGAACAGGATTGCGACCGCCGCGCCTGGATTTTCTTTCGCGTACTTTGAAGCCTGCTGATATCCTTCTGCCAGCTTCTGTGCCGCGACGTCGTAGCCTTCGTTGTAAACTTCACCGGCCTGTGACGCCGCCCCAGAGAAGAACTGGCCAACTTGATTCTGAATGTCTCGCCCTTGTGCGATCATTTCTTCCAGCTGATTTTCAATCACGTTCTTCGCCTGCCCAGTGCGACGCTGAATCATATGCACCAGTTGATCAGCAGAACCCTTGAAACTTTGCAGATCCCGATCGGACAACTGTTGCCACTTTGACTTCAAATTCGCTTTGATGTCGTTCCAGTTTGCTTCCAATACCGATTGACTCACCATTATTTTGTCTCCAGAAAACTTATTCGTTGAAAATGTGATGTAGTGCTGCGTGCAGGAATTACTGTTTTGTCTTTCAGTGAAAGAGGAACAGACAGCACTGCACACAAGAAGTGTGCCACATCAGAAGTCGCAGCCTCGGACAAACAACAAGATGATCACAATTGGCAGCGGCAATCCGATCAGCCATCCCAGTATTCCGTATTTAATTTTGCCACTGCGTTTGTTGTTTCGAACAGGCATTTTTCGCCTCCTGACGACTGAACGTGCATCTCGATTGGAACACGTAGCTGTAGATAGCAGTTGTGATGCCAGTCGTTGCAAAATCTTCGCGGCATTCGACAATGGCTCAAAAACACAGGCTTTTTTTAAAAAAAACCGAGGCAAGCGAGCATTCTCGTCCGAATGTGCGTGGCTCAACACCAGAACCGCTGGAGGCTCAGCGATCCGATTGATTGATGGCGTACCGCATATCTATGCGTCGTTTGATTTGCGCCAAACCAGCGGCATCTTTCATGGATGAGCGTACTTCAAATGGGTCTCGTCCATTAGTCTGATCTGCAACACAAAGAAGGCTGGACTCTAACGGGCTGCACTTCCAATGGATCAGAACAACTCGAAGAAGTTCGTCAGGCTACCGGACAGCTTTACGATAAACCGAGCAGCATCCGCTCCGTTGACGGCACGATGATCGTACGACAGTGACAGTGGCAGCATCAGGCGTTCTGTGACTTGACCATCTTCCAAAACAAGCTGCTTCTGTCCGCGAGACATGCCAAGAATGGCGACTTCCGGATAATTCACAATCGGCGTGAAGGCAGTGCCACCAATTCCGCCCAGGTTGGTGATCGTGAACGAACCGCCCTGCATTTCTTCTGTTTTGAGTTTGCGATCACGAGCCCGACCGGCAATGTCAGTTAGCTCGGCGGCAACCTGTAGCACATTCTTTTGATCGCAGTTGCGAATGACAGGCACCACCAGGCCGCTTGGTGTATCGACGGCAACACCGATGTGATAGTACTGTTTCAGAATCAGTTCACCGCTCGCCATATCAACACTGGAATTGAAGTTTGGATAAGCCTTGAGTGCTCCCACAACAGCCTTGATCATAATCGCGGTCATCGTGATCTTTGGTGAACCTGGATTTGCTTTTACGTAGCGTTTGCGAGCCGATTCCAGTTCCGTGATGTCTGCCAGATCATGCTGCGTGACGTGCGGAATTGTGACCCACGCGGTATGCAGATTTGACGCAGCCATACGGAAAATTTTGTTCATCGGCTGTTTTTCAACCGGCCCGAACTTGCTGAAATCCGGTAGCGGAGCGGCCTGGACGATACCAAATCCCGGCCCCGCCGCAGCAGACGGAACTGGTGGTTGCGTCATGCGTTTATGAACAAATGCTTCAACGTCTTCCAGTGTGATGCGACCGCCAGACGCCGTGCCATTGACCTGCTTCAGATTGACGCCAAGCTTGCGTGCGAACCGCCGAGCGCCCGGACCAGCCGCTGCCGGTGGTCCATCGCTCTTCGGGATCGTCACAGCCGTTGATGGTGGTGCAGTCAGAGGAGCGTTTGCAGCCGGAGCTGGATCGACGATTTGAGTCACAGCCGCGGTCGCTGGTGCCGTGGTTGTTGTTGTTGGTGCTGGTGCTGGTGCTGGTGCTGGTGCTGGTTGAGCAACCGGTGCGGCAGCGGCAGACGTTGCGTTGATCGTTAACACAGGGGCACCGACCGTGATTGACATGCCTGGCGTCACATGAACCGCCGTGATGGTCCCTGTGTGGGGACAGTTAATCTCAGCGACCGCTTTGTCGGTTTCGACTTCACAAACCACGTCGCCCTTCGAGATCGCATCACCAACCTTGACGTTGACCGATGCGACATCAACCTTGGTCACCCCTTCCGACACTTCCGGCAAATGAAATTCGACTGGACCACTCGTCACCGCAGCTGCAGTCGCTGCAGGCTTTGCTGGTTGGGTTGGCGCAGACGTCGTGGCAGCGGGGGCCGGAACTGCTGCTGATGCCGCTGGTGGGGGAGTTGGCTTTGCAGCTGGTGCTGCGACGGCGCTGGTGGATTCGATCATTATGATCGGCTGACCCACGTTGATCTTATCACCTGTTTTGATGAGTACCTTGGTGACCTTGCCGGCATGTGGGCAATTGATTTCTGCCACGGCCTTGTCGGTTTCAACTTCGCAGACAACCGCACCCGATTCGATGATATCGCCTTCTTTAACGCGCACTTCGGCGACGTCAACACTGGTGACACCTTCAGACACTTCCGGCAACTTGAATTCGATGGACATGGAGTTGGTTTTCAGTTTTCGGTGTTCAGTTTTCAGTGAATCGCAAGCGACAGCTTTTGCCAGAGGGGTGATCTGAGATTTCAAATTTGAAATCTCAGATCATTGCCAACTAAGCATTCAACGGATTAATCTTTTCGGCGTCGATTCCCAGATCATTCAAGACATCTGGCAGCTTTGATGAGTCGAATGCGCCCATGCGAGCAAGACCTCGCAAAGCTGCGTATGCCGTGCATTCGCCGTCGATCTCAAAATGGCGACGCAGTTCTGGTCGTGTTTCACTGCGACCAAATCCGTCGGTGCCCAGGATAATGTATTCTCCCGGAATCCATTCGCGAATCTGATCGGCAACCAGACGTACGTTGTCACTGGTGGAAATGAACGGACCAGTGACGTTGTCGAGCGTTTCTTCAAGATAGCTGCGTCGCGGAGCCTGTCCGGGATGCAGATCATTCCAGTGCTGACAATCCATCGCGTCACGACGGAGTTCACTGTAGCTGGTAATGCTCCACACATCAGAACCGATGTTGTACTTGTCTTTCAGAATCTGCTGAGCCCGAATGGCTTCGCGAAGGATCGTGCCACTGCCGAACAACTGTGGGCGATGACGTTGCCCTTCGCCGCTGTCAGTTGAACCAAGGCGATACATGCCTTTGATAATGCCTTCAACAACTTCGCCTCGGTCTGGCATGGCCGGATGAGCGAAGTTTTCGTTGTATACTGAAAGGTAGTAGAAAATTTCTTCACCTTCAGCATACATGCGACGCAGGCCCTCCTGAACGATGACAGCAAGTTCGTAGCCGTAGGCAGGATCATAAGATCGCAGTGATGGCACCGTAGTCGCCACCAATTGGCTATGGCCATCTTCATGCTGCAAGCCTTCGCCGTTGAGCGTCGTGCGACCGGACGTTCCGCCGCACAGAAAACCCTTGCAGCGTGTGTCCGCCGCGCACCAGATCAAGTCGCCCACGCGTTGGAAACCGAACATCGAATAGTAAACATAGAACGGAATCATGTTCATGCCGAGATTCGCGTAGGCAGAACCGGCAGCAATGAAGGAACTCATCGCACCCGCTTCGTTGATGCCTTCTTCAATAAGCTGCCCTTGCTTGGACTCTTTGTAGAACATCGCAGATTCTGAAAGCTTATCGACTGGTTCGTAGAGCTGACCTTTGCTCGAATAGATGCCGATCTGCTTGAACAAACCTTCCATACCAAACGTACGAGCTTCGTCAGGAATGATGGGCACAACTCGTTTGCCCAGGGATTCGTGTTTCACAAGGTTGCGAAGAATCGCACCCAGTGCAAACGTTGTGGATCCTTCGCCACCCTCACTTCCCGCCAACAGCGGTTTTGTTGTGAAAATCTTGTCATCCAGTTCGGGCACATTCAGCCGTTCATCGCAGGCTTTTCGTTCCGGAACGTATCCACCCAAAGCCTCGCGGCGCTGGTTCAGATATTCCATTTCCGGGCTGTCCGGATCTGGTTTGTAAAACGGCAACTTGCCGATTTCTGCGTCACTGACTGGAATGTTGAAGCGTGTTCGAAATGCCTTCAATGCTTCTTCGGCAATCTTCTTCTGGTTATGGGCGACGTTCTGACCTTCACCAGCATCACCAAGGCCGTAGCCTTTCACTGTCTTGGCAAGAATCACGGTCGGAGCACCCTTGTGATTCACGGCCGTGTGATAGGCAGCATACATTTTTACCGGATCGTGACCACCGCGACGAATGGATTCCAGCGTTTCGTCCGACAGATGTTCCACCATCTTCAAAATGTCAGGGTCCGTTCCGAAGAAGTGCTGACGGATGTATTCGCCATCGGACACGGTGTACTTCTGGTACTGACCATCGACGACTTCACCCATGCGTTTGACGAGTTTGCCGTCTTCGTCTGCATCGAGCAGCGGATCCCAGTCAGAACCCCAGACGACTTTAATGACATTCCAGCCAGCGCCTCGGAAGGCGGCTTCCAGTTCCTGAATGATCTTGCCGTTGCCTCGAACAGGTCCATCAAGACGTTGCAAATTGCAGTTGATCACCCAAGTCAGATTGTCCAGATTTTCGCGAGACGCCAGTGTCAGCGCGCCGAGGGATTCCGGTTCGTCGCATTCGCCGTCGCCGAGATATGCCCAGACTCTTGACTTTGATGTGTCCAGCATGCCACGATGTTCCATGTATCGCAGGAATCGAGCGTGATAGATCGAACAGATCGGGCCAAGTCCCATCGACACAGTCGGGAACTGCCAGAAGGTCGGCATCAACCACGGATGCGGATAGCTCGACAAACCAATACCAGCAGGCAGCTCGCGGCGGAAATTGATGAGGTGCTCTTCGGTCAGGCGTCCTTCAAGAAACGCGCGTGAGTACATGCCTGGCGAGGCATGTCCCTGAAAGTAGACCATGTCGCCGGTATGGTCACCAGAACGAGCATGGAAGAAGTGATTCTGTGCAACTTCGTACAAGGTGGCTGAAGAGGCAAACGTTGAAATGTGCCCGCCGACGCCGTCGTAGTACTTATTCGCGCGCACAACCATCGCCATCGCGTTCCAGCGCACGATGTTCTTGATGCGTCGTTCGAGTTCCCGGTTGCCGGGGAATTTTATCTCGTCGCTGTGGTGAATCGTGTTGATGTAGGGCGTGTTTGCCGTGAATGGCAGCATCACGCCGCGAGCATACGCGCGTTCCTGAAGATGAACCAGTAGCTCGCGAAGTTTCTCAGGACCATAGCGGTGCAGGATGTCCTCCAGCGATTCGTACCAATCATCAAGCTCTTCCGGAGCAATCCCCGAAACCGTATCTAGAACAGCCTGATCCAACATTCGTATCCCCAGAGATGAATTTCTGACACTTAGTATATTGATGAACATCGCATGGATTGGATGTCCGTTTTTGCAGCATTGTTGTCACCAGGACCGTGTGATGCGGATTCCTGACGGCGACGGATTGTAGGATTGAATCCAAACCCATTCAATGGGGGGGCTGAACGGCACGCGATTCTCTCAAAAGAACGCGGCAACGGGGTATTTTGCTGAATGCAGGTTTAACGATCCTGCCGCGAATAGCGTCGTGAACCGGCAAACATTGCCGAAAAAGCCGATTTTGAAGGCAAGTCCTCAATTTCGCTCTCGATACCTCAACCAGAACCGCGCGGCTTCTGCGCGCTGGGGCCTGCTTTTTGAGAGAGTCAATTCAATGCTTCCGATCGTGGGAATCATCATCGTGTTGGGCTCGGTTATGACCGGGTTTTCTATGGCTGGTGGCCATATTCACTCTTTAATTCACCCTTCAGAACTTGTGACCATCGGTGGTACCGCTCTGGGGGCGATGATCTGCAGTTCTCCTCCAAAGGTGCTCAAGGATGTCATGCACGGGCTGATCACCTTGCTGAAAGGCGGCAATGTCGGCAGACAAACGTACAATGATGCGTTCAAATTGCTTTACGAACTTTTCCGTATGGCAAGACGAGACGGAATGCTGGCTTGGGAACCAATTCTGGCCGAAGGTCACCACCACGCAACATTTCAAAAATATCCCAGGATCGCCAACGATCATCATCTGGCGGAATTTGTCACCGGAGCTCTGCAGGGAGCGATGGAAGGCAATGACGGACCGACTCTGCAAGCATTGCTCGATACCGAAATTCATGTGTTCGAACATGAACACCATGATGCTGTTTCAGCGCTGACACGCACGGCTGACGGGTTGCCGGGGTTCGGTATTGTCGCCGCCGTGCTTGGGATCGTCGTCACAATGGGCGCAATTGGCGGTCCGGTCGAAGAAATTGGCCAAAAAGTTGGAGCAGCCCTGGTTGGGACGTTCCTTGGGATTTTGATGTCATACGGGATTATCGGCCCTCTGGCGGGAGCGATGGATGGTCTGGGGCACGCGGAAGCTGCGTTACGAAAGACGATCGTTGCTGGTGTCGTCGGCTTTGCAGGCGGCGGATCACCGAGAGCCGTGATGGACAATGTTCGACGAGGCTGCGGGACGGCCGTTCGCCCCTCCAGCAAACAGTTGGACGAGATGCTTAAAGAAGTGGACGCTCAGAAGTAAGGGATTTTTGATTTTTGATTTTTGAATTCGGTTTTTGGGATAGTTTGACAGTGCCAGTATTTGCGAAAACTAAGTGACTTATAGCACTGGCAGGCAGCGGCAGCATCCATCTACGACTTACCGTTTTCGGTTTTCGACACAGGAGAGATCATCATGGCTGGCGGCGGTGGTGCATGGAAAGTCGCTTACGCGGACTTCGTAACGGCGATGATGGCATTCTTCATGGTGATGTGGCTGGTGTCACAGGACCAAAAGGTAAAAGATTCCGTGGCAAAGTATTTCGTAGATCCTGTAGGTTTCAGCCTGTCAGGTTCGAATTCTCGCCCCGCAGATTCAGGGGGGGGTGTTTGAATCTGAATTTCAGGGACAGGTTCCTGGCGCAAAGAGTCGCTCATCTGGAAAAGGTCGCGGTTCAATGCGATCGCGGGAAAACTCTGAGAGCGAAACTTCGCTCGTGGCGGATTCCATTATGGAAGAACCAAGCCAATCCCAACGCTGGCAGGCGGAAGCTAAGAAGCAACTTGAATCCGCCAAGAACGTTCCCGCAGTTCGCGAAGGCACAGTTTCCGAACGTGAAGCTGCCAAATTCCTGCTTGCTCGCAAGATGCGTGAACAAGTCACAGCGGAAGCCATGGGCAGCACAACCGGCGTGTATCAGGATCTGGTTTCGACATCACTGAACCGCGTCGATTTCGAAGAACTGGCCGAAGAAGTCATCCGCAGCAGCGTTGAATCGGATTGATGACCAAAGTGTTGAGTTAATCTTTAGATTTCTCTGGCAGTCTCCAGCCGGTTGCTTCGATGCGTTTCAATTCTGGGTCGATATCCTTACCCTGATAAAATGACAGCCAGCCTCGCAATTGCTGAGTTTCACCGGGCCCACAGTCCGGAAATTTCGGATCGGAATGCAAACAGGGACATGGCGCATTCCCCCAAGCGCGGTGGATTGGATCCCAGCCACTGATGATCCAGCGAGTTCCGTCTGCGGATCTTGCCACCGCATAGCCATCGACGAATTTCTTGTTCTCGTTGGTCTGTTGATCGAATCCCTCGGCGGCTTTGAGCATCACGCAATTCTGGACTCGCAGATCGCTCAGCAACTGATCAGTTCCGTTCTTCAGAAACATGGTCATTGCGATGTGATCCGACATTGCTTTCGCGGTCGAGCCGAATTCAATCCCGTTAGGCAAACGGCGCCGCATCGTAAGACTGCCATCCGCTCCCTGCTGCCATTCCTGTTGTTCCAGTGACGTCCCCTGAAGATCCCAAATCGTCTTCACGTGCGTGTGTGCTAAATAGGTCAGTCCCAGATTAGACCAGATCGCTTCGGGGATATCCATGACGACGTAACTGTGATCGTCCCACGGACAAAAGACGCTCAACTTGGTCTCGCGTTGAGGATCAACAGCACCATCAAGAAATCCGATGCGCGGATGCCTCCCGCCTGGATATGGCAGCATCAACAATTGATTTGGATCGCGCGGCGGGCGAGTCTTTTCCGATATCCCGAATTCCGTCAGTCGCATCTTCAGTTGCGATTCGTCAAGACCTGTGACTTGTTCTGTCTCATCCATTGAATACTGATGATGCCAGACCATGTTCTGCAGCCATGCACGCAGATCTGCGTCATCTTTTGCCACACGAAGCTGACCGTCGCCAGCATAACTCGGTCCGATATTGGCGATGATCATAAACAATGCGAGCACCGATTGACTTCGAATAAAATGTAACATCGAATTTCCTTCCGTTCCATAATTGGCAGAGAGAATGCTGATATATCGCCATCAACGATTCTTTGCTCCGCTTAATGGATGGCAGTTTACGCATATCTCTGGTCCGACGAACAGGGCCAGAGCGTCGATAAAGTGCAACAACACGGGCTGACTTGCCAGGACTGGCAGTATGTCTTCGCGTTAAAGGAAAAGACATGAGAAAGAAGTCAACGACATCAAACGAGGCTTCCGTCAGACTGGTGCCCACGCTGACGCCCGCGATGCGGGAAAGACAGAAAGGCGATTGCCGAAGAGGAGCGTCCGGAAGTGATTGCTGCCACAAAACAGCAAGCTCGTGAAGCATTCGTGCGGCTGGATGCGGAAGAATCGCAGATTGCTGATATTGTGGCAGCGATCAGCGCGGAACGTGACAGACAGAATCTGTCGTTGGAAAACATTAAAGCCGGAACTGGCATCGACCGTGCAAACCTGTCGCGACTCTTCAGCGGTGTGGAGCACAACACGTCTCCGGCGATCATTGTGCGTGACCTGAAACATGCGGCCGATCAGCTTCCGAAATCGAGTCTGATCGATGAGGGAACAATGCTTCAGGAGGCCGCATTGAAGGCACAACGCAGTCGCCGAAAAGAGCCTCAGGAACTGGGGACTTTGCTGGTGGCCGTGCTGGCTCGACTTGGCATTGCCGCAAAGGACGATGACGCTTTAGAATCGACATAGCTCAGGGTTCTGAAGTTGTGAACGACAGCAGGCTCGATAACGTCGTCGTCCCCATGGCCGTAGCAGTAAGCGTGTTGACTTCGTGTCCACGTGAGATGCGTAAGGTCGTTTCAAAAGCATGGCGCTCTGGCGAGAGTTGAACGTCGGATATAGCAGCTCAGAGCCCTGAGCGTTCTTCGCATCGCGTTTATCGCGTGCCGAATCTGCGCTGAGGTAGCTCTACGTAAACCAGGTTGGCGAGAACAACTCATCTATTCGTCAGAGATGAGCCAGCTGCGTTCACCGCTTCTTTTCCTCGAACCATTTTTTTTAAACCGCTAAATCGGTCGCGCTACCGGTGCGCGCTGTTGCTAAAATCATCGCTCCCATATAGCAGCTTTTGTGTTCCATCTCTAATTCGCTCGATTACTTGTGTTTTGCTCGTGAACAAATTGGTGCATCCTATTTCGTAAAAACTCACTCGACTCAGTAGGGTATTTCGATGAGCAAACCGTCGTTCGTAATCGCGTGCGCGTAGTCAAGCCTCGACCATCGCATCTCGGTGCCCGGCGGAGTATCTCGCCACCGATCTCTGCCGACGACGACATACTCTCGGGGCGTCGGGATGGAAGTCGGAAATCCGGTCACATGACAATTCATGCCATCCGGTAATTCAGCATTGCAACCAAGGGTTTTGCCCTTCGAGCGCATGAGACCAGTCATCTCCTGCTCAGCTTGGAACGAGATAACTTGCAACGCCATACTGTCTGGTGGTCCGCCGAACAGGCAACAAGAGATCGTCGCAGGCTGAAAGCTACGCGGTAGCACCCACTCAACGAATTCGTCCGGACGGACCGGTTTTCTTACCAGCTTACTTTCTGAGGTCACGAAGTACTCTTTCGTAATTTCATCATTTGGCATCGAGACACAGTCGAAGCGATCGGCGTTCTCTGCAAAGCGACTCGCAAAGTGGTAGGCTTGGTAATCTATGCTCACGAGTGAACATAACTTTTCAAACTGGTCAAGCACATCGAGGTCTCTTGTAAGAATCGACGTGGACTGGCCGGTGTAAATGCAGATCAGGAGGGCGGCGGTAACCAGCACCTCGTCTGTCCACCAGTTCGTATCAAGACCTCGCTTAACGGCTTTCAACACCATCTTAAGTTCGCGCTCGGAACACTTTTGCTGGAGCAGGCGACGAGACTCGTCGGCTGTCAGCGGTCCGCCTTTTCGGTCTTGGGCATCGCTGATCAGGTCGAAAGCCCGATCCTTTCGTGAGGACAGCAATGTCGAGTAATAGCACCGAGCCAAAGTTGCATAGCGCCCCCATGCCTCAGGATCGTCAGCTGGTATGACAGGCGGACCATCCGAAGCTTGAGACTTTGAGATTAAGGGCGCTATTCGACGGTTACACCTAGGCGCGTTCATCCACGGAACTAACTCGTGAAAGACTGAGGAAGTAATCGCAACTCTCTTTGTGAAGATCGAATCCCAGAACTGGTCAGGGATTTCGTGAGCAGTAAAGAAACACGTGTCTGGGACGAACACGTGGTTTTCGGGGTCAACTTTGATCATTTCGGCAATTTCACAATAGTCGGTTGAAACCTTTTCTCTTGTGACGACAAAGCCAAGGCGTTTAGGTCCTGTGCCGACCTGGACGCGTGCGAACATGTCGCGGATGGTGGGCGAAATCTTCTTTGGATTGATAGGCATGGAATTCTCCCCGATCGAAACGAAAATGGGCCGGCACCACTCACGACAGTCCGCAGCGACCAAATGTTCGCAGATTCGCGGCTATGGCCATATCGCCGCTCGCGCGTTCGTGCCGTCGTAAAGCATTTGATCAAACGATCCCGCCGACAGGCCGTTCTCTTTCGCACCCTAAACCGTCATTCCGAACGCGCTCCGGGTATTCCTACAGATAGGCGCGGCTGTTGTGGCTGCGAACGTCTGGCTCAAAGTAGCCAATTATAGCGGCGATGAACATGGAGGTGCGAGTTGCTCTCGACTGTTACCCCTTCTTCGTTGTCCGCGCCGGCTAGGCGATCGGAAATCGCTGCGATTTTGGCTCCGGCATAGTTCGGATGAAAGTGCGTGTGGCGATTCCCGATTCAGAATTCGCCGACGATCCGCAGGAATTGCCAGCAGCTTGCCTTAGAGGCTAACAAAAAACCTGTGTTTTGAAAAAACGTTTTAGTTGGTCAAAATTCGAAAACAGATGCCAACCGCAGCAAGTTTTGCCCATGCTTCGATCATGTTGACGTTGAAAAGGGGACGGGGGCAATACTGTTCGGCACGGCGATAGCAGAGCGAGGCACGTAGCGGCTCGGAGGGTGTCAGAGACAGCGGAGATAGCCGCGAGCGAATGCGCCGTGACATTCGCGGGCGTGCAGGTGGCGTACGACGTAAGATGCGCGCAGCGTTAAGGGCGGCAGACGAGATGTCGAACGCACCCCGCGAATTATTGTTTCTTCTTTTTCAGTTTTTCAATGTGAGCCATCAGTTCCGCTTCACTGGCAAGGCCGCAGAAGTAGAAACAGATCATTTCAAACGTGCGCTTCGTCGGCTTGCGGCCCGTCCACAGTGCAATCAGCATGCAGGCGATGATCGCGCAGTAGGTCTGAATCTCGATGCCGTTCTGTTTGTGGCTCAGCAGGTGTTTGCATCCCAGCATCTGCTTGAAAAATCTGAAAAAGATTTCAATCGCCCATCGATAAGCAAACATTAAAGCAATCACATCCGCTGGCACATCCAGCAGGTTTGTGGCGATGCGAAGAATTCCGTCGCTGTCCACTCTACTGGAACCACCGATAGACTTGCCACGTGTTGTATGAGGATTCATGCGCACACAGATCACACGCACCTTGTGATCGAGCTTGCGATCACCGGTGCCTTTGAACTCGACAATTTCGTCGCTGATGACTTCGTTGAGTCCCGCGTTGTCGTTGCGATAATTCTCTGTGACCGTTTTCCACACGCTGTTGTCTCGCAGCCGACAGACATAGCTGCTGCCCACCGCCACGATTTTGTTGAACAACAGAAATTTTGATCTCTTTCAGGCGTTCCGCATCGAACACCGTGGTGGCGTCGGACAGCGATCCCAGCCACGTTCGATCACAGCCCAGCTTTGCCTGAACATTTTTGAGTTCGCTGGCCTGCTGGATTCCTCGGAGTGATGTAATGATGGGATTGAAGAAATAAAGCAACATCATCATGCAGTACTGGTCGTAGTGCAGCTTACGATTGTCGGCCTTATCGCGTTCACACCCATCCTCGTGCAGGCGTTTGAGTAGCGGCGCAATCTGATCGAAGTACTTCAGTCCGCTGATATCCTTTTCGGTCAGCGTCGGCTTCTCTGTGGGCGTTGAGTGTTTGTTGCCATCTTCTTCCATGCGCGAAGCCTGGCAATTTCAAGGAAGGCGCGCAATAGCGCAAACTGATTTTCCCCAAAATTTTCCTGCGAAATGCTAACCTGTAACGCCCAGCGAACCCATCAAATCCCGTGCCGAACACTATTGGGACGCAGCTCATTGTTTCCGAAATGAGCTGCATCCCCTGTCCCTTTGATTTCCCGAATCAAAAAAATCCGGTCGTTTGTGGTTGAGCCTGCTGGGACAGGAATCGCGAATCGGCAAAAACTGCCGGTCTTGGTCGATGTCAACGTCACTGAAACACTGCCTTATCAACTGCATCGGCTGCACAACCATTACATCTGGAATAAATTACCAGGCTCGCGGTGCAGTCAGGCTGTAGATTTAATCCTAACCCGACGGATCAGCGAAGGATTTGCGACTAAAAACGCAGGCAATTCCATCCCTCACTGACGTTTCGGGTTGCTAAAACAAATTCAATCGACAGCCTGCAGTGGAGTATGGTTGTGAAAGTAGGTCCTTTCTGCCGGAAAGGACTTTGCAGCTTGCTGCATCCTGCGACCAGCTCCACGTTGACCACGGGACAACGTGACGCCGTTGAGCGGACGTCCGCCCCTGGGTTCGCCCCTGGGTTCGCCTTGCGGCGAAAGTCCTCCTCGGCAAGGAGGACCTACGTACGTTGAAAAGGGGACGTACGTTGAAAAGGGGACGCAGCTCATTAATTCCGAAATGAGCTGCGCCCCTTATCTCGACGCCAAACAAGGTCAACCGAGCAACCGCTCGATTGATGACATGAAAGCAAGTCCCCGCCGGGCATTTTCGTGGTCGTCGTCGCATCGTCTTACTCTATCACATTCAACCTGCCAAAACAATGAGCTGCGTCCCCTTTCTGCGTGCCATAAGCGCGGCGCGAGACGAATTTCACAGTCCTTGCACCATAGCTCCCGCCACAAATCCCGCTCCGACTGCTTGACAACGCCCCCAGTTTGCCGCCAAAATAAGACCCGGTGGAAATTAAAACCGCTATCAGTCAGTAAACTTTACCTCGGACTGTCCTGGACGAGGTTTGTACGACAAAATTTCTGACGAAGGTTCGACCTTCGTCAGACTTTAAAATTGTCTCTTATTAGTTGTCCTCCAAAAGGGGAGTTTCATTAGTTATATGAAAACAAATAAAGTTCTATTGTTACTTATAATTGGTAGCCTGATTTTACTTAGCATTTATTCATCACTTATGGTTAATCCTATAGGCGAACTGCCAAATAGTACGTATTCTAATACTGGAACAAAAATTGAAGTCATTGCTGCCGGGGTACCAAAGTTTCTAGGAGAGACACGAAACTACGACCTTATCTTTACTGAGTTACGAGAAGGCGGCTTCACTGCCTATATGCCATTTAGTCAGTACGTCGAATTACCAGAAGCCAAGTCACTCGATAGTGATATAGATTTCTATCTGCCCTGTGCGCCAGATGCACCGCAATGGGAGGCAATGCGAAAAAATAATATCAAGTTATTAATTCCAGGGTATGTAATATTTGATAATTACTTTGAATCAATGAACGACAATGACCCGCTCGCTGAACTCATTGAATGTGTCGGTAGGGAACATGTTTTGGGAGTACTTAATTATGATGAACCGGCAGGGCCGATGTGGGCGGGTTCTCTCAGTAAAAAAGACCTTTTGAATATTTATCAGCGGACTAAGAATGTGGACCCAAGTATCCCAGTGTTGATGGTTCACGGACCTTTTTATGCCAGCAATATAGTTGAGGGATATGACGAACCCTATCCAAGACAAAAAGAGAGAGACAAATTTTTTGATTTTGTTAAAGAAGCAAGTACCTTTGCTGATGTCGTTGGTTTTGATATCTATCCGGTTCCATTTGGTCTAGGCGGTGGTCTAACCAGCCCAAGTTTAAATGGGGATCAAATCACAAATATTAAAGACACCTACATTGATTATTTAGACTGGATCAAGAGGGAAGTTCCGGGAAACAATTACTTTACTGCTGTGCAGGGCTTTAACTTTATAAAGCAGTTCGAGGAAGGATATAAGCCCGATAATTTATCAGATAGTGACATGCTAAACCTAAGGGAGCCTACCCAAGCTGAACTCCAGGATATGGTTGACGGTTCTTTGGCGGGTGGAGCGTCAATGATAGTTTGGTGGGGTCAAACACATATCACTGACAAAGACAGTAACCTCTGGAAAGATATAAAAACCGTCAATAAAACAATCAGTGAGTAACGACAGAAATCTAAAACTTATTGGAGTAAGTTTTCCAATTTTAAATAGTTATCTAAGTGGTCTTCCACCGCGACGGTTTCAATCACGCCAATAACAGCCTCGTAAGCTCTGCCTAGGACTAGGGCGATTACGCCACACTGGGTAATCTGCGATACTTTATGAAGCAGTCAAAGAGCCTGGATTTGAGTTTATCAAATCAGATCTAAGAGGCTGCCGATGGAGATAGCAAATGATCATTCCAGCAGGCCCGGCGGATGTACGAGTTCACTTTGAAAATCCCACGGACCCTCGACGTCGCGAGCCGACGTATCCGGAGGTTCGAAAAGCGAAAAGCGAAAAGGGGACGCAGCTCATTGTTTCCGAAATGAGCTGCGTCCCCTTTGTTCTTTGTTTGCTTTGAAGTGCAGCGAAGGGTGGAACGGATCGGATTTAAGAAGCGCAAAGTTTCTGTCGGCCAATTCACGGACGGATCCCGGCAAGTCGTGTAGCAACTCCAAAACGCAGGAGTTGTGAAATGGCTCATAGCGGCTTCGTGCGTCCAGCCGCATGCTCGGCCAAGGCGGATTCCGCCAGAGCGTCAAGCCGACCACTGTCGGCATCATCCTGAATCCGGCGATCAAACTGCTCCGCGTCAAACTCAAGGAACCACTCACGGAACCGAGCGACTTCCTCCGGCGGCAGGTGAGCAATTGTGTTTTCGAGTTCTTTAAGTTTCATTGTGCTCGCCCCTGCTCTGTGCAGTTTAACGGGAGTTTGGCCGACGCTGCCCCGCAACAAGCAAAAGTCGCTGGCCTGACCAGAGGATTGTACAACCGGATCCCGCGTGGATGAACAGAGAAATCATTTGCGGCAAGAATTCCGTGACTCTATGGTCATATTTTTTGTTTGTACAGGGATTTGGCGTTCGTACCAGGGGACGGGAACTGATTACAGACATTCTGGCTTTCAAAAATGAGCCCCCTGCGCGCTTGTGATGCGGGTGAATGTGTTGTGCAATTCGCCGTAGTGATTTCAAAACTCCGCTACTTCCCGGCAAGCTGGCGGCGGGTGGGTGAGTTGCGGGTCATGACAAGGACTGACGTCTCCGGCTCGCCAGCAGCATTTCTCACCGTGCGAAGTTATCGATTCTCAAGGAGTTACGCCCGATGCCTGCTTGCATTGGTGACATTAGCGAAGTCGCACATCGCGTGGCGTTCGAGAGTGACAGTGATTAGAATCCGGCGATGGATTCTGACAAACATCTTTACGAAATATTCGAGGCGTGCCCTCACTTCGTGTTCGATTTGACTGGTCGGCCGTGGCCCGGTCTCTGCCGCTTCTAATCCGTTCACGCAGGTCTCATCGTTCGTCTCCGCCAAATTATGCTGACTTCTGCTTGATTCACCGTCCCATTCTGGCCGCAATCCATGAAAACACTCCTCAGCCTCCTGCTCGTTGTCACCTCGTCGGCGGCGATTAAGGCGCAGCCAATCTCGCTGCACCCGGACAATCCGCACTATTTCTTATTTCAGGGCAAACCGACGGTCTTGATCACCTCGGCCGAACACTACGGACTCAATAACCCCATCGGCGACAACGAGACCGACGTACCAGGGGACCGCTGACAATCATTACCGGATGGAAGCCTGGGAGTTCATCCTCGCTGGCGGAGGGCTTTTCAACAATCTCGACTACTCGTTCACCGTGGGGCATGAAGACGGCACATTCAAGTATCCGCCCACGCAACCGGGCGGCGGCAGTCCGGCTTTCCGTAAGCAGATCAAACTTCTGAAGGATTTTATCCACAGTTTCGATTTCGTCAGAATGAAGCCAGCCCGCGACGCCATCCGTGAGCCTCTGCCAAAAGACGCTCAATGTCAGATTCTTGCGGAACCCGGTCGGCAATATGCCGCATATTTTCGAGGCGCCGCGAAGTTTGAATTCACGCTCGATTTCCCGGCAGGGAATTATCACGTCCGCTGGATAGACGTTGTGAGTGGTCGTGAAGAGGCTCCCCCGATGATTTCCCATCCAGGAGGCCCGGCACGCTTCGTCGTACCAGATGATCTTAAAGAGTGCGCAGTGCGAATTGTGCGAGAGACCAGATAGTTGTCTTTAGCTCCGAAGTGTTTCGTTTGGATGGCCCCAATTTATGAATGGTACGAAAGGTTTCGCTGCGTTGACTTCCGTCAAGCCGAATCTCAGCTCGATGACGCAACATTGCCACTTCTGCGGGGACTTGGTCTTAACTGCCGGTTGGTAGTGTTGGATATCGAATCGGTGTCGCAGAAGCGAGATGCATCCTCGCACGACGGATACAAAGTACATCGTGGCAATGGTCTGGTCTTCTTTCCTACTGGCGGATTTGTTTCAAACTGCGATCCCCGTGGAGTGTGATTCCTTAGGGTTACGCCCGATGCCTGCTTGCATTGGTGACATCAGCGAAGTCGCACATCGCGTGGCGTTCGAGAGCGACAGTGATTAGAATCCGGCGATGGATTCTGACAAACATTTGACAAATTGTTGGAAAACAGCCGTGCTTATCATAACCCGAAGCGTCAGCGAGGGATTTGTTGGCACGCCGCCGAAACGCCGCAAGTCAATCCCACACTCACGTTTCGGGTTGTGAAAGTGGGAAACGCGCAACTTCAAAAAGCATCAGCGACGGTAATTTATTTCCTGCCGCTCGCCTTACTGTCTCTCGGCGTTTTTGATCTCGTCAATGAATTGGCAAACGAATAGGGGCAGACGAATGGAACTCTCGCACCAAATCTATGAGATTCTCCATTCGTTTGCCATCACATCGTTTCCCCCGTCTGGTGACGTCAGCTACGCTTAACAGCCAAGCGATCATGAATGAAAGAATCTCAACTCATAAACCGCACTTCCCGAGAGTCTGGTCTACTATGGGAAAGTAAGTGCCATAGGGCGAGAGCATGAGGCGAACAATCTGACTATCACACTGCAAGTGATGCGTCGATATCTTGTTACGCGGCCGATCGGTGCGTTTGAACTTCCACGGCGCACAGGGATTCGACAATGCGTTCCATGTGCATGCTGCGCGAGCCTTTGACAAGCACTGCGTCGCCTGCCGTCAGCAGGCAATCCAGCATGATGTTCAGCGTTGTGATGTCACGAAAGACGGAAAGCCTGTTAGACGATACTCCAGCCGACATTGCTCCCGAAGCAACTTCATCTGCAAACGTGCCAAATATGATGGCGTGATCAATTCTTGATTTACTCAGAGCGCGGCCGACTTCACGATGATACTCCGCCGCCTGTTCGCCGAGTTCCAGCATGTCGCCCAGGACAAGAATGCGTCGTCGCGCGGAGGTAAAATCGGTAAGAGTCTGAATGGCCGCCAGAACGCTGGCTGGACTGGCGTTGTATGTTTCGTCAATCACTGTCCATGGGTTGCGTCGAACAATGCGGCCACGACCCGCGTCGGGCAGATAAGTCCTCAAGCCTTCGGCGATCTCGCCGGAACTCAGCCCCGCAACTCGCCCAACTGCAATGGCCGCCGTCGCACTAGTGATAAGATGGGCGCCCGCTTGAATTTGATACAACTGATCATCCACGATAAACTTGCAGCGTCCATCGCGAGAGACGATTGATGTCGCTCGGAACGCAGCGTCGATTGTTGTGCCATAGAGAATCACGTTGGCGGATGTTGATGCTGCCATCGATCGCACGGCAGAATCATCAGCGTTAAGGAATACGGTTCCATCAGCCCCGACAGCAGTCGGCAATTCCATTTTTGTACGGCGAATCGCTTCAAGACTTCCAAATGATTCCAAGTGCGTCGCGGCGACGCGCGTCACAACCGCAAATTCAGGCAGAGCCATGTCGGCCAGCATCGCAATGTCGCCCGGCTGTCCTGCCGCAAGTTCCAGTACCGCATAGTCGTGCCCAGGAGAGATTTGCAACAGCGACAGCGGCACGCCCAGTTCATTGTTGTAGTTGTGAGGACTCTGAATGCCGGAAAATTTCGATCCGAGAACCTGCGAGATCATTTGTCGCGTGGTTGTCTTTCCGACACTTCCAGTGACGCCAATCACAAGAGCATTTGACTGCTGTCGATTCCATCGTCCAAACGCTTGCAGCGCGGCCACAGAGTTGGTTACGCGAATGATCCGTCCGTCAGTTTCGGCAGAGTCAATGGCGGCAAAAGTGGGAGTCGCGAATTTTTTGATGGCGGACGTTGTGCGTGATGCAGTGAAGTCCGTTATTACACATGCTGCGCCGCGGTCCATCGCCTGATCGGCAAACAGCACTCCGTGAGTTTTGTCTCCCGCGACAGCAAAGAAGCATTCACCTCTGTTGGCTTTTCGGGAGTCGATGCAACCTCCCGCAACCTGGTCGTGACCGCACGCGGAGTCCGTAAGAACTCCATTCACAATTTCGACAAGTTGTGAGATCGACAGTGGATAAGTCATGCGGAGATTGCACTCCGTTGAGAATTGGATTCGGCATATGAACCAGTGAGCAGCTCAAGCAGAAGCCGCCGTGTCACGCGGCAATCATCGAAACTGATACTGCGGTTGCCAATCTGCTGATCCTTTTCATGTCCACGACCCGCAATGACCACAACATCACCCGGTTGAGCCAATTGGATGGCTTGGCGAATTCCTTGTTGACGGTCAACACAGGTGATAAATTGATGTGCTGCATCAAATCCCATGACGATATCGTCGATGATTTTTTTTGGTGATTCTGAGCGTGGGTTGTCGGAGGTTACGACAACAAAATCTGCATGGCGTGCAGCGACTGCCATCAGAGGCCGTTTGCTGCGATCCCGCTCGCCTCCCGCGCCAAACGCCAGAATGACGCGACCAGTAGTTAAACCTCTGGCCGTGGCTACGCACTTGGTGATGCCGTCTGGAGTGTGTGCGTAGTCGATGAATACGGAAAATGCTTGCCCTGCGTCAATGCGTTCCATTCGTCCGGGGACACGAGTGACACGTTCCAGGCCGTCGCGAATGTGATTCGCAGCAACGCCTTGTTGTTCGGCGAGAGCAGCGGCGGTCAGCAAGTTCAAGGCGTTGTGCTGACCAGGCAAAGTGGTTTCGATTTCGATCGCTGAATTCTGAAGCTGTAGCCGCAGTATCTGGCTGGAGTTCGATGTGTGAAGCGATTCCAATCTCAGATCGGCCGACGGATCGATGCCAAACGTCAGCGTCTTTCGATCGGCAGGCAGGTGCTTGAGGATCGTCTGACAGCCGGCATCGTCGATTCCGAGAAGCAGTGGTTTGTCATCTTGAAGCAGAGTCGCGATGCGAAGTTTTGCGGCGAGGTAGTTGTCTGCATTCCCATGATAGTCGAAATGGTCCTGGGAAACGTTTGTGATGGCGGCAGCGTTCAGCTTGATTCCCGCGCATCGATGCTGGTGCAGGGCGTGGCTGCTGATTTCCATCACACACTCTGTGACTTGATTGCGATGCATGCGTGCCATGTAGCGTGCCAGTTGTTCGCAATCCGGCGTTGTTAAAGTTGATGCTTCGCTTATTCGGCCATCGAAGTATTCGAGAGTTCCCAGCATTCCGGTGATACGACCAGCCGTTTCCAGGATAGAACGTAACAACCATGTGGTGGTTGTCTTACCATTTGTTCCAGTCACACCGATGGTATTGAGCTTCTGTTGCGGCGAGCCAAAACATTCCATGCAGATTCTGGCATAGGCCGTTCTGGTGTCTGCGACAATGCACTGAGGCACGCCGATTCGCGACAATGGTCGTTCAACAATGACTCCTGCGGCACCATAGGCAATGGCGGAGTCGATATGTTGGTGTCCGTCGACTTTTGATCCACGCAGAGCAACAAAGATGTCGCCCGGCTGAACCTGGCGACTGTCGCTGCAAAAGCGTGACGCGACAATATCACCGGTGCCGACAAAACTGACGGCACCCAGCGAAGTTCGCAAACTGATGGATCTGACTTCCATGTCAGCCACGTTCGGACCATCCAAATTAAGGGAAGGAATCACAGGATGCGGTCATTGTCGCCGCCTTCGAAAAACCGGTCAATTGCAGTTTGAATTGGCAAGAACGGGGGCTGTGGGTGGCAATTGCGTGGGATTTCGATCATAAAGAGATCGTGAATTCTGGGTCTCAGGGCCTTGCACGCTTGGCGAACGCTGTTGCGTTTGCATATCCTGCGTGGCTCGCGACTCGAATTGTGAAGTCGCTTGACGTATGAATCACCCTGGATACGCACCGTTTCTGCAGTGCATATTTTGAAATAATTTTGTGTAACACTGTCCTTGGAGTTCGAAGTCAGACGGACTTCTGAGGATTTCTGATTGGCCACTGCTGTGACAATGTTTCAGCATGGCCGGCTCTGACGGGACCAGATGAGATGACAACGGATCCACAGCAACCTGAAACCTCTTCAATTTCCCCTTCAACGGATGCGGCCCCCGCAACACGATCCGAAAATGAGGGGCCAGTCAGTGAGGTACAGGCAACGAATTCTCCGCCCGAAGCTGTTGCTGAACCTGAGGCTGTTGCTGACGCGATAACGCCGGTTGCTGAAACAGTGACGCCGGTTGCTGAAGCAGTGACGCCAGTGAGTGAAGCAGCGACGCCAGTGAGTGAAACAGTGACGCCAGTGAGTGAAACAGTGACGCCAGTGAGTGAAGCAGCGACGCCAGTGAGTGAAGCAGCGACGCCAGTGAGTGAAGCAGCGACGCCAGTGAGTGAAACAGTGACGCCAGTGAGTGAAGCAGTGACGCCGGCCATTGAAGCGGCATCTCCAGCGTCCACGATTCTTTCTGAGGCCGACGCAGCCATGGAAGCGATGGGTGCTGTCACTCGCGTTCGAGAAAAGATGGCCGCATCTTCCGAAGCACCGGCTCAGCAACCCGACCAGCCATCCCAGCGTTCGGCGCAGGGGCATAAGCCCGCCGCTGTTGAGATTCCTGCTGTCGAAGCATTGGACGAATCTCAAGAAGCTGAAATTTCTGCGGCGCTCACAGTTAGCGGCTCAGTCATGCCCGAAGCCGTGATTCTGTCAGGTGGGGAAACAGAAGACGGTTCTGATTCCAAGGTCGTCGTGCAGGGCACGAAAGTTCGCGGAACAGTTCAGGCGATTCATGGTGGCGAAGTGTTTCTTGATGCGGGACTGCGACACAACGTCGTGTTGTCGCTCACACAGTTTCCAGACGACAAGCATCCGAATGTTGGTGATCAACTGGACGTGATTATCGACGCCAAAGATTCTGACGGACTGATCAAAGGTCGCATTCCTCGCTCACGCCATCGCGCTGGCGGCAACTGGGATGCACTGGCCGTGGGGCAGGTTGTTGATTGCCACGTTTCAGCGGTCAACAAAGGCGGTCTACAGGTGACGGTTGGCAATATGCGAGCTTTCATGCCAGCCAGCCAGGTTGAAATGGGTTTCGCCGGCAACCTTGAAAGTTACATCGGTCAGAAATTGACTGTTCAAGTCACAGAAGTGAATGCGAAGAAACGCAATCTTGTCGTCAGTCGTCGAGCCCTTATGCAGGCGGAACGCGCCGAGGGTGAAGGTGAGTTCTGGGAAAAGGTCGAAGTTGGCCAGGATCACAGCGGCACGGTCAAGACATTAAAAGACTACGGTGCATTCATCAATATCGGGCCGGTGGACGGTTTCCTGCATATTGGCGAAATCAGTTGGACTCGCATCAATCATCCCAAGGATGTTCTGACCGAAGGTCAACAAGTCGATGTTAAAATTTTGAAGCTGGATGTTGAGAAAAAACGAATCAGCCTCGGCATGAAGCAATTGGCCCAGAATCCATGGACCAGCGCCAGTGAACGTTATGCCGCCGAACGCGTCGTGTCCGGCACTGTGACCCGCGTGACTGAATTTGGAGCATTCGTTGAACTGGAACCTGGCCTTGAAGGCATGGTGCATATCAGCGAGCTGGCATGGCGCCGCGTTGGAAGTGTCGGCGAAGTTCTGAAGGTTGGCGAGACCAAAGACTTTCAGGTTGTTGAAGTGGACACCAAGCGTAAACGCGTTTCACTGTCTCTGAAGGCGCTGGAACAAAGACCTGAGCCGCCTCAGTCAGAACGCAGACACGCACCAGAACCGGAAGCACCTCCAGAACCTAGACGTCCTCGCAATGAAAACCTGCGTGGTGGTTCTGGAAAACCAGGTGCTAGCGGTGGGCTATTTGGAAATCCATCGGATTTTACCGGTTCATAGTCTGTCGATGTCGAGTTTACCAGTAGCGAAAGTCGTCAAGACTCTCGAATTGAGTCTGAATCGCTCAAAGTCTTGACGACTTTCGCTACGATGCTAATGGTTAACTCAATGTAGCCGCACCTAACTTTGTGAGAAACCTTCAGTGACCGATCTGGACCTGAATGATTTCGAAATCGTGCGGGAGCTTCGTTCGTATCCCGAGCGGCGTGTGTTGGCGGCGGTTCATAAAGCCACCGGCGAGGCCGTTCGGCTCACTGAGTTCTCGGCAGAGATTTCCTTGCGTCCCGAGTTTCGTCGCGCGGTCAAGATGGACCGCGCGATGCTGGCGATGCTGAAGCATCAGTCGATCCTGAAATTCCGCGGATATGGAGATGCTGGCGGGACGTTGCTGCTGGCGACAGATGCCTGCGACCTTGTACCGCTTTCGGATCAACTGCCTGAAGGTCGCCGTTTTTCCTCTGAGGATATTATCGAGATCGGCTGGCAAGTCTGTTCTGCCCTGCAACTGGCACACAATCTTGGACTGGCTCACGGTGGCTTGTCAGCAGAATCGATTCTGCTTTCGGACAATCTACAGGTGACAGTTGTTGACTTCGGAGTCGCCCGCTGGCTGAAAGCAGCATCACTGGCCGACGCACCAGCATCCTCAGGACCAGCCCTGATTACAATCAGCGCCCTCGCGTCTCGTCAGGACGTCGAGCAGGATCTGCGTGAACTGGCCGGATTGCTGACTCTGTTGTTACAGACATGTGACGACAATGACGAAGCGGAACCCGGTAAAGTTCCTATGCGATTGATGCTGGAACGCCTGCTGGCACGATTTGAAATCAGTGATCCCGCGAATGCCGTGCAGAAACCCAGCAGCGCCAGGGAGTTTCAGGGGCGATTGGGGGAAATTCTGATCGGAACTGGTGATGATTCTATGCCGCTGGTGGATCATCGCAATGCCACTGCGACTTCGCGACGTTCGATCGTTGTGGAGTTATTCGAACCGCCGCAGTCTGCATCGACTTCCAATGCCCCCGCCGCCAAACCGGCAAGTTTTGCCTGGCAAAAGCAGTTTTTGCCGATCATCGCCATCATCGTGGTGGTGATGATCCTGTGGTTGCTTGCCGATCGATTGTTGTAAGCGGCGAAAGCAGCCGAACAGCGTTTTTCAAGTTCGTCCGATTGTGAGTTGCGTCAAAACTTGAGTCAATTTCCAATTTCCCTGGAGGCCCGTCGCGTTTAAGTTCCTCGGTCTCACCTCGCAACAGGATCTCTCGCCGACGTTCGTTCGGTTTTCTGTTGCCTCTTCAAATTGTCCCTGTCTCTCCGAGGAACTCTGTATGAGACTTCGCCTCAGAACTCTACTGCTGACGGTCGCTCTTCTGTGTTCGATGACTTCGACCTCAAACGCCTATACTTACATTCCTGTTTTTGATCCGTTCTACTGGCTCTTCGGTGGCTGCGGCTATGGCGCTGGAGGTGTCAGCGGTGGGGGCTACGGCTACGTCCACGACGGCAACACTTCTGGCTATGGCCCCAATCCGTATGGTTTCAGCCGTTGTGTTGATGACTGGTTGGGCTACGGCTACCTGCGAAATCAGCAAGGCACTCTGGGCCATTATCCCGGTCGGCCGGTGTCTTGCTACACCCCTGTCTTCCCTTGCCTGCTGAATCCTGCGACGTGGTTTCCACCATGTCCGCTGTTTGCCCCATACGCACCCTTTGGTCCTGCGTGTGGTGTGACGGCTCCCATGGTCGCGCCAATGGCTCCACCGATCCAAGCGCCGTATCAGCCGTATCCTGCGATGCCATATCAACAACCGATGCCGTTTCAGGGGCAGTGTCAGAATGGGGCTCCATGGCAAATGCCGATGCCGCAATTCGCTGCTCCTCGTTTTGCTGCACCACAATTCGCGATGCCACGAGCGCCAATGCCACAGATGTTCAACCAATATGGTGGCATGTATGGCAATGCCTGTGGTCCACAATGCCTGCCGCTGCAACAGTGTATGCCGCAGCCAATGATGCAGTGTCAACCGATGCAGGTGCCTGTCACAACAATACGTCCTGTCACTGTTGACCGTGGCTACTGGCAACGAGTCTGGGTGTCTCGCCCAGTCACGACGATGGTTCCTCAAACACAATACATGACAGCAGCACCTGCGATGCAGATGCCGTATATGCAGAACCAATTTATGGGTTCACCCATGATGGATTCCGGTTGCGGCTGTGACGCTGGCGGCGATTGTGATTGTGGCGACAGCATGGGAGACATGATGCCAGGTGCCGACATGATGCAGGGCTCAGGATACCCGGACATGAATTCGGGTTCCGGATGTTGCGGATCAGACGGCGGCATGATGCAGCAGAATTACGAGTCCGGAGTTCCGACTGTTCCTCAAGGCACAATGATTCCTCAGAGTACAATGATGATGTCACCAGGTTCAATGACAATGTCGCGCTCGCAGATGTCCCAAATGCAGATGTCCCGCTTGTCGATGGGACAACCAGGCAACATCGCCCCTTATTCATCAATGAGTCGTTGGTATTCCAATCCTGGGCACACTCCGCAATACAGCAATTTCGCTTACGGCCGCTCAGCAACAAATCGACCAGGATACGGAACTGCCATGAACGTGCAAATGCAGCCTCGCAGTTATGCCGGCAATATGGCAATGGCACCAATGACAAGGATGCCAACACCTCAATCTTCTGGCTGGCAGGTTGTTCCGACACCGCGACCTCAGATGCCGATGGCACAAGCAATGCCTCAGCAGATGCGAACCGTTCCAATTCAAATGCGGAAGTTTTCACCGATGACTGCTCAAATGATGCCTCAACAGTTTTCACCAATGCAGTCACAGCGTCCGATGTCACCAATGATAAGCAGCACCATGCCGGGGGCAGTCGTCGCTCGACCAAAAATGGGCGGAGACATCTACGGCGACCATGAGCTTACCGGACCAACATCATCTGCAATGCCGGTCGTGCCGAATTCGTTCAACGGACGAGCGCCGATTCAGCAGGCATCATGGACGCAGCCAGCAAGGACTTCAACGGCTCAGAAATATCCAAACTCTGTGCAGTGATTTGGTTATCCAATTGAAGAAACCGAATCGACAGAATGTCATGTAGCAGGTCGAAAGGGCTTGCCTCAGCATTTGTGGCAAGCCCTTTTCAGTCCCAGTTGTGATAGATGCTCATGCCGATTCGCCGCCCGATCACGACGTATTGAGTAATGCACCTCGCCCTTCGTGATCTCCTTCCCGTCCTCGCCGTCGTGGTACACTGTGAGCCGCGTCTCAGCGTCACAGGCGTTCGCCGTCTTCCACTCTGAGGTTGTCGAGGTAGAAGAACTCATCCGAGGCAGTGACTTTCGACTCGATCCTGAGCTTGAGTTTGCTACCGGTGATGTTCGTTTCTGTCAGCACCTGCGTGCCAGCGGTCTTGCCTTTGATCGGCTCTCCGATCAGCACGGGCTGGCCTCCATCAATGATCTGATAGAGGCGCACGTAGTCACCTGAGTCCACACCGACTCCAGCTTGCACCTCCAGACTGACTCTGACAGCGCGGCTGGAAATGTTGATCTCGGCTGTTTCAAACACGCCTTCCTCTCCGGCGCCGTTGATCATCAAACGGCCACCGCCGACCTCAAACCGACCCGAGGAACGCATTGCCTTCCATGATGTGGGTGCTCCGTGTGACTACGTGCCGTTGTTCTGAGTGAATGTTTCAATCCACGGCACCCCGTCACCAGCAGACACCTCAAAGCTCGCCGACACGCTCTTCTTGCCATCCATCGTGACGGTCATCGGACTCGCCGACCCGCTGAGATCACCACTCCAGTTGGCAAAGGCGTATCCGAAGTCTGGACTGGCGGTGATAATGACGGCGGTGCCAGGATTATAGAGCCCACCGGACGGATTCAGCGTCACTGAACCATGAGTCCCACCCGTTTTCAGCGTGAACATATTCTCGCACTCGGGTATGCCCTCGCCACCCAGGTCCGTGTATTCCTTTAAGACTGCGGCGTCGGCATACGTCCAGTCAGGAGCAATCTCCAGGTTTCTGAAGGAGTCCGGATAGTAAGTGGCCTCCATCGCTCGGCTGTAGGACATCCATCAGCCGTAAGCCTTACCCATTTCCACTCTCGCGGTGTCGTTCTCTCCGGCCTTCTTGAAGGTGGCCCCGCGAATCTTGTGGGCGTAATAAGTGCTGAGATAGGCCATCTGTTTGACATTGTTAATGGCAACTTCCAGATCAGCATTCCCGCCGCTTTGCAGGGTGTTGATCAAAGCAAGCGTCTTCGTCGCATCCGCCTGCATTTCATCGGCAACCTCGTAGGAGGATTTCTTGCCGTCGCATTTTTCCGCTGCCGAATCGGCGATATTGCAAAGACTCGACCCTTTTGCAACATCTTGACCTGCAAACCCCCCTTGCACCACCAACGTCATCTATTGTTCTAAAGCCGCTGCATCTGCCCGGATCGCTCCAGCAACCTTCGGGATACCAGTGAAAATCCAAACTCCAGTCTTTCATGACGAGTTCGGTGACCTTTGGCAGTAAGCGAGATGCCAGAGCCCATGCTTCATAAGGTCATGTCCCAAACATGCGGGATCGCCTTCCTGGCCGAGTTTGACGACCAGCCACCGACATAGGACGATTTTTTTTGCGGAATCGTCGTTTGCAAGAGCGGAGAGATTCTGAGTTTCAACAGTGTGAAGTTGCTTTTCCAAGGCGGTTTTGATGTCGCCGGCGAAGGCGATCTGCGGTATGGCTGGGTCAAAGTAAAGCCGGATCGTCTCTGCCGACGAAAGTGAGGGAGACCCCAGGAACGCGAGGAGTCCCCAAACAAACGTGGGAATGCGGGCGAAGGACATGTTTTTCTTTCGTTGTTTCACTCGTGGTCTCGTGATCAGCAACTTCATGGCGAATTTCCCGTGATCTCACCAAGCAGCCTGAAGAAGCCGCGTTTGCGTTCGCTGCTGGTAGTCCAGTTGACAGGTACCGACTGAAAGCCTTCGTCGAAGCCTTCGCCTTTCTTGCGGAAGTCGAAATATCCCCACGAAGCATACTCATGAATGGCGGCCGCGAAGTTGTTCTCTGGTTCGTCGAAATTGAAGTGATCGTCTTCGTTGAAGAGGATCGGCATTGGGCGGTATCCTTCTACTTGGCGGGTCTGTTGCACCATCTCAGTGATCTTCTTCGGTTCTGAAGCCCCGTTCCCGTGTAGCAACAAGAAATCAGAGACCAGCAGGACGTTCGGCCGGGGTATTGACTTGCCGGCGTAGCTTGTGCCGACAAGCAGGGGATGTTTCTGCTCCAAACTCCGCGTCTTCACCCGCTCGATCAGTTCGTGAACTCGCTGGGGTTTCAGGATGTCATGGTCATAACTCTTGACGTCGCACTCGTTGTTGACTTCCACCAACACGTTGGTGTATTGCTGACCGATAAGCCATTCCGTGGCCGCGTCCACGCCAGCAATCACCGCCTGTTCATCGCGGACCCTCTGGTCTTGTCCGAAATAGTACAGGCCAAGGATGACCACCATGCCTAATTCGTCGGCCTTGTCGATGATCTTCTCAAAACGGTCCATGTATTTTCCATCGAGTTTGCCGTCGCTGTTGATGGCTGAATTGTACCACGGTTGATCTTTCGAATAACCCTCTGGACTGCCGCCCTGCAAATTCAATGTGACGGCCAGCAACCCGTGCTTTCGCCACATCGGCATCATCTCCATGAACTCGGCGGTATTGCGGTCCGCATCCCAGTTCTTTGTATCCGGGTAAGCCCACCTCGTCACGGTCTCCGGGTTGCGGTCGTCGAACGTGGCTTGCACCATGCGACTGTTCAGCAGCAGCCCTTCGATCGGCTTGCCCTTCCATGTACGGCCCAGATAAGTTGACTGGCCGTTAATATGGAATTTCTCCGCCACTATGCTAACGGCCGTCTTGCGTTTCAGGGGTGTGGTATCCGCTGGGCTTTGGGTTGGGGCAATTTCAGCTGCTGCGTGCGGCGCAGCCAGCATTGCCAACAACACGGCAACACAAATCTTCAGAGGCGGTTTCATCGGTCCAATCCTAAACGCGAAATCAATGTGCTGTTTAGAAGTAATAAAAAGTGCCACCCAACTTGATTTCAGCACATTATGGGAGATTGTTATGCCAGCACCGGCTTCACCAGTTCGCCATGAATATCCGTCAGCCGGAAATCGCGGCCCTGATATTTGTACGTGAGCTGTTTGTGATCAACTCCCATCAAGTGCAGAATTGTGGCATTCAGGTCATGCACATGGACGGGATCGCGGACAATGTTGTAACAATAGTCGTCGGTTTCCCCGAGCGTTAAACCGCCCTTCACGCCTGCTCCTGTCATCAGGACTGTGAAGCAGCGAGGATGATGATCACGACCATAGTTATCCGCCGTTAGGTTGCCCTGCGAGTAAACGGTTCTTCCGAACTCACCACCCCAGACGATCAGTGTATCCTTCAGCAAACCACGCTGTTCCAGATCGTTGATCAATGCCGTTGTTGCCTGGTCCGTGTCGCGTACCTGGCCCCGGACGGCATTCGGCAGTCCGCCGTGATGATCCCACCCCATATGAAACAACTGCACGAAACGCACATCGCGTTCCGCTAGCCGACGAGCCAGCAGACAGTTGGATGCATAGCTTCCAGTACGATGCACATCCGGACCATAACTGTCGAGCACATGTTTTGGTTCATGGGAGATATCGATCAGATCCGGCACGCTGGTCTGCATGCGAAATGCCATTTCGTACTGCGCGATGCGAGTCTGAATTTCCGGATCGCCAACGACATCAAAACGCTGCTGATTGAGTGCAGACAGCCGATCAAGCGTGCTGCGGCGAGTTTGTGCCGACATGCCCTGCGGGTTGCTCAAATACAGAACAGCATCGCCGGAATTGCGGAACTTGACGCCCTGATGTTTAGAAGGCAGAAATCCCGAACCCCACAATCGATCATACAATGGCTGATCATCCGGGCGGCCACTGCCAAACGACGTCAACACGACGTATGACGGAAGATTTTCATTGTCACTGCCCAAGCCATAACTTGCCCAGGCTCCAATGCTCGGTCGTCCTGCTAATTGTGATCCCGTCTGACAAAACGTAATCGCTGGATCATGATTGATGGCTTCCGTGTGCATTGAACGAATCATGCACCATTTGTCCGCCAGCGTCGGCATATGCGTCAGCGCGTCGCTCATCCACATTCCGCATTCGCCGTGTTGAGCAAAATTAAACACAGACGGCGCGACGGGGAACTTCGCTTGACCGCTGGTCATCGTTGTCAGGCGTTGGCCCAGTCGAATGGACGCCGGCAGATCTTCCCCGCGCCGTTCGGCCAACATTGGCTTTGGATCAAACAGATCCATTTGCGACGGAGCACCCGACTGGAACAGATAAATAATCCGCTTTGCCGCTGGAGCATGATTCGGAAACATCGGCAGCCCGTGTTCTGGAGCTGCACTTGCGGTCGAGCCGGGATTTATCAGTGTCGCCAAGGCCGCTGCGCCAATTGTCGTGGAACCATGCCGTAAAAACAGACGACGATTCAGCGCGTCCTGAGTTTGCGTTGAGGATTTCTGGATTAGTTGAGACATGGTTGCTCCTTATTCCAAATCGCAAATATAATCGTTACGAACAAAATGCCGAGAAGTGCTGGATTCGAGAGCGGCTGTTTTCCAGTGAGATGCGGCTCGATTACCATCCCCAGCGCAATGCCACAAAGCATAAATGGCACGATAAAGGTATTGATTCGGGATCGATGCGTCAATCCTTCCGAGCGTCGCCGAGCGGGTTGCGGATGTAGATGCCAGATATCTTTAAGTCCCACAAGGAAACACTATTGTCGTTCCGGCTCAGCGGGCCGACAGAATACTTTCTAGTGCGCGATCACGCAGCGGAATCCCACAGCGTCGCTGGTCTCGGTAATAGAAACCAAACGTCGCGCACCGGATGTGAGATGCGATGCGCGGTCTTTCCACGAGCCGCCTCGAATGATGCGTGTGGCAGTCTTCGCAGCAGGATTTGATTTGTCATCGGACTCCTGAACAACTTCCGAGTCAGTCACGTACTCCCACAAGTAACCGTGCATATCAAACAGGTCCCATGGATTTGGTTTCAGGACTCCAACGGCCGGATCATTTCCCGCAGCGTTGCCGGTGTGCCATGCATATTGGTCAAGGATCGATGCGATCGGATCTTTGTCGGTTTCCACGCCAGCAGCATCTCCGAAACTGTAGCGTGTGTCCGTGCCCGCGCGGCAGCAGTATTCCCATTCCGCCTCCGTGGGTAAGCGGACGATTTCCGTTGCTTCGATCAGTTTGGCAGCTTGCAGTCGTGTGGTCAGCTTGGTACAGAAAGTTTCGGCATCCGTGTAGCCCATGGATTCCACAGAATTACGCGGTCCCTTCCAGCGACTTGGATTGCTTCCCATCACATGGGCATACAATTCCTGAGTCGTTTCAAACTTGCAGATGCGAAATGGCTGCGACATTTTGACGGTGTGTTCCGGCAACGCCATCGGTCCTTCGAAATGACGACCCATTGGAAATTCAAGAGGGAAATTTTTGCTCCCTGGTGTGATCGACACACATTCGGAAATGAAACGCTTGAGAATGGCATCGGCAGGTTTTGCCGAAGCATCCTGAGCGTTTGAACGGCCAGGGTTGATCAGCCAGTACACAAAGATCGCCGTGATGATTACCAGACAGCGATGTGTTCGAATCCAGTTCTGCTGCGTTTTCATCTATTTATCCTCAATAAAGTTAGAAATTCCTCACTCCGGCATTCCGGCGACTAAAATGCGAATTTCCGCGAACACGATCTTACGTTATCTTTCGCGACTCCATTCATTGCACACTCATGATTCGTCGCACAGCCATGCGAGGAAATTCGTCTTCCAGAAGTCTCAGGCATGAAGTGACTGAGCGTAAGTATGTAAGCATTATGTCACGCCGCAATCTTCATGACGACTCATTTGACCTGCGCTGGTTGCGAAGTGCAATCGATCTGGCCATTTGTTTTGTCATCGCCGTGATCCTGCTGCGTACTTTTATTCTGGAAGGGTATCTGATTTCAACGGGCTCCATGGCCCCTGGCTTGCTGGGATTTCATCGTCGGATTGCGTGTCCATCCTGTCGGTACGATTTTGCTTTTGGCGTCGCGTTCGATGATTCAGTCGACTCCGAAGGGCCGTCCATCAATGAACCGGAAGGGTCGCGGCGGTATGCCACATGTCCGAACTGTGGACAGATCGATATTGATGTTTCAGGCGTTCCGAACAGTCATGGCGATCAACTGCTGGTTCAAAAACACGTCTACGATTTGCGAAAGCCTGGACGCTGGGAAGTGGTGGTCTTTCGAAACCCTGCGTCGCCTGGAGAAGCCTATGTCAAACGAGTGACAGGTTTACCGGGTGACAGGATTCAAATCATCAACGGCGATATCTTCATCAACGGCAAAATCGCGCGCAAGAGTTTCGAGCAGCAGTTGGCGATGCGAATACCGGTCTGCAACATTCATTATCTGGCAGATGATGACGACTGGCAACTCCCGTGGGAACTTGACAACGGATGGTCGGCCGCTGATGGAATACTGGTGACTGGCGCAGTGTCTGCGGCAACGCAGGTCGAAGCATCGACTGAGTCATCCAGCGAGGCTTCAAACGAAACGCAGTGGCTGCGGTTTCGGAACTGGCGTTGGTTTGGAGGCCATCATCTGGCAGAAACGCCGTTGAGTGACGACGAATCGCTTGCGGACTGGGCGGCGTTGAGGGAACGTTACGATTCGATGCCCATCACGTGGACAAGTCGTCTGGATTTTGACGAGGAGCGTCGCGTCCTGCGGTGTGAAGGAGTGATGCCAGACGACCTGCAACAAAATTTGCTGCGGCAGGCGACGAGTCCGGAATTCAAGGCCGCGATTTATCGATTGGCAGCTTTGTCACATTTGTCGCCGGTCACGGATCGTTACGGTTACAATGCGATGGTCTCGTCACCGGAATACATCGTGAGTGACCTGATGCTGCGAAGCCGTCTTGCGTGGCAATCACAGCCGGAATTGGTTCAGGTTCAGATTCCGGTTGGCAATGAAGTCTTCGGACTTGTGATCAATTTGCAGACAACTCAGGTGGAACTGATAGACATTGATGAACGCTCCGTGATCCGATCGGGACGATTTGAACCAGCAGACACTCAAACACAAACGAAGAAGCCAACGCAGGGTGAATTGCTGCTGGAGGTCTCCAACTTCGATCAGCAGGTCGTCGTTGCGATCAACGGAAAACCTTGTTTCGAACCATTCAAAATTCAGGACATGGATTCAACCGACGGCGATTTGGAGGCCACTGTCGCTGCTGGGCCCGGTCAGCGCATGGATGCAGGGAAGGCCATGCGAATTGCCATCAAAGCAGAGCAACAACGCCGCTGGGCATTGGGTGTCAAAGGTGGCAGCGTGCGAATCGAAGATCTGGAAATGTTCCGCGACGTTTTTTACACGCCGGGACGTCGCCGCCATGCGGTCGATTCGGAATTCACGGTACCTGCGGGTTGCTACTTTGTGCAGGGCGACAACAGCCCGGTTTCTTCCGACAGCCGAAGCTGGTCAGACCCCTGTGTACCACATCGAATGCTGGTCGGACGCCCGTTTTTGGTGCATCTGCCGTCACGGCCAGCAGTGCTGGAATTTGGCGGAAGCCGACGCATGATTCGAGTACCCGAGTGGTCGAGAATACGTTATATTCGCTAGACCTGAAGATTGGTCTCAGGAATTGACAAAGAAATTCCGTTGCAGAGCGACTGAACACGCAGGCGATTTGCGCCGTAACGCTTTGTACGCAAAAAGTTCGGGGAATTATGATCAAGCGGAAGTCCCGTCGGCGGAGCGACGGGTGTACAGTACACCCGTCGCTCCGCCAACGGAATGGTTCCGCGACGCGGACTATGGAAAAATCAGTACCGGGGGGCTAACGCCGCCCCGCTCGCCATGCTGAACTTGAAAATCACGAAATATGAATACCAGCCGTTCAACCCCAAAAAACTCTGACCCTGCCGCTGCCAACAAAGCCAAAGGCAAACCCAAACATCAGGAAGGCATGCGCGAGACGATTGAGGCTGTTGCGATCGCCTTCATTCTGGCGTTCGTCTTCAAAACCTTTGAGGCAGAAGCATTCGTCATCCCGACGGGTTCTATGGCACCAACGTTGTATGGCCGCCATAAAGAAGTCACTTGTTCCGGCTGCAAAATGCCGTACACAATCGGTGCCAGCCAGGAAGTTTATCAGGATTCCGGCGTGATCAACCCGGAGGGGCGAGTCGAGCAATCGATGTGTCCAAATTGCCGCTTCAACAATCAGGTGGAAAACGACTCTGTCTTTAATGGAGACCGCATTGTCGTCAATAAACAGGTCAATCAATTTCGACGCTTTGACGTGGTGGTTTTCAAAAACCCAGAAGAGCCGTACGTCAATTACATCAAGCGGCTGGTCGGCCTGCCGTCCGAGCTGATTCAGTTTCGCCAAGGCGACGTCTACGCCAAAGCAGAAGGCGAACAAGAACCCACAATCCGTCGCAAGGCAGACCCTGCGACTCAGCAGGATATTCAACTGCTGGTTTACGATGACGCGCACCCGCCGCAGCCGCTCCTTGACAACGGTGCTGAAGAACGCTGGGTGCCATCCACTTATACGCCGTCTGACAAAATTATGGGCGGCTGGCCAATGCGAGAAGGAACATGGAAGCCCGATCCTGTCTCCAGAAACTACAGCCTTTCAAATCAGACATCAGATTTGCAGTGGTTGCGTTATCGTCATCTGGTGCCGACTGAAGTACATTGGGAAAATCTGGAATCGGACTCACCACAATCAATGCCGTCGCTGCAACCCATGCTGATCACGGATTATTGCGGCTTCAATGCCGTCACATTTCGCTCAGCGCGCATGAACAATGAACCACTGGACGACGGCGATCTCTACTGGGTCAACGATTTAACTCTGGATGCGACTCTGGAAATTCAAAACTCCACGCTGGAATCCGTCATTGTTCTGGAATTAGCCGAAGGTGTTCGCGCGGCTCAGGCCCGATTTTATCCGTCGTCGGGTAAGGTCGAAATCGTGCAGCGAGATCGCGATGCCAACGGCGAATATTCCGAGGGGACTGTCATGGCATCGGCTGAAACCGGCGATTCCGGAGACGGCACGTATGAATTCTCATTCGCGAACGTCGATGACCGTGTTCTGCTTTGGATCAACGGTACGCTCGTAGCATTCGATAAGGAAGTCACCTTTGTGACGGATGGATTTAATCTTCCAGGCGAACAGGATCTGGCTCCAGCAGGCATTGCCGCAAAAGGAACTGACCTCACCGCATCTGCATTGCGTATCCGACGTGATATCTATTACCGAGCGGATGTGTCGGAATATACAGAAGACATGGGACGCAGCTCCAATCCCGCTTTTGGAACACCGCGAGCGTGCGAAGTGGATGAGCGAAATTTCCGGAATCTCGCGGCAAGTCTGCGATCTCCACTCAGCTATGGACAGAACTATGTGCGGTTCGTCACGGAACAGCGAACACGATTTCAAGGGCTGTTTGATCTGCAGCTCAACGACGACGAATATCTGATGTGCGGGGATAACTCACCGGCCAGCAAAGACAGCCGACTGTTCGACTACTGGAGCCGTCCAATGCGAGGCATCGAAAGCCATCGTTATGCCGTTCGAGAAATAGACCTGATCGGCAAGGCGCTCTTCATTTTCTGGCCGCACGGCGTGCCATTTCTGAACGAAGGTGCCGGATTCCCCGTGAAAAATCATTCAGTCTCAGAGTCGGATTACAAGCATTTCGGGGTAAAAGCGTTCCAATCCGACGCAAACTACCCGCTTTACCATGCTCCATTCTATCCCAATATATTCAGGATGAAGAAGATACGTTAAGATGCCTGCATCTCGGGCGAGCGGTCGGTGACGATTGCCCGTTTAGGGCTGACGGCGCCAGTAAGCTCTGTCAAATTCGTGAACCACAAAACGCTGGTCGATTGTCGATTTGTTCGTTTAACCCGACTCGAAGAGGAGGCAGCACTGTTGATACCTCCTCTTCGAGTCGGGTTAAACGGAAGTCGTCTCGATTGAAACTAGATCGACACCCGCAGCTGGCGCCTTGCGGCTCACAGGAAACAACGGTACTGATTCGCGAGAAGGATTCTCCGATGGCATTATTGTCATGTGATGGACTAGTGAAAGACTATCCCGGCAAGCGAGCTGTGGACGGCGTCAGCTTTCATGTCGACGAAGGCGAAATTGTTGGTTTGCTTGGTCCGAACGGGGCTGGCAAAAGTACGAGCTTCCGTATGGCCTGCGGCCTAATCGCGCCGACGGAAGGCAAGGTGACACTTCGCGGCGTTGACGTGACAAACTGGGCCATGTACCGACGAGCGCAAAATGGACTTGGTTATCTGCCCCAGGACACCAGTATCTTTTCCAAACTGTCTGTCTCTGACAATCTCATGGCGATCCTGGAATATCGGGGCTTGAATCGCAAACAGTGCAACGATCGCATTGAACAGCTCCTGTCTGAATTTGGACTGTGGGAAAAACGAGCCCAACGATCTGGCTCACTGTCTGGTGGTGAACGTCGTCGTCTGGAAATTGCACGATCACTGGCCAGCGACCCTCAGATCATTCTCCTGGACGAACCATTTACGGGAATTGACCCGGTTACCATTCACAGCATTCAGGATATCATCAAGGGTCTCAAGGATCGCGGCATTTCAATTCTGCTGACCGACCATCGCGAGCGAGAAACGCTCACGATTACCGACCGCAGTTATATCATCTGTGACGGGCAGGTTCTGGTCTCCGGCAGTGCCGAAAAAGTTCTAAGTGATCCGCTGGCGATTTCACGATACTTCGGTAAACGCTTTGATGCCAGTTCGATCATTGATGGTCGCGAATCGTTTCGCAGAAGTGCCTGAAACGATGTTCCTTCCCGTGAGTTTGAATAGAAACAAAAAAACGGAGTCTTTACACAATGAGTTCAGGATTCGGAGATGATTCCCTGGTTCAGCCAACCACATCCCGCGGTCGCGACTGGCCCTGCCTGCGTCAGTTCATTGTATTCCTTGAAAACCGCGTCGGTTCATTACACCAACTGCTGAAAGTCATCGAACGCGATGACCTGAAAATCATGGCGCTCAGCATTGTGGATTCTGCCGATTGTGCAGTCGCTCGCGTGATCGTCAATCACTACGAACGTGCTCACGAGCTGCTGACGTTTGCAAACTTCACGATGTTCGAAACAGACGTGATCGGCGTTTTGTTGCCGGATGCCGACCAGCCACATACGGCTGTGCTGGGAAGCCTGATGTCAGCAGAACTCAACGTGCAGTATGTCTATCCGTTGATGTATCGCAAAAACGGCCACGGTGCCGTCGCAATTTTTGTCAGCGAAAAAGATGAAGCGCTGCGAGTTCTCAAGGAGCGCCAATACGAATTGGTCACCGAAGACGACCTGATGCACTACGACGAATTCTTTTAATCAGCCTGCGCACGACTAAGCCGAATGGTCCAGCACGCGGGCAAGTACCGCGACCGAACACGATTTGGCACCGGCAGCTTTCAGCACTTTCCCGGCCTCCGAACAAGTCGCTCCGGTCGTCAGCACGTCATCGACGATCAGAATGCGCTTGCCTCGAACAGCCTGGGAATTTGTGACCGCCAACGCGCCACTTTGGTTGCTGAATCGCTGATTCACTGAGACTCGCTTCTGAGGTCGTGTTTGAGCCGTGCGTTTCAGGATATGAACATCGCAGCCGATATTCAGGCGAGATGCCAGTTCGTTGCCAATCACCAAAGCAGGATTGAAATTGCGAATGATTCGCTGACGCCAGTGTTGAGGAATCGGAACGATCTGGTCGTACTTCTTCTCCGCAAGCTCGTGTGATCGCGCACTCGAAAGAAGTGAACCAAGAGACTTCATCCGCACCGCAGAATACGACCACTTTGCAGCCAGCAGGGCTTTTTGAAGTGAGCCCTCGTACATGCCAAGGCACACAACATTACTAAATCGTAAAGTACGGTTGCGGCAATGAACGCATCCGCCGGCAGATGTTGCGAATGGCCCGATCTCGGCAGCACAGCGTTGACAACGATTGACGGGGGCAGGCGAAAGCTGTTCGATGCAGGTCGGACAAAAGGCGTTGCTACCATCCGACGCTGCATGATCATCAGCACCACACAACGCACATCGCGATGGAAACAACAGATCGGCGATTTGCCACAATGCTGACTTCATCGTCGATGCCTTTATTTTCGTGCCAGGGCTGGAGCCTCGGAACAAGGACAACCAATTCACATAGTGCGAATTATACGTCGCTATACGTCGCCTTAGAACTCGTACTCTTTTTCTGAGTCCGCATCACCACCAATAGACGCTCGGACAGCATCTTTTTGTGCAGCGACGGTTGCGTCAGGCCCCGTTAGTTTCAAAAAGTACACGTTCTTATCCTTCAGATTCAGAATAATACCAATCGTTCGCTGGCCTGGAGTTGGCGTTGTCTTGCTGGCGAACGGTGGGCCACTCGTCTTTCCGAAAGTGCCGGAGATGTTGACGAGGAAGTATTCGTTTTCTCCTGCCTTGCCTTGATGAACTTCGGCTTCTCGCCCTTCCGCACTGAACTGGCCAACCCAGCGAACGATATTCGCATCGGTCCCACCACCGCCTCCAGAAAATGACGAGACCGCTAATTCACCTTTTTCCTTGTCACCTTCGGCAGCCGGAATTTCGAAGGTCGCCAGTCTCATGGCTCGAGGGGCATCCGATTGCTTCCATGATTTTGGAACCTTCAGGTCCAGATCAGCGATTTTGACATCAATCGTTTCTTCTGGTTTTTTCTTGTCGTCCTTGCCAGATTTCTCGGCGGCAGCGGCAGCTTTTGGCTTTTCGTCTTCGGCACGAATGACCGTCGTCGTCATCGCCATGATCGACATGGACATGGAAGCCGCGATCGATGCCGCAAGGGTAAATTTTGTACAGCGTGGAATTTTCATATTCATATGCTCCTGGAAGTTGAAACAGAGAGGGTACACCGAATGCGGGTTGTTGATTGCAACGTATTGTTTATCGGTTCCGGTCATTTTTCAATTGGTTGGCCACATATCAATGACAATCGGACGCAATTGACGGAAGAATCCTGGCCCCAAATCTGATACAGTCCATGCGCATTTATCTCGATTCGATACTCTTTGTGTATGGAATAGTCCCGAAAATGTCCGCCGATACAGAATTTCAGATTCGCGTTCGTCATATCGATCACGTAACTCTGGTCGTGCGGGATGTCGAAGCCAGTCGCCGGTTTTATGTTGGGCTGCTGGGCATGACTGAGGTTCCTCGTCCAGCTTTCAGTTTTGACGGTGCATGGTTTCAGGCGGGAGCAACATTGATTCATCTGATCGCCCAGCACGACCGCAGTGGCCCAGCGGGATACCCCGTGGAAGTTCTCGTGAAGTCCAGTCGAAATCATCATTTCGCCTTTGAAGTCGATGATGCTTACGCGGCGGCTGCAGCGCTCAAAGCGAAGGGCATTCCTTTAATTGATGACGCGAAGCTCAGACCGGATGGAGCCGTACAGGTTTTCCTGGCCGACCCCGACCATCATGTCGTCGAACTGTGTACGTCCCCGCGATCGTGAAAAACGATCAGCAGAAAGCATTGCTTTATGTCTAAAGAATATATCATCACCATGACTGCAGGAAACCGCACGGGAATCCTGTCTGCCGTCACCAAAGCTATGACTGAACTTGGCGCGGATTTGCGTGAGGCAAGCCAGACGGTCGTTCGTGGATATTTCACGATGATCTTCTCCGCAGAATTTCCCGACAAGATAGAAGAGACTGTCATCCGCGATCACCTGCAGGATGCTTGTCGACCGTTCGACATTGAAATCAGCCTGCGGGACCCATCAATTCATTTGCCGGTGTATAATGCCGCAACTGCAGAAACCAAACCGTATCGCTTGCGACTGGGCGGCAAGAACGAACCGGGAGCATTGCGAAAACTCAGCCAGGTGATGTCCCTGCATAGTGTTGATATCACGGGGATGCACGCTGTTCGGACTGGCGAAGGCGCAGGTTTCGAAATGGTGTTGCGTCTGGCAGTTCCGTCTAAATGCAAAGTCGATGCGCTGCTGCATGATTTGAACGAAGCTGGACAAGCGTTTCAAATGACGGCTGAGATCTCGGAATTCATCCAGTAGAATGACCAGTTCTGAGTCATCAACTGCTGAAATGATCATCATGGGCACCGGCACAAGTGTTGGAGTGCCCGTGGTAGGTTGTCCGTGCATCGTGTGTCGATCAACGAATCCACGCAACAAAAGAACACGGACGGGCGTTTTACTGCGTGGACCCCAGGGTGAATTCATTATTGATGCCGGCCCGGAATTGCGTCTGCAACTTGTTCGCGAGGATGCGAAACTGATTCAGGCCGCCATCTTCACGCACGCTCACGCCGACCACATCCTTGGCATTGATGATCTGAGAATCTTCGGCTATCAAATGAATTCTGCCGTCCCCTTGTACTGTGAAGAACATGTTGAAGAACAAATTCGGCAAACGTTTTCGTATGCCTTCACAGACCCCGCAACTCACTCCCACCAGTTCGCAGCGCCAAAGCTGCGGTTCGAACGCATCGTGCCGGGCACACCACTCTCCCTGCTGGGCATGGATATTCTTCCCATCCGGCTGAAGCATGGCGAATTGCCTGTGCTGGGTTTTCGCATCGGCAACGTGGCTTTTCTGACAGACGTATCGACGATCCCGCCCGATTCAAAAGAATTGCTGCAGGGCTTAGACACACTTGTGCTCGACGCGCTGCGATACGAACCTCACCCGACTCACTTGTATGTCGATGCTGCCGTCAGAATCATCCATCAACTGCGACCGCGTCAAGCCTATCTGACTCATATGTCGCACGATCTTGAATACGATGCCTTGAGGAATGAACTGCCGAACGGCATTGAACCCGCGTATGACGGATTGAAGATTACCCTGTAACGAGCGCGGCCTGGAATGATGCCTTGAACGGCAACGTTTCGCATGTCCCGTCTCGCCCAGGCAAGGGGGGAGCAGGTGGCCGATAGACCGGATGAGGGGTTGGATCGGTTTATTGTCAAACGACGTTGCCCCTCACCCTCGCAGGCTGTCGATTTAGTGGGTTTTCACAACCCGACACGTCAGTGAGGGATAAAATTATCAGCGTTTTTTGCCAAGCATCCCTCGCTGACGCTTCGGGTTAGGATTAAATCGACAGCCCGATCTATGACCGCGTGAAGTGTGGCTAAGTCGATGCAGCATCGCTGCTTGATTCGCCTGGCACTGGCTTCAGTGACTGCAGCATCAGCATGATCGCACCAGCCACAAGGCAACTGTCGGCAATGTTGAAAATTGGATACTCGTAAGTGCCAAATTGAAAATGCAGAAAGTCACGTACGGCTTGAGCGGGGGCTTTTGCATGGGGAGGAACGACTCCATGCAGTCCGAGTCGGTCGTAGAGATTTCCCAGCGTGCCACCAGACACGAGTGCCAGTGCGACGGTCGTCCAAAGACTGGTTGCAGCTCCGCAGAAGAACAACCAATAGATAATTCCGACAAACGCCCCGATGCTGAGTACAGCAAACACTGGCGCCATGCCCTGGCCAACTCCCCACAGCGCGCCGTAGTTCAGATTCGTGAGCAGGTCAAACTTCACCCAGGAATCGATGAGCAAATCCGAACGACCGTGCAGTCCCAGAGCGCGAAAGACTAACTCCTTGCTGCCAAGGTCTGCAGCCAGCGACGTGATGGCAATCGCGGCGTAGATGGAAATTCGATTCCCCGGCACTGTTTGCTTCGTTGGCACTGTTTGCTTCCCTGCCTGAACCGACTTCAGCGGCCAAGTTCTTTTTTTCGTTCACACTCAACGCAGTTGCGAGCGTGCGGAATTGCCTGAAGCCGTGCTTTCGGAATTTTCGCTTTGGTTTCCGGAAGCCCCTGTTCCAAACACAACTCACACAGCCCATAAGATCCGTCGTCAAATTTTTTCAGGGCATGCGATATTTCTTCGAGCACACCCTGATCGTTTTCCACAAGTTGCAGGGAAAAATCCAGATCCCAGGCATCGGAGCCCATGTCGGCCATGTGATTGGAGGATCGCTGGTCGCCGCCTGCTTCGGCACCGGAAAACGCCTCTTCCTTAAGTTGTTCGACGTCACCTCGAAGGCGAGCCTGAAGCAAGCGAAGCATTGACCGAAATGCACTTAATTCTTCCGGCTTCATTTTGTCGTAATCCCGCAAGTTATGGAAGGGCGGTTCAGGATGCTGGAGAGCTTCCCGGAGTGGGCCGGATTATTGAACGGTAGTCTTCGAGCGTCAAGGAATTGAGTGCCAGGCAACGGAAACTGCGTCAGAAGTTGCAGAATTGGAGGAGAAATCGTCAGAATCCGATCGGTCAGCGGGCAGTTTGTTCAGGAATCGCGATCAATGGCCGGGCTAGGGCGATTCCAAAATCGGCCTACGCAGTAACTTAAATCACTCACTTACGTTTCGGGTTGTGATATCTCTCGGCCTTCTGCAAAAGTTGAGCTGCTCAACAAGAGTCACAGATTCAACAGTTCGACAGCGCGATTGCGATCACGCACCAAGGCTGGATCGGGATGTTGCGTCTGCAGGCGGGCATCCAGTTCTTCGATGGCCGCGTGCAGTTCAGACTCCGCAAGGTGCCGATCATCGCTCAGCAAAAGAAGCTCCGCGTGGCGAATCAGCCACGCACTTTTCAGCCGTGATGTGCTGAGTTCCAGATCAATCATGGTCTTCGCTTCGCGAATCATACTAACGGATCTCGCCTCCGAATCACCAGGATGTCGAATGGCACCAATCAGCGCATCACACAATGCCGCTTTAATGACGGGACTTTGTGTTCTTGTGTCAGCGATCCTCAGTCCTTCGATGCTGGCGACGTATTGTTTGCTGCGTTCTTGTGCTTCCGCACGCCACAGATACCATTGCACTTCCGGCTTAGTTTCAAGCGCCTCGGACAGATCTTCAATGGCGGACATCCAGTTTTCGGCGGCGAGGTGGATTTCGCCACGCAAGGCCAGACTGGCGATTCGCATCGCCGTATCTTTGCTGTGCAATAACGGTTCTATGGTCTCCAGTGGCTGCTTGTAATGAGAAACTTCTTCGTCGAATGCTGAAGCAGATTTCAGTAGCAGCAACTGCAGTCTTGCCAGTTCCAGGCGAGCGATCTCCATCGAACAGTCCAGCCGAACGGCATAGCCCAGATCTGCCGCCGCGTGTTTGTAGTCTCGCATCGCGCGAAATTCCGTCGCACGGCGGAAGAGGAGATCGGCTGTCGGTCCGTTCCGAAGGATCGCGGTATTTAACGTTGTGAGGACTTCTTCGGGGCCATCGTGAGCGATGACATTTTGTGACAACACCAGAATGATGGTCAGGATCGCAGCGAGCGACTTGGTTATGCTGCACACCGAGTGAATTGAAGTTCTTGTTCCGAGGCTCCTGCCCTGGAACACACTGCCCCGGAGGCTCCTGCCTCCCAAGTCTGCCTGTGGAGGCAGGAGCCTCCGGCGCATGGCGTTCCAGGGCTCGAGCCCTGGAACGAGAATCAAGGCACTCGCTGCTGGTCCCAGTCGAAGCTTGTGAGAACATTGTAAGGTCATGTGGCAGCCGCTCAATGGCACTCGATTTCCCATAGTAGACCTCACTCTCCGAGTGAGGCTGGCCGCAAAACGCGGCCTTTGGCATTCGTCACTCGGAGAGTGACGGCTACTTTAATCGCAAAGTGTGCGGCATTATTCCGCCGCTCGCGGGACAGCCAGAAGATACGGATCCAACGTAAAGTCGCTGCTGCCGATATTCGAGTTGTGGCCTTCGACGGACAAAATGTTGTCATCCTCCATGAGATACTGTTTTGCGTCTTTCAACGGGAAATACTCGTACCCGTCCGCTTCATGGCTTTCGATATCCCCGGCAGTTGCACCGTGGCCTTTTTTAACGCCGACCCGGAGTACTTCATGGCCGTTCAAATAAGCGATGAATGCATCGTCGTAGCTGATCGCTAAGCCCAGTTCGCTGATCTTTTCTGTTGCGCCAGGCGGCAGTTCGAAATCAGTGCGAGCATAAACCACCGTGTATTTCTTTTCCATATCCTTGAGCTCGGTTACGTCATCGCTGTCTCCAAAACCAATGCCCACCGTTCCGGATTTCCATCCACCAGCGTCGTTTGGGATGAACCCAAGGGCCGTCCATTTTTCGGGCGGATGGCTTCCGGCCAGGTAGTCCCAATCGGAATTCGGCTTGATCAGTTCAACCGCCTTCTTCGGGAAAGGTGTCATCTCCGACTTATTGATGCGTGGCTTGTCGATCGCCACGGAATAGAGCGGCAGAGTTCTTGGTGACTTCACAATCTGCGGCACGACAGATCCTTGTTTCACGATACTGAACAGATCGCGCTCGTCACCTCCACGATTCACCATCACACCCGTCAGAGTGTCACCATCAACATCCAGAATCACCGAGCCGTATTCCACTATGACTTGTTTCATGACTGGCGATGTTCCCACGCGACTGACTTTAGCGCCACCGTTGCCAGTCACAACCTGCACGGTCCCCTGATGAGCATGCAGTCCTTTGCTTTTGCGATACGGCCCGTCACCGATCGGGCTACCATCGCCGTCATTCAGCACGACACCTTCGGCGATCGTCGGTGTCTGATAGGCTCCGTCAATAAGCATCGAGCGTTCATAGATATGTGAATGGCCAGTCAGCACCAGATCTACGCCGCCAGCTTCCAGGATCGGCATGATCAATTCCCGCATTTCAATCAATGCTTCTTCCTTGTCGCTATCGTGCGAACCTTTGGTGTACGGAGGATGATGCCAGTACGCGATAATCCAGTCGGACTTCGCTTTTTCCAGGTCCGCTCGCAGCCATTCAGCCATCACGCCGGTCGGTGCCCGGTCAAGATCATGCGAATCCAGACAGATGAAATGCACGTTGGCATAATCAAATGAATAAAACGCTTCACTGGCCGACGGCAGACCACCCGCTTCGCCGCGTTTTGGGCAAACATAGGCATCGTAGTACGGACCAACGCCCAGCAAACCCTTTGACGTTTTGCCTTCGTGATTGCCCATCGACGCCCAGCAGACAGTGTTTCGCAGCGTTGGTTGATAGACGTTAAAAAACGTTCTTTGAAATTCTTCGTCCGTGCCTGACGGATAAGCCATATCGCCGACGTGAACATACAAATCCAGCGGATGTTTTTGTTTCGCCACATGATCCCGCATGGCTTGATACACGGCGGCTTGTCGAGCGTCGCCAGTGCCTGAATCGCCAACAACCCAGATCCGGACGGGTTTCACTTCGCCGGGTTCAGGATGAGTGCGGAAATAGTATTCAGCATCGCCACCAGCGAGTTTCTTATCTCCGTTACCGATGGCATAATAGTAAGTTGTGCCAGATTTGAGGCCCGTCAGAGTTGCGTCATACTGCACTGTTCCTTCGGGAGCGGAGTGTAGGCTGAGATCACCTGGAACCTCGCCCACTTTGGGTACTCGTCTCACAAGGATCGATGCGACAGGCAACGATTGATCAAGCTGTTCAGGATCAAGTCCGTACCGCACAATCGGTTGAGTCTCGGCGTTCGTTCGCCAGATGATCGAGACAGATGACGGCGTCGAAAGCTGCAGATACGGCCCCCGCGTAAGTGCTGGTGGCAATGCCGGATCGTCCGCTGCAACATGTCGAGACAGAACAAATATCGCCAACAACAAAGTGTGCGAATTCAGGGCAAGGTTAGTTCTCTGGTACATAGCCGGTCACCGTTCAAATGTGGTTGTCAAGTTGCGCGTCAGAAACACACGTATCGAACCCAATTGAGTTGAGCCTGAGGCGCTAGCCGATTTCATGCTGTCGAATCGGCTAGCGCCTCAGGCTCAATGGGAACTTTTCATTCTGCAGCTCGTAGATTAGGAAGTATTTGACTGTTTGCGGCGCTGGAAGACAATCTGTTTGCCGAACAATTTTTACAGCAACTTAAGTGGGCCACTCGTAACGAAAAGCCCGGCCATCTTAATTAGACAGCACCACTTTTCGAAGAAACCCTTGTGCAAGACAGCTTTGGAGAGGCGAGAGCATTTAGCCGTGGGCGTCAGCCCACGGAAACGAATGAACAAGGAATCAAATCCCCGACAGGGGCGTCAGCATGTAATTTCTAAGGTGTATATCGCCCATACCGGGGCTTTGGTGAATATTAACTCTCGTGACCGTGGGTTTCACCCACGGCTACGTGCTGCCGCCACTGCCGTGGCTGAATCGCAACAATGATCTTTTCATCTGGAATAGACTGAGAAACATCGAGATCTTACAAAAAGTGGCGCTGTCCAATCAAGAATCGCCGGGCTTCTTTGGAGTCAATTGTTGCTCGGAACTTCCACAACCTGCCAATTCGTTTGCTTTTGAACAATCCGGAGTGCCGCGTTTGAATCGACAAATACGATCACGGCCGATGGCGGCAGTTCTTTCAACTGCACATGATCCCTGATCCGCCACTCGCGTTCGTCTTGCGTCCAGCCATCGCCGG